>Ga0193747_1000401_pt1 | contig 15141 bp, 14 predicted proteins | sample L1m2metaG_FD_143048 | JGI IMG/M metagenome (GOLD analysis project Ga0193747, IMG submission 143048) | Soil microbial communities from a riparian zone of the East river system, Colorado, United States - L1m2 | ecosystem: Environmental > Terrestrial > Soil > Riparian zone | place: USA: East River...
CCGCCGGCGTGGGAGCTTCCAATCCCACGCTGGGATGATCGTTATCAAAGACGAAAATGTCATCGTATTGTGGATTGACCGCGCCGTTGACGCGCGCGTTACCCGGGCAGAGATAACAATCGTCGACGTATGGCGGCCGCGGCCCGTTCCCATGCTTAACCGTCTCACCACCCCAGGGACGGTCCTGCCGATGGGCGGCAACAATCACCCATTCTTCACGTAACGGATGCCATCGTTCTTCCCACGTCATGGCTTTGTTTCCGATCCGGCGCCGCCGGAATGATCCGCGGCGATTGCATTTGCCGGGCGCATGTCGGCGAGCAGACTCGCGCATTAAAGCGATCTGCCGGCGATTGCGGCGGTGCGACGCCTGCTGGTCTCGCTCGGCGACTGAATCTCGATTGGCTCTCCGTCGAGCCGAATCGCTTCAGCGTCCCGTTGGATCACACCGCCTAGAATCTTCATCAGCGTTGACTTGCCGGCGCCGTTTTCGCCAATCAGCGCACCAATCTCGCTCGGATAAACGTCGAGTTTGACCTGTTCGAGCGCAAGCACGCCCAGAAAGCGCTTGCTGATATCGGACACTTCGAGGATTGGATTAGCCACGTCCTGGTTAGCTTTAGCGACCACGCAACTGATTGATCTTGCGGGCGAACTCTTCCGCCTGTTCCTTCTTGATGGCCAGTGTCGGCACAAAGATTTGCTTGCTCGCCGGGATGCCCGACCGATCGCCGTCGAGAATCTTGGCCATCAACTTCATTGACTGGTATCCGAACTCGAAAGGCTGCTGCACAACTGTGGCAAAGATCGCTCCATCCCTGATTCCGTTCAAGGTTTCGTCCTCTTCGTCAAAAGCAATGATTTTTACTTTGCCAACCTTTCCCGCATCGCGTACCGCGCCGACAATCGCGGGGCCGTTGTAAGACCACAACCCAACCAACGCCGCAATGTCTGGATAATTCACCAGCGTGTCCGCGGCATTCGACTTGGCGCGCACGCGGTCTGTGTTGTCGGTGCGCACGTCCACGATCAGGATGTTCGATCCTTGCAGTGCTTCCTTGATTCCCTGATATCGTTGCTGGGCGTTCGCCGCATCGAGGCTGCCTACAAAGATCATAATCTTTCCACCCTGCGGCAGCGCTTCTTTTATTAAGCCGCCTGCCTGTCGTCCGGCAGCAACGTTGTCAGTTCCGATGTAGCATCCGCGATTGCTGTTGGGAGCGTCGCTGTCCTGAGTGATTACGAGAGCCTGTTGCGCCGCCCGATTTAGCATTTGCGTTTGATTGACTGGGTCGACAGGACTGATCGCAAAGCCGTTAACTCCTTTCGCCAACAGATCGTCGACGATGCGCTGTTGTTCCGCGGCGGTGCCATCTGAATCAATCCGAAAGTCAATGTCTGCTCCTGGAAGTTCCCCAGCAGCCTTTTCAGTTCCCTTGCGCGAAATCGCCCAGAAGTCAGAAGCATTGTTCGTGACAAAGGCAAGTTTGTAACGTTTGCCTGCGCCGCTCTGCTTACAAGCTCCCATCAATACACTAGCTACGATGAGCAGGCCGCAAACTAATCCATAAACGACGATATGCGACGACGATCTTTTTGATTTCATCCTTCCTCCAGTTTGCGTTTGCATGGTAAATGAGAATCATAAAATGTCAAATCGAGCGAAAACGTTCATTTTTGTAACCGCGGCCGCGCCGGATAGAGAAGGGCGAACATTCCGAATCTATTGCAGAATTTCCGCGCCGGCTTTCACGGTCACTACGGAGGTCATATTCACGGCGCGCAATTCCGGCGAGCGGACCGGATTCATCATTAGCGGTTTGGTTTACGCCTACCTTTCAGTGTAGAAGAAACAGGACGGACACTACGTCGCGCGGACGATTTGTCAGAACGCGGGCAGGGTCCGGGCGAGAAGGAGACTTCCGGAGTGAAACTTGATGGCGGCACTTTCTGGCTCCGTGTAAGAGTCCAGGAAGATGCCGTTTGCAATTTTAGCTTTAGTACTGACCGAAAGACTTTTGCTTTAATAGGACAGCCGTTCAATGCGCGTCAGGGCAGATGGATTGGCGCGAAGGTTGGGATTTTCGCAGTGGGCAAGGGGGCTGCTTCAGAAATGGGTTACGCCGATTATGAGTGGTTCAGAGTTGAATGATCATTTCGTGTTTTCTTCGTGTGAACTTAATCTGTCTTAAGAATTCCACCCAAAGGCGCAAAGTGTCGCGGAGAAACCAACTATGAAATATCGAGAACTTGGCCGAACCGGCTTGAAGGTTTCCGAGATTAGTTTTGGCGCCTGGGCCATCGGAGGCGCGTGGGGCAACGTTGACGATCGCGAATCGCTGGCGGCCTTGCATCGTGCCCTGGATTTGGGCGTGAACTTTTTCGACACCGCCGATGTCTACGGCGACGGGCGCAGCGAGCGTTTGCTGGCGCGGCTCAAGCGCGAACGGAGCGAAGAGATAATCATCGCGACCAAAGCAGGGCGGCGGCTGGAACCACACGTTGCGTCCGGATATGACCGCGAGAACCTGAGCGCCTTCATCGATCGCAGTTTGCAGAATCTTGAAACTGACGCGCTCGACCTCCTGCAACTGCACTGTCCACCGACGGAGGCTTACTACCATCCGGAATTGTTCGCGGCGTTGGATGGTTTGGTCAAGCAGGGCAAGATTCGCCACTACGGCGTTAGCGTGGAAAAGGTCGAAGAGGCGCTGAAGGCGATTGAGTATCCCGGCGTGCAGACGGTGCAGATCATCTTCAACATTTTCCGGCAGCGTCCAGCGGAACTATTTTTCAGCGAGGCGAAGACAAGAAAGGTAGGAATCCTTGCGCGTGTGCCCCTGGCTTCCGGGATGCTGACGGGGAAGCTCACCGCGCAGTCTCAATTTGCGGCGGACGATCATCGCACTTTCAATCGCCATGGCGAGGCTTTCGATCGCGGTGAGACATTTTCTGGCGTTGATTACGAAACGGGTTTGCAGGCCATAGAAAACCTACGCACCCTCGTGCCGGAAGGAATGAGCATGGCACAGTTCGCCTTACGCTGGATTCTGATGTTTGACGCGGTGACCTGCGCTATCCCGGGCGCCAAACGGCCTTCGCAAGCTGAGGACAACGCGCGCACCGCCGACTTTCCGCCGTTAACTGACGAGATAATGCGCGCCGTGCGAGAGATCTACGAACGTCGCATTCAAGCTTTGGTTCATGACTACTGGTGATCTCACGGCACGTGAATTCGCGGGCTTTGTGGGTTCTACCTTGAAGTTGAAGCAGACATAAGACGAGTGAGAAGAAAAACGCGTGACTATAGTGTGACTACTTTCAAAAAGAACCAGCCGCGCTTCCGGATGCCCCCGTCCGACAAGAGAGACAGTAGACTACCTCCTCCCCACACTTTGGCGATTCGCAAGAACGTTTGATACTGATGATTTGTTAAGATGATGATGACCCAAAATAACTTCAGGTTGGCAGGGAAGGGATTCGACGATGCTGAAGGTCAACGTGATCACTACTGGTGGCACAATTGAAAAAGTCTATTCGGAGCAGACCAGCACGGTAGAAAACCTGGATAACCAAATCGATCGATATCTGGGTCGGTTGCGGTTGCCGGACTGCGATGTCAGCGTGGTGCCGCTCATGAACAAAGACAGTTTAGAGATGACTGATGCTGACCGCAGCGCGATTCTTGAGCTCGTCGAGAAGATGTTAAGTGAGCGCTCGGCAGTCGTAATGACTCGATACAATGGTCCAGACGGGTCGTTATTTGAAGCAAGCTCTACCTGACCTGAAGGTGCCTATTGTGCTAACGGGCGCGATGACTCCACTGGGGTTTGAAGGAAGCGATGGCTTGCAGAACCTCACGGAGAGTCTCTTTGCTGTGCGGATACTTGGTCCGGGTATATATGTCGTAATGCACAATCAAGCCTTTCCCATAGATCGCGTGCGGAAGGATCGCGAAACATCCCGCTTTGTTTGGAACGACTAAATCTGCTCAATATATATGCTTACTCCTGAGGCCATTAATAAGTTATTTGACGCTGAACTGCCGGAACCCTCGCATTGGGAGTCTTTGAATCCGCCGCGCGATCTTCCCTCCCGGGCCATCGTGACGCGATTTGCCCCAAGTCCGACAGGTTTTTTGCACACCGGCGGTGTCTATGTCGCCACTCTTGGCAAGAATCTCGCAGTCCATTCCGCGGGTTCTTACTTTATTCGCATCGAAGATACCGACCAGGCGCGCGTAGTCCCCGGTTCGCGCGCGCAGTTTGCGCGCGCATTCAAGTACTTCGACATCGAGTCAGACGAGAACGACTCGAACTCAAAATGGGGACCTTACGAACAGTCAAAGCGAGAGCGGATCTATCACACTTACTCGCGAGAGTTGCTGCGGTGCGACCATGCCTATCTATGTTTCTGCACTCGTGAAGAGTTGGCCCAGATGACGGAAGAACAAAAAACGGCGAAGCTCCAGACCGGCTATTACGGTTCCTGGGCTCGTTGCCGAAATCTTTCGCAGGCTGAAGTCATGAGCCGTCTCGAAGCCGGAAAGCCTTATACGATTCGGTTTCGTTCACCCGCCGGTCCACCCCATGCTCCACCTGGGCGCGTCGAGTTCCTCGATCTGATCCGCGGTCGAATCGAGCACCAGGAAAATACGAACGACGTCGTGTTGTTGAAGAGTAGCGATCAACTCCCTAGACTTCCTACTTACCACTTTGCTCACGTGGTTGACGACACCTTGATGAGAGTCACGGTGGTACTCCGAGGTGAAGAGTGGATCTCTTCAGTTCCGGTGCATTTGCAACTATTCAATGCACTTGGTTTCAAACCAATACCGTATGCCCATATCGCTCCGCTGATGAAATTCGACGGCGCGAGCCGGCGCAAGCTTAGCAAGCGAAAAGATAACGAGGCTGACGTCGCGTTTTACATGGAATCGGGTTATCCCGCGGGGGCGGTGCTACATTATCTAAGAGGTCTCGCCAACAGCAGGTTCGCTGAAATGACGTTCGAGGAATCTGCTTCCGCGGCTCTCAGTTTAAGTGACTGCGGAGTGGCTGGTCCGATCTTCGATCTGGTGAAACTTGAATCGATCAGCCGCGAGTTTATTGTGCAACTTTCCATTGACGAGGCATTGGAAGGTTTGCTTACCTGGGCGCAGGAGTATGATCCGGAGTTGGCGGCAATACTATCCGGTAATTTGCCGCTGGCTCGCCGCATCTTTGCTAATGAGCGACAGACCGAGATGCAACGAAAGGATCTGGCAAAATGGGCGGAGTTCCGGGCGGCCTACGGTTTGTACTTCCAGGAGCTATTTCCCCTGGTAACTGACCCTTCAGATCCTCGCTTCGCTCCAGTCGAACCCGACATGGTAGTTAAGTTGGTCAACGACTTCGCTGATTCGTATCGTCATGAGGGAGACAAAGAGGCGTGGTTCGAACAGATTCGCGGGTTGGCCGCCGCCCACGGGTTCGCACCAACCGCAGGGCAATATAAGAAGAATCCGGAGAATTTTTCCGGTTCGATCAGTCATGTGAGCAATGCCATTAGAATCGCGCTGACCGGACTAAAACAAAGTCCGGAATTTTTCTTAGTAGCGAACAACCTCGGGGAGGAGGAGGTCTTAAGACGTGTCAGAGCACTGACCCGCAGCGCTTAGCCTGCGAAGGAGTCTGTCGGAAAAACCTTGTAGCGGTGAAATGTTTATAGAAAAGGCAGGCCTAATTGAAACTTATTAGCTCCTTTAGGAGCGCAACCAGTCGTCTTTCGCCCATAAATGGGCTCTCCGGGATCAATGGTCTTGAGCTTTCATAAACATTACATCCCTACGGGATTTCCCGACAGCGGGCGAAAGCATAAAGGCTGGGGTTTCGCTCGCAAAGCCTGGCTTCACCCAGCCTTTATGCTTTCGCCTGCTTCGCAGGCTGACTTGAAACCAAAACGGCTAATTTAAGACGGAGAACACACTAACGTGGGTATCAAAGAATCGACTGAGACTTCGACAGAATCGCTACCAACTGATGATGGGCCTTCGAATTTTATTCGAAACATCATTATCGAGGACCTTAAGAGTGGCAAACATGGAGGCTGTGTACAAACCCGATTTCCCCCGGAACCAAACGGTTACTTGCACATCGGTCACGCCAAAGCCATATGCCTCGATTTCGGATTGGCGGCCGAGTTTGGCGGCAAGTGCAATTTGCGTTTCGACGATACTAATCCGTCGAAAGAAGAAACAGAATACGTTAACGCCATCATGGAGGACGTGCAGTGGTTGGGCTTCCAGTGGGACGGTCTCTGCTATGCCTCTGATTACTTCCAACAACTGTACGACTGGGCGATTCAGTTGATTAAGGATGGCAAAGCTTACGTATGCGATCTCAGCGCTGACGAGATTCGCGAATATCGCGGCACGTTGACCGAACCGGGCAGGGGAAGCCCGTATCGCAACCGTTCAGTCGAAGAGAATCTCGATCTGTTCGTGCGCATGAAACAGGGAGAGTTTCCAGATGGTTCGCGAACGCTGCGGGCGAAGATCGATATGAGTTCGCCGAACCTTAATTTCCGAGACCCTGTCATGTATCGAATTCTCCACGTGGACCATCATCGTACCGGTAGTCAGTGGTGTATTTACCCGATGTACGACTATGCACATGGGCAGTCGGATTCGATCGAGCGCGTCACGCACTCCATGTGTACCCTGGAGTTCGACAATAATCGTCCTTTGTACAATTGGTACATAGAACAGCTTGGCATATTTCCTTCGCGGCAATACGAGTTTGACCGGCTGGCCCTCACCCATACTTTGCTTAGCAAACGCAAGCTACTGAAGTTGGTTGAAGAAGGACATGTCGAAGGTTGGAATGACCCTCGTATGCCAACCCTGTCAGGCATGCGCCGGCGCGGTTACACGCCTACCGCCATTCGCAATTTCGTCGCGAGTGTTGGGGTCTCGAAGACAAACGGCATTACTCAGTTACAGCAACTCGAATACTTTCTGCGCCAAAACCTAAATCAAATTGTTCCGCGGGTGATGTGTGTGCAGAAACCTCTGCGCGTGGTCATCGAAAACTACGCAGACGACCTCGTGGAAGAAATGGATGCAATCAACAACCCCGAAGAAGTTTCGGCGGGAACCAGAAAGATTCCTTTTTCAAAGACGCTTTATATTGAAGAAGATGATTTTCGTGAAGACCCGCCGAAGCAGTTTTACCGGCTCGCCCCTGGTCGCGAGGTGCGCTTGCGGTATGCGTACTTAATAACCTGTAAAGAAGTCATTAAAGACAGCGACGGCAGGGTTGTAGAACTCCGTTGCACTTACGATCCGGCTACCCGCGGTGGTACTACGCCTGATGGTCGAAAGGTAAAGTCCACTATTCACTGGGTCTCAGCGGCCCACGCTCTACCAGCCGAGGTTCTTCTCTACAACAACCTTTTTCTTAAAGAAGATCCTAACGAGGTTCCGGAAGGACACGACTTTACCGAAAATCTGAATCCTGATTCGTTACAGGTATTGCCCGATTGCAAAATAGAACCGAGTGTGCGGGACGCAGAGCGCGGAACAAAATATCAGTTTGAGCGCCTGGGTTATTATTGCGTTGACGAAAATTCTGGGGGCCCGGGGAACAAATTGGTATTCAATCGGACGATCGGCCTGCGCGATACATGGGCAAAGATCGAAAAACGCGGACGCGTCGGAGCAGTGTAACGCAAACTGTTAGTTTGCGTTCATCGCAAGCTAACAGCTTGCGTTACGAAGGAGAGTTGGTTGCTGCCCCAGAGATTCATGAACAATCTCTGGTCGTTTCACCCGACAAGCTTCTAAGTCACTCAGACTCATGAGACCTGAAACCATGTCCATGTAACCAACCGCTATCATTCCATTTTCCGTTTTCCACCAGACTACTTCATCCAAGTCGTTAATCTGGTACTCTTCTGGTCCCGAAGTCGTTTGTAAAGTAATCCACGACATTAAATTGTCCTCTCGTTTCGGTAAACAATCTAGTGCCCGTTTAAGCAACTTGCCTGGAGAGAGTTTAGCATTTCAAGGGGTCCCCTACGAATGCGAACTATATATCTTCATCACTCTTTGCAGGTCGGATTCCCGTTCTGACTTCATGGTGGGATTCATTAATGCCGGCAGCGTACTTATTCCGAGCGGGCGCAACGGACGTAACTGATGCCTTTCTTCAATCGCCTCACTCCGAGCGTTTCTCACGGCTCTTCTTTCATATTATGATGGCTATCTAAAGCGGATAACCAAATGATTAATGAACCAGAAATCTTTTAATGTCGGATCAGCGACCTTCGGCGACGGGCGTCTGACGATCATTGCCGGACCCTGCGTGATCGAATCTGAGGAGCACGCGTTGATGATGGCCCGCGAGTGTGCGGCGCGCGCTAAGAACGCCGGACTCGACTTTGTTTTCAAAGGTTCGTTTGATAAAGCCAATCGATCTTCGATCAATAGCTTTCGCGGCCTTGGGATGGAAGCCGGTTTGGAGATTTTGGAAAATATTAAAAAAGAAGTGGGCGTGCCCGTGCTGACCGATATTCATGATGTGGCCCAAGTCGACCGGACCGCTTCAGTTGCCGACGTGCTTCAGATTCCCGCGTTCCTTTGCCGGCAAACTGATTTGATTCTCGCGGCAGCGCAATCGGGTCGCGCAGTCAATATCAAGAAGGGGCAGTTCCTGGCGCCGGCAGATGCGCGTAACATCGTTGAGAAGGCGCAAGCAGCGGGTTGCGAACGCGTGATGATCACGGAACGTGGGGTAAGTTTCGGTTATAACAATCTGGTAGTCGACATGCGTTCGTTTCCAATCATGAGCGAGTTTGGCGTGCCCGTCGTGTTTGATGTGACGCATTCGCTTCAGCTTCCGGGTGGCTTGGGCCATGCAACCGGAGGTTTATCGCAGTACATCGAACCACTCGCGCGCGCAGGCGTTGCCTGTGGGGTCGATGCGGTGTTCATGGAAGTGCACGACGCGCCTGAGCGTGCACCCTCTGATGGACCGAATATGTTGCCGCTAGCGCGAATGGAGGCGCTGTTAGAGAGCCTTAGAGATATTCATGAGTTGGCTGGACGGAGTCAAAATGGAAAATTGAAAATTGAAAAATGAAAATTTCAAATTGACGCGCGCCGACTGCCGATGAAGTATAGTGCGCCGGCGAGTGCCAACAATTTACAATTTTCATTTTGCAATTTTCAATATCGACGCAAAACCACGAGTAAAATCCTATATCGATACGAACACATGAAATTCATCTATTTCCTTCTTTGCCTCATCGTCCTTCCAATCAATACGCCCGCTCAGGAAGAAGCGCGCGCCGCGTGGCAGGTAACGAACTTCGACATCACGGTTAATAATCCCGGCGCCGAACGCGCGCTCAACGCGCGGGCGACGGTGTCTGTCCAAAATGTGGGACTTGGTGCGGGGACGACTCTGACTCTGCGGCTCAACTCAAAGGCAGAAGTCAAGTCCGTTACGGTCGGGGAATCATCCGCGAGCTACAAATCGCTTGCCGAACCGCGCGGGGGGGCGCAACGCATTACCATTACTTTGCCAAGCGCAGTCGCCCCAAACCAAGTCGCAGCCGCGACCGTTGTGTATCGTTTGCCTGTCGAAGAAAATTCGGGGGTGGCCGCGATCTCGCCGATCGCGTTTCAGTTCCTGCCGTCGACGTTGTGGTATCCATCGCCGAATACGTCCTTCGCGGTGCGCGGAGCAGACTATGCGCCGTTTCGTTTAGCCATCAACGGCGTCACTGCAGTCTCGTCCGGAACGGAAAAGAGTGCAGGTGGTAACAGCGTTTTTGAGCAATCATTGAATGCGTTGCCTTTTTTTGTGACTGGCTTGTGGGACCAGGTTGACGGCGGTGCGAACGCGAAAGGCATCACGGCATATTTGCCAAAAAGCGTAGACGCCGACCAGCGCAAGCGGGCCGAAGGATTGATGTCGCTTACGAATGACGCGCGTTCATTCTTCGGCAATCTGTTTGGTTCTACTCCCGACGTGCCGCTGCGTTTGGTGAGCGTGACGCGCGGCGGTGGTTTTGACAGCGCAGGAACGATTTTGCTGGCCGAGGGATCGTTCGCCCGCAAGAAAGTCGATTCGGTTACCGCCCTGGCGATTGGCGAAGCCGTCGCGAGGCTTTGGATCGGCGCCGACAGCCCGGTGCGCGGCGAAGGCAATGGCGTTGTCCGCGAAGGCTTGGCGCGATTTCTGGCCACGCTTTTCATCGAAAAAGAATTTGGCGCCGAAGCGGCAGAAGCTGAACGTGCCCGTCAACGTCTGGCGTATTCATCGATTGCCAAACGAGACGGTCCGCTGTCGCGAATGACGCCGCTCGACAACACCTATTTCAATTCAGTCGCAAACAAAGGGGCCATGGTCTGGCGTCTGATCGATCATGTTGCCGGACGAGATGCATTCGTCGCGACGCTGCGCGGGTCTCTGGCCGGCGCGAAGACTGGGGCGGACGGATTGTCACTTGCGGGTCTGCGCAGCGCTCTTATCAATCGGGGCGGAGCGTCGTTGAAGGCACTTCTGGATCAGCAACTCGATCAGCCTACCGACATGGATTTGATGGCCGGCCTCCCACATTTGGAAGGCGGCCAGTGGATAGCTGCGCTGAGGAATCTTGGATCCACTGCGGTTACCGTGAATGTTGCCGCGACGACTGATGCAGGACAGGAAGTCAACGCCCCCGCAACCATTGACGCGCATGATTTTGGCCAAGCAGTGTTTCGCAGTGGGTCAAAGATTGTGCGCGCCGAAATCGATCCTGAGAAGTTCTATCCTCAGATCGACTACTCGAATGATGCAGCTCCGCGGACGCCCGAAGTCGCGAGTTCATTGGCCGAAGCGACCCGGCTGTTTGGTGCGCAAGAATACGCGAAGGCCGAAAGCCTCGCCCGCGAGTTGTTGGCGTCATCGCCCAGCACACAGGAAGGCCGGATCGTTCTGGCGCGCGCGCTGCTGGCCGAAAGCAAAACGGATGAAGCCGAACGCGAGTTCAAGCAACTTGCCGGCGAACGTCTGCCGATACCGGCCGCGTTGGCCTGGTCAAACATTGACCTGGGCGAAATTGCGTTGAAGCGCGGACAGGGCGCGGAAGCCGCCCGCAATTTCACCGACGCAGTGCGCGCCGACGCCGAGTACGCGTCGACCTTGACGGCGCGCGCCGAGCGGATTCGTGCCGAAACCACGGCCAATGTTTCGCTTGCCGTTGATGAGTCAATCCGAAGCTTTATCAATCAACTCGACGGAGCGCTTCGGAGTGGGCGACAAGCTGAGATCGCGCCACTGGTAGTTCCAGGCGAATTGGCGAAATTCGTTCGCGGCGCGGTCGGGACTCAACCAGAGGCTTGGCAAACACGAGTTTTGCGATCCGAACAGCTCGATGCGAATCGCCTGGCTCTGGATGTGACGCTGAATACGAAACAGTTGGGCGCTGAACACTCTGCCACGGCAGTTTTCATTTTGGCGCGCGTCGGCGGCGCATGGAAGTTGAATGCGATCGAATTTTTCGAAGAGAAGTAGAGTTAGAGCCGTTCGATCCGTGTCAGAACCGCGAGCGGTAGCGACCGGATCCTGGGACTTACCTTCGATTGACCCGAGTTGACTTTGTGATCCGGTCGCTACCGCTCGCGGTTTTGACACGGGCGTAAGAGATGAACAGCCTACAAACCAAACTGAGCCTGCTGCGCGAGCAGATTCGTCGCACCGAATCCGCTGTCGTCGCTTTTTCCGGCGGGGTCGATTCGACGTTTGTTTTGAAGGTTGCGCACGACGTGCTACGAGCTAGAGTCATCGGCGTCACCGCATTAAGCGAATCGTTGCCGAGTGGAGAATTGGAGGCCGCGCAAAAGCTCGCAGAGCAGATCGGCGTGAGACACGTCGTGCTGCGGACGTTCGAAACAAAGGACCAGAACTATCTCGCGAACGCAGCGAACCGTTGCTATTTTTGCAAGACCGAGATGTATTCGCGAATTATGGCGTTCGCGCAAAAAGAGGGGAGCAAGTCCGTACTCGATGGGCTGAATCAGGATGATTTGTCTGATCGACGGCCCGGCCGCGCTGCTGCGATGGAGCATGGCGTGATCTCGCCCCTGGTTGATGCAGGTTTGAAAAAGACGGAAGTCCGGGAGTTGTCGCGCGAAATGGCATTGCCGACCTGGGACAAACCGGCGCTTGCTTGTCTGTCTTCGCGCATTCCGCATGGCACGCCGATAACCCTGCAAGCGCTGACTCAGGTCGACCGCGCGGAAAGTTATCTGCGAAAGCTGGGCGTGGGCCAGGTCCGCGTGCGCCATCACGGCGACACCGCCCGAATCGAAGTAGAGCCGCCCGATTTTCTGCTGGTTCAAACGCGAGAGAGGGAAATCGCGGCACATCTTCAATCGCTGGGTTTCGCTGAAGTCGTGCTCGATCCTGAAGGCTATCGTTATAGAACGGCGAGCGGTAGCGACCCGATCACAGACTCACCCTGGGAGAAGCCCGTCGCTACCGCTCAGGGTACTGACACTCGTTTCTGATGCAAGCTGAAAGGATTCGCGAACTCCTTGATGAAGTGCGTACCGGAGCACGTACGGTCGAGAGTGCGCTCGATCAATTACGGGATCTGCCGTTTGAAAATCTGGGCTATGCGCGGCTCGATCATCATCGAGCCCTGCGCAAGGGTTTTCCCGAAGTTGTTTTTTGTGAGGGAAAGCGTGTCGATCAGATCGTTGAGATTCTCGAGAGACTTGCGCAGAAACATTCAGCCGTGCTCGCGACGCGGGCGTCGCGCGAAGTTTATGATGCAGTCCACGATCGCTTGCCTGCCGCAAGATACTTCGATGAGGCTCGGATAATTCAGCTGGGATTGAACGGAACCAACCCCACAAAGACGAGTGTCTTAGTTATCTGTGCGGGAACTGCCGACGTTCCGGTTGCCGAGGAGGCAGCCGTGACCGCGGGTGCGCTCGGCAGCAGTGTTGGGAGACTCTACGATGTCGGCGTTGCCGGTGTTCATCGGTTGCTCGCCGCGCGCGAGGAATTGAATGCTGCGAATGTTATCGTGGTGGTGGCGGGAATGGATGGCGTCTTGCCGGCAATCGTCGGCGGTCTAGTCGCAGCTCCGGTGATTGCCGTCCCGACTAGTATCGGGTACGGCACCGGACTTGGCGGGACGGCGGCGCTCATGACGATGTTGAATGCGTGCGCGCCAGGAATCGCTGTAGTGAACATCGACAACGGCTTTGGCGCTGGTTATCTCGCTCACTTAATCAATACGCTAGGTTCCGGCATTGCCGTAGTGAACGGTGTATAGAGTACCGACTTCAGTCGGGCTTTTCCGTCCAGATAACTAGAAGCCCGACTGAAGTCGGTACTCTATACGCCGTTCGTCTACGTTTGCGTGTTTTCACCTGGGGGTTACATGAAACGGAGAACTAACGATCTCAATCTTCGGGCAAAGCTCATCAAGTTGCTCCTGATGGACTGCGACGGCGTGATGACCGACGGCCGGATCATGTTGCTGGAGAACGGCGACGAGCAGAAGACTTTCAACGTACGCGATGGTCATGGCATCGTGTTGTTTCATCGCGCGGGCTTGAAGACGGGAATCATTTCCGGTCGCAGCTCCAGCTTCGTGCAAAAGCGCGCTTGGGAATTGGGCATGCCACAGGAGTTTGTTTGGCAGGGCGCCCACAACAAGATTGAGACCTTCGAGGACGTGCTCGGACGCGCACAACTCGAGGCGAGCGAAGTCGCTTTCATCGGCGACGACGTTACCGACATTCCGATCATGCGACGCGTCGGACTCGCCGTCGCGGTTGCTGATGCAGAGGAGGAAACAAAGCGGGCCGCTCATTTCGTCACGGAACGTACGGGCGGCCATGGCGCCGTGCGCGAAGTGACTGATCTCGTCCTCAAAGCCCAGGAAAAATGGGACGAGTTGATGACGCGGTACACTGGATAGGAGCGCCCTGAGTACTCGGGTTAATTTCGGATGATGATTGGCGCTCGCCGAATGAGGAGCGCCGGGACGGTAGTAGAGTGAGGCGCTTTCTTTTGCTGTGAAACGTCTGAAAGTTGTGATAATTTCCCGGATCGATTGAGGTCAATTCAGGAGCGCAGAGATTTAGCTAAACGATCATGACGCCTCAGCGGTTTCAACGGATCTCCCAGATTTACCAAGCCACCCTGGAGCGCGCGCCCGATCAGCGCGAGGCCTTCCTTCAACAGTCCTGCGGTGAAGATCGAGACCTGCGCCAAGAGGTTGAGACCCTGCTTGCCAGCGAAAAGAGCGCCGAAACTTTCTTCTCGTCTAAGGGGATGAAAGAGAAGGCGAAGAGGCTCGGCGGTATCCCGTCTCAATCGCTCGTTGGCCGAACGCTAGACAATTACCAGGTGCTCTCGCTGCTGGGAGTCGGCGGCATGGGCGAAGTCTATCGTGCCCGCGACACTAAGCTCGGACGCGAGGTCGCGATCAAAGTGCTGCCGGCGGGTTTCAGTTCCGGCTCCGACCGGCTGCGTCTCGAGAGAGAAGCGCGGGCTGTTTCAGCCTTGAATCATCCCAATATTTTGACGATCTATGAAATCAAAGAGGCGGACGAGCAGCTCTTCATCGCCACCGAGCTGGTTGATGGCGAAAACCTCCGCGAGCGCATCCGGAAAGGGCGCATGAAACTTGCCGAGGTTCTCGACGTGGCCATCCAGGTCGCAAGCGCCCTTTCAGCGGCGCATGCAGCCGGAATCGTGCATCGAGACATCAAGCCTGAAAACATCATGCTTAGGCGCGATGCTTTGGTGAAGGTCCTGGATTTCGGATTAGCAAAACTTACGGACCAGCAGTCGACCACAACGGGCCCGGAAGAAGTCACGCTTCAGTGGTTCAGTACCGAGCCAGGCCTGGTGCTCGGCACTTCGGTTTATATGTCACCGGAGCAAGCGCGAGGTCTCCCGCTCGACGCCCGCACGGACATTTGGAGTCTCGGCGTGGTGCTGTACGAGATGGTCGGCGGCCGCGTACCGTTTGCCGGCGCGACAAAGAGCGACGTGATCGTTTCAATACTGGAAAGAGAACCTCCACCACTCGAAGACGACGCGAATGAGCCGGCGATCGAGCTGAAGTGGATCCTTCACAAAGCAC
>Ga0193747_1000403_pt1 | contig 15119 bp, 12 predicted proteins | sample L1m2metaG_FD_143048 | JGI IMG/M metagenome (GOLD analysis project Ga0193747, IMG submission 143048) | Soil microbial communities from a riparian zone of the East river system, Colorado, United States - L1m2 | ecosystem: Environmental > Terrestrial > Soil > Riparian zone | place: USA: East River...
CGCTGCAGATACCGGCGGAGGTCATGAAGCCGGTCAAGACTTGGCATGAACCGGCGACATAGTGACGGAATGAAATGACAACCCCTTGCAAACAAAACAGTTCGCCCCAACGAGCGCGGAAGTTAGGTTAGAGGTTGCGGATCACACGCCATCCGAATCACCGGCCATCGGTCACGGAACATGGATCGCGATTCACTCGGATGGCAGAATACGCTACGCTCTGCGGTACAGATTTTCCGTCTTAATTTAGTCGAGGCCAACGAACATTTCCGCCATACCGAGCAAGACCAACGCCGCGCGAGCGGCCGTGCGCAAGGCCGCCTTGCTTCCCTTCGTGTTCGTGATGTACGCCTACGCGACGGGCGGGCCGTTTGGGCTCGAAGACATGGTGACGACGAGCGGACCGGGGCTGGCGCTGCTCTATCACCTGTTTATTCCATTGTTCTGGTGCATTCCGGTTTCGCTTGTGGCGGCGGAATTGACCACGGCGATTCCCGTCGAAGGCGGATTCTACCGCTGGGTGCGCGCGGCGTTTGGCGACTTTTGGGGATTTCAGGCCGGTTGGTGGAACTGGAGCGCTTCGTTCCTTCTGGGCGGCACGTACGGCGTTTTGACGGCGGACTATCTGACGTTTTTCTTCCCTGGGCTTGTCGGCTGGAAGCACTACGCGATTGCCGTCGTCGTGATTGCGCTGATCGCCTACATCAACGTGCGCGGCATCCAGATGGTCGGCGCGGTGGCGACGGTTCTGGAAATTTCTATTCTGCTGCCTATCGCGGCGCTGTGTGCGATCGCGGCAACGAAGTGGCACCACAATCCGTTTTCGCCGCTGGTGCCGCCTCATGTTCCGCCGTTCCAGGTTTTCGGCGTGGGGCTGGCGCTCGGCTTGTGGCTCTATTCCGGCTACGAGCAGGTGTCCAGCGTCGCGGAAGAAGTGGAAAATCCCCAGCGAAATTATCCGATTGCGCTGGCCATCGTCGTGCCGCTTTCCATCGCCACGTATTTTCTGCCCACCGTCTTTTCGCTCGCCGCGCTCGGCGATTGGCAGAAGTGGCATACCGGATATTTTTCCGATGCCGCGCAACTCGTCGGTGGGCCCTGGCTGGGACATGCGATGACTATCGCAGCGATGATCACCAATCTCTCGCTGCTGAATGCGACTGTTCTGACCAGCACGCGCATGCCTTCGACGATGGCCGACGACGGCTATCTTCCAGCGGCGTTTTCGGCGCGCCACCGGCGCTACGGCACGCCGTGGATCGCCATCATCGTGTCTTCGATGATTTATGCGCTGCTGGCGCAGAAGACGATGGTGCAGCTTCTGACCGTGTACGCGTGGCTCCGCATCGGCGTAACGATTCTGACGGTGCTGGCCTCGTGGCAACTGCGCAAGACGCAACCGGATTTGGCACGGCCGTTCCGCATTCCCTGGGGCCGCGCGGGCCTGCTTTACGTCATCGTTGCGCCGCTGGTGATGAGCGTCGTGGCGCTGGTGGGCAGCGACCCGTTCGCGCGCAAGTGGGGGCCGCTTCCAGTGCTGCTCGGTCCCGTATTTTGTGCTTCGGAGAGGCAAGTTGGCGGCGTGAAGCTGTCTCTACAGGGCGAGACACAATCAGGTAAGGAAATCAAGAATCTTGTACCACGCGCCGGCGAGAGGAAGGGCCCACGTGTTGCCGCTGCGCAGGCCAAGTGGCGCGCCGCGAAACGGTATGCCGTCGAAGGGAATGTCGTTGGAATCGCCGCAGATGAGGCCGGCGAGTTTCATGCCAAACCAGGTGGCGGCGGCGACGCCGTGGCCGGCGAAGCCCGCGGCGAAATACATGCCGTCGATTTTTCCCGCGTGCGGCATGACGTCGAGCGTGAAATCGAGCGTGCCGCCCCAGACGAATTCGACCCTGGCGTCGCGCAATTGCGGGTAGACGCCGGTCATCCCGCGGCGAAGAATTTCCGCGCTCTGGCGCACGGTGTTCTCGGTTTCGGGAAAAAAGGCGGCGCGGCCTCCGAAGAGCATGCGATTGTCCGGCGTGAGGCGGTAGTAGTAGAGGAAATGTTTCGAGTCGTAGATCATGCGGTTGCGCGGGCTGAGTTCGCGGGCCAGATCGGCGGGCAGGATTTCCGTGGCGATAATGAACGAGCCGATGGGAATGATTTTTTTGCGGAGCGCAGGAGTAGCTTCGGTCGTGTACGCGCCGCTGGCGAGAATCACTTCGCGCGCGGTGAGTGTGCCCTTTGAAGCTTTCACTCGAAACCTGCGCGCATTGATGTTCTTCTCTAGCTCGACAGAGGTGACGCGCGTGCGATCGTAAAGGCACGCGCCGGCGCGCTGTGCCGCATGTGCCAGCCCGGCCACGTACCGTGCGGGATTCACGCCCGCGCTGGTTTCGTCCACCATGCCGCCGAAATAAATGTCCGAGCCGATTTCGCCGCGCAGCTCGCTTTTCGGAATAATGCGCAATTCGTGATTGAATTCGCGCTTGACGAACGCAGTGGATTCTTCATAGCCATCGAAGTGCGCCTGCTTGCACGCGACTTCGAGATGGCCGCAGCGCGAGAAGTTACAGTCGATGTTTTCCTCGCGGACGATCTGCTCGACGCAGTCGATGGAGTCGAGCGAGGCGGTGTACATTTTGCGCACGGCTTCCCTGCCGTAGCGTTTGATGAGCGTAGGCACAGGGAGCTTCATGCCGCTGAGGACCATGCCGCCGTTCCGCGAGCTGGCGCCCCAGCCGAAAGTTTCCGCTTCGAACACGGCAACTTTCATGCCGCGTTTCGCGAGCGTTCGCGCAGCGGAAAGTCCGCAGAATCCCGCGCCGACAACGGCAACATCGATGCTGTCCGGCAAATCGCGCGCCGATTGCGACGGCGGCGTGGTCACCGTCTCGATCCAGTAGTTTTTTTCTTTGATCGGCATGAAGAGCGGCAAGAAGCGCAGGGAATCTTAGCATCACCCGGCCCAAGGAGAAATACACGGAAAGAAGCAACCTAGGCAAAACAAAACAGAAAAATGGGCAGCAGAAAGCAGCGATTCTTGCTTGGAAGTTGAAAAATAGAAAAGACGGCAGGGCGTAACCTGACTCTGCCGTCTTATTTCTCTCCACGTGCTTGCTTTTCTGAAAAACAAAATACCGTAGACGCTACTCTTCGTCGCCGTCGAGTCCGTCCGTAGGAGTGAGCGTGCCGAACAAGCCGTCCTGTTCATTGTTGATACCGGCGGTGAAGAACAATGTGTTCGCAGGGCCGGCTCCCCCATCGTTCCCGAACGTGAGCGACCACAAACCGTCGATGGTCACGAGCGAATCATCGGGGTTCTTCAGGAAGCCGATGAATTTGTAGGTGAATCCGTTAAAGGCGGCGATCCAACCACTGCCGAAGTTGCCGACTAGAATGGCGTTGCTGAACTCGCCGAAATCGCGCGTGGTCCAAACAACTCCCCAGGGCGCATTGAACCAAGTACCATGCTGAAGACGGCCGATGTGCTTTCCGGTGGGCGTATAGATTTCGGCGAAACCCAGACCGTCGCCCGCCACATCATCGTGTCTGGCGGCGTCCTGCTTGGCATAGGTGACAAAGAGCGTGCCGCCGATGTTTTGGATGTTGAAAGGAGCAAAACCACGAGGAATTTCCTCGGCATTGAAGGCATCTTCGCCGAGGTGCACACGTTTAAAATTCGTGTCGTAGACCTCGACTTTTGCGGAACGGAAATTCGTTACATAGAGAAATTTGTTGCCATTGATTTCGCCGGAGGTTGCGCCTTTGTAGACGGCACCATTCGAGGAACCGTTATCAGAATTGTCGACAAGGAGGACGGCATTCTGTCCGCCGTTCCAGCCCGAGATGGTTCCATCTTCTGTGGCAAAGATGAAGTGGGCGGATTTGCCGGGAGCAACCAGAAAATCAATGGGGCTGCCATTGAAAACAACGCCTGTGGGAGTCGCTTGCGTTCCTGCCGGCGAGCCATTCGGAGGCGGAACGGTGACGGTGCCAGTGCCGTTAATTGGGATGATGGCTCCGGTGCCCGTGTAGAGGGTGGAAGTGCCGGAATTATTGTTCCCGACCCACCAGGGGCTGCCGGAGGAGCGCGTGAGACCCCAAGGATTCTTAAGATTGGGGTCCTGGACAGGGGCCATTCCGGCGATGTTGGAGACGAGGTTCGTTTGTTTGTAATGTTGCGCTTGTGTGACACCGGGGAGCAAGAAAAGCGAAAAGACAAATACTGCCGGGAACTTCCAATACTTCATATTGAACTTCATTGGAGAATCCTTCCAAAGCGAGATTTTCGACGCAAAACACGTCCCACGCGTTCACAGACGAACTTCTGCTGGCTGGACTCAGGTTGGTTTGATGCAATCTGCCTACCAATAAACACAATATATATCGTGCCTGATTCGAATTGAGAACAAGCGACTTGGGGCGGGAAGTGAGGCTGAGGAAGAGCCCGGTTTCTAAAAATTGAATCCAGAAGACTAGAAGGATACGGAAGTCTGGAGATTCTGATTCCAAGGCGCCGGGGAACGTACACGAAAAACTGATTTCCAGCGGCGTCCCCGGCTAGGCTCGCCGAAGAACGATGAGACTGATCTCGGGAGGTACGCCGAGGCGTATTGGGGCGCCGACCGTTCCCAGGCCACGATTCACGTAGATATGGGCCATGGGAGACGATGGCGAGGCGAAGAGCGAGGGGCTAAAAGCTCGGGTGGCGGAAGCGTTCGAAGTAGCACGTTCATTGGGAGCAGGCGCAAAGAGCGGACGCTGGTAGAGGCCGGCGATGTAGTCGGTGATGAAGCGTGCGGGACTCAGGCGATGGTCGAGGATCTCGACCTGGATCTGTCCTCCATGGGTGTGACCGGCGAGGGAAAGCTCTATGCCGAGTTCGGCGGCGCGATTGAAGGTGTTGGGATTGTGCGAGAGGAGGATGTTGGGCATATCGCGGCGGACGAGCGGCTCCACCCCGGCGAGGGTCTGCTGCCGCTGGCCGCGGGGAGTGCGTTCGCGCTGGTAATCGACGCCGAGGAGATTGAAGGAGGCGCCCTTGAAAGTAATCTGAGCGTTTTCCTGGCGAAGGAGTTTCATGCCGGCCTGCGCGTAAAGATAAGCCGCCTCGTCTTCCGCGCGCGCATAGATTTCGTGATTGCCGTTGCAACCCCAGATCCCCAGCGGAGCGTGGAGACGGCGAATCTCGTCGACACAATCGGCGATCGAATCGCCGCTCCCGGTGATGAGATCACCGGTGACCACGGCGAGATCGGCGCCAAGATTATTGGCCATGTCCACGGCGCGGCGCACCTGCGTGCGGGACATGTAGTTGCTGAGGTGAATGTCGCTGATTTGCACGATCCGCATGCCGTCGAGAGCGGACGGCAAGTTGGGCAAGGGAATCTCGACGCGGCGGACCTGGTAGTTCAGGCGCTCCGCAGCGAAACCGTACATAGCGCCGAGGAACGGAGCGGCGCCGGCGGCAGCAGTGGCAGCGCGGAAAAAGTAGCGGCGGCCCGGGTCAGCGACGGTCTCCGCATGAGCGGCGTTGGACGGCGCGGTAGATTGCCGGGTGACGGCTTTTTTGGCGGTTACGGCGTGCAGCCATCGCCAGAGGCGTTCCAGTCCGTGAACGGTCTTGACCGCGAGATAGGCGAAGATCGCGCAGAAAAACCAGAGGCCGGTCACAACGGTCATGATTGAGCTTTGGCGGGTGAAGGCTCCGCGGCCAAAGACCAGACCTTGGGCCATGGTAACGACTACCAGCAGAAGAAGAACAATGTAGGTCAGCCGGACGCCAACTCGGAGCAGTCCCCGACCCCAATGCGAAGTGACGCGCCAGAGGGCGCGGTACCAGAATCGCTGCGAGAGATATAGAAGCGTCAGGATACCTAAAGCGATGGCAATGCGCAGCAGAAGAAAGCCCCAATTCACGGTGATGGCGCCCCCAAGTCTAAAATACGAGTTTAGCATGCGGGGCTTGGGAATTCGCATGACGGGGGCGATTTTACTGCGTAAGATGAACCCCCGCGGAGGGCCGGGTACCGCAGACCAAGCAAACGCCGGTTGGGGGAAACGCCTGGCGGAGTGGTGCGTCTGAAGGAGAGAACGCCCCGACCGGGTTGGGGGCGTAACGGAGGAAAGAAAAAATGAAGATGCTTAAGTGGGGGGCAGGATTAGCATTGGCCATGGGGTTGGCGGCGCTACCTGTACTGGCACAGGATGCGGCAAAGAAGGAACCGCCGAAGCCGCCGCAAAGTCCTTCGGCGGAGGTGCTGGAGCAGTGGAACGAAATCGGCAGGAAACTGGTGGCGATTGCAGAAGACTTGCCGGAAGACAGGTACGACTACAAACCAAACCCTGATTCGCGGACGTTCCAGGGAGTGCTGCTGCACGTTTCAGCATCCATGTACTACTTCACGGACCCGGCGCAGAACAAGAAGCCCCGCTATGCGGATGATCCGAAGCCTGCGGACCTGAAAATCAGCAGCAAAGCGGACCTGGTGGCGTATGTGAAGCAGTGCGTGAAGGACGGCGCCGACGTGATCAAGGCCAAGGGTGACAAGGGAATGAACGAGGCCGTGAACGCTGGCGGACCACGGCTCAACCGAGTGGGCGATTTGGCTTACGGGTTGATTGAGCATTCCGGGGAGCACTACGGAAATTTGGTGGTGTATTACCGGATCAACGGGATGGTGCCGCCGGAGTCGAGGCCGAAGAAGTAATGAAGTAAAGGAAGGCAAGGAAGTAGAGAGACGAATCGAAGTGGTGTCAAAAGGCGGGCGCGATGATTTTTTCCTCGTGCCCGCCTTTTGATTTAGCTTGACAATAAAGAGACCGGACTGATTCGTTTGGACGGAGGCAGTATGAAGGGCAAATTCGTGGCGCACGCTGTGATTTTGAGTTTGGCAATTCTTCTGAATGGATGCGGACCTATCGCGTCCTTCTTTTCGCTATACAAGGCTGATGACAAGGCATTTGAAACTGGACTGCTTGGAACTTGGAAGCTGGAGAAGCCTGACCCGAGCAATCCAAACGACAGAAATACCAGATGGACTTTCGCGAAATCCGAGGACGAGAATTTTTACGACTTCAAATGGGGAGCCGTGGGAGCAAAAGGGGGATTCCTGGCCAAGACGCGACTCGTGAAAATCGCGTCTACCCTGTTTGCTGACTTTGAAGGAGACACGGGCAACAAGGTCATGGACTCGAAAGATACCATGATGCCGTTTCCTGTGATGTCGGTACATGTGATGGGACGAGTCTGGCTGGGGAAAGACAGTCTGGAGATTCATTTCCTCAAAGATGACTGGGTGAAGGAGCAGATCAAGGCAGGTTCGTTCCCGCTCTCGCAACTGGGAGAAAATGGGGACCTGATCCTGACTGCGAGCACGGATGAGCTTCGAAAGTTCATGCAGGAACACGCGGAAGACGAAGACGCGCTGTCAGGAAACTACAAATTTGTGAGGGAGAAATGACTTAGCTACTGCATTGCTCGCTGGCCGAGGCTAGCAGGCGGCTGCGGTTGTTCCCGTGCCGCTGAGCAGGATTTTGAGCTGCTCGGGATCGCTGGTGGGAGGGAAACAGATCTTGCCGGAGCAAACGACGGCGAGCGGTTTGCCAGGTGGGAGATGCGAAAGAGTTTCCTTGAGAGCGCCGGCCAGGTGCAGTTGCGGCGTTTCCGGCGTGATGCGGAGGACGGATTTACCGAGACGGAAGACACGGTGGGCGGCGGCTTCTAGGGCTTGGGCGGCGGGATCGTTCGAATCCCCGGTGATTACGACTTGTGGCGGGTGATGAACGAAAAGCGTGGCCGCCAGGCCATAGGTGGCGGCGAAGAGGCCGTACTGGGGGGCGATGCCGGCGAAGGCTTCGAGCGCTTTTTGGGCGAAGGCGTGGTAGCGGTCGTCGCTGGTGAAGGCGTGCATTCGAACGAGCGCGATGGCGGCGACGGAATTCGCGCCGGGCGTGGGGGAATCCTGAAAGGGCTTGCGGCGGACGTCGAGGCCGCCCATGGGCGCGGCGTCGGAAGGGCGATCAAAGAAGCCCCCGCCTTCGGCGTCACCGTAGCGGGTGATGGCGAGGTCCATGGTTTTTAACGCAGCTTCGAAATAACGCGGATCGAGCGTCACTTCGAAGGCGTCGAGGAGCGCGAGAACGCTGAAGACTTGATCGTCGAGCGAGCCTTCGAGAGCGGGACCGCCGATGCGGTGGCCGAAGCCGCGACTTTCGCTCCAGACTTCTTTCAACATGCGGTCGAGGGTTTTCAAAGCGAATGCGCGGCAGTCCTTGCCGACGCCGTTCTTCCCGCTTCCAAAGACGCGAGCGGCATCGAGATAAGCGGAAACGAACATCGCATTCCAGGAGACGTACATCGTTTTATCAATGAACGGCGTGGGACGCGGGATGCGCGCGGCAAGCATCTTCCCTTTTGCCTTTGCGATGATCAGGCGGACAACGGTTTCGTCAAGACCAAGCCGTTTTGCGATATCAGCCGCGTCGCTGGCGATCCACAGAACATTTTTTGCAGGATTGTGATGCATTTCGCCCTGAGTCTCGACGTCGTAGTACAGCTCCATGACGCGGGCTTCGTCGGGGAGGAGCGCAGCGCGGAGTTCGTCCAGGCTCCAGGTGAAATAATCGCCGTCGTCGTCGAGGGAATAGTCAGCGTCCTGGCTCGCGTGGAAACCGCCATTGTCCTGATCCGATAAAACTTCGTCCACCCAGCCGATGATGCCTTCGGCAGTCTCGCGCAGAAATGGGTTTTGTGTGAGCTGCCAGCCGTGGAGAAAGTTCTTGAGCAGCTCGGAATTGTCGTAGGACATTTTTTCGTAGTGGGGGACGAGCCAGCGCTCATCGACGGAATAGCGATGGAAGCCGCCGGCGAGCTGGTCGTAGACGCCGCCGCGGGCCATTTTTTCGAGGGTGGTTTCGGCCATCGCTAGCAAATGCTTTTCTTTTGTCTGCTGGTAGCACTCGAGGACGAGATCGATGGCGGACGAGTGCGGGAATTTCGGGGCGCGGCCGAAGCCGCCGTTCTTGATGTCGAAAAGCTGGGTGATGGATTTGATCTGCGCTTCGACGACGCCGAGGTCGAAATCGGCGCGGGCGCCGGTGAAGACTTCAGCTTGCGAGACAGCGTCGGCGAGGGAGTTTGCGGCGCGTTCGAGCTCGGCGCGCTTGTTGCGATAGGAATCGGCAACGGCGAGAAGAACGCGGCGAAAACCGGGGCGGCCCATCTGGTCTTCGGGCGGGAAATAGGTGCCGCCGAAAAAAGGTTTGCCATCGGAGAGCAGAAAACCGGTGAGCGGCCAGCCGCCTTGGCCGGAAATGGCGCTGACGGCGGATTGATAGCGGGAGTCGACGTCGGGACGCTCGTCACGGTCAACTTTTACGGCGACGAAGTGTTCGTTGATGATCTTGGCAATTTCGATGTTCTCGTAGCTTTCGCGGTCGATGACGTGGCACCAGTGGCACCAGACGGCGCCGATGTCGAGAAGGATGGGCTTATCCTCGGATTTGGCGCGGGCAAAGGCGGCGTCTCCCCATTCGTGCCAATCGATGGGCTGGCGGGCGGCGGAACGCAGGTAGGGGCTGGCGGAGTCTTTCAGGCGGTTTTCGGGATGGTCGGTCAAAGTCGCTCACAGTTTGAGCCGGCGAAGAACGGGTAGTTGAGGTCCTTCGCTTCGCCCAGGATGACACCAGAAAGAAAGCACCGGTCTTCCCCAGCAGGGGCGGGACGCCAAGAAGTGGAAGACCGGCCACGACATAAAAATTACTGAATGGTGTCGCCGGGGCCGAGGTCGCGCGGGTCGAGCGGTTTGCGGCTCGAGAATCCTTCGTCCTGGCGATGGTAAAAGCGGATGCGATCCTCGCCGAGCTTCCAGCAGAGATAGACATCCTGTTTATTGATGACGGCGGGAAAATCGAGCAGGCCGACGTCGAGGTCTTTGATGAGGCATCCAGTTTCGAGAATGCGGTTGAGCGCCGACTTCAGCGTTTCGGCAAGCTGCTCGTGCTGCATGCGGACGGCGGCCAGTTTTTCGTAGGGGACGATCAGGCCGCCCATCATCATGATGCGCGCGGAAACCGCGGAGAGTTCGTTTTCCAGACCAGAGAGTTTCTTGCGAGAATTCATGGCCTCGACGAGAAAGGGTTCGAGTTCCCGGCGCGTACGCTCGGCTTCGGTCAGCGTGAAGAGACGCTGCGGTGGATCCGGAGTTTCGTCCTGTTCCTGATCGTCGTCGTCGTCTTCGTCTTCGTCGTCTGCCATTCTGTTTCCGTTCGCGGGGTGATTCGCGCCGACAAAAGAGGACAGACTAGTCTGTCCCACTTGATGCTAGCGCAAACTTAGCATGCGGTCGAGAGCAACTCGCGCATGGTGCCGAGTGCGTTCGTCGACAGAGATGCGATTGACGACGTTGCCCTCGCCAAGATTTTCGAGCACCCAGAGGAGATGTTGCGGAGTGATGCGGAACATCGTTGTGCAAACACAGACGCTGGGATCGAGCGAGATAACTTTGTGGTCCTGCAATTCCTTGCTGAGACGGTTGACGAGGTGGATTTCCGTGCCAACGGCCCATTCGGTGCCGGCGGGAGAAGCCATGATGGCTGTGATGATACCCTCGGTCGAGCCGATTTGATCGGCGGCCTCTGCGACTTCGAAGCGGCATTCGGGATGCGCGATGACGCGAATGCCGGGATGCTCGCGGCGGACGCGCTCGACCTGCTGCGGCGTAAAGCGCTGGTGCACGGAGCAATAGCCCTTCCAGAGGATGATGCGCGCGCTGCGGATCGCTTCCGGCGTGTTTCCGCCAAATTCCTGATAGGGATCCCAGACGATCATTTGTTCGAGCGGGATGCCCATGCGATAGCCGGTGTTGCGTCCGAGGTGCTCGTCGGGAAGGAAGAGAACTTTTTCGCCGTTCTCAAAAGCCCAATTCATGACGCCAGCGGCGTTGGAACTGGTGCAAACCGAGCCGCCATGCTCGCCGGTAAAGGATTTGATGGCCGCGGTCGAGTTCATATATGTGACAGGGATGACTTTGCGCGAATCGAGGAGAGAAGAGAGCTCGCTCCAGCAGGCTTCCACCTGGCCGATGTCGGCCATGTCGGCCATCGAGCAGCCGGCGTTCAGGTCGGGAAGAATGACGGTTTGGTGCTCGCGGCGGAGAATGTCCGCGCTTTCGGCCATGAAGTGGACGCCGCAGAAGATGATGTAGCGGCCCTCAGCCTGCGAAGCCTGGAAGGAGAGCTTGAGGGAGTCACCGCGGAAATCAGCGAACTTGACGACTTCATCGCGCTGGTAGTGATGGCCCAAAATCACTACGTCACGGCCCAGGCGGGCCTTCGCGGCAGCGATGCGGTCATCAAGAGCGTTGTCCGACACAAGGAGGTAGGAGTCGAAGTCGCACCCCACTCCGGCTTCGATTTCCGGCGTGCGGATGGTGGCCGGCTGGTCTGCGCCGATGAGGGTGCTGCTATCCGAGATGGATACTAGGTTGCCCATGAATTGTGTTTTGTCTGCTTAGTGGCTATTGCTAAGCGGTCTCTGATCCCTACTTGGAAGCTTCATTTTCTCATATTTCGGCTAATTTTCCACTATCCGCCGATAAATACCATGGTGCGAGAGGGTTGTACGAAGCCCGGTTCATTGATGCGATGGCCCTCTTCTTTTTCCATGACAATGGAGCTGATATACGCGACCAAATCCTCGTCTGACGCACCTTCGCGAAGCATCGCTCGCAGGTCATGGTCGTCCTTGCTGAACAGGCAGGTGCGGAGCTTGCCGTCCGCAGTGAGCCGGATGCGGGAACAATGGCCGCAGAAGGGCTGCGTCACCGGGGCGATGAGGCCAATCTCACCGGGTGCGCCGTCGGCAAAACGGTACTTGCGAGCGGTCTCGCTGCGCTCGTGCGGAATCTGCACGAGAGGCCAGCTGGCGTGGATTCGCTGGTGGACTTCCGCGGCGGGGACGACGACGTCGCGCGTCCAGTGGCGGTCGGCATCGAGTGGCATGAATTCGATAAAACGCATGATCACGCCGGTTTCGCGGGCGAACGAGGCGAAAGCTTCGACTTCGTCGTCGTTGAGGCCGCGGACCAGGACGGCATTCACTTTGGCGGGTGCCAGGCGTGATTTCTGCGCGACATCGATGCTGTGCATCACGGTTGAGAAAGACTTGGTTCTGGTGATGCGTTCGAATCGCTCGGGATCGAGCGAATCGAGGCTGATGTTGATGCGGCGGAGGCCGGCGGCAAGGAGCCGGTCGCACCGTTCGGCCAGCAGGTGGCCGTTGGTGGTCATGGAGAGGTCAACGACGCCGAGGGCGTGGAGACGCGCGATGTAGTCCTCGACGCCTTCGCGGACGAGCGGCTCGCCGCCGGTGATGCGGATTTTGCGTATTCCAAGGCTAAGGAAGATCCTGGCGATACGGTCGAGCTCGGGCCAAGAGAGAATTTCATCGTGATCGCGGTAGTTTTCCGGGTCGGCGGAGCGGCAGTAGACGCAGCGGAAATTGCAGCGGTCCGTGATGGAGATGCGCAAGTCGGTGATCTGGCGGCCGAATTTGTCGTGAAGAGTCATGGTCCGTGCTGCTTGTTGGATGCTGCTCCCCGCTACCTTGGCGCAATGAAGCTCTAAAACAAAACCGCCCGATCCAGTGGTGGGAATCGGGCGCTCACCGAAAATGTACCCATTTTCGGTGTCATCGCTCCTTTCCAAGCACGGGAGGCCCGGGCGTTTCCGCCCAAACCCTCAGCCCCGATAGTTTCTCGGGACATCGCCCCAGCAGCCGTGGGTTATCTCTCCCGTAGGCTTCAGGGGTCGGAGTTACAGCCATAGTGTACGCTCCAGACTCGAGGGGTGCAATTGGTGCCGACGCGCAACCCCGGCCCAAGAGGCGTCATGGATTGTGATAGAGTTTTGGCCACGCCATGCGGATCTTCGTTTTAGGGGCCGGAGCGACCGGTTCTCTTCTCGCGCAATTGCTGGAGCGGCAAGGACATACGGTCTGGTGCGGGGACCGCGATCCAGAGCGCGCGCGGCGCTTCCTGGGCAAGAAAAGCACCATCCCTATAACCGAAGTAAACGCGCGAAACCTGCGCGGAATCGTGAAGGCCGCAAAGGGCTGCCAACTCATCGTCAACGCCTCGGCGTCGGTGTTCAATGAGATTGTTCTCCGGGCCGCGCTGCGGTTGCGCGCGCATTACGTCGATCTCAGCTCGCACCTGAAGCGGCATCCTTTCAAGGCCGAGCAATTCCGCTACGCAAAGAAATTCGAAGAAAAAAACCGCGGGGCGCTGATCAACACCGGTGCCGCCCCGGGCTTGACGAACTTGCTCGCGAAGCGCGCCGCCGACCTCCTCGACGAGGTCGAAGCGGTGCACATCCGGCTGTATGAAAGCAGCGAGAGCGACGATCCCATCTCCCAATGGTCGCCGGAAGTATCGTTCGACGAGGCTGTCTCGCACCCCCAGATCTATCGAAATGGAAAGTTTCAACTGGGAAAGCGCTTTTCGGAGATTGAGAAATTTCGCTTTGCCGATCCTATCGGCAAAGCGCGCGTGGTGCTTGCGGCACAAGACGAAGTGGCCACGCTGCCGCACTTCATTCCCATGCGGGAGCTCGACGTAAAGATCGGCGGGAATGAGATCGACCGGCTGCGACGCTGGCACAAACAGGGGAAACTGTCCCGGTCACGCGGGATGACCCGGCATCGCTTTCCTCAGACTTCTTCTCCTCGGATAATTGCCAAGCTGATTCGCCAAGGGATTCTACAGAACGCCCGCTTCGCTGCGGCCGCGCTGGTGAAGGGAGTCAAGCACGGCAAAAAGGAAGACCAGCACCTGCTGATCCGCAGCGATTGCACGTTTCCCACGCTCTATCAGATTCGGCAGCAAGGGCGATTTACGACGCCGGTGGCGTACGCGACGGCTCACGTCGCGGCGCTTTTCATCAAATATCTCCCGCGTGATCTCGCAGGAGTCTTTGCGCCGGAGATGCTGCCCGCTGAAACCCGCCGGGCCATTCTCGCCGGACTCCGCAACCACAACATCCGGATCACGCACAAAACAACGGTACTGAAACACCCCAGTGAAGACGAGGAAGAATTCTAGCCAGGCAGCAACGCTTTGCCGGAAAGCAAAGCGTTGCTGCCTGGATTGATTTGAGCCGAGGATCAGTCCGCGGAGGCGGGCTTTGCATTTCCAGAAAAGTGGATGGTGATCAGGAACCCATTCGTCCCGTCGTAGGAAAACTTGTGACCGTCCCCTTCGAAGGCTTCGTGCTTGCTCTTCCACATGCGGAAGCCGTCGTTGGACTGCGCCCCCCAGTATTTCAAGTTGTGCACGACAACTTCATGGTGGGGATCATTGCCGCTGACGCGCTCGAGCGTGACCTCGCCTTTGCCGTTATCCATCTTGGCATGGGCCACACCAGTTTTTGCGTCCACGTTCCATGAAAACGCAGCGGTATCCACCGCCTTTTTCTGCCACGGAATCGGATAAAGCTGGCCGAGGATGTCGCCAAGCGCGGCCTGCTGCTCCTTGCCGACACTGGGATCGAAATTCACCACCAACCAGGAGTCCTTGCCCGTGCTCCAGTCACTGCCCAGATCAGTAGCGATCCAGACCTTGGCGCCATCCAGCTTGGTGTCTTTGTAAAATCCCTTGTCCACTTTGAGGACGAGGTTGGCGCGGCAAAAATGTTGGTCCATATCATGCTCACCCATGCCCATGTGGTTCGTGGAATGAGTGTTGAAGTAGCAGGGACAGAACATGTCGCAACTGCAAGCTTCGATGTAGCTGGCTGTCATGTCAAAATCGGGTTTGGAAGTTTTCTCCTGCGCGGAAGAAGTGAAGTAGACAAGGCTAGCGGCAAGCGCAAAGAGAGGAAGCAAGAGCGGACGAGGCATAAGTCGCATTTAACCCTCCTGAAGAATCGTGATCTGAACGGCCCAACCGGGAATAAGGCGAGTTTACTCTCGCGCCGGCGCCTATTCAAGAACCCAAATCCCAATGGGTGTGCGACAAATTTGTAGGTGGATGTTGTGTTTTTCTTTTTTTGGGCTGATAATCTGAATGAGTATAGACATTCAGATAGGAGGCTCCGTGAACCAATCGCTGCACGATCTGGAGTTGCGCCGG
>Ga0193747_1000404_pt1 | contig 15103 bp, 13 predicted proteins | sample L1m2metaG_FD_143048 | JGI IMG/M metagenome (GOLD analysis project Ga0193747, IMG submission 143048) | Soil microbial communities from a riparian zone of the East river system, Colorado, United States - L1m2 | ecosystem: Environmental > Terrestrial > Soil > Riparian zone | place: USA: East River...
CTTACGCCATGCTCGACGAGAAGGAATCAGCCCTCAACGAAGCGCAGCGCGCAATCACGCTTTCGCCGAGCAACAAAGATCGGCTATCTGGACCCGCTTTCGAAGAGAACCTGGCGTTAGTTGAGACGATAACGGGCGAGAATACCCGTGCGATCGCAACTCTGACGCGATTGTTACAAACGCCATATGGTGGCTGGCTTTACAGTCCAACGCCCATCACGCCGGTACTTTTAAAGCTGGACCCAATCTGGGACCCTTTGCGCTCAGATCCGGTTTTCCAAAAACTTTGCGAGGAAAAGCAGCCGTGAATTAGCGTACGTCTTTCGTCTTCCGGGCAAGAAAGTTAAGTGGAAAGGCGCAACTCCAGCGAGCCGGTACGAATAACGACGACAATTCTGCATCGCGCCGCTACCGATCCTGATCGCGCCAACTGTACTTAGACGCCGTCGCCTCTGTTTTCCGGTGGCTGCGTTGGCGGCGTTGGAGAATTTTGGTCCGACGAGGCTGTGCTATTTCCCTCAGCGGCCCTCTTCGCAGCCCACCTGGCTTTCATCGCGGCAGCGAGTTGAGCACGACGTTCCGGTGAGAGATTCAGTTTTCTCTTGGTTTTCATTGCACTGCTCGGTTTCTTCGCGCCGGTTGTTGGCGCCCGAGACTTCTTTCCGGCTGACGCAGTGGCTCGTGCAGCCGACTTTCTCGCAGCTTTCAGCGCTTTAGCCGACTCTGCCTGCTGCAGGGTGCGTTTTAACTTGGCCAGTTTCCCTGGACCTTCTCGCAGACGTTTCTCGAGTTGCTGGATCTTTTTCTTTAACTTCTTCAACTTCATAATTGTTCTCCTCTTCGTGCCGAACGGCGATTAACGATTGGGGTTTGACTTAATGGCAAAATCCCGTCGATGTCACGTCATTCTTTGGTCGAATGTCGATGAGCGCCGATGATGATGACATGACCTGGCAAACGAGGCCGACGAATCAATGCGGCGGCGGCGGCTAACTCGCGTTTTCTGGTCGGTACTTGCGAGAGCACAAAAAGCGACCACCGGATCCATGTGCCGCGAGGGCGATGATGAAGTAAAACGTTAGCGGATACCGGCGAGCAGGCTTGTGCGCGTCTCACCCGGCTGAACGTCGGATTTAGCAATGCTGCCAGCAGAAGGTCTCACTGGCGCCGCCCGGACAACGGCGCCCCACAGGCGTCAGGAACTCGAGGAAGGGTTATCGCCCCGTTGATATCGGGCGGCCGAGAACAACATCCTTCTTTGTCCAGGTATGAACGCTGCCGCAGTGCGCACAAGTTACCTTTTGTGTCTTCACTGTAGCCGTTTGCCAGCGCTTCTCCTCTATCGTCCTTCCGGTATCGGTGAGTTTCGAGGTGGAAGGACAGCGGACGAGCAGGCTTTTGATGTTGAGACCGGTCTTCGCTTTCGCCCGTCGCGGCGGATCAAAAAAGAATCTCGTAGCCATCTCAGAGTCGATAAGCAATGCGCGCTCTGGCGGTGTCGTAGACCGTCGTAATCGGGCCTTGCAGCTCTATGGTTTTTTCAGAATTCATGATGTCGATCTAACTGAAGCGCCGACCCCATTTTCGTGAGCAACCGATAATTTCCGTCTACTTGCGAAAGTCGGAGAAATTCCGCCCGCCGTCGTGAGAACGCGGACGTTCTGCGCGCGGACGTGCTTCGTTAACAGTTAGCGCGCGGCCGTTAAGTTCACGGCCGTTGAGCGCGCTCATCGCGGCGTTAGCTTGCGCACCGTCGTTCATCGTGACGAACGCAAATCCACGCGATTTGCCTGTCATGCGGTCCATTATTAGATGGACTTCGTTGACGGCGCCATGTTGTTCGAACAGATCCTGAAGATCGTTCTCAGTGGTCTCAAAGGAGAGATTACCTATGTACAATTTCATTGTGTTTTGAATTTGGAAAAACTACCGAGCTACAGAGCCGTTCCCGAGAATCGGTTTCAAACCACCAATGAGCAACCGCTCACCTGATGATCTAACGCGCAGTGAAGTTAAACAGCGTAATCCAATAGGGATGGACTATCGTGCGGATCACGCGGAACACAAACAATGTTTCCCAGTGAAACCGTTGTTGTCCCTACACCTGGTATCGGACTTTCGCGGCAGCCATAGGAGCGAAAAGTGTATCGCAAGGCAGCACAAACCGCCGTGATTGGGTAATCGCGGTTCCTATTTTGCTGCAGAGGGGGCAACCAGTTTCTGAAAGCGCGGGTCGCTGCGCAGCGGTTCAAACATTGGATCGAGTCGCAGCAACGCAGGAGTGAGTGGCGGATTTGCGGCGAGAGGTCCTTCGTACGGGATTGAAAGCAGCTTCTCCAACGTGGATGTCGCTCGGTCGACGTCGCCTGCGCGCGCGGCGACGCGCGCAAGAATATCGAGCGGTCTGGGACCAGTCACCGCGTCTTTTTCGATCGACATCATGGCGACTGCTCGCTCGGCCAGAGTCATTGCAGTGGTGTTATCACCAAGAGCCATACTTGTAAGCGCGAGATCTCCTATCAGAACAACATTTTCTGGTTGTTCTTTGAGGAAAGATTCCAGCTCAGTGCGAGCCTGACCCCAACTTTCGCGCGCACCGTCGTGGTCGCCACTAACTTCCTGTGCCCAACCTAACCAAAACCGCAGTTCGCCATTGTAATAACCCAGCGCCGGATCGGGTTTGGCCAATATTTGTTTCAGTTGAGCGATGACTACCGCGGGGCGGGATTCCAGGATTGCCTGGTAAACTTGTGTTTCCAACGCATTGGCATAGTCAGCGCCTAGGCGGAGCGGCCCAAGCAGTGCCGCCGCACGTGGCAGATCGCCCTCCGCTTGTGCTATTCGCGCCTTTAACACAAGCGTGTCTATGTCATCAGGCGTGATATTCAAAATCTGCTCAAGCTTTGCCAGGGCTTGAGGGAATCGGCGCAGGCAGACGTACGAACGTGCGTGTTGTGAGAGCAGATTAACGTTTCGCGGGTCGAGGTTCTCGGCTTCGTTGAAGTGCGCATCGCTCTTGTCCCAGTTGCCACGCCTCCGTTCAACATAAGCTAGCGACTGCGGAATGCGGCTGTTATTTGGCAGAAGATGATGCGCTTGCTCAAGGTAATCGACCGCAGTGGCGTAGTCTCTGAGGCAAGCGTAGTGATAAAAGCCTTTTGCGAACACAGCCTCGCCAAGCTTGGGTTGCAGCCGGAGAGCGGTGTCGGCCGCCTGCCGTGCTTCTTCGCGTAGGGTCTCGGTTGGTTGAAGACTCTGAGTAAGATATCCACTCGCATCGACGTAGGACAGCAGCGCCCAGCCAAGAGCAAAGTTAGGATCCATTTGCACTGCTTGCTTGAGGTACTTTTGAGCACCGAGGGAGTTCGCCGGTGTAAATCCGGTCTTGAGCGTGTACGCAAGGCCGCGGAGGTACGCATCGTACGCCTCGGGATTGTCTGTCGCTTTGGCTGCGATAACTTCTTGTTCATGACCGGTCAGTTTGGCGCGTAACTGGTCAGCGATGGTTTTGGCCACCTCACTTTCGACTGACAAAATGTCCGTCAGCTTGCGATCAAACGTATCCGACCAAAGATGTGAATCACTGGCCGCCTTAATCAGTTGCACGTTGACGCGGACAGTGTCGGCGCTCTTCTGCACACTTCCTTCCAAAATGTGGGCAACACCAAGTTGCTTTGCGATCTCGCGCAAGTTTTTTGGCGCGCTTTCATAATGTTGTGTGGAAGTGCGCGAGATCACCTTCAGATCGCCGATCTTTGATAAACGCGTCAGGATTTCATCCTGTATTCCCTCGGCAAAATAAGCGTTCTCTTTATCGCTGCTGAGATTTTCGAAAGGCAGCACGGCGATCGATCGCTGCTCAGGCGTAAATGGCCGCAAGCGTTGATACAGCCACGTCCCAGAGACAATGGCTACGATGGCTGAGGTCAAAGCCACGTTTACCAATATGGCTTTCCTGCGTCGCCATCGTGCTTCGGGGTTGAACCGGTCATAGCAGCTGTGGACGGCAAGAAGTAAATCGCGCGGCGATTGCGGTCTGTGGTTCGGATCAGTCGCGAGCATCGATTTCAGTAGCGCGATGACCTGGCTTGGGACGTGCAGACCCTTAAGTTGTTCCAATGGTAGGTCACTGCTTTGCCGCGCGCGGATTTCCTCCATCGTCCGGCCGACAAATGGCGCGCGGCCGGTGAGCAGATACCAAAGTGTAACGCCTAACGAGTAGATGTCGGACCGTGTATCAACCGGCAATTGTCCGGCACCGGCAAACTGCTCTGGACTGGCAAACGCCGGCGTACCGATGAAACCCGCATGCGTTTGCTCCGCGCCGGACTGGGTCTGGGGTCCCATGACTTTCGCCACGCCATAATCAATCAGTTTTACCCGAAGCGCGCCGCTTGAATCGGATTCTAGCATGACGTTCGATGGCTTGATGTCGCGATGCACGACACCGCAAGCGTCTGCAGCTGCGAGAGCGCGTGCAGCTTGCTCGATTACATCCAACGCCACGGCGAGCGGCATCGGGCCATCGCGGCGCACACGCGCTTCAAGCGTTTCGCCTTCAACCAATTCCATCGCGTAAAAACACTCGCCATCTTGTTCGCCGTAATATGTCACGCGAGCCACATTTGGGTGACGAATGTTCGCCGCCGCACGCGCTTCGCGCAGAAAACGGGACCGCGCGCCAGGATTCTGTGCAACCTTGCGATCGATGACCTTGAGAGCAACAAGCGAGTTCAAAACTGTATCGCGCGCGCGATAAGTTATGGCCATCGCTCCCGCACCGAGCTCAACCGGAAAACCGTCTGCTCCCGTCTCTACTTCGAAGTGGGCGTATCGCAGTGGTCCGGGTGTTAATCGGCCACGCGCCGCTGGCCTTTCCCGCTGCTCTCCGTCCCCAAGGAAGGTAAGGCTGACGAGACACCGCAGGCATTCGCCGTTCGGACCACATTGAGTCAGCGGTCGTCCGCAGGTCGCGCAAGTCTCCGCAGTTTCACTCTGCGCTTTCGCGGTTCCGAGGCCCACGCTGATGTCGTCCATGTCGCAAAAGCCGCCTCAGGCCATCAGTATTTGGTACAGATGGCGCAGTTCTCCATCGATATCTGCCGAATCCGAGACCGTATTGGCCACTTCTGCTCTCAAGGATTCACGGAATCGCTGGCGAAGACGCGAAAGCCAGGTACGCAAAGTCGCGATTGGCACTCCGAGTCGGGTTGCGGCTTCCTCCTGACTCGGCGGCTTCGCGCTCCCGCCAGCCACGAACGGCCTTAATTCCTCGAGCCACTCAGCTTTGCCTTCCGCTTCAAATTCGGTTTGCAAATTGTTCCATGCCCGTGAAACGATATTCGACGCCCACACGAGATCGTAGCAACCGGCATCGCTAAGATGAACAGTCGCGAACATCGCCGCCTCTGCTTCGGGTAGATGCTCCTCGATCGATAGGACCTGGCGACCCCCGCCTCGCTTGAGCGCTCGGGCGCGATCATACTCGTTGTACAAAAAGTTCTCCAGGGATCCGAGGAGAAATGTGCGGAGCCGACCCTTCTGGCGATCCGCGTGGCTCAACGTGTTTTGCTCGAGCAGATGGGCGAAAAAACCTTGGACCAGGTCCTGCGCATCAGCGGAGGAGTGACCGCGGTGTCGAAGAAAACTGTAAAGCGGCGGCCAATATGCTTCGCAAAATCCAGAAAGCGCCTGGTGACCGGAGGCCTCTGAATCGGGCTCGCCGGCACGAAACACCACGGTCCAATGCGTCGTTTGAAACGAAGCACCGCCTTCCTGTAGCGTTCCAGGGATTGCCTTCGTGGAGGCAGATCGTCGACCACGAGACGTGATTTTGCGAGAATAAAATCGCGCAGGCGCTTCTGAGGTGGCAGCCGTCTCAGCTGCATTCGCGGGAGAATCAGGCGCCACGCCTGCCGCTACAGTTCCAGTTCCGGCTGGGTATGCTCCGCTTAGTAAAAGCCGAGAACGTCCGACTCGCTTGCGGCGACCTGGCTCAGGTTAACGTTGTTTGCCGCGATATGCGCGTTGTGCCCACCACGTCCAGACCCCTGCCCCTGCTCTCGTGCAATGGCACCCAAGGTCAGGAGTGCGAACACTACGGCTACAGCCACTGCCACGATCGCCTCGGTGGAGAATTTCATTGCGATTATGCGTTTTGCAGCGACGCCTTGAGAAGGAATTCCTTCCACCCGCCGCCGGAGTTGAACGAAGCCATGCTGTAAACCAGGAACGGATCATGTTTCCGATAGGTCGCGCGAATTAGCGACCGCCATACTGAACCAAATAGGTTTTTCATATTAGATAGATGGAGCCAATTGGTTACCCTCTGCGCCTTCCGGGTTTCGGCGGTTTTCGAAAACGCGAACGACCGAGGTCCCGAGTTTTCGGGAAAGACGCCCTGCGCGCCGAATCCAGTAATGAAATGGTCCTAGTGACGCGTCGGCCAGGAGATCCGTGCGCACAACTTCGGGGCAGAGATCGAGGAGTTTGCAAACATTCATGAAGGAGTACGGCCAGGAAGAATCATATGCCGTCACCCAATTGTGAGCGTCGAGATACAGTTCCCGGCCGACGGCTTTCGTGGCCGTCCGGTAACGGCGCAAATCGGAGGCTGCCTGTTTTAGCACGCCGATAGCCAAACCTTTCTCAGGCGCGGGCGGTGGCGGTTCGGCTGGAGGAGTAGCAAAATGGGCACTCTGAGCATTGCCGGATTCGGAATTCAAAAACGCGGCGAGCTGCTCGCGCGACATTCGCGACAGGGCTTTTTGCGTGGCATCTTCGCTCCCGAAACTGTTCGGAAACACCATAAATTGACCAGTAAACTCAGGTGTTTCAGTAATACGGTTGTCTACTACCATGTTCATCATATCGATTGTTGATTTGATTCGCTTCATCCTTTCTAAAGATTTTGAAGCCGGACATTTCAAAAAATTTGAAATTTCTTTTATTTCGGGCACGAACCCAAGGGGTCCGGGGCCTGCGAAACATGCCTTTCTAAGGCATTCTGTAGGGGAAGCTGACAGCTTCCCCCGCCGAGAATGCCGCCGCTAGGCTTCTTCCTCGACCTTGTAGATGATCATCCCGCGCGCCTGATAGTTCGCAAGCGCCTGCGGGTGATCGCGATTGCACGTATGCACCCACACGCGGGTAGGTACGCTCCTGTCACGGCGGGCCCACGCTTCTTCGATTGCGCTGGTCAGCAAGACCCCGCCTAACCCGTGACCGATGAATTCAGGCAACAAACCGAAGTAGGCGATCTCAACTCCGCCCTCCGGGTCCCGACGCAATTCATAATAACCGGCGAGCGCGTCATCATAATATCCGGCGAAGGTGCACAGCTCCGCCGCCGATGCGTATTCCTTCCACTGCTCATCCGTCCATGGTCGTTTGTCGATCCAGTCCCACTGCTCGCCAACACGAAAATAGAGGTCGCGATTAAACCGCCAATCGCGACTCCTCTTTTCACGAACGTGTAATCGCGCATCGGCGCGCTTTCGACGCAATTGATCCCGCGACCGCATCTCGAGATATGTGGTGATTAGCGGTTCGGCTGCCATCAATACTACGGTAATGACTTTGGTGGGATAGCGATAATCGCAGTCGGCTTTAGTTGCCCCGGATCTCAGCCCATTGCCATCACCTTTCGCTTCGGCAGTTTAGTCCTGTCTGATGAGGAGTATAATCAGAGAAAATTCGCGCAATTAGCATGCCTAACAGGAAATCGCGCCCGCAGAAGCGCCGCCGCCGTTCGATCATAGCATTTGAAATGATTCGGCTTGATCGGACTGCAACGGAGCCGCTCCATGAGCAGCTTTACCGCCAAATTCGCGACGAGCTGAAATCGGGCAGATTCAGCGATGGTTCATCTCGACTTCCTTCCTCGCGGACTCTGGCCATAGACCGGGGAATTTCAAGGTCGACGGTTAGACTCGCGCTTTCAAAACTTCACGCCGAAGGCTATCTCCGCTCAAAAGCCGGCTCCGGAACGTTCGTCGCGAATCTTCTTCCGGAAACCTTTTTGACCGCGGACCAACCGAAAACCTACCAGCCAATACAGCGCCCAGTTCGCATCTCTGACCGCGCAAGAGCAATTCCGGATAGACGCGTAGGAAATCAGTTTGACCTCGGGGCGACGGGCGCGGGACCAGGCGTCTCACTGGTGGCGAGCATTCCCGCAGTCGACGAATTTCCAATAGCTGTATGGGAACGTCTTAGAGCTCAGGTTCTGGCAAAAAAAGGCGTTAACTTGTTGCGCTATTCGTCGAATCGCGGCGACGTCGACCTGCGCAAGGCAATTGCAGCGTACTTGTGCGATTTCAGGGCAGCGCGCTGTCACCCGGATCAAATCGTCATCGTGGCAGGTATGCAGCAGGCGATGCTGCTCAGCGCAATGGCTGTGCTAAATCCGGGTGAAGTCGCATGGATCGAAGACCCCTGTTATCAGCAGACCCGGAGAGTTCTTAGTTTGGCCGGCGTTAAGATCGTTCCCAGGGCCATCGACCCCCAGGGAATCGTGATTGCGCGATCGCCAAAAGAACCACTGCCGAGGATGATTTACGTAACGCCCTCCCACCAATTTCCTATTGGCGTTACCATGAGCTTTCAGCGTAGGACCGATTTGCTCAATTTTGCGGGTGCTCACAACGCGTTCATTTTTGAGGACGATTACGACGCGGAGTTTCGCTTCGTCGGGCCACCACTCCCTTCGTTACAAGGGATCGATAACGCTGGTCGAGTGATCTACGCAGGGACAGTGAGCAAGATTCTCTGTCCTTCTTTGCGCCTGGGCTACGTCGTTGCGCCAGAGCAACTGGTCGATTCGTTTGTGAAGATCCGAAGTGCCATGGATCAGCACTCGTCTCCGATCGAACAGGCAACGCTCGCGCGTTTTATCACCGAGGGCTTTTTCCTGAGTCATATCAAGCGAATGCGAAAAATCTATGCGGACCGGCGAGATTTCTTTATCAAACAATTCAATGAGTTGCTTGGTGACCGTTTCACTCTGCAGGTTCCCGAAGCCGGTTTGAACATCGTCGCTTGGTTGAAACGAGAGGAAGACTTTTCAATGATCGAGCGTATCACCTCTGATATCGGCGTAAGGCCCTCGGCGCTCTCGTTCTTTTGCATTCAAGCCGAGCTAAAGCCGGCGTTCGTATTCGGATTCGCGGCTTGGACACCGACTCAGATTCGGGAGAGCCTCGTTAAACTTGCATCAGCACTCAAGAACCACGGCAAGGATCTAGATTACGGGCGCCAGTCGCGATAAGCCTCGTGCGCGCCGAGGGTCAGACTCGTTGGCGCTTTGCTATGCCGATCGATCTGTTCGGCCAGCCACTGAAACCATTCCCAATTTTTTTGCGAACCCGCGCGCTCACGTTCGTATTCGACGTAGCCGCGCAATTTGCGCCAGGCGACGCGCACTGTGCCGCCCAGCAGTTCGTCGACTACGTTCAAAGGAACCATGCGCGCAAACACGGCGTATCCAAGCGATTCCAGAATACAAGCTATGGACTGGACCGCCTGAAAAAGACGCGGATCGGCCTCGATTTGTGAGGGCGTCGTACCGTCGGAAATTGCCTGTACCAGGCTCATCGATTGCATCCATGCCGGAGTCAAAATCGCCTGGACAGCTACGAAGGCTGCGCGCTCCTCTCGATCCTTCCGCGCGCGCCGCATCTCAACCAATCCGAAAACGACAGCCGTCAATACCGTGAGGGCCGTTGCAATGTTTGCAACCGTCGAAAGCTCCACCGCAGCAATTTGCGCAAACGTGTCGTTTGATGTCACGCAAATTTGGTCTCTCTGAAATATAGGTTTAATGACGCAAAAAGCCGCAGGGCTCGCGGGAACCCTGCGGCTCTTATCGTAATATCCCGGATCGCGCGTTGACTCAGTCTATAACAACCACGTGATCAATCATACGCAAGTCGCCCATGTTTGCGTAATAAACATGCACGCGAGTGCCGGGTTTGATCGCTGTTTGGACGATTTCGCCTGCCTTGTTCACAACGTGACCACGCCCGTTGAGAACATAACGGCCAGGATTATTCGCATTATCCTCCCGAACAACGAGCGTTTTGCGAGGCTGATAACTGGCAGCCGCGCCTTCCGCAATCATCGTTCTGATCATCGTTCCGGTTACCTCTATCGGTTCAGTTGTTGTTGCTCCTTGTTTTTTATCCGCCGAACTCGGCTGGGCGAATGCCAGCGGGGCAATCAGCAAACAGCCGAGTGTAACAATTACTTTATTCATACTTCGCCTCCTATTGTTGATGGTTTGTTCTGCTGAGGGAGTCTCTGGAGGTGGTGAGCATTCAACAAGAGCCACTTCGCGTATTTCCAACAGCCCAGTTTCCGCGGCATTGGTACGGGTCGAAGACGCTCAAACGGAGCGACCTTGTCCGTGCGAATCTACTAGTAGATCCCGGGAACTAGACGCCATGTATGAGAGCGGTATGCGTTGTAATCATCTCCAAACTCCGAGTGCAGCAGGTTTTCCTCTGCATCGATACGGGCTAGCAGCGGCGGAATAAGCAACACTGTGAGAAGCACACCGACTCCCGAACGGAAAGCCAGGCTCCATCCCAGTGAATTGATGAGCAGGCCAAGGTAACTGGGGTGACGGATCACTCCGTAGATGCTGCTGGTTACCAGAGCGTGCTCCGGTTGGATCGCTACCAAGCCGCTGAATCGGTTGCCCAGCACAAACACCGGCCAGATCCGCAGCGCACCGCCGACAGCGAAGAGCCCGACACCAAACCAGCGAATCGCATTACCGTCGACTGTCCACAACTCCTTGCGATCCGTGTATGCCGGCAAATACGCGTTGAGAAATCCGATTACCGCAAACACGGCAATGACCCACCGGTTGCTTCGGGCCTCGCGCACGCCAGGACTCAGATTTCCGCCGGCGAAAAATGCCACACCCGAAAGCGCGAATAGCACCACTACGAGAGTTATCAGTGCTGGATGAGAGAAGAACGGCCAGAACCCACCCCAACCAAGGATGGCAAGACCGGTGTACGCGCAAGCACCGAGCGTGATGGACGCTAATCTGAGAGCCGACCGCATTAACATTAGTATTCTGCAGCGAACCAATGATACAACTGAACGTGACTGCCGATGATTCAACATTGCCGATGGTAACTACGAATCCTGCTCGGTATAGGTAGACGGATTCACGTTTTCGGCGATTGTGCCTCGGCTAATATCTCACTTTGTTATGAGCGGCTTCTTTGAGGAGTTGCAGCGGCGCAAAGTTTATCGCGTTGCGGCCGCTTACATAATTGCTGCGGGATTCATCATTCAGATCAGTTCGGCGGTTTTCCCCGCCTGGGAATTACCAAACTGGGCGTTCCGTCTGGTCGTGGTGCTTTTATTGATTGGGTTTCCGATCACATTGATTCTCGCGTGGGCTTACGACGTCACGCCGCAAGGAATCCGCGCAACTCCGACGCCCAGCACGCCCGGGTCGCATCGTCGGCGCAATCTGACCATGTTGGTTGCGATCGGCGTGATCATCTCCGCCGGAGCGGGATTCTTCCTCTTGCCTAGAGCGTCTGCGCGCAAGATCGACAAGTCGATTGCCGTCCTGCCCTTTCAAAGCCTGAGCGATGAAAAGGAAAACGCCTATTTCGCGGACGGCGTCCAGGACGATATCCTGACCAATCTTTCAAAGATCGGCGATCTAAAGGTCATTTCGCGAATGTCAGTCATGTCATATCGTGGCGATGCCTTGCGCAACGCGCGCGAAATCGGGAAAGCACTCGGAGTAGGCGCGCTTCTGGAAGGCAGCGTCCGTCGCGCTGGTAATCGCGTCCGGGTGAGCGTGCAGTTGATTGACGCGAACAATGATGAGCACATCTGGGCGGAAGATTACGACCGCGATTTAACCGACGTGTTTGCAATTCAAACCGACCTCGCGCAAAAGATTGCCTCAGCCCTGCAGGCAAAACTTTCTCCAAACGAAAAAGCGCGACTCGATAATCGGCCAACCCAAAATCCTGACGCCTATCTGCTCTTCGTTCAGGCGCACGATTACGCCAACCGACCGGATGATCTCCGCGACGATTCATTAAAGGCGGAGGAGCTTTTCAAACAAGCGATCAAACTCGATCCAAAATTTGCAGCTGCTTTTGCCGGGCTCTCAACGGCGGAAAGTTGGCTTTACCACTTCTGGGACCGGGTACCAGCTCGTCGAGAAAAAGCGCGTTTCAATGCCGATGAATCCCTGCGCTTGGAACCGAATCTTCCGGAAGGACATCTCGCCCTCGGTTTTTCGTATTATTATGGCGATCGTGATTACGAGCGCGCGCTCGCCGAGTTTGAGATCGCGAAACGTGACCTGCCAAATGAAGCCCAAGCCTATTTGGCCATCGGCGCTATTCAGCGGCGTCAGGGTAAGTGGACGGAATCAACGGCGAATTTGGAAAAAGCCGCCGCGCTCGATCCGAAAAACGCAAGCATGCTTGTTAACCTTGGTTGGAATTACATGGCCTTGCACAATTTCGAGGCCGCCGACAAGACTGTTGATCGCGCGATCGCCGTGGCGCCTAAGTCGTTCGCGGGGCCTGCGCTGAAAGCATATCTGGCGGCTGCATGGAAAGGTGACCTTAGCGTGGTCGAAAAACAATCTGCTCCGATTCCGGAGGATGCCGATCCGAGTGGTCTGGTAAGTTGGGGCCGGTATTGGGTGCTGATGTTGCAACGGAAGTTTCCCGAAGCGCTTGCGGTTGTGCAAAAATTCCATGGGGAGACATTGATCACTTACACGACTGCGCCTGCGCCCAAGGCTTTCCTGCAGGGAACCATTCATTTTCTCGAGGGCGATAAGCCGAGGGCGCAGATAGAATTCGAAAAGGCGCGTGTGGTCTCGGAACAGTTGCTGCGCGACGCGCCTGAAGATCCCGCCAGACACGCGCAGCATGGGATTATCCTTGCGGCATTAGGTCGAAAAGCCGAGGCGATCGCCGAAGGCAAGCGTGCGGTCGAAATGGTGCCGGAATCTCAGGACGCTTTTGACGGACCGCGATTCACCGGTTTGCTGGCAGAAATTTATGCCTGGACTGGCCAGTTTGATGAAGCATTTCGCCTGCTCGATCATTTGCTCGCGGTTCCAAACGGCCTCACGATCCCAATGCTCAAGCTCGAACCAGCCTGGGATCCGTTGCGTAAAGATCCGCGGTTCCAAGCGCTGATCGACAAGTACGCACGCAAGCGTTGACGCGACGTCTTAAAATTGCATATGAAAAGTGTCTACGGACTGAGCATCCCGCAAACTCTGAAAGAGGTCTGCGATCCGCAACGCGTTGCCTTGCTTGTGTACGACATGCAGGTCGGGATTTTAAGTCAGATTAAAAATCCGGAGCAAATCACGCTCCAAGTTCTCAAAGTGCTGATGGCGGCTCGCCACGCTGGAGTGCGCGTGTTCTTTTCGCGTCATCTTTCATTACCGAAAGAACTCATGGGTATGTCTCAGTACCGGATGGCTATGGCCTGGCAACGCACGGACTCGCCCGAACAAGTGGATCCGTGGTTCTTGCGTGATGCTCCTGGATTTCAGGTCGCGCCAGAATTGAATCCGCTTCCGACTGAAGGCGTGTTCGACAAATTAACGATGTCGGCCTTCGAAGGTACCTGGCTCGATTTCGCTTTGCGAGATTGTGGCGTCAACGCCTTTATCGTTGTCGGCGTAGCGACGGAGATCGGGATCGAGCCGACAGCGCGGCACGGAGCTGACCTCGGTTATATTCCCGTGCTCGTAACGGACGCCTGTGGCGCTGGCAATGAAGAAGCTGCAAAGCGATCAATCGAGAACCTAAAATTTGCAGGCGACACGGTACTCGCGGACACAGAAAAAATTTGTGGGGTTCTCCGGCAACGAGCTGCCGATCGCAGCTTATAAAGCTCACGTGCGCCGCTTGCGTCGCCTTCGCCACAATCGATACAATCCAAACGCGGCAAGGCTCAGCACCACGAGTACAGCGAACAACAGCGCCAGAATGTTGTGAATGGGATTGGTAAGAATGTAATTTGGGTATCGTGCGTAAAAGCCGTTGAAGCGTTGAAACGCTGCTGGCAATGCTGTTAAGTCCGCTCTCGCCAATTCAAGCCGATGCTCATCGGGATGGTAGTGAGATCCGAATCGGTAGGCGCGTCCTGCCGCGTTCAATTCGATATGGCCGCCCAGGATATGGGTGAGCGGACGTGCCTTCAGAAAGTCGACAACCCGCACAGCGCTTTCGCGGTAAGCTTCGGCATCTTCAATCAACAGGCGCCCCGGCAGCAGAAAATCTCCCGAAAAAAGGATGCCGGTTCTGTCGTCATAAAATGCCACATGAGTCTGGTTGTGCCCGGGCGTCGGAATTACATCCACAGTTCGGCCACCTAAATCGATATGCGCGATCCCATTGGGCCAGTTAGTAAAACCGAAGAACGCTCGGAGCCCCTCCAAATCGAATGGCACAACCTGGGTCGATGGAAAAGATGCAAACTGAGCGTCGCCCGCGCGATGATCCAGATGCCTGTGGGTATGAGCGACCAGAAGTGGAAGCTTTTTGTGTTCCTTGTCCGGCAACAGTTCCAGGACCGTCTTCGCTAGGGGCATCGCGTTCGCGTCCGTAACCGCGCCGGTATCGATTAAAAGAGCCTTATCGGAGCCTATAAGAAGATAGATAAAATTCGCTTCGAAGGTCGCGCAGGGACTTTGGCGAAGGATGTAAGTTTGCGGCTCATAGGTGTGCACCTGCAAGGGCGGCTGCGGAGATGCTACGCAATCCTCGGCACCGACGTTCCATTGTGCTGGCAGAGAACCGGGCACCGGTTCTGCCAAAGCGGGTGATGTGGTAAATAGTATTGCTGCAACCGTGGACGGCGTCGCGTGTAACCATCGGGAAACGTAGCGGCGCAGCCAAGTCAGATCTGCTTTGACAATTCGAATCGACATCGATGCGTCCCTTTTGAATGAGATGCCAATCGGCTGGTGTTCGGATTCAAGATCACGTTGTCGCTCCGCGGCGTCGAGAACGACATCTTCAAAGCGCGCGGATCCCGGCACACAACGCCCATCCGTCGCGCGATCGATAAATCTTTTTTGTCTGGA
>Ga0193747_1000405_pt1 | contig 15092 bp, 11 predicted proteins | sample L1m2metaG_FD_143048 | JGI IMG/M metagenome (GOLD analysis project Ga0193747, IMG submission 143048) | Soil microbial communities from a riparian zone of the East river system, Colorado, United States - L1m2 | ecosystem: Environmental > Terrestrial > Soil > Riparian zone | place: USA: East River...
TGGGTGATTGCGCGCTGGCAGATGCGCTGAAGACACACATCAACGCGAGAGTGAAGACCGCGAAGATGAGTTTCGTTTTCATGATGGTCAGCACGCGATTGGTTGAATCGCGTCGCTAACGATCCGAAAAAACGAGGCAATCGTCTATTGGACTTTGGTCCTATGAAATGGGATAGCAGCGGCCAGCGCTTTAACGCGCGGTTGAGCGAAGTTCAATGACGTCGAGAGGAAAGGATGACAAGAGAAATGTCTTGTCGAACGACGAAACAAATCGTGCGTTCCGAATCTCCTCATTCAATTCCATCCACGACGATGGTGTGCCGAATGGTGACACAATTAGCAGCCATATTTCATAGTACGGCGTCCGATATTGTTCCGGTTTATCCTTCTTTCGATCTATTTCACTTTGCAGTTGAGTAAGATCCCACCCTGGAACGAAGGCTCCTCTTGCTGCAGCCCAAAGGCCCGACATGCCTTTTGGCATTCCATACATGGAAATGTGATCAACCACGCACATCAGATCTTGATCGAAGTCGTGCCAATCGAGGGTTGCCCAGATTTTGGGAGCGGGTCGATGACGAAGCGCCAAAGCCGCAATCTTTTTGGCGATCTGTGCGCGATCTTTCTTGCGGGCGGTGAAATGAGGAGCCCACATCGCATGTAGTAACAACTCGGGTCCATTGCGGCGACTATATAGCGCTAGAGCTGCTTCCAAGATTTTGTCTTCTTCGCTTTCTCTTCGCTTTTCTCTCTCCCTATGAAAGTTCGTTATCTCGATTCCAAACTGGCGTCGTCCTCTCCAAGCAATGATGTCGGGTTCAGGCGGACGCTGCGATTCGTAACGATCGAATCGAATTTTTCCCAGATGAAGAAAGTTTTCAAAATTGGCGATCTCAAGCCGGGCTTTTTCAGCATCTTTCACGATTTCAGCGTAGGACGGGTTGTAACAACCGTCGCGAGTGATCCTAACTCACGGTCGGAACTGCGAAAGGAGCCAGCGAATTGTCGCAGACCAACCCAACTCTATTCTCTCCGTTTGCTCCTGTGAATCAAGAGATCAAGGACGACTACGCCACCAGGTTCGAGCGATGGGTTCGCGATAGAAGGACGCGCTCGGCTTGGGCGTGCGCTTTTTGAGCGGCCTTTTTCCATGGATACACATCTCTGGCCTAACGAGTCTGGAATGGCTCGCCCGCAATGCTCGCCCCATGCGATGGCCGACATGCCGCTAGCAGGCTATCTCTCGCACCAAAAAAGACAATAAGACCTAAGTCCTACAGACTGAGGTCAGAAGTAAGACGGTGGAATTAAGAAAAACTCAGGCTCAATGCAGCGCATCGCGCACCGCGCAGATGAATTTTTCGTCGTCGAACGGCTTCATGAAAAATGCGACCGGACCGATGGCCATGGCGGTGGCGCGCGCGGCCAGATCTTCACGAGCAGTGATGACGATCACCTTTGTGCGCGGTGAGATAGCACAGAGTCGCGCGAGGAGTTCCAAACCGGTCACCTGATCCATCCAGATATCAGTTACGACCACCGGCACATGATGAGCGCCGGCGTGTGCCAGAAAATCTTCCGCTTTATTGAATGGGCGGACCTTGAATCCTTCGGATGCGAGCAGGTAATGCATCGATTTGAGGACGGAAGGATCGTCATCCACGATGCAGACCTCATTCGCTTGCCCGTCAGCCAATTCGCTCATGCCGCCGCCTTGCTTTTTTGCACTTCTCCGCGCGCGGCCGGAAGGCGAACAACCATGCATGCGCCGCGATCAGGGGCATTCTCGCCGCTAATCGTGCCGCCGTGAGCCTCAATAATTGATCGAACAATGGCGAGACCCATACCCATTCCTTTTTGTTTCGTGGAAAAAAAGTGATCGAAAACTTTGTCCGGGCGATCCTTTGGCAGTCCCATTCCGAAATCGCGCACTATAAATTCAGCGACGTCGCCTTTATCGGAGCGCGTACTTACAATGACACGTCGTTCCGCCGGCGGGAGTGTTTCCATGGCGTCGAGGGCGTTAATGATGAGATTCAGCAATACCTGTTGAATTTGAACGAGAGTTCCCTGCACTCCAGGCACGTTGGGGTCGAGCTCAGTCGTGACAACACTTTCGCGATTCAATACGTCGGAGCTGACGAGCCGCACGGTATCTGAAATAATTGCATTGAGATTCAACAGCGTCTGCTCGCTGGTTTCCTTGCGCACCAAACTTCGAATCCCGCGCATCACTTCTCCGGCACGCTGGCTGTCCGCAGCGATCTCCTGCAATAATTCCCGGAGCAATACAGGATCGATATTTCCACGGTCGAGAAAACGCCGCGCCGCAGAGGCTTTGTTCGAAATTGCGGTCAGAGGCTGATTGATTTCATGCGCAAAGGACGCAGTCATTTCGCCCATTAACGCCACACGATTGCGATGCGCCATTTCTTCGCGTTGAACCTGAAGCTGAAGGGCGGCCTGCTTTTGCGCACTCACGTCAAGCGTTACTCCAATGGTTTCTAAAATGTTGCCGTGTTCATCTCGCAAACAGCGTCCACGCATAATCACCCAACGCGTCTTTCCGTATGGCAAAAGAAGGCGATGCTCGGTCTCAAACGCTCCACGCAAAGCGCAGGCACGATCGTACTCGGCTTTCACTGCGGCTCGCTCATCGGGGTGAACCCGTGAAAGAATCAAATCACAGGTCAAAGGCAGGTTGGAGTCGAAGCCATAAATCCTGCGTCCTTTATCGCTCATCCAAGCGTCGCCTTCCGGATACAAAACCCAGAAAGCAAGGTCGGCGGACTCAGCAGCCACGCTGATGCGAGCATCGCGCTCCCGCAGAACCTCCTGCTGCCGCTGACGATCAATCGCGATCCCGGCAATATGTGTGGCGATTTGGGTGAGCCGCGTTTCTTCAGGCTGCGGTCCACGTGTTTCCTGGCGATACATCGCAAACGAACCCAACACCTCGCCTTGAGGAGAAAGGATCGGAGTCGACCAACAGGCCCGTAGCCCACAAATCTTCGCGAGATCGCGATAATCCCTCCATAGCGGATCGGTCATGACGTTAGTCACAATGACTGGCTTACGTGTGAACATCGCAGTGCCGCAGGAACCGTTGCATGGCCCGATCGGCGCTCCGTCCACCGCTTTCACATAAGCTTCGGGCAAATTCGGTGCTGCGCCATGACGCACATGTTTCCCATCGCGGTTCAATAGAAGAATGGAACAGCGTAGTCCTTCTGCCTGACCTTCCATGAGAAGAACAAGGCTGGTAAGGACCTCGGAGAGCGGTGCGTCGGCCGCGATCATTTCCAAAACTCGACTTTGGCCGGCGCGAAAAAATTCTTCCTCTTTGATTTGAGTGATGTCCCGGCAAACGACGACGCCGCCTAACAGATCACCGTCGGCGCCACGCAACGGGCGACCAGTGATTCGCGTCCAGATGCCATGGGGCGCCTTTTCATGTCGTACGAACATCTCAATGTTGTCGACTTCCTCACCACGAATCGAGCGTGTGATGGGCAACTGATCGTGCGGAAACGGTGTGACCTTGTCCGGCAGATATAGTCCGTAATGGTGCGACCATTCGGCTGGCGGGCTTTCCATTGCACCTTTTCCAAACATGCGCTCCGCCGCCGGATTGAAGACGAGAAAGTTATTGTCCTTGTCGGCGACGATGACGGCATCGCCCATGTTCGACAAGATGGAGCGCAGGATTTCGTTGGTACGGGAGAACTCGGCAGTGCGGCGCGTTACTTTTTGCTCCAACTGGTCCCGACTCTCGCGTAATGCCTGCTCCAACTCCCGTTGCTTGGTGATGTCGGTGTTAGTTCCAAACCAGCGCGCAACTTTGCCCTCCGCATCGAAGATGGGAAGTGCACGCGAAAGGAACCATCTGTATTCACCGGTTTTACTCCGTAACGGGAAGGTGTCCTCCCAAGGTTGGCCGGTCGCAAATGCGACCTTAATACGTTCAACCACTCGACCCACTTCGTCCGGGTGATGGACCTTCTGCCAACCCCATCCTTGCATCTCCTCGAGCGTCGTTCCGGTGTAATCGTACCAGCGGTCGTTGTACCAGAAAATGTAACCTTCGCTGTCGGCCATCCAGGCGAGCTGTGATATGGAGTTTGCCAGGGTCCGGAACTGCCGCTCTCTAGCCGCCGCCTCCGCGTGCGTAGCGCGATGAAGCAAATCTAATTGGCCGGCGACTGATGCGATCACGTTTAGCAAGCGCTCATTTTCGGCGCGCGACTCGCGCATAAAAAATTCGAGGACAGCGATGACCTGCTCCCCTGAGAGGATCGGAATTCCAACGCCCGTCTTCAAACCAGCGATCCGGGCGGCCGCCGATCGCGGAAAATTAGGATCATCAGTGACGTTCTCAACCCAGGCTGGCCGTTTCGATTCCCACACGCGTCCGGGAAGTCCAACGCCCGGTTCAAAGTGAGATGCCTCAGAGACGATCCTGAAAGGTTTCAGCTCACCATCACCGCAATACCACGCCGAAACGAAATCAAGAGCAGTTCCCGGTGGATTCGGCACCCACGCGTGTCCCAGCACCCAGCCCGTCTTCTCGCAAACGTCGCGAAGCACAACTTCCAAGGCCGATGATAGATCCTCGGCTGTCGTCAATTCCGTTGTGATCGTTTGGAGCAAACTAAGTTGCTCTTCACTTTCGTGGCGCTTCTGTTCCGCGCTTTGAGACGGGTTAGCTTTTTTACGATCGCTGTTCATAATCGTAGGCAATGTTGGATTCCGGACGATCGATGGAACCTTAAGTAATTTTCCTCAACCCCGTTATTGGACTTTAGGCCTATAGCCCACAAGTCAAAGTTGGATGGGATTCACTCGTTTGACTACGGGTGCCACTCAAAATGGCCTTTTTGCGAACCACCAAAGGTGATCACTTGGCTGCGATTTGTGATGGGGATTTCACACAACGGAACCCGAGATGGTTCGTCCCAGTGTTCACTTCGCCTTTGCCGCGCGTGCCGACGATGTACCGAGAACAATATTGCTCATTGCAAAGAAACGACCCACCGCGATGGACCCGCTTCTTCTCGTTAGGCTCAGCGGGATCAAATGGCGAATCCGGCCCTTGCGGATTGCGCGCCACTTCGCCTTTGTCTGCGAGCGTTTTATAGTAATCAGGCCGATACCAGTCGGCGCACCATTCCCAAACGTTCCCGGCCATGTCGTAAAGGCCGTAGCCATTCGGCGAAAACGATTTCACAGGGGCTATGCCTTTGTAACCGTCTTCGCCCGCATCTTGCACTGGAAATTTCCCCTGCCACGTGTTGGCCATCCATTTTCCATCGGGACGAAATTCGTCGCCCCACACGTATGTCTTTCCTGACAGACCGCCGCGCGCCGCAAATTCAAACTCCCCTTCGGTCGGCAAACGTTTACCCGCCCATTTTGCGTAAGCTTCCGCATCAGAGTACGCAATCTCCACCACAGGATAGTTCTCCTTGCCTTTAATATCGCTTTGCGGACCGAACGGGTGACGCCAGCTCGCGCCTTTGACGTAGCTCCACCATTGATAGTGATCGTTGAGGGGGACTTCGTGATCGGTTGGCGCGAAAACGACTGCGCCAGCCACGAGATTCTCCTCGGGTGCAGTCGGGAACTCTTCTTTTGTTGGAGCGCGTTCAGCAATTGTGACGTATTTCGTTGCCCTGACGAACTTCTCAAACTGCGCATTGGTCACCGGAACAGCATCCATCCAGAAAGCATCTACGTACACACGATGCACCGGCTGTGAGTCATTCGAAGCCATCGGCATTGCATGACTTCCTTCGCCGCCAACCGCCGCGCCCATGGAAAATTCGCCGCCCGGAATCCAGACCATCCCTTCCGGGGCTTTGCCTGGCGCTCTTGTCTTATTAGACAGTGTTGGCTCGAATCCGGAACTACCGTCCTGCGCGTCAAGTGAGCGTGCGAGAGCTAAGCTGAAACTGACAACCGCAATAAGGCTAAGAATAATTGGTCCCATTTCAGTCTTCGATCGTTGCTGCGATGTCTTCAGCGGTTTCCACACTTTTCTTGTCAGCCGCGCTTAGATTTGAAGGCTTCGTATCTATGGTCACTTTTTCGATTTTGCCAGTGAACTTGTTCTCTCCCGGCTTGTAATCGTTGGATACCATCGTTTCGTTGTCCACTCCTACATCGGCACCTTCATCTGCCGAGAAGGCATAAGGCTGGGTTTTCGGAATCTGCCCTTCCGCCACTTTTTGTCCGTCCACATAGAGCGCGCACTTGCCACCTGAGCCAGGTTTTGGCGCATCAACTATAAACTCATATTTGATCTCGTGCTTGCCTGGCGGCAGAGCCGTCTGCCCTCCGATATTGGTGCGTTCGACTCCAAAGTAATTGTATTCGTGATGGACTTTTCCATCCTTCATGTAAAGCACCCAGCCGCCGAACGCGCCAGCTTGGGCAATAATCACGCCATTTGTATTTTCGTCCTTTAATTCGACCGGTGCGGTGATCGTATAGGAGCGGTTCTTTACGTTGATGAACGCGTTTTCCGCCATTCCGGTCATCCCCGGATAAACCGTCAGCGAGGTCCGATTGCCCATCAGGTCGGGTCGCCCCGCAATGGAGGCATCAAAGCGTTCTGATCTGCGGTCATCGATAGGCAGCACGTGGTTTTTGATTGCTTCCTTCGTGAAGAGGTCCTGAAGCTCTTTTAGCTTTGCGGGATTTTGCGCGGCCAGGTCGTGCGCCTGGCTGAAGTCCTCGGCTACATGATAGAGTTCCCAGGTGTCCTTGGAGAGCGGCGGAAGCGGCGCCATCAACCACGGAATCGAATGGCGCGTGCAAGCCACCCAGCCATCGTGATAGATGCCGCGATTTCCAAACATTTCGAAATACTGAGTGGTATGTGTTTCCTTCGCTTTGGGATTGTCGAAGGTATAAACCAACGATGTCCCGTCGAAGGGCCTTTGCACTGTCCCGTTCACACTTTTGGGAAAAGGTAATCCGGCTGCTTCCAAAACCGTGGGCGCGATATCAGTTACGTGAGTGAACTGGGAGCGTACTTCGCCCTTGGCTTTAACTCGCGCAGGCCAATGAATCACAACTCCGTTAGTAGTACCCCCATAATGCGAAGCGATCTGCTTGGTCCACTGAAACGGCGTATCGCCAGCCCATGCCCAGCCGATAGCATAGTGCGGGAAAGTATTTGGACTTCCCCAGTCATCTATATGGCTCATCATTTGGGAAGCATTACTAATGATACCATTCAAAGCCATCATCTCATTGTAGGCGCCTTCCGGTCCGCCCTCGGCACTCGCGCCGTTATCGCCAACAATGTAAACGAACAAGGTGTTATCCAGCACGCTCATTTCCTGCAGTGCGTCGACTAGACGTCCTATTTGTTCGTCAGTGTGCTCGGCGAAACCAGCGAAGGTCTCCATTTGCCGCGCCTCAAGTTTTTTCTGGTCCGGCGTTTGAGAATCCCAGGAAGGAATTTCTTTTGGTCGCTTGGTTAACTCCGCGCTAGTCGGGACCACGCCCATTTGCTTCTGACGCGCGAACGTCTCTTCGCGAAGCGCATCCCAGCCCTGATCGAATTTGCCCTTGTATCGATCGATATAATCCTTCGGCACGTGATGCGGAGCATGGAGTGCGCCGGTGGCGAAGTAGACGAAGAAAGGCTTGTCCGGCGTCAATGAGTGTTGCGCCTGCATCCAGGCAATCGCCTGGTTAGTCATATCAACGGTAAAATGATAACCGGGCTCGTGCGGCGGTTCGATACTTATGGTTCCATCGAAAATGGCAGGAGCCCACTGATTCGTCTCGCCGCCTATGAAACCGTAAAATTTATCGAAGCCGGAATGAGTGGGCCAACGATCGAGCGGTCCCGAGACCGAAACCTCCCACGGCGGTGTTTCGTGGTACTTGCCAAACGCGGCGGTGCTATAGCCATTGAGTTGCAACATCTCCGCGAGCGGTGCCACACTTTGCGGACGGATTCCCGTATTGCCCGGAAATGCGGTAGCGAGTTCCATGATCGCCCCCGCGTTATTGACGTGATGATTGCGCCCCGTTAGCAACGCAGTGCGTGTCGGCGAGCAAAGCGCAGTCGTATGAAAATCGTTATAACGCAGCCCAACTGCCGCGAGCTTATCCAGCGTCGGCATTTTGCACGGTCCGCCGAATGCGCTTGGTTGTCCGAAGCCGATGTCGTCGAGCAAAACCACGACGACGTTCGGCGCCGCCTTGGGGGCTTTAACTTCAAAGCGCGGTGGCGCCTTGGCATTACGAGCGTCAAGTTCCGTAATGGTTGGGGGTTGAGGCTCGGGGACCGGGAGCACGGTCCGATCGATTTCTTGCGCGCTCTCCGTTGGCGCGAACCCTGCGCCGAGAACGAAGCTGAGTAGCGCTGCGATATATTTTAGTTTCATGGTGTTTGTAGAAGCTTGGTAGTTCTTGTTGGGGCTAGCGTCGCCGGTTCAGAATTTCTTGGCCATACTCACCCCGAACATTCGCGAGATCCCCGCACGGTTCCGTGACAGATGCGCGCGTCTTTGACTACGATACTCCTATCTGAGCTTCAGTCCTTCTGCACTGACGGTTTGTCTCTTTGGGCAACGAGAATTTGGAAGTTGGGAGGGCTCTGCGTCGTCGGATCTACGGGCCTGTCTGTGAAGATAAGTGTTGCGCCCGGTGAGATGACGGACTTTGCCTTATCCAGGAACGCAGTTGGCAGCCCGCTTTTCTGCGCCGCCAAGAAAATACTCTCGTTCGATTTGCTCTCGCCGGTGGCTGTCACTTGCGCCCAGCGCAGATGCCCTTGCGCATCCGTTCCCTGAAGGACGCTAAACACCAGGTCGTTCAAAGGTGAAACGACCTGCGGATTTGGTATTCCCGCCCGGCCGATTTCCACGCCGTTTCGGTAAACGTAAACTGTTTTGTCCACGCTGCTGATAATCACAGAGACTGGACCGGTGGGAGACTTATCCGGGTTCCAGTCAAACTGGCCGGCTGCAATCGGCTCACTCTCCTCGCCGCTCCTGGAAAAGAAAAGCCCCGGATGTACTGTCGTGGCAGGCGCGGAGTGTTGGTTCGCCAGGATTACGGTCGCGCCTTTCATCGTGACTCCGAATAGCAGCTTGGAAAATTCAAGCGGAAGCCGGACACATCCATGGGAATCGGGGTAACCTGGTAGATCGCCAGCGTGCAGCGCGATGCCGCCCCAGGTGACGCGCTCCATGTAAGGCATCTCTGCCCCCTTGTAGATACTCGAGGTATGATGCACCTCTTTTTCCAGGATCGTGAAGACGCCGGTGGGAGTACGATGACCCGGACGCCCAGTACTAACGCTTGACCGCGCGATGCAGACACCGTTCCGATAGATATACGCCACCTGCTCGGGAATGCTGGCGACGATCAAAAGCGGTCCTTCCGGCGCGCGCTCAGGTTCCCAAACATATTGGCCCGGCTTCAGGCTAACCGTTTCCGGGGAGACGCGGATGCCTTCGGTAAAGGTCTCAGCCAACATGAATGACCACGTAAGAACTAACAACCCGGCAAGGATGGCGATTGACGACGAGAATAAAGATCTCATGGCGTTAGTGGGCAGTTGACGAGTACGCGTGATGCTTCAAGTCGCTCTCGGCTGTCAATCCTTTTTGCTCTGACGCAAGTCGGGCTTGCCGCCCTATGCAGCCGGCTCGGAATGTAGTTCTGGATGCTTTTGTGGTAGATCAGCAGCCGGCAAATCGGAGTCAAGAAAACCGAGCGCGTGCGGTACCTTGATAACACGCACTCCAGCCTTGCGCTGTTGCTCAACGATTTGATCGCGGAACGCCTGCATTCGAGTCCAATGCACCTTCGGCCGGAAATGATGCTCGGCATGGTAGCCATTGTAGAACCACGTCCAGTTATAGAGCTTGCCGTAGGTGCTCACACCCCAGGCGATCGGTTCGTCGGGATTGCCTCCGTAATGCCGATAGTAGCCGTTCAGATAAGAGAGGCAGTGGCCAAAATACCAAAACGGCAGGAGGAAACAGATGTAATGCCAGTTCAGAATACCGAGGATCACAAAAGTCGTGACGAAGCACACCAGTTCGAACACTCCCCAAAACGCCAGGCGCGGATTTTTTCGTTTTAGTTCCTTCAAAACGGTCTTGGGATCCTCGCGGAAAAAACTCACGAACGTGTATTTCAACGGATGTTCCGCTTCACCGTCATGGCCGTGCTTATAAATCGAAATCCAATCGATCGTGTCACCATGATCGTCGGGCCGGTCGGCGTTGCCCTTGTGATGCTGCATGTGAATGCACTCGTAGAAAACCTGGCCGAAGCCAACCGTAATCGATTCCATGATGCTGAATAACCGATTCAGCAGCGGCGAACGAAAATAGGGATTGTGAATGAAGTTGTGCGAAATGCCGTTGATGTTCCACGAAATGCTGACCGAATAAATAAAACCGAGAATCAGCATGACCCAGAGCGGCACGCGCGGGAAAAGGTAAAACATGCCGAAGAAGTAGATGCAGTGCAGAACGCCTGCCGCGACAGGGATGATGTCCCAGCGTGTGTGCGCAAAGATCCTGGAATTTGTCTTCGGACGCTCGATCGCGACCAATTCACTCGAAGAAGTTGCCATTGTGTTCAGGAACCCTTGTTGGAATACACAATTTTCACGGATAAATCCAGTCGGAAATTCTCGTTCCGATTTACAGCCAGTTCAGCGACATCACATCGCGGAAAGGGCCAGCCGAATGGCGGTGAGAAATTCCTCGTCGTCGAATGGCTTGGTGAAAAAGGCTGACGCGCCGGCTTTCAGAGAAGTGGAACGAACGAGCGGATCGTCTTTTCCAGTGAACATGATGACGCGCGTCGACGGCGAAAGCTCCCGCACCCGCGATTGAACTTCGAGGCCGTTCATGAGCGGCATCCAAACATCAATGATGGCAACCGTAGGCCGATGAAGCTTCACATACTTTAGAAACGGACCTGGATCGCTGAATTGTTCGGGGTGCCAACCTGCCGACATGAGAAGCCGATTGAGGCCTCTCAACACAGAAGGATCGTCGTCGAGGAGACAGATCAGATCTGGGAGTGGAGCATGCAAAACAAGTGAATACTACACTGGCGTTCGACGCAGCCATATTAGACCTTAGTCTCACACCACCTAGGGAACGCGATCTGTGCTGTTTCGATCAAACGCACAAATCAGCGACCGACACGATGCCCAGTTTTTCATTACGCGACCGCGATGAACCTTGATGGTTCTTTCCCGCAGTGCCTAGCTCGCCAGCAATCTGTTATTTAACATACCTGTAACTACCAGCTGCATCACTTCGAACTCGCGCGGTGCTAATAAATCCAGCAAACGGCGGGCTTCAGTTCTCTCGGAGCCGCGCCGTCGTTTTGCAGATCCATTCCGTTCAGCCCGGGCATCCGCACATCCACAACGACGCACGCAGGCCCGGGATGTTGTTCACGCGCGAGAAAATCAGACGCCGAACCAAATGACTCGCTCTTGTTATCCGGCCGAACGCAATAGCCGCGACACGCCTCTTCGCACCGATGCGTCGTCATCGATCAAAAATACCATGCTGTTCAAAGCAATCATATCGAAGATCCGTTGGCCGGAAGGACAAATTCAAACTGCGCGCCACCTCCATCAGCGTTTTCAATTGTGATCGTGCCGCCGTGCGATTCAACAATCGAGCGCACAATTGCCAGGCCCATTCCCAGTCCTTCGTTTTTAGTAGTGAAGAAAGGATCGAACACACGGTCCCGCATCTCTTCTGAAATGCCGGCACCGTAATCACGCACGCTCGTGCGAACTGTGGCATCACTGTTTGATTGCGTGGCGATCACGACCTTGCGCCTGGAAATCGGTGTGTCGTGCATCGCGTCAAATGCGTTGATCACAAGATTCAGCAACACCTGTTGAAGTTGAACCGGGTCACCTTCGATGGCCCGTAAACTCGCATCGAGCGATGTTTCCATCTGGCACGAACGCAGCACGGCATCGGGAGATACCATGCGCACTGCGTCCATCACGACCTCGTTGAGATCCACCGGGCGACGCGCCATCTGCTCTTTCTTTACCATCCCGCGAATGCCGCGCATGACATCGCTGGCACGGCGACCATCGGCGATGATGTCACCGAGCAGTTCGCTAATTTCGCGCAGATCGACGTCTCCTTTATCGATAAACCGCTGTCCCGCTGCGGCGTTACTGAGAATTCCAGCCAACGGTTGATTCAACTCATGAGCAATGGATGCAGACATTTCACCCATTAACGCCACACGACTGAGATGAGATAGCTCTGCGCGATCGCGCTGCGCATCGAGTTCCGCCTGTTTGCGTGCCGTAATATCGATGTTGATTCCAAGAAGCCGTGCGGGCTTTCCGGCATCGTCAAAGTGGACGCTGCCCCGCGTTGATATCCAACGTACGATTCCGTCGGGCAAAACGAGGCGGTACTCAGATTCGTAGTCCTTTGCGTCTCGAATCGCCTCATTGATGGTCTGGCGGATGCGCCCGCGGTCCTCTGGGTGTACTCGAAACATGAAATCTTCGAAGGTGACCTTTCCCGTCGACGGCCATCCCAAAACCGCTCGCCGCGCGTTCGTAGCCCAGATCTCATTCGTTGCCAGGTCCCATTCCCAAATCCCGAGATTAACCGCGGCCGCTGCCAATCGCATGCGCTCCTCACTTTGTCGTAATGCCTCGTCCTTGGTCATCAATTCGGTGACATCCACGCACGATCCGATGTACCCGGCGAATTTTCCTTGCTCATCATAGCGTGGGACGCCCTGGTCCGATATCCAGCGATACTCGCCATCATTTCGTCTCAGCCGGTATTGCATAACAAATGGCTGCCGCACGTCGAATGCGCTGGTGTAAACTTGCAGGCAATTTTGGACGTCCTCTCGATGCACACCTTCAGCCCAACCATTTCCAAGCTCCTGTTCCGCGGTGCGACCGGTAAAATCCAACCATGGCTTATTAAAGAAAGTGCAGAGCTTGTCGACGCCGGCCACCCAGATTAGAACTGGCGCGGCATCCGCCATGATCCGAAATCGCGACTCGCTTTCGCGCAACTCCGTCTGTCCAGTTACGCGCTCCTCGCTCACTGTCGCCAGGAACAACAGCGGAGTCGCCAAAACGATTAGAAATATCTGAATCGAAAGCGCGTTTTGTTCAGGCGTTTCGCCGGAGAATGGCCCATGGCCGTGGGATGCACTCCAAATCGCCAGGAAACCGACAATCGAGTTGGCGGTGCTTGCTCCCACCGCGCCGAATCGTACCGCTGCCCAAATCAAGAATGGCAGAGGGAGAAAAAGAAGAACCAAATCGACGCCCGCTCCAAACTCATAAAGGACAGCGTAGCTGAGCAGCAACAGACTAACAAAGAGGATACATGCTTCCAAATAACGCGAAAGCCGGCCGGTTCGCAGGGCCGAAATTCCGGTCGTCGCCCACGTTACGATCAACGGTACGATTATTAACGCCGCGAGCGCATTTGAAAAAAGTCGTATCCGGATCAGCTCCCAGTAGCCGTCCTGCCCCCAATGATTCCATACCACAAACGCGGCGTCTAAAAACGAGGACAGAAACGGACCAATGAATACCACGCAAAGGCAAAAAAGGCCCACGGTGCGAAGGGTCGTGAAGCGAATAGGCCCGCCAACCAGGAAGCGCAGCAAGCCGGCGCCAATTACTGCCTCGCAGCAGTTGCTGACAAACCAGCTTAAAATCATCAGCGGCGGAACGTGACTCTGCAATTGCGCCGCCAAATGCGCCGGAAACGCAGCTAATAACACGAGCCACCACCTGCGCGGCGGCGTCAGCAAAAGCGCTGCAACTACGATACCATTCGGAGGCCAAAGAACGGAGACAGGATGAGGTTGAAACGTGAGCGCAAACCCGATTTTGCATCCAAGGTAATATCCGGCGAACACCCATAATGAGGTTGCGAAAAAACGCCGATCGAAAAACGCGCCGAAAGTGCTCCCGTTCCCCGCTGCCAATTGCATGTCCGCAGCTTCAAAAGATACAGAAGTACCCTTCATCCTTAGCGACCCTCACTTTATGCTTGGCTTCGAGGGGAACGCTTTGTCGGGTAACGGAGAAAATAGATCGGATGCAGAAACTAGTCTCGATAGGACTGTCGCCGCGATTGTGATGCCCATAGCCACAAGGATGCCTGCCCTTAGATGGCAATTTCTTTCCACGGCACCCCGCATTATTACATGGCCGCATCCTTGGGAGAAGCGTTATTTTCGGCACGAAGTTTTCGATCTCGCTCCGGTTGGCCATCTTATGGAAGTGCCAGGGAGGGGACTCGAACCCCTACGGATTTCTCCACCAGATCCTAAGTCTGGCGCGTCTGCCAATTCCGCCACCCCGGCAAATTGCGATGCCCACGAAGCTCGCTGTGTTGGCCGCTGCGGGCAAATTGCGCTTGTAAGCTTCCTCCGGTTCCTGCGACAAATCGAAGGATGCCTGTGCAAGAGCTCACCCGACCGGTTTTCCTTCCAGTCGTTATCGGCACGCCGCGACAAGGCCGCCTAACCGAACCCGCGGCAAATTTCGTTTTTGGTGAAGCATCGAAGCGCAGCGATATCGAAACTGAATTGATCGACATCAGGAAAATTCCCATTCGGATGGATGACGCCGGCGAAGCGCTAAAGGACAGCCAGTTCTGCGCGACGGTCAAGCGCTCCGATGGCCTGATTATCGTAGCGCCGGAATACAATCACAGTTTCCCAGGACTGTTAAAGCATGTGCTTGACACAAACCTGGAGGAATACATTCACAAAGCTGTTGGCATTTGTGGCGTGTCGGCTGGTCCATTCGGCGGCGCGCGCATGATAGAGAATTTGCTCCCGGTGCTACGCGAGCTAGGTCTGGTCACGATTTTCTCGGATGTCTACTTCGGCACGGCAGGAAAGCTTTTCGATCCGGCGACCGGCAAGATCACCGATCCAGCTTACACCCGTCGCGTGGAGAAATTCCTGAACGAGCTCGTGTGGATGGCGCGAGCACTCCGGTACGCCCGCGAGAACATCCCGGGGCCGTGATTCCAGTTGTGCCTCGCGGGGTTGCTTAGCAAGAAGCGGGT
>Ga0193747_1000406_pt1 | contig 14913 bp, 13 predicted proteins | sample L1m2metaG_FD_143048 | JGI IMG/M metagenome (GOLD analysis project Ga0193747, IMG submission 143048) | Soil microbial communities from a riparian zone of the East river system, Colorado, United States - L1m2 | ecosystem: Environmental > Terrestrial > Soil > Riparian zone | place: USA: East River...
CGACGCAACGTTTGAAGCCTTGAAATCTACAGCCTTCTCGTAAACAACCCTGTGGCCCGCGCTACATTAAGCTTGGCCGCGAGCTTCGCGCGCGGAGAGCCTAAATAGATCCCTTATTGTGGAAGAATGTCCGGCGGCATCGAAGGAAATCTCTTCTTCAGCTTTCTGAAGAATTGCTTGTCATCGCTATCCTCGTCGCCTTCTTCGCTTGACTGTCTCGCTTTAACTTTCCATTGGCCATCTTCCTCGTGCAACAATGCAGACTCCGACTCGTATTTCTGATCGCCGGAAGGAGACTGCGGAGTCACAGTGATCCAGGCCCAACCGCGATGCACCTTCATGTAGCCGACCACAAAGACGACCGCATGCGGCGCATCTTCGCCCGGTTGTTTCCGCGCTTCACGATACGCGTCCAGGATGGCTTTGCGTTCGGCGCTGGCTTTGGGCGGCGTGTATGCGCCTTGATCGAACGTCGCGAAAGATTGCGGCAAACGTATTTGACCGAAGCTCTTCATCGTGACGAATGTGAGAAACAACGCCAGGATGGCGCAGGCGAAAATGATTCTAGTTTTCATGGTTGGTTGTCTCCTTTCTAAGCCACTCACCGCGGCGGGGGCACCCTGGTAGTCGTCGCACACTGGGCAGTTAGTAATTGCTGACCTGGATGTACGGCAAATTGCCATTCCCGTAACCCGGATAGGGTGTGTATCGATTCGCGAAATTGGTGATATGCGCACCGCCTAAAGACAGCAGTTCTTCCAGGTAAAGATATCCTGACGGCCCGCCTGTCGGGGACGTTAAGGGGCCCGCCGGACCAACGGCATTTATCTGAACATGATACCAGTAAGGATAAGGGATGGCGGCAGTGGGATGAATCTGCGCTACGTAAGTGTCCTGCTTGTTGGAGGTCGTGAAGACTGGCGCTTTAACAAACGGGGAGAAATTCTTATCAAAGATTATATGAACTGGCACGTAGCCGCAGCCGTCATTGTATACAACCTCCCAGATGACTGTGTCGCCCGGCCGCGCCATGATCTTACTTGGCCCGGCGGCCGCATAACACATCGGAGAGTAAAGATAGACGCTGTTATTGGTGTTGTTAATACCCGCCAGGCGAAAGAACATTACATAAGCGCGATGCTCTTGCGGGACGGGAGCGTTTGCAACCGCAGGCAATGGCGCTGATTTTTGTACCTGAGTACCGGCTGCCAGAATTCGCCCAACTATGAGAACGAGAAGCGCTGCGAAAATAATTGAATTCCTTTTCACCACGGTCCTCCTTTGAGACGAGCTCATCGCTAGAATGTTTCTGGTCTTCATCTATTTTTCCTTTCTTAGGCCAGACTGCGAAGTTGATGACGTGCGCCAGACTGTTTCGGTCATTCAGATTATTTCTGGTTATCTTTGAACTCGATGACGTACAGGTTGTTGCTGAAGTTAGCCTCCCCAAGTTTGTTATCTACGTCCACGCCGAACAGCCACCAGTGAACGCTCTTGCCCGGAGGCGTGAAAAAAACTTTGGCAGATTTCCCGGCAGGTATGCCGGGCACATCAAGGTCTATGCTCTCCAGTGCATCCCAGGTCATGCCGTACATGAATCTCAATGCGCACGGCCCGGCGTCGACCTTGCCTTTATTCTCCACCACGACGACGTGCACGATGTTTCCACTCACAAGGTCGTGTCCCATGCCGACGTTTGTGATCGTCAGATCGGGTGTCAGTGAAACGCGCAGGGAGGGGTTGAGTTCAAACGCATGACGGTCAACATTCATCCTCTTGGCGGCGACGACCATGCGCTGCTCGCTCTGCTTGTCTTTCGTCGTCACCAACAACCCCGTGCTCTTGATTCTATCCGGCGAGAGTTGCGTTGAATCTCGCTGAGCGTAAGCCACGAACGGCAGGAGAGTGAGCGATGCAAGCACAAATATTAGCTGGAGTGTTCGAATTTTCATGAGCGTTTCTCCTATCAGCAAAAGTTGGATACGTTCGAGATCAATTTTTGTGTCGGTAACTACAAAGGTGGTCACTCAGGCTTATACGACTCAAACGTTATCCAGACGATGAAGCTGTTGTTGTTCTCATCCGTCTCCGCCGTCTTATTTTCGGGGTCTATCAAACAAGTGACCTTAGTCTTGCTTCCGGGTGTCAGCATGAGGGGTACTACCAACTGTGTTACCTTCTGTTTGTCCGCGAAGTAAATCCCGTTGCCGGAAATTCCGCCGTCTGATTTCTTCATTTCCCCGTAGGTGCTTAGCTCTCCGTTGGCTGGATCTCTGAAAGCGATCAAGCCGACATTGAAGCTACAACTTTCGTAATTGCAAGAGACGGCGTCGCTCTTCTTTACCGTGATGGTGCCACCGGCCGCGACGTACTTGTCGTTCTTCACGTCGATCTTATTGGGCTTCGCGCCCGTGAAATACAAAGCTCGACGCAGGCTCAAGTCCGTCTTCTGCCCGTAGGCGAATGAGGCGCATAAGAATAGCAATGAGAAAAGGCTGAGCGCGCTGGACCATCTGGTTTTCATCGTTGAGTTTCCTTTGGATGTTTGCATGATCTCGGTTCCTCCATCAGTGAAATGTTTGATTAATGTCGAGGGATGGCTAAGTCAGGCATGAAGCCACTGAACTCTACCCGGGTGGAAATAAATCAGGCGCTCCTGTCGGGAACCCCCATTTAGATTTCAGAGCCATGATGAGCTTTTTGAAGGAGAGCCTCTGTACTTTAGCTAGAGCTATCCATTCCTGGATGTCTGGGTCAGTAGGCGGATTAAATCTACAGGCCTTGAAGGCGCGCTTGATCGTCTCGCGCAATTCATTCGTCGACTGCGGAGTGCCGCCCAGCATCCAGTCAACGTGACCCTTAACCAGCTCTTCGTAGTTCTTCCCCTTAGCCACGAGGTCCGCCAGGTTGTCTAATTCTTCAACTGTCGGGTAGCGCCCGAAGGCCTCGTAAACACTCCTGTTAGCCAGAGCCTTTCGCTCCGCACTGGCAGCCTGGGACATGAGCCACTGGCGGTGAGCCTGCATCAAATCTTTGTAGTCAATGCTTTTTGCTTTCAGTTGCGTTGACCAGTAGGAAGTTTCTTGATCCGTGGGTTTGCGCCCGAAGCTGTTCTGGTAACTGAGCACTAGAAGCTTTCGCGGCGTGTGGCATTTGGTAATCAACCCCTTGCTCGTCTTGATAGCGGCATCGCAAGCCTCGCCGCTGTCCCAGCTTTCGCAGATATACTCTCCAGGTCTTCCCAAGAATCTCTTACAGCCGAGCTTAACCAGCAATGACTCGGCCTTGTTGAAATCAGTGAGATTGAAGTTGGGGGAGCAGGCCGCAACTTTGATCTTGCCCTCCTTGCGATAGTAATCACAGTCGAAATAACCCTGCTTCGGACAGGTGATCTTGCCAGGCATCTCGAGCGTATTGCAGCCGAGATCGGAGAGTAGTTGTATGTAGTAGGATTCAGGTGGAGCAGGGGGAGGAGGTTCGGCGAGCGTTGTTGGCCCCGGCCATACCCACCCTTCGACATGCACAAATTCCCATCCGTTCTGTGTCAGGGAATTCATCTCATTCTTGTCGGTGGTGTAGTAGCTGTCATAGTCGCCCGGGGCGAAGTAAGCGAGGTCGTCTGAATAAACTGACGGATGACGTAGTCTATAAAGCGCTACAGTGCCGGTTAGTGGGCTGGGTGCAATATAGATAGCGATTTTAGGGTTCCCTTGTGCATTGCTCCAGCCGGCTTTCTTGAGCTGGTTGTATTCATCAAAACTGGTCGTGTAAAGAAAACGTGGAACATTAACAGGATCGCCATCGCCGCTCTTGACCAACACGATTTGCTTAAGCTGGTGGAGCAGCACTGTTCCGGGCACCTGTGTGCTGAACACGTAACAGGCGTTCTTAATGAACGTATATGATCCATCTGATATGGCTATCTCTTTCACTCCGTAATCGTCGGTGAAGAGATGGTAGCCACTCGAATAATTGTATAGGTAGTAGAGCGGCACGGTCTTCGGCGGAGGCGGCGGCAAGGGGCCGGCGGCATCCACGCGGGAAGGGGCATTCCTCGAGCAGATGAGCGCGAGGATGATCAGGACGAGCGCGCTAGGGATGAACAGTCCGCTTCTTTTCATGATTCGTGTCTCACTTTCTTTGTGCTAGTCACTCAATTCTGTCTTTCTCCTGATCCGGTCGAAGGATCAGGTCTTACTACTTCCACTCAATTGCTTTCCACCAATCACTCTTGACTCAAGGACGCCGGGCTGTGTTCTGTACTTCGATGAAGATGACGAAGGCTCCCTTCGAGTTCTCGCACTTCTATTCTTTCTCCGGTGGTAACCAAGTCTTTGCTCATTCAGTAATGCGATAACGGACGAAAAAAAGTGACAGGCCGTTAGGCTTGCTCGTTCGCCGTTTAGCCGCTATTTCAGTTCAACTACCCTGAAATATTTGAACAGCAAGCCTGCAGTACTAGAAATACTGACGGTGATAGGCTCAGTGTTTTTTGCCGTGCGGAAAAATACGAGCTGATGGTCGTCGTATTTAAGGTACTGTTGGGACACTTCATCAGGACTGAAGAATCCTCCGATACCGACGACGATTGGGTGTTGATATTTGGGGTCGAGGTCGCCCGCTCTAATGCCCAATTCGATAAGGTAATTCCGTCCTGCCGCCGACGGCGTAAATGTGGCGAAGAGGAAGCTGGAGTTATCACTGTTCTCCAAACTTGCCACGTTCTGTTCTGTATCAACTGATGAATTGGAGAAATTCAAAGAGCCTTTACCGGCAACATAAGGTTGTTGCGGCGTTAATTTAACGTAGTCAGATAAAGTATTGGGGGCGATTGTTTTCAGTTCAGGAGGCGCGTGCGGCGAAGTCTCAATGGCTTTGAGCAATTCATTAGTACTCAGCACACTCAATTTGAATGGCTTACCGAGCGTCAAATCACGCGATTTCGCAATGCTTGTTTGTTCGTTATTCTTTTAAATTGATAACTTTGACTCTGCTATTACCTTGCGTTTGCCGCGGCTTCTGAATGGAAGTTTCATTCTCCGCAGATGGGCGAGCAACTTCACGACCTTGCTCCGCTAAGTCCACTTCCCCATTCAATTTGACTCCACCCCGCAGTTGGTTTCTAAGAATCGCGACGAGCTTTTTGAAAGTCAGGTCCTGTTTTTCTATCTCGGGCATCCAGAATTTGTAATCTCCATCAGTCGGCTGAGGCTTTCCGGCGGTGAGAAAAGCGCGTTTGATCATGCCGTTTCGTTCTTTCTCATAGTCAGGGTTGCCGGCGAACAGTAGGTTGTGTGTGAAAATAACCATTTGGAAGTAAGCCTCACCCGTCTTCTCGATCATGTCGCGCCATTGATTGGATTCGCTGACGTTGGGTATTCGTCCGAGAGCCTCAAAGCAACTTTTGAAAACGATGCTTTTGCGTTCCGAGTCGGCGGCCGGCGTCTTCAGCCAATCGCGATAAGCCGCGTATAAACCGTCGAAGCCATAACCTTTGGCTTTCGCCTCCAACTGCCAGAAGTCTATTTCTTTGGGAGCTGGCCCGCGCCCGAAGCTGTTCGGATAGCTGCGCTCGATTGTCTTACGCAACTCCTCAGCCCCCGCCCGGCTCTTCAGGGATTCAACCAACTTAGCAACCAGATCGTCTTTGGTCAGGTCGGATTTCTTCCACTGATCTATCTCACCAGCAGTGGCATTTCGTCCGAAGGCCGCGTGAAATGCGTCGTTAATCAAGGACTCGTTGTTGGTAATCTTCGCAGGTCCAGGAGGAGTCCTCCTTTGTGGCTGTGCGCGCGACTCCGCGACCATCAGGCCGTTGACGAACAATAGGCCGAGAGCGATTAACAAAATCTTTTTCATGGCGTTCCTCTTCCTTTCGTTAGGTCGCGTTGTTGAAGCGAGCGCTGTGTGATCCGCTAATCAATTTTCGTCACCTTCTGTACCTTCTTGAAAGTGTTGTTCGTCATGTCGGGGTCGTCCCCGTCGATGGTCAGAATCCACGTGTACTGCGTGGCCGCCGCGACGTTCTTCGGGTGTTTGAAGCCGAACTGGATCTTTTCGCCCACATCCACCCAAGGCACATCGCTGACGCCAATTTCCTCAGTGGAGGTTTTCGTTCCGACGCGAACCACGCGCGTAAGCTTCACGTTGCGCGTGAAGGAATCCTCGTAGCCGGCGCCGTCCGGGGCGTACATACGGTCGCCGACATTCTGAATTACGGCGACGACTTCACCGTTCTCAAGAAAGTAGATATCAACGGCGGCCAGGTCGGGCGAGAGCCTGGGCTTCTTGTCGGGAGCGGGAGCGGGCGCAGGTGCGGGCGCAGGTGCGGGCGACGGGTCCGGCGGAGGCGGCGCCGGCTTAGTGTCGGCGGGCACGAGCAACTCGCCCCAGTTATTATCTTCGTTCTCCTCGTTGACCCTCTGGGTTGAGTCCGCCATCGCGCGCAAGAGCATGCCGCCGGGTCTGGCCCGGCCCATATTGAAGACCACATCCACAGTGCTCATCGCGGTCAGAGGCTTGACGGACTCTCGCCCGCGCCAGAATTCTTTCTTGTCCGAAGGGTTCAGCAGAAAGAGCGTCACATAGCAACCGAACGAGTCGGCGTGCCCGTAGTTGGCGACGATAACGGTGACCTCGTGCTGGCCCGTCACCTTGATCGTCCTGATTCTGAGGTCAGGCAGCGATTGCGCGCGACAGAGGCCGGAAGGTGATTCGACGCACAGCAAGACGGCTGCGACGGCAGCAGAGATTAATAAATGTTTCATTTTGCTTTTCATTTTTTCCTCACAATCAGACAGCGGACAGTTAGTTCGCGAGAACCGTAAGTCTTCGTTCAGTTCCTCAATGCACTTCAATCTTGAGAACAAAAGATCCCTTCCACTTCTCGCCTTTTCTATTTTCTCCAACGGTGATGCGGTAATCGCCCGCCGCAGTGTTGCTGACCTCGGCCCGGCACTGACACATGTCAGGGTCGACCGTGTCATTAGCTCCGGCGGGCGAATCAACGACGACATCAGGGTTACAGTCAGCGCACTTGCCGTCGACGGATAAGTTCATCGTCTGGCCGGCGCGGAGACGGATGACGTATTGAGCTTTGTCGTTCCATCCGCTCAGCTGTCCCGTGACGGTCGCCGTAGTCGCGCCGGGCTTGAACTTAATGCGGCGCGGCGCTGGTTTCGCAGAGCCCACAGTCGCGAGCAGTAGGACAAGAGACGCGATGGCGATTAGCGATCCACTGATCTTCATTTCAAACTCTCCTTTCAGGTCCCATACCTGTTAGTGCGATAGGCGGCGGAGAAAAGTGACAGGCCAAAGGGTTCTCTAGAGGCCGGGGATGACCACAGGCCCGCATCAGGCTGTCAATTAGAGTGAACTCTGAAAGACTTGGAGTAGATTTCGTTGATACTCTCATTTCCGTTAGGGGTGGTGTAATAGACAAAGAACACACGGTACTGGCCAGGTTCTTTCGGTGTCCATTTGCGAATGACCGTGACGTTCGAATCGATCCGGTGTCGTACCGGTGCGAATTCTCCATCGGGATCATCGATGACTTTTTGGTACTGATCCGGTACCGGGCGCCACTTGTTGTTTACCAGACGCTGAATGCTTATGGACTCGGTTGCGAGAAGTCCGGAATCCACACCCGGCGGACGACGCCTGATGTACCAAATCTTGGCGCCCGTCGAATTTTCGATAGCGATGTTGAGTGACTCGCCCACGGCAAAGTCTGCCTTCTCTCTAATTCCGCGGTAATGGAGAATGTGGATCGCAGGATCATTGTCCGCGCCCATCTGCGGTAAGCCCGGAACAAAGGCCGCCGGTAAGAACACGCTCGAATCCATCTGCTGCGCGTAAGCGAATGAGATGGACAGCAGGAACAATGCGGCCACGCAAATGACTATCGACAATCTAGCTTTCATCTTCTTTCTCCTTTGAGTAGTGTTCAGTAATTTGAGAATCCTTTTCGGGGATCCTCGCTCATCTAGTAGTGCGATAACCAAGTGAAAATAGTGACAGACAACTAAGTCTGCTGCTTACCAAGGGCAAGTTTTAACGCAGAGGCCGCAGAGGTATTCGCAAAGGACGCAGAGAAAGGCAGTCCTTTGCGTTCCTCTGCGAATGCCTCTGCGCCCTTTGCGTTTAAGTGCTCGTAACCTGGCTCAAGGGTGCTAAAATGCCGCCTCTCATTTAGATTTATCGAGGCCGGTGCCGCAATGAAAGTTTCTGAACATGAAGTGACAGGGCTGCTCGTCGCCTGGAGTCATGGCGATAAGGAGGCACTCGATCGTCTGGCCCCGCTGGTCTACGACGAACTGCGCCGCATCGCGCATCGCCATATGAGGCACGAGGCCGCGGGTCATACTTTGCAGACGACGGCGCTGGTGAACGAGGCTTATTTGAAGCTCGCCGGTTCGTCCTCCGCCGATTGGGAGAGTCGCAGACATTTCTTTGGTGTGGCCGCGCGTGTAATGCGACAAATCCTGATCGATCATGCGCGCACCCGCCGCTATGCAAAGCGCGGCGGCGGCGTGCGTCCCGCTTCGCTGGACCAAACGGGTGCGTTGACCCTTGAACAGGGGGCAAGTGTGCTCGTGCAGAGCTCGACGCCGCTAACGCCTGAACGCGCTGCCGATCTCATCGCCCTCGACGAAGCGTTGTCTGAACTGGAGACTCATAGTCAGGAGAAGAGCCGGGTCGTCGAGTTGCACCATTTCCTTGGCCTAACGTTTGACGAAGTGGCGAAGATCATGGGACTCTCATCGCGCACAGTCAAGCGGCATTGGAATTCGGCCAAGGCCTGGCTCCATCACTCCATCAGCAAAGGCACCCCGCATGAAGCCTGAACGCTGGAATGAAATAGACGAAATCTTACAATCAGTCCTGGAGCGCGTGCCGGAAGAGCGAGGCGTGTATCTGGATGAAGCTTGCGCCGGGGATGAGTCGCTGCGTGAGCGGGTTGAGTCTGTGCTTGCTTCGCATGAGGAGGCAGGAAGGTTGATGAAAGAGCCTGCTTTCAAGGCCGCTGGAGTGTTCGCGCCAGACGCGGATGGATTGAAAGCGGGCGAGCGCGTCGGTCACTACGAAATTCTCGGCCCGCTCGGAGCGGGCGGCATGGGCGTTGTCTATTCGGCGCGCGATACGCGCCTGGGCCGCAAGGTCGCGCTCAAACTTCTGCCGACTTATTTCAGCCAGGACCAAGATCGGCTGCGTCGTTTCGAGCAGGAGGCGCAGGCTGCGTCGGCTCTCTCGCATCCGAACATTCTCTCGATTTATGACATCGGCGCGCACAATGGGTCGCCCTACGTCGTCTCGGAATTGCTGGAAGGCTTGACGCTGCGTGATCGTCTGGCGGGCGGGGCGCTGCCGCAGCGCAAAGCCATAGACTACGCGCTCCAGATCGCGCGGGGCTTAGCGGCCGCGCACGAGCGCGGGATCATTCATCGCGACCTCAAACCGGAAAACATCTTCGTCAAGAAAGACGGTCACGTGAAGATTTTGGACTTCGGCCTTGCCAAGCTGGTCGCGCCCGTGGGCGGACGCGAAGCGCATAGTGATGTGCCGACGCGCAAGGTCAACACGGAGTCCGGCGTGATCATGGGCACTGCCGGATATATGTCGCCCGAACAGGTTCGCGGCCACCCGACCGATCATCGCTCGGACATCTTCTCGTTCGGCGCGGTGCTTTACGAGATGCTCGCGGGCCAGCGCGCCTTTCACGGTGACTCGACGGTTGAGACCCTAAACGCGATTTTGAAGGATGAGGCGCCCGATCTGGCTGACAACCACGCGGGCATCAGCCCCGCCCTCAGTCGCTTGGTGCATCGCTGTCTTGAGAAAAACCCGGCCGAGCGTTTTCATTCTGCCAGCGACCTCGCTTTCGCGCTTGAGTCGCTAGCGGGAATATCAAGCTCAACCGCTAAGGTGGTCGGCCCCGTGCCGACAGGGTTCGTCAACCGCGAGCGGGCGGCATGGATTGTCGCGAGCGTGTTGTTACTATCAGCATTGGCGTTGGCCTTCTTCTACTTTCGTCGTGCGCCAACGGAAACGAAAGTTATTCGTTTCGCTGTCGCTCCACCCGACAATGCTGTCTTCGAATTTAATGATTTCCCGTATCCGGTGGCCGTGTCGCCGGATGGCCGTCGTTTAGCGCTGGCGACGAGGATCGAAGGTCAAGTGCAATTATCGTTGCGCGCGCTCGACTCGCTGACGGCGCAGCCGCTCAGGGGCACCGAAGGGGGAAGCGCGCCCTTCTGGTCGCCCGACAGCCGCTTTATAGGATTCTTCGCCGAAGGGAAACTGAAGAAAGTAGATGTCGAGAATGGGGCTGTGCAGCTTGTGTGTAATGCGGGCGTTGGGCCGAACAACGCCGCGTGGAGTAGCGCAGGCGTGATCCTTTTCTCAATCTCCCAGTCGGGACTCTTCCGCGTCCCCGCGGCAGGCGGCGACCCTGTACAGGTCAGAAAGCCCAACTCGCCGCAAGAGATCGCTCTCTTCTGGCCTCAGTTCCTGCCCGATGGCAGCCACTTTTTCTATACTGCGCTCAGCACAGAAGGCGCGAAGGTTATCGTCGGCGCGCTCGACTCCGACGAGACCAAGTTGGTGATGCGAGTTGGTTCACGCGCGGTCTATGCGTCGCCCGGATACGTGCTGTACATGCGCGAAGGAACGCTCCTGGCTCATCCCTTCGACCCGAAAACTTTAAGCCTGATGGGCGAGCCGACCCCCATTGCCGAGCACGTTCAAAATTTCAGCCCGACCGGAGGCGCTGCCTTTTCGGTCTCGGAAAACGGGGTGCTCGCTTACCAATCGGGCACAATTGTCTCGCGTCTCGTCTTGTTCGATCGCGCCGGTAAGGAAGTAGGCTCAGTCGGCGCCAGCGCCGAATTTGTCGCCCCGCGTTTCTCGCCGGATGGTCAGAAGCTGGCGGTGACCATCACCGACCCGCAGACGGGGACGAACGACATCTGGATATATGACCTAGCGCGCGGCGCGGCGACGCGCTTCACTTTCGAGGCGGGCACTGAGAACCGCCCCGTCTGGTCACCCGACGGGCGCGCGCTCGCTTTCACGGCGGATGATCAAGGTGAACCCCCTCACGTTCATCTTAAAAGCTTGCACGAAACGGGCACGGGCGCGAGCATAGTTGAACCGAGTTGGGTGCAGGCTGCGTGCGATTGGTCGAGGGATGGACGACTTATCTACGAAGAGTGGAGTCCTGAAACGGGAGCAGATTTGTTTCTCTTACCAATGACGGGGGCGCCCGCAAAGCCCGTTTCGTTCCTGCGCACACGATTCAATGAATCGGAGGCCAGATTCTCCCCCGATGGAAAATGGCTTGCCTATAGTTCTGATGAATCCGGCAAGAGTGAGATTTACGTTCGGTCAATAGCAACGCCGGGCGAGAAATGGCAGGTCTCTAATGCCGGTGGTGTAAATGCAGTCTGGAATCGTGACGGCAAGGAGTTGTTCTACATCTCTAACGACGGCCAACTCATGGCCGTGCCTGTCTCAACCGGCGACACCTTTAAAGCGGGGACGCCGGTGCCGCTCTTCCACATCGCGGCGCACCGAAAAGAGTATGAAGTCGCGCCGTATGACGTTGCTCCGGACGGGCAGCGCTTCATAGTTAATAGCTCGACAGGCGCGCCGGCGTTACCCATCAACGTGGTTATGAATTGGACCTCTGAACTGAAACGCTAACAGCTTAACTCAAGAGCGTACTGAATGAAGCCTGAACGCTGGCATGAAGTAGACAAGATCTTACAGTCAGTGCTCGAACGCGATCCGGCGGAGCGCGGCGCGTACCTCGACCAGGTCTGCGCCGGTGACGAACAACTGCGCCATGCTGTATTGACGGTCATGGCTTCTTATAAAGAGGACGGTACTTTCATGGCGTCGCCGGTGCTGGAAGTAAGCGGAGACGATTTCGCGGATGGGGCAAAACTAAAACCTGGAGATTCCATCGGGCCCTACCGGATCCGAAAGCCGATAGGCCGTGGTGGAATGGGTGAGGTTTATCTCGCAGAACACACCACGCTGAGTCGCGAAGTCGCTCTGAAGATCCTGCCCGAGCATTTCCTCGACGACGCGCAGCGCGTCCAGCGCTTTCGCCAAGAAGCGCGCGCCGTGTTGGCGCTAAATCATCCGAACGTGGTCACGGTCTATGACATCGGCGAGGCTGAAGGCGTCCATTTCATCTCGACCGAATTCGTCGAAGGTCAGACCTTGCGCGAACGCATGGCGCACGCACGACTGACAGTCAGCGAAGCAATTGAAATCGCGGCCCAGGTCGCCGGGGCAATTGCCTACGCGCATGAGAAAGGTGTCATCCATCGCGACATCAAGCCGGAGAACATTATGCTGCGGCCCGATGGTTACGTGAAGGTACTCGACTTTGGCATTGCCAAACTGACGGAACGACAAACAAAGACCACGGCCGATCCAAACGAAGCGCAAACACGGATGAAGGTCGAGACCTCACCCGGCATGGTGATGGGGACAGCGCACTACATGTCGCCAGAGCAAGCGCGCGGCAAGAAAGTTGATGAGCGCACGGACACCTGGAGTCTCGGCGCGGTGCTCTACGAGATGTTGACCGGACGGCCACCATTCGAAGGCGAGACGCCGAGTGACATCATTGGCTTGATCCTGCAACGCGATCCGGCGCCGCTCTCGGCGCTCATGCCGGACGCGCCGCCTGAGTTGGAGCGCATCGTTTCGAAAGCGCTCGACAAATCGCAGGACGAGCGATATCAAACCGCAAAAGACCTTCTCGCCGACCTGCGACGATTCAAACGCCGCTACGAGCACGATGCCGACATCGAACGCTCGATGCCTCCAAGCGACAGCAAACAGGTGGCGGCGCAAGTATCTACAGGTGGACAGCGGGTAAATGCGACAGGCGCGGGAGAGCCGAACACCGCGATGGCGGTCGCGGGGCCTACGGCATCGAGCGCGGAGTACATCGTCAGCGAATTCAAACGACACCGGACCGGCGTCCTCATCACGTTGTTGGCGCTCGTCGTGGTCATCGCCGGAGTCGGCTTCGAATTGTTCAAGTTTCGTAGTCGGACCACCGCGGGTCAGACTGCCCCCGCCTTGAAGATGACGCCTTTGCCGATGAATGGCATTGTGCGATTCGCGGTGCTTTCGCCGGACGGCAAGTACATCGCCTATAGATTGGCGAGCAGCGAACAAGGCTCGACCCAGAGCCTGTGGGTGAAGCACCTCCCTACGGACAGCGAATTGCAAATCCTGCCGCCGACGAAGAATGGACTGGCCCTCGATACTTTTACGGCGGACAGCAATTACCTCTATTACGCGGAACGTAACATCGAGACCAATGTGAATTCGTTCAACCGGGTGCCCGTCGTCGGCGGCGTGCCAAAAAAGTTGATTGACAATATCAATGACTTACAAAGCTACGCCATTTCGCCCGATGGTAAGCAGTTCGCCGGCATTCGGATTAACAAAGGCGTTAACACGCTGATCGTGGCGAACGAAGACGGCACGGGCGAAAAGTCGCTCGCCACGCGTGGAGGCGAGCATGAATGGTTCGATGGCTCGCCCGCGTGGTCGCCCGACAGCCACACCATCGCCTGCTTCGCCGGGAGTAATGCTGTCGGTGAATCCGACACTCTGATCGCTGTGAACGTCGCGGACGGGGCACAGAAACAGATCGGCACGATGAAATGGACTACGCTGTATACCAATTCAATCGTGTGGCTACCTGGCGGCAGCGGCATGATCGTGAGCGCAGGCGAGTCATTCGCCGCGCCCATCCAGCTCTGGTATGTGTCTTATCCGGCCGGCGCGCCCCGCAGACTCATCAACGACTTAAACAGCTACTACATTGGTGGGGTCACCGCGGATGCCAAGACGCTGCTGGCCGTACAATCGAAAACCTCAGCGGACGTGTGGGTGCTGCCCGCCAGCGGTGACGCGAGCCAACCCAAGCAGGTGACATTTACCAATGCTGATTGGTTGGGATCGCCGGCGGCATGGACACCGGACGGACAGATCGTCTTAGATTCGACCGCCGGGGGGAGGCGAAGTTTGTGGGTCATGGGCGCGGATGGCAGCAACCGGCGTCCGCTTCTGAGGGGAACTGATGAGGACTACGGCCCTTCGGTCTCGCCGGACGGGCGTTATGTCGCCTTCACCTCGATGCGCAACGGCGGTCTCCCACACCTCTGGCGCGTTGACATGGACGGCCGCAATCTACGCCAACTCACTTTCGGCGACAGTGAAGATGCTCGTTCGCGTTGGATGCCCGACGGCAAGTGGCTCATCTTCCAAACCTGGCGCAGCGAGGGAAAGTCAACGGTCTGGAAAATGCCTGCGGAGGGCGGCGAAGCAGTCCAATTGAGTGATAAGGCCCTTGATCCCTTCGACCTGTCGCCGGACGGCAAACTAATCGCCTGTTACGGCTACGGCACTTCCCAACCGGGCAGGACAAAAGTTTTCTTGCTTCCGATTGAAGGCGGTGAACCCGCGAAAGTGCTTGAACTGCCGCCTGCCTCCGGCGGCATGCTCAGTTGGACAGCCGACAGCCACGCCATCACTTACGTTAGTTCGCCCGACGGCGTGACCAACATCTGGGCGCTCCCGATTGATGGCGGCCCCCCGAAACAGTTGACCAATTTCACCGCCAGCTCCGGAGCACGCAACTTCGACTTCTATGCGTTCTCGCGCGACCGCAAGCGACTCGCCGTCACCCGCACTAACGTAACCAGCAGTTTGGTCCTAATCACCGACTTCAAATGAGAACGAGATGAATCGGGAACGCTTCCAAAAAGTTGATCGCGTCTTGCAGTCAGTGCTGGAACGGCCGGCGCAGGAGCGGGACGCTTTTCTCGACGAAGCCTGCGGGACGGACGCGGCGCTCAAAAGCGAAGTGCGTTCGCTGCA
>Ga0193747_1000407_pt1 | contig 14899 bp, 12 predicted proteins | sample L1m2metaG_FD_143048 | JGI IMG/M metagenome (GOLD analysis project Ga0193747, IMG submission 143048) | Soil microbial communities from a riparian zone of the East river system, Colorado, United States - L1m2 | ecosystem: Environmental > Terrestrial > Soil > Riparian zone | place: USA: East River...
ACTTTTGCGCGAAAATGATGCCACCAAACTTAGCGCGCTGGAGACTGGATTTCGTGCGGTTATCTCTCAACAGTTGGCGCATGAGACTGCCAACTTCGGATTCGGGGCTCTACCGGACGCCAGCATAATTCCGGTGGCCAACTATTCGTTGACTTTTTCGATCGATATCGCGCGGCGCGAAGCAGCTTCATTCAACGTCGTCGGCATTCTGCCCGGCAGCGATCCGAAATTGAAAGCCGAAGCCATCGTCATCGGCGCGCATTACGATCATCTGGGTCGCGGCGGTGAAGGCAGTTTGGCGCCGCGCGAGGGCGAGATTCATCATGGCGCGGACGACAATGCCTCGGGCGTGGCGGGCTTGATGGAAATCGCTCGCCTGCTCTCGACTGAGAATCCGAAGCCGCGCCGCACGGTTGTTTTCATCGCCTTCAGCGGTGAAGAAGAGGGGCTGATCGGATCCAATTATTACATCAATCATCCAGTCGTGCCGCTCACGAATACCGTGGCGATGATCAATATGGATATGATCGGGCGTTTGAAAGACCGGAAGTTAATTGTGGGCGGGATAGGCACTGCGCAGGAATGGCGATCCATGGTCGAGGCCGACAACTCTGTACAAGGCATGACTGTTTCGTTGAATGCCCCGCGGCGGGAAGCCATGGCCACTGGAAAAGGACCGATCGTCCTGGGAGCGAACGGCCAGCCGGTAGTGACTATGGATCCGACAAAACAGTTCTTTCTGACGTTGAATGAAGATGGCTACGGCCCCAGCGATCATCAGTCGTTCTACATAAAACAAGTTCCGGTCTTGTTTTTTTGGACTGGAACTCACGACGACTATCACAAACCTTCGGACACCGCGGACAAGATCAACTACGAAGGCGAAGCGCACATCGTTTCGTTCGTTGAGAGAATTATTCGCGACATCGATAAGAGCGACAAAAGACCTGTTTATACCGTGGCGAAAAGTGATTCACGGGGACGCGCAATGGGTTTTCGCGTCTATCTTGGCACGATTCCGAATTACGCGGATTCGAATGACGGTTTGAAGCTGGACGGCGTGCGCGACGATTCCCCAGCATCGAAGGCAGGGTTGAAAGCCGGTGACAAGATCGTGAAGATGGCTGGTCGCGAAGTGAAGAATGTCTATGATTACACTTACGCTTTAGGGGAGATGAAAGCCGGGCAGGAGTATGAAGTCGAGATTGTGCGCGGAAGCGAACGCTTGACGCTCAAGATTATACCGGCAGGGAGGAAATGATCTGGATTGCGCCCGCCGCTTTTGGATATTTGTCCGATAAGCTTCAGCTCGTCGTAAATGATCAATCGGTCGACTTCCAGGGTCGACGACAAACTGAAGTTTGTCGGACACGATCCAAAGCGGTGTCGCCGCTTCGCTCTGCCGCCGCACTCCACATAAAAAGGCAAGAGTTGAAATGGACGCACCTCCGCCATCGAAACTCTTGCCTTGTTCTTACCTGAGGCCCTCCCTCACGGTCGGGCTTCTGACACTAAGATCAACCGCCCGCTAACGCACGCGGCATTGACTCTACCACCTCGGTTCGCGGTCGTTGCGGCTGGGGCGACGATCTCGGTCTCGATCGCGGCCTCTGCCGCCACCACCGCCACCGCCATAACCACCACCGCCGCCGCCGCCGTAGCCACCGCGGCCTCCATGTCCGCCTCCGGGACCACGATCGGTGCGCGGGCGCGCTTCATTCACCGTCAGGTTACGACCACCGAAATCTTTGCCATTAAGCTGATCGATTGCGGCGGCCGCCTCTTCCGGCGAGGTCATCTCGACAAAGCCAAAGCCTCGCGAGCGACCTGTCATGCGATCTTCGACAATCTGCGCTGACTCAACATTGCCTATTTTCGCAAAGTGATCCCGCAAGTCATCGCTGGAAGTCTGGAACGAAAGGTTCCCGACATAAAGTCTTGTAGCCATTTCTATCTCTAATCCTCTGATGCTAACGGAAGCGCGGGCTGGTTTCTCGATCGCTGATCAAAGGCCGTGACCTTCTGCGGTCAAACGCGACGCACCCGATGCTCTGGCTTGGGCGAGAGCGGCTCCTAAAAAGTTGACAACGACCTCACTCTCTCTTCAGCCGAACGTCGTCGCTTAGCGGCACGGACAGGCGCTACCGTCGGTGTAGCGCGAGAGCAGGAACTAACAAAGCCAGAGTATGAACGATGATCGCTGGGAAGCGCAAGACCAATTCAAAGCAGACTCATAGGCTCGGTCGCGAATGGTCGGAAAAGGCCGGAAACAGAAGGATTGTTTTAGAAACGCCGCCGCCGCCGCTCTTTGCGCCGCACCGCCGCCGTGAACAGTTGATCGACGTTGAGGACGGTAATTTCTTCGCCGCCATACCGGGCGATTCCAAGCACGACATTCGCCACACCATCAGCTTCAGATTTCGTCGATCGTTGAATGTCGACTGCCGCGATCGTGATTGCGTCGCGCGATTCGTCGGCAGCCAAGGCCAACTGTTCGTCGCCACGCAGAGCGATCACGCAAGGCAAACTCCTGGGCCAGCCATGGGCTTCGCCGCCAACAAGGGCAAGCGGATCTAGCACGGTGAGCATCCGACCTCGCGCGCATACGACACCCAGAACGGCAACCGGCGCGCGCGGCAAGGCCGCGGGCATTTTCGCTTCGGCCGTTCCTTCCACCTGTTCCGCAAAAACGGCAAACGTTCTGCTGCCGGCCACAAAGGGGACCAGGTCGCGAAGTTGAGGGTCCGGCGATACGTCGCTGGCGTTTGCGATCACGTGCCTGAGAATATCTGGTTGAGGCTCGGAACTGTTCATTCTGTGGTCGCGCGCGTAGAGGCTCCGCAATGAAACCACGGGACCCGTGGAGTGTCAATAGAATGAATAGCAAACGGCAAACGGCTGTTCAGTGCTGCTCTCATCCCGGATTAAGGCAACACATCAGTGTGTGATACATTCAATCGAAAGTTAAGCGATTTTGAAAGGCTCAACCTGATGGATGATTTTGATCATTATCGCGCTGAGATGAACCAGAGGCTTTTGGGCAGTGGGCATCTCGGCATCAAAAGATTTTTCGCGCTCGATACGCAAGCCTATGAAGACGGCGCCCTGGATAAGAGGACAAAGGAACTAATGGGTCTGGTTGCTTCGATTGTGCTGCGATGCGACGATTGCATCACTTATCACATCAAACAGTGCGCGGACACCGGCGTGACGCGCGCACAATTCATGGATGCATTCAATGTCGCGCTGGTCGTAGGCGGATCGATCACGATTCCGCATCTAAGAAGAGCGGTTGACAGGCTCGATCAAGTTCTTGCGGGCTGAGTATTAGACGATGAGACTTCACCACAGAGACACTGAGATCCCACGGAGATTCACTGAGAAAGTCTCTGTGATCCTCTGTGCGATCTCCGTGTCTCTGTGGTTAATTCTTAACCTATCTCCTGCCCTCGGCATCGATTGGGCAAGTAAGGTCCGCGCTTCTCAGGAAGGTCTGGAAATGGCGACACAAGATGGTGATCGGATTCGCGCGCCCGAACTGACCGGCGCGCGCGGCTGGCTCAATACGGACAAACCGCTAACGCTCTCGGCGTTGAAGGGCAAAGTCGTGCTCCTCGACTTCTGGACTTACGGCTGCATCAACTGCATGCACATCATTCCCGACCTGAAGCGGCTCGAGCGCAAGTACCCAAACGAACTGGTAGTCATCGGCGTGCATTCGGCTAAGTTCGCGAACGAAAAGGAGACCGAGAATATTCGTCGCATCGTTCTGCGTTACGAGATCGAGCATCCGGTAGTGAACGATGCCGACTTTACGATCTGGAATGCTTATGCGGTCAACGCCTGGCCGACCCGATATCTAATCGATCCGGCCGGCTACATTATTGGCCGGTTGTCCGGCGAAGGCGGTTACGAAGCGCTCGACAAAGCTATCGGCGATACAATTGCAGAGTTTCGCAAACGCGGCAAGCTGAACGAGGCGCCCCTGAAACTTGTGCTTGAACGCGCGAAAATTGGCGATCTGCCGCTGGCTTTTCCCGGCAAAATCCTGGCCGACGCGAAGAGCGATCGCCTTTTCATTTCCGACTCGGATCACAATCGCATCGTCATCGCGAAGCTCGACGGAACTTTGCTTGAAACCATCGGCACGGGCGCGCACGGAGCAGATGATGGATCTTTTGATCGTGCAACTTTCTTTCGACCGCAGGGAATGGCACTTGACGGCGATACGCTTTACGTTGCCGATACAGAGAACCATTTGATTCGCGCAGTCGATCTGAAATCGAAGACTGTTACGACCGTCGCGGGAACCGGACGGCAGTCTCGCGAGCCGGAAGTCGGAATGGCACGCGCCACCGCGTTGAATTCGCCTTGGGATTTGCAGTTGATTGGACGGGCGCTCTACATCGCCATGGCCGGCCCTCATCAGATTAGGAAACTCGACCTTGTCTCGCGTGAGGTTTCGGTCTTCGCGGGCTCAGGCCGCGAAGGACGTCATGACAGCTCGCTCCTCAAAGCCGATTTTGCGCAACCTTCGGGACTGGCGACGGATGGGCAGACGCTTTACTCGGCAGACAGCGAAGCGAACATCATTCGGGCCATCGATCTTGGACCGGAAGGTCGCGTGCGCACGCTGGCGGGCGGAGATCTGTTTGAATTCGGCGACAAAGATGGAAGCGGCGACAGCGTCCGTTTACAGCATCCACTCGGCATCAGTTTCTGGCAGGGACAATTACTGATCGCCGACACTTACAATCACAAGATCAAGCTGCTCGATCCGAAGGCTCGCAGCGTCAATACGTTTGCCGGCAGCGGAAAGCCAGGGCAAGCCGACGGCGCCTTGCCTTCGTTTTATGAACCAGGAGGCCTGACTGTCGCCGGCGATAAATTGTATGTTACCGACACAAACAATCACGCTATTCGCGTCGTGGATTTGAAAACGAAAGAAACAAAGACACTGCCCATCAAGGGACTGCAACCGCCTGTCTCAAATCAAACCGCGACCGTGAATGCCGAAGTTGCGCCGAATGCCGAGGAAATTAAGTTAGCGCCGCAGAAAATCCGCGCCGCCGATGGTGCGCTCTCAATCAACGTTGAATTGCCTGCCGGCTATCACTTGAATCCCACGGCGCCGCAACGTTACCAGATTTCGGTTGAGCAGGGAGGCGAGGCGCTCACCATCGATCCGCAGAACGCAAACCGCAACACGAAAGGCTTGCGTCTGCCTGTACGCGTTCCTTTCGCAATTAAGAGCACCGGCGCGGCCGAGTTACGCGCTTCGTTCACTTTCGTTTATTGCCGTGAAGACAACACCGGCACCTGCCGCATCAAGACACTGGTTTGGCGCGCGCCTGTGGAAGTTGTCACCGATGTAAATGCTCCCGCGGAAATCCGCCTAAGCGCCAGCGTCAATTCCAATTAAGTGCACGCGGAAGGACGCCTCTGCAGTCTACTTGGATACATCATCGGAGGCATCGTGACACTGGCACCATGACGGGCGCGCCGCGTTAGTGGGTCAACTCAGATTCGAGACTCGTTCCCAGAGGCGACAACGGCGAACTGGGGTCAAGTGGGATTCGGTCACCAGCTAACTGGTCTTTGATCACAAACTTTTCGGAGATCGCCCAAAGTGCATTTGTCAGGATGATCGCCGACTCCTTCAATACTCTTTGCTGATTTTCTCCGTACTCTGAGCAGTTTGACGAGTAGACGGTCAACGCGCCAAACAGACGGTCACCCTTCAATAATGGGAAGCTCGCAAGCGTTCGAAAGTTTTGAAATTTCTCAGCCAGCCCGGGTGGAAAATCCAGCCTGGGATCGGTATTGCAGAACGGCTTTTGATTGGCGATCACCCAACCAGTAATACCCTCGCCCAATCCAACCTCGCGCCCCTTGATCGCTTCGGCATGTTGCCCACGCGCATATTCGGTGACGATTTCTCCAGAGCCGGCAATCAAGGTTATGGCGCAGGTATCATGAGTCGCAATTGAACCGAGTCTTTCGGCAAAGGTGCTCAGCAATTCATCGCGATCACGAGTACTATTGAGCGCCCGCACCAGATCGTAGAATGACGCCACTTCCGTATGAGAGAAGCGAGTCTCGGCCACCGCGACGTTGTCTTCGGGCGCCGCCAAACCCGCGGCTGGAGCGACTCGCAAAGCGGCTTCAGATAGCTGTTCGGTTGGCTCAATTCCGAACGTGGGAACGGTCTGGCCTTTGTGCGCGGCGATCTCGGCTTCGAATTCGGGCAGATGAGTGATGAATAACCCAACGACGCGGGGATCGTATTGAGAACCGCTGTTCTTTAAAAGGAACTCGACGGCTTCTTCACGCGTAAGGCCGCGGCGATACTGGCGATCCTCACGAAGCGCATCAAAACAATCGACGACCGTCAGGATTCGCGCCGTCAACGGAATCTCTTCACCTTTCAAGCCGTCGGGATAACCGGCGCCGTCCCAGCGTTCGTGATGATGACGAACGATCGGCACCACGGGATAATGAAAGGCGACGCGGCCGAGAATCTGCGCTCCGACAATCGTGTGCATCTTCATCCGCTCGAACTCCGGAGCAGTAAGTTTTCCTGGCTTGTTGAGAATGTAATCGGGTACCGCGATCTTCCCGATGTCGTGCAGCAAAGCACCAGCCTTGAGCGCTTCGATCTCGGCGTCGTCACAACCCATCAAGCGGGCGACGCCGGCTGCGTAAATCTGCACGCGCAGCACATGTTCGTGAGTGACTTCATCTTTGGCGTTGATCGCGACCGCCAACGCTTCGATGGTTTCGCGATGCGCTTTCTCCAGCAGCTCTATTCGCTGGTGCAGGTTGTTGCGGTATTGGCGGTGACCAAAATTGATCGCGATCAGGATCGGCGCGCCAATGATGATCATAACGAGCCAGTTGTATTGCAGAGCGAGATAAGCGAGGCTAGCTACGGCACTGGTTGGCAATGCAATCGGCGCGGCCCAGGACAAATTCTCCTTCCAGGCGCGGAAGAAATTCGCGTTGCTGCGCAACGCTAAGAGCCTCGACAATAGCCCCACGTTAACCAAGACATGGGCCGCGGTTGCCGGAAGCAAAGCGACCGTAACGGCAAAGAACGAATGATATTTTCCTACGTTGGTTTCGTGGAATCCGTAGCGCAGCGTCAAATTCAAAGTCACGCCTGCGGCTGCTGCCGCCAGCGAAATCATCCCCGCGGAAAACAGATTGCTGGACAAGCGGCGCACCGTGCGGCGGGACGAAATAAACGCCTCCGCGCCCGCGATGAGAACAGCCGGCAGCGTTCCGTACCAACAAGCGATCAGAAAAACGAAGGCGTCCGACAGCGTAAAGGTAATCTTATCTCGCTTGATTCCGGAAGGAAGCGTAAACGTATTCGGAAAAAGGCTGATGAGAATGATTAGCGGAACGAACCCAATCAGGACTAACTGCTCGCGCAGGTTGTGATTAGCGAAAAGAGAAATGACGGAAGCCAACCACAAACACAGACCCACCACCGCAACAGCGGTTTGGTAGATCCGGGCCTGCTTCTCGGATTTCTTCCGCACTGTCGATTATTAGCGATGCGGGAACAGCGGGCTCGTTGAAGAGAGCCGCTGCACATTTAGCGGCATAGCGTCTTCACCAAGGACCATGACTTGTTCTTCGCTGGAGCTGACGGAACTGGGATCGATTAGGTTCGACGCCCAGGTTGATTGATTGGCAAAACTAAGCGCACTGGTACTGCCGGACGAAAGCGCGCCATCGGCGCTAGCGTAGTCGCTGCTCAAAACGAATCCGCTTCCCAACACAAAGCCACTGCCGAGTACGAAGCCGCTGCTCAGGACGAAACCGCTGCCCAGCACAAAGCCACTGCCGAGTACGAAGCCGTTCGCGAAAACATAACTGCCGTCCGCAAGCATGTAACCGTCGGCTAGCACGAAGCCGCTGCTAAGCGTAGTGCCGTCCGCCAGTTTGTAACCGTTGGTGAGCATCAGCCGATCCGTAAACGACACACCTTCGACCCAAACGATGCCATTATTTAAAGGCATATTCTCTCCCGCGATCGGCGCCGTGACACCCAGTGTTGCGTAAGTTGTATTGCTCTTCGTGATCAAGTTGTCACCCGCTTTAGCGCGATTCGCGTCTTGCCGAATGGCCTTCGCTACCGTCACCGCGGCGCTCGTGCTTAGTTCCCCTGCGCCCTCGGTAACGATGCGTTCGAAGTTCGTCATCTGCCAGGTCTTCACCATGTTTTCGTAAACTGGAAGACGCTGAGCCGTCCGCATCAGAACTGCCTTGACCATTGATGGCGTCAGGGACGGATTAGCCTCGAGCATCAAAGCTACCGTGCCGGATACTGCCGGCGCTGCGAATGAGGTTCCGCTCAGGACCTGATACCAACCATTCGGTTGCGGATTAACCGTGGTCGTACTTCCGCTCAAGAGTGTTTTGATAATTCCACCATCATCACTGGATGAAGAGTAATTGGTTGATGGTGCCGTGTCTGCTGTTTCTGCCGCACCGGTTCGGTTACCGGGGGCTACCAGATCGGGTTTGGCCAGTCCATCGACGAGGGTCGGACCGCGTGACGAATAAGTCGTAACGACATCGTCGGAACGCTTGGTTGTTTGCTGTGTGTTTGTCGCGCCCACCGTGATGACTCGCGGAGAATTAGCCGGCGAGAGGATGCCGCCAAAAATCTTGTTGCCGGCGGAGTCTTTGCCCCAGTTGCCGGCCGCCACCACCACCACAATGCCGGCATCCACAGCTTTGCCGACCGCAACGCAAAGGGGATCCGTCTTATAACTCTGCGTGATGCCGGTTCCCAGCGAAAGATTCATCACGCGAATGTTGTAGGTGGTCTTGTTCTGAATGGCCCAGTTGATCCCGGCAATGACGTTCGAGACGGAACCGATTCCTTTTGAATTCAAGACGCGCACATTGATCAGATTTGCGCCGGTCGCGATACCGCCATAGGTTGGCAAGCTGGAATTATCTTTCGCATCATTCTCACTTGATTGGCCAGTGCCGGCAGCGATCCCGGCCGTATGCGTTCCGTGACCATAGGCATCGTCGGTTCGATTCTCGCCGGTGAAATCTATCTGCTTCTTGATCCGGTTGTAAGTAGCCAGGTAAGTTTGCGAGAAGAGTCCGGTGCCTAGCGTGCCGCTACTCTGCGCCCATTGATAACCAACAAACTCGGCGTTGTCACAGGGAGTAATCCCGCTGTCGAGAATGGCAATGCCTACTCCGTTTCCAGCTCCGCCGTTCGCAACGCCACTACCCAATTGGGAGGTCGTGTCCTTTGGCAAGATTTTGCTGGCGCCAGTCGTAACTTCGACGTGGCTCGTGTTGTCCGCAGGGTTGGGAACCGAGCTATCAAGCGAACGCACTTCTTGATCGGCTGAAATCCATGACACGTCGTCGCGCTCCGAAGCTTCTTCCAACTTGCTCAATGGCACATCCGCGACCATCAGGCCCAGTGCCTCCAGATGATTCGGTGAATTCGGCCCCCGGCTCAGCGCCTGTCTCAACGGTTGCGGATCAGCGCCATCGCTCACATTCACGATAACCCGCGCCGTTTCGCCACTGTCCGCAGCAGACTCTCGCACGCGTTCGCGCAATGATTCCGCCAGTTTGTTACCACGGGACTTGCTGGCTTTTGTTTGGGCGTGTGAGATCCTGCCCGGCAGAACACTCATTAGCGGCGAGAAAAGCGAGACGACAATTAGCAATATCAGAAAAGCCGACTTTCGCATTAGACCTTGCTCCTAAAATAGACTCCAAATAAACACTCACTCTCGATTGCCAAGCTGCACCGTTAGCCGCAGCAACGGCCCGGACAAGACAAGATGTGTGCCAACGGCCGATATCCTCCTTTGGTTTGATTTACGAGACCCAGTGAGTTGGGGTCGGGTCTGATTGACCGACCGCAGAGAAGTTCACTCGGTCAAAGCGATTAATAACGAATTCTCTTGGGAGAGCGCGCTTGCTCAAGGCTGATTGAGCTAGTAATATCCTGACTAACCCTTTATTTCAAGAGCTATGTTATAACCTCGACGCAGGTCATCGATGAGAGCCGGCGCGAGTTGAGAGGAGAAGATCATGTCAAACACTGAAGCAGCGGCGGCACAAAAAACAGGAAGCGGCAAAGGAGCTGACAAGCCATTCCTAAGTGACGTCAAGACACTCCGGGAACGCGCCCGCCAACATATCGAAAGAGGAGCCATCACCGATGGATATAGCGCCGACCGGGAGACGGTAATCAAAGTACTCAACGAAGCACTCGCTACTGAGATCGTTTGTGTCTTGCGTTACAAACGGCACCATTTCATGGCTAAGGGTATTCACGCTGAAGGTGTCGCAGCAGAGTTTCTACAACATGCTAACGAAGAACAGGGTCACGCCGATCAGATCGCCGCTCGGATCGTGCAATTGGGCGGCGAGCCCGACTTTGATCCGGCAGGCTTGATCACGCGCAGTCATGCCGAATACGTCGAGGGCGATACTCTGATCGACATGATCAAGGAAGATCTGGTCGCCGAGAGAATTGCGATCGATAGTTACCGCGAAATCATCCAGTACCTGGGTAACGACGATCCGACCACGCGACGACTGATGGAAGACATACTAGCGGTTGAAGAAGAGCATGCCGACGATCTGGTGAGCCTGCTCGGCGAACTTGGCAATTAGTTCGCTCCCTCGCGCCTGTCTTCAATACCCTTGCCTGACAATCATCCAGACTATTCTGGCCGGCCAAGCGTTTGTCGCAACTGCGGCGCGCTGATTGGCGCGGGCGAAAACAGTTGTCACGTATGCGGCGCGCCGCTCGCGCAAGCGTCTTCTTCCGTATTTCCCTTACACGAGCGAAACGCTATTAACTTCGCTCGTGCCGTGCTCTCTCGTCCTTACATCTTTACGATTGTTTTTTTGGTGGCGAATCTCTTTGTCTTTCTGCTGATGTGGGAATCGAGTGAGATGTCGACGCGCGTCCTCTGGACAGCGTTTCCCGAAGAAGTCCTGCGCGCGTATGGCGCAAAAACGAATTATGCGATTCATTTCGATCATGAATGGTGGCTGTTCGTCACGCCGATCTTTATTCATGTGAACCTTCCGCATGTGCTAATCAATATGTACAGCCTTTGGGTGATTGGCCCGTGGGTCGAAAAACTTTATGGCTCGGCAAAGTTTGTGGTCTTTTGGGTCGCGACCGGCGTCGCGGGAGTCGTCGCGAGTTATTTGACGGTTATTCCCGGATCGCGGCCCGGTTTAATCGCGAGCTTTATCATCAAACGCGCCGACGAGCCTTCAGCGGGCGCGTCGGGCGCATTGTTCGGATTGGTTGGAGTTCTGTTTGTCTTTGGCCTGAAGTATCGTCGCGAATTGCCTGAGGGTTTCAAAAGAGCCTTCGGCACAGGGATGCTGCCGGTGATCTTGTTGAATCTGGGCATAGGCTTTCTCGGTCGCGGCATCATCGACAACGCCGCTCATCTGGGCGGTCTGCTGTCGGGCGCCGCGATTGCAAGCCTCGTTAGCTACAAACGTCCAGGCACGCCCGCGGGTGTCACCATTGCCTGGCGAGTGCTACAAATCGCAGCACTGGTTTTGGTTGGTGTCTGCTCCTTCATGGTAGTGCGGCATTTTAGATGATCCGCAGATTTCAGGTTACAGAACCGCGAGCGGTAGCGACCGGATCCTATACTCGGCTTTGAGTCAATCACGAGAAGGTGGTGCTGGGTTCTTTTCCGAGGCACCTTTCTGATCCGGTCGCTACCGCTCGCGGTTCCGTAACGGCGTGGTCCGCGAATAATAAGGAGATTGAAATGGAAATCAAAAAAGTTGGCGTGCTCGGATGCGGCTTGATGGGTTCGGGCATCGCGCAGACAGCGGCGATGGCGGGATTTGAAACTACGGTGCGCGAAGTTTCAGACGACTTGATTCAAAAAGGCTTTGCGGCGATCGAGAAGTCGCTCGCGAAGTTTGCCGAGAAAGGAACGATCACGGCCGAGCAGCAGAAAGAAAGTCACGATCGATTGCAGGGCACGACTTCGTTCGACGACCTGGCAGAGTGTGACATCATTATCGAAGCTATCATCGAAAACCTGGAAGAGAAACAGAATACGTATCGTCACCTCGATGCGATCTGCAAAGAGGAGACGATCTTCGCCTCGAACACTTCATCGCTCTCGATCACGCAGATGATGGCAGCCACCTCACCTGCGCGGCAGCGGCGCTTTATCGGCCTGCACTTCTTTAATCCGGTGCCGATCATGAAGCTGGTCGAAGTCGTACGCACGATTTTGACCGACGCGGATGTTTATGAAGACGCTATCGAGTTTGCGAAAAAGCTGGGCAAGGCGCCGGTGCGTGCGAGCGATAAGACCGGATTCATCGTGAATCGTCTATTGGTACCGTACCTCCTCGATGCGATTCGCGCTTTGGAGGAAGGCGTCGGCTCGATTGTCGATATCGACAGCGCCATGAAACTAGGCTGCGGGTATCCGATGGGACCATTCACACTGGGTGATTTTGTCGGGCTCGATACGACTTACTACATTGCCGAAATCATGTTCAATGAATTTCGCGAGAAGCGTTTTGCGCCGCCGCCGCTCTTGAAGCGCATGGTAATGGCTGGATTGTACGGACGAAAATCGGGTCGAGGGTTCTACGACTACACGAACGATCCGCGGAACCCGACGCCGATGAATCTGGTCTAGTTGGAGCGCCGATATCCGATCGGCGGTTCGCGGGCATCCCTGTCCGCATCAATTTGCAGCTTTGCCGGCAGGGATGCCGGCGAACCGCAAGCAGGATGCTTGCGTTCCTATCTAGGGCGCTCCTACCTCGCCTGCTCGACAAAATCTTTTGTGCGTGGATCGACTGGGGTGTTTAGCAGTTGATTCGTCTCACCGCATTCGATCACTTCGCCTGCTTCCATATAAAGCAATCGATCAGCGAGACCGTCGAGAAATCCGATCGAGTGAGAGACAATCACCATCGTGTGACCGCGCTCGACAAAACCGCGCAAGAGTGAGCGCAGACCGGCGCTGCGTTTCGGATCGAGGGCGCTGGTTGGTTCATCAAACATCAAAAGCGCCGGATGCATCGCCAGCGCCCGCGCAATCGCCACGCGTTGCTGCTCTCCGCCCGAGAGCGTTTCCGGATAGCGCCGCGCCTTGTCTCTCAAACCCACCGCATCAAGCAACTCGTATGCTTCATCCTGCGCTTTTCGTCGCGATTGGTGAAGCACGTGAATTGGCGCCTCAATGATATTGCCGAGCACGGTGAAGTGTGGGAAAAGATAAAGATGCTGGAAGACTGTGCCGACTGTCCGTCGCAGTTCCTTTACTCGCCGGGTGTATTCGTTTGCAGAAAGATCGGCGTCAAGGCGCACGTCGCCGCATTCGATCGCACCGCTATCGATTCGCTCAAGGCCATTGAGACAGCGCAAAAGAGTCGTCTTGCCGCTGCCTGATGCACCGATTACGCCCAAAACAGTCTGCGGCGCAACCTCGAACGAAACGCCACGGAGGATACGCGTGCCGTTCGATTGTTTGCTTAAGTCCTTGACGCGAATCATGACTCCGGGCTCACAACGCTTGTTTGGAAACTCGGACTTGTCCGGCTAATTATTTGAAAGCCGCTAATTCAATTCCTCGCCATCACGAGTCTGTTTCACAATCTCTTCTATGGACGCGCCATATATCCGCTCGAATAACCTGCGATTTAATTCATCGTGCGGCAAATCCTTTGGCAGCGAGGCCAAAACGATCTCGCGCGCCGCATCAAAAGATCGCACGCCCATCATGAATCGCTCTGCTCCGGAACGGGCCATGATCATGTCGAAGAACTTTCGCTCAATTTCAGGATCGGTATCATTCATGTCAAGCATTCCTGTAAGAGATCATAGAGTTCCAGCTGGCGCGTCCATCGTTCAAGATATTCCGCATCATAGCCCGAAACCAGCAGATTCCTCACGTCGCGAAGCTGGAATTCTGAGTGGGAATCGTGGGCCCAATATAGCTTGGAGATAATCAAATCCTCCTTGCTTACGATCCAGACTGAAACATCCTGGATGGTGACTTCGCGGCGTCTTTCAAATTCAAGCCGGCGATATTCCGTGTTCTTTCTGACTATGCAATCGACTTTAATGAACGCCTCACTGTGGATTATGTTGAAAAGCGACTCGTTGGCGAGGGCTCGGGAAACTGCGTTGCGATCGACATAGTAATCGCTCTCAAACAACGCCGTAACCATATCAACGTCCTTTGGTTTGAGCGCCACCACCACATCGATGTCCCGCGTCATCCTCGGCTGCGTATAGTAGTTCATCGCGACCGAGCCGGTCAGCATGTACTCGATTCCAGCCTGAGCGAACTTCTCGGCTATATCGCGGATAACATCAAGTTCGTTTTGCATGGTCGTGAGCGTGGCTTATACACTGTTTGAGTATGACGAAACAAGAACTACGCGCGATGGAAGCGTGCCTATTGAAAGTTTGACCGCAAACATCGGATAGATTGGACTAATCAATGCCTCTATCATGGCCTCATCTAATCTTGATGAGGTGAAGAGACATGCTACAGTTATCAATGAATATGCCCAGTGTGATGAACGATCCTGAGCTTTGGAACGCCGTACTTTCACGCGATGTGGCACGCGACGGCAGCTTTGTGTTCGCAGTGCGCTCGACGGGGATTTATTGTCGCCCGTCTTGTCCCGCGCGCCGGCCGCGCCGCGAGCAGGTGCAGTTCTTTCAACTTCCCGAAGCCGCTGAGCAAGCCGGCTTTCGTGCCTGCCGCCGCTGCCATCCGCGTCGCGTTCGCAACCACCATCCGGAGATTGAGCTGGTGCGAAGCGTCTGTGCCACGATCGATGAAAACGACGAGCAACCCTTGACCCTTGAAAACCTCAGCGC
>Ga0193747_1000408_pt1 | contig 14877 bp, 16 predicted proteins | sample L1m2metaG_FD_143048 | JGI IMG/M metagenome (GOLD analysis project Ga0193747, IMG submission 143048) | Soil microbial communities from a riparian zone of the East river system, Colorado, United States - L1m2 | ecosystem: Environmental > Terrestrial > Soil > Riparian zone | place: USA: East River...
AGAAATCGACAATGACATTGCGGAGAAACATCTGTTGAAACATCCGTTTTATCTCGCGTGGACGCGTGGCGAATTGAGCAAAGAAGCGCTCACGGATTACGCGCAACAGTACTATCATCATGTCGCAGCGTTTCCGACGTATCTATCGGCGGTGCATGCGCACTGCGATCATCAGGCCACGCGGAAACAATTGCTCAACAACTTGATCGATGAAGAAGCTGGCTCCCCGAATCATCCCGAGCTTTGGCAGAAATTTGCGGATGGTCTCGGCTTCGAAGACGCCGACCCGGCGCAAACCGAGAAGCAACCGGAGACGAAAAACTTGATCAACACATTCCGTTGGGTTTGTGGGCAGCGATCGACTGCGGAAGGCCTCGCGGCACTTTACGCGTACGAGAGCCAAATTCCGTCGATCTGTGAATCCAAAATCGATGGACTGAAGAAGCATTATGGATTCACCAAACCCGAGCATTATGAGTATTTCACTGTCCACATCGGAGCAGACCGCGAGCATTCCGCTGCCGAGCGTGAAATGCTGAGCCGTCACTTGGACGCCCATAATTTCGAATCAGTGAAAGTCTCGGTGAACCGCGTTCTCGACGCGCTTTGGAATATGCTCTCAGGCGTTTGCCGCCGTCACGCCATTGCGTGTTGATTGATGCGGCCTGGGGTGCTTGACACAAGCCCCCCTACAACTTTACCGCGGACGCAGGACGAGGAACGAGCGCATCCGACCGCGACACACTGACAAGACCTGCGGCTTGCTGGGATCAAGTGAGGCAACGATCTTGTTGTAATCCGCAACCGACGTGACCGGTTGTTGATTAACTTCCTCGATCACATCGCCTTTTCGCAATTCCGCGACGCCACTGTCAGGATCGACGCCGTTGACCACAACCCCTTGCACATTGGCAGGCAGATCGAGTTGCTGCGCTGTTTCTGGAGTCAGCTCTTCCACGTGAATTGACGCGAGAGGTCCGCCGGCGGCCTCTTGATCGTTCGGTTTCCCAGGGCGTTGCGGCTGTGGCTCTGGCTGGTTTCGTCGAGGCGTGACGCCCGAACTTTGATAATCAATCGGTTGCTCTTTAATCTGCGTTTTCACCTTAAGCGGTTTTCCATTACGCAGAACTTCCAAGTCCACTTGTTTATTCAATGGAGTCTGGGCCACGAAGGTCCGCAGCGCCTCGAAATTCTTTACGTCACGCCCGTCGAATTTGTGGATGACATCACCGGGCTGAACGCCTGCTAGGGCTGCGGGCGATCCAGGCGTCACGCCCGCGACCGGCACGCCGTCCGTATCAGAGTTGGTTTCATCGGGTTGCAATGCCCGAGTCTGGATCCCGAGATAACCGCGAATGATTCGCCCCTGCTTTAACAGGCTTTCCAGCGCGGTGCGGACTGTATTTGATGGAATGGCAAAACCGATTCCCTGCGAACCGCCCGTCGTCGAGGCGATCGCCGTGTTGATCCCAATCACTTCGCCGCGGAGGTTGATCAGCGGTCCGCCACTGTTTCCCGGATTGATCGCAGCATTGGTCTGAATCAGATCTCCAAAGAAATCGGTCCGGTTCGGTCGTCCTTTCGAGCTGATGATTCCGTCTGTCACCGTTTCTTCGAATCCAAATGGGTTGCCGATGGCCAGAACAAAGTCCCCCGGCTGCACCATGTCCGAATCAGCAAGCTTAAGCGGTTTGACGTTCGGATCGTCAATCTTGAGCACAGCCAGATCAACCTCTGAATCCGCGCCGACTAACCGCGCCTTCTTGGTCTGCCCATCGCTCAATTGCACCTCAATCTGATCGACCTGGTTCCCTTCTCTATCGGTGACCACGTGACTGTTTGTGATGATATGCCCTTCGTTTGTTACGATCACGCCGGAGCCAAGCGAGTTTTGCACGAGGGTGTCGTCCCGCGGACTACGAAATTGCCGCCGGTTACGGAAGAAAAACTCGAATGGATCAAGCTCGTATTGACGCTGGACAGCAACCTTCGTTGACGTTTTCACGGCCACAACCGACGGGATCACGCTTTTGACGAGTGCCCGCCGCTCCCGGTTCAACGCCTCCAGCGACGGGACTTGTTTTGGGTCCACGCTCGGATTCGAGGCCAGCGTGTACTTTTCCGGCTTTCGGCCAGAAGCTAGATTCAGTCCACCATGCTTCAGGCGGTAGTCGTAAAGCAGAGAAATTCCCGCGCTCACCAGCAGGACAAAGAGCAAAAATTTCGCAAAGTTTTTCATTAACTAACGTTCGAAAAGGTTCGTCCCTGTTGTTCGACAATTAAACGCCGGAAACGTTGATTGTCAGGCAATTCCAAACGCGCATCCCTCTCCAAGATCGAGACCGCGGCCGCGCGCGCGCGCAGCATCAAGTGCGCATCGGTCCTTAAGTTACCGACCTTAAGCGCAGGCAGCCCGCTCTGGGCCGTGCCGAGCAGATCGCCCGGCCCGCGCAATTCCCAGTCTGCTTCCGCCACTTTGAAGCCGTCATTTGTCCTTTCTAAAACCGCAAGTTTTTCCGAAGCCTCTTTCGCCTGGGCCGAGGTAAGCAAAATGCAATACGACTTGTGCTCTCCGCGGCCGATTCGTCCCCGAAGCTGATGCAGCTGCGCGAGGCCAAAACGCTCTGCGTTTTCAATGAGCATCACAGTCGCGTTGGGAACATCTACACCGACCTCAAGCACGGTGGTGCTGATCAACGCGTTCGTGTCGCCGCGGCGAAAACGTTCCATGATCTCTTGTTTCTCCGGCGCCGGAATTCGACCGTGAAGCAGATCGCAGCGGAACGGACGCAGACGTTCCCGCCACAAATCGTACTCGGCCGCGGCGGCTTTGGCATCGAGCTTTTCACTTTCATCGATCAATGGATAAATCACGTAAATCTGGCGACCGGCCTCCAACTGTGTTCGCAAAAAGGCAAGTACCTCGCCGAGCTTCGACCCATCGCGCACAGCCGTAACGATTTTCCCACGGTTCCGAGGCATCTCGTCAATCGTCGAGACATCGAGGTCGCCATAAATAGTCATCGTTAACGTCCGCGGGATCGGGGTAGCCGTCATCACCAGTACATCAGGCGCCGGTTCGCGCGCGCTCAATTGGGCGCGTTGCGTGACTCCGAATTTATGCTGCTCATCAATCACAACGAGTCCGAGGTTTGAAAATGAAACTTTGTCATACAGCAACGCGTGAGTGCCGATAACAATTTGTGGTTGGTTCGTTGTGATGAGCTTTTCGTCTGGGGAGCTTTCGCGTGGGGATTCCTGCACGCGCTCAAACAATGGCAATGGCCCACTTTCCTCCTGCCGAGCGGCGGTTCGCAGCGCCATGCGTACGCCGAGCGGCTCCAGCCAGCGACGCAAGACATCATAATGTTGCTCCGCCAGAATTTGCGTAGGCGCCATGAACGCGGCCTGATAGCCGCTCTCGACGGCAAGCAGCATTGCTGCGATGGCCACAACGGTTTTTCCCGAGCCCACATCGCCCTGCAACAAACGATTCATTGGACGATTCGCTGCCAGGTCGTGGCGGATTTCACCGATCACTTTGGATTGCGCAGCAGTTAGCTCAAAGGGTAACGACTTGAGAAACCTATCGAGCAGCGCGCCGGCCCCGCAGTGCTTCTCACCTCGCCGGGTTGAGGCATCAGCTCGTCGCGATGCAATGAGCATTTGCATCATGAAGAACTCAGTGAGCACTAGATGTTCCCTCGCGGCGTCACGCGCTTCCCAGCTGTCCGGGAAATGGATCGCGCGAATCGCTTCGGGTCTCTCTCCACGAACAAGATTGCTTGGTGCCAATGTTTCCAATCCGGCAGAGGCCGATGGAAGTTCGTTCAACAGTCTGTAAATCATGCTGCGCAAGACGCGCTGTGAAAGGCCTTCTGTTGCGGGGTAGATCGGCGTGATTCTGCGGAAATGGATCGAGATTTCTTCGTCATTCTCAATCACCTCGAACTCCGGATGGTCCATGCAAATTCGCGTTCCGCGCAGCCGCGGCTTACCAAAGACCACCATGCGTTGACCGGTGGCGATCATCTTCTGCACGTAATGCAGATTGAACCATCGGCACACAAGCGGCTCGCTCAGAGCGTTTGGGTCCGATTCTTGCAACGTGGCTTCGAAAATTTTCTTCCAACCGCCGAAGCGCCGCAGCGACGTCTTGACCACCTCTCCGCAAAGACAAATCGGAACATCACTCTCTTCGCGCGGAAACTTCGGAAATTCCGTCCGGTCTTCATGGCGCCGCGGAAAATGCGTAAGTAAATCTTCGACCGTTTCCACGCCGAGACGTCGCAACGCGAGAAGTTTTGGACGTGCGATCCAATTCAATCCCTCAAGTTTTTCTGAAACGTCGATCATGTCACGCGCTCACGGCCCGTCATTCCGAGCGAAGTCGAGGAATCCCGTGGCATTACCTATGCTCACACAACGGGATCCTACGACTCCGCTTCACTCCGCTCAGGATGACAACGCGGCGTAACATAACTTGATCTCCAATTTACTGCTTCAAGATTGCTCCGCACTCCGCACCGCCTCAATCTGCATGGCGACCAGGGTCTCGCCCTCATATTCGTCCGCGCGAATCCGAAATGCGATGTCCCACGGTGTTGGCGGCAATTGGTTTGGCACGCCGTCAAAATATACCGCGCGGCGATGGCGATCGCCCTGACGCAGACGAAAGATGAGATGCTTATCGTTCACTACCCGAGGCGGGGCCACCGGCTCGACCTCCCGCGCGAGGAAACGCGGCTGGGGATTTCCATTTCCAAATGGCTGCAACATTTCGTGCCACCGCAGAAAACCTAGATCGATCTCCGTGAACGCCAGCTCATGGTCCAGTCGCACGCAAGGTTGAAGAGCTTCTTCGGAAAGAAGTTCACGCGCAGCTTTGCGAAATCCTTCAGCAAAAACATCGAAGTTTTCTTCGTGCAGCGCAAGACCCGCCGCCATTTCGTGCCCGCCGAATTTGTCGATCCTCTCTGCGCAGCAGCTCAAAGCTTCCACCAGGTTCAAGCCTTCAATGCTTCGTCCGCTTCCCTTACCGAGTCCGTTCTCGTCGAAGCCGATCACGATGGTTGGTCGATGATACCTTCGAGCGATCCGCGATGCTACAATGCCAAGTACCCCCGGATGCCAGCCGGGCGCTCCAACCACGATGGCCGCGTCGCGCGCCACTTCGAGCCGATCCTCTATCTTTTTTATCGCCGCATCGAAAATTTGTTTTTCCACTTCCTGGCGCTCGCGATTCTGCTGGTCGAGCTCGGCTGCGAGCATTGTTGCCTCGCCGTCATCGTGAGTAAGTAACAGGCGCAAAGATTTTTCAGCCGTGCTCAAACGCCCTGCAGCGTTCAATCGCGGGCCAAGCCGGTAACCTATGTCCTCAGGCAAAATTGGCGGCCGCACCCCGGCAACCTGCATTAATTTTCTCAGCCCGATACGTGAGGTCTGCGCGATCTCGATCCCGCCGCGCTGAACCAGAATGCGATTTTCGCCACAAAGCGGTACGATGTCCGCCACTGTGCCGAGCGCCACAAGGTCGAGCTTTGATTTCAAATCGAACTCAGGCAGTGGCCGTGTTTTCAGCAATGCGTGGCAAAGCTTGAAGACAATGCCCACACTGCATAGATATTCGAAGACGGAGTCGCTTGTTTTCGGGTTTACGATCGCAACGCAGTCGGGCAATGCAGACTTCGGCTCATGATGATCGAGCACGATCACGTCCACTCCGCGTTTGCGCAGGTCAGCGATTTCTTTTAGCGATGAGGTCCCGCAATCGATAGCAATCAGCAGTTGGGGTTGATGCTGTCTGAGACAACGTTCGACGCTTTCGGGACTCAAGCCGTAGCCCTCCTCCATGCGGAACGGTAAAAACAATTCCGGAGCACCACCGTATGCGCGCAACGTTTCCGCAAGCAATGCCAGCGATGTCACGCCATCCACATCGTAATCACCAAAGAGCACCATGCGTTCCCGTCGATCTAAAGCCGCGAGAAGCCGAGAAACAGCCGCATGCATTTGGGGCAGTAAAAATGGATCGCTCAGCGAGCTTAGGCGCGGCTGCAGAAACGCGTTCACCTCTTCGGCGTCACGAAACCCCTTTCGTAAAAGTAACCGCGCGATGCACTCCGAACCGCAAATTTCGCTCCACGAAATTCCCGAGGCGTCGGCATTCAGCTCTTCAGGCTGCGCAATGATCCATCGGCTTTGCGGCCGGGTAAATTTTCCAGGTGGCTGCTCACCGGCGAAATTGCCCTCAACGCGGCTTTGTCGCGTAAAGCCCCCCTGCACCTTCGGATCCGTTGAGTCACCTTCTACGCGGCTTTGCACCGATCAGTTTATTTGCGGAAAATCTTCTGACAAGATGTGATGAATTACCCGCAACTACCTCGCGATCAGACTCGACAAAGAGCGATTTTCACTGCAAAGAGCCCCGTGATTAGAACGATACCGCTTTTCGTAGTGGGTGTCGCATTACTCACCGCCGCGGGTTGCTCAACCGGCGGACCAAGCGCTTCGACCACGCAGTCTGCAGCTGTTCAGAGAGATTACGAACGATTGTCGGGCACGTGGCAACTAACCCGCGGAGTCGTAAACGGGAAACCTGTGCCTGCGAGTGTGGCGCGAAGTACAATCCTGATCACCGATCACAACACATTCCGATTTCCAAAGGCGAGCGGCGTTGGTACGCATCCAGCCGGGACTTTTAGGGTGAATCCCACTACGAACCCCAAACAAGTTGATTCAATCGCAGAAGGCGGTCCACATGCGGGTCAACTAACGCGCGGCATCTACGAGATTCTCGATACGACCCACAAGCGCGCGTGTTGGGGTCCGCCCGGTGGCCCGCGCCCGACGGGATTCACGTCTCCTCCAGGAAATGGACGGATTCTTCAGTATTGGAAGAAAATTGGGCCAGTGCCCTTAGGTTAAAGATACATCGAGAATCGGGCCGATGATCCGCCCGTGTCACAGCCAATTACATTAAATGAAATTCCGCTGGTTAGTGCTCATCGTCGTTTTTCTTCTGTTAGTCTACGGAGCGTTGCCGTACTTTTCATTCTGGCGATTCACCGCGGCGCTGCGATCTGGTGATAGCGTGGCACTGAGTTCACGCATCGATTTTCCAGCTATTCGAGCTTCGCTAAAGAAACAGCTTGTTGCGCGATTCGCCCAGGGGACGGCAACTCACAAGTGGTGGAATAACCTCGGACCAACACTGATCGACACGATCATTGATGCTTACGTAACTCCGGAGGGCATCGCCGCGCTGATATCTAATCCGGAAGTCCTGAAGAACCTCCGGCATCCGCAAGAATTTCGGTTCCCTACCGGTAGAACTGAAGACTGGTCAAAAGTAAAACACGCATTCTTCACCGGTCCGCGCACTTTTGCGGTCGATCGAGAGGGAATCAAACTGCGGTTCCGTTTCACAGGTTTGGGCTGGAAGCTCTACGACCTCGACCTTGGTCTGGATGAGGCGAAGCAATAGTTCTTTAACAAACGAAATCGCTGGCTAAACAACACGCAACGCGAGGTCGCGCTTTGGGAGCAGACTGTGTTTTATGCACAAATTTGCGAAAACTCGCAGACCTTCTTTTTCTTTTTCGCCAAAGCTGAATCGAAGATGTTCACGGTAATAGCGCGAAAGGAATTCCCAATTGACTTCCTTCCTTCGGCCGGGGTCATCGGCCCCGGCTAAAGCGTCTGCGATTAGATCATCGAGAGTGGCAAGGTTTCCATCTCGGAGATTGCGGAGACGGTTTGCGATTTGTTTTGGATCGCCGACTTCGGGGCGAATAAGCCAGAGAGCGTAAACAAACGGAAGTCCGACAGGTTTCTGCCACTGTTCTCCGAGGTCCCAGAAAGAAAATTCGTTCGCGTACTGTTGTCGGAAACGGATGGCTTGATCGCCGATGAGCAGTCGCGCGCGACGGCCTGTTTTTATTTCCGCCACGCCAGGCCATGCGGACATGCTGCGCCGAATTAGGCGCGCAGGGAATCCGAACTCCGCGATTAAACAATACAAGAGATTAGCAGACGTTTCTGATGCAGGATCGAGTTCGATCTCTTCGATCTGGCCAATTTCGCCACGGTGCGCGACAACGACACTGTAAACCGGTCCATCCGAGGAAATGGAAACGTGATCAACGATCCGGTAAATAGGGTTACGCAGAAATTCGAAGCTGGAGACCAGCGCAACATCGAGTTCGCCGGCCGCAAGTTTATTGCAGAGCGCCGATGGATGATCGAAGTCCACGCTGCCTTCCCAGTCGTGGATGAGCGGGCAGGCGTTGAGATACTTTACGCAACCGATGCGGAGGGAGTTCAATGTGAGATGCGATTAGTGAGAGGTGAGAAGTAAATGCTCGCGATTTCCGTCTGTCACTTCTCTCCTCTCACATCTCACCTCGCACTTTTCACCTATCGCTCACACGCAGGCTAATTCCGACTCGTTAGGCCCACCGGTTTGCACCACGCCATTCAAATGCCGATAATGGCTGTCACGCTGCACCGGTTCGCGACCCGCTTCGCGGATTGCATGTTCGAGAGCAGCCACAGTCTGCTGCTGCGGGGTGGTTGCTCCGGCCATGTGGAAGATTTTTTCTTCCAAAATCGTGCCATGCAGATCGTCCACGCCATAGCTGAGCGACACCTGTGCGAGAGGCAACCCGAGGCTGACCCAATACGCGGTGAGATGATCGATGTTATCCAGATAAATGCGGCTCACCGCGAGATTGCGAAGCTGTTCGAATGCGGGGGCGCGCTTGATCTGGGCGAGGATCCCGTGGGATTGGCACGGTTCGAAAGCGAACGGAACGAAACCGGTGAATCCGCCTGTCTCATCCTGTAATCCCCGGAGCTGGCGCAAATGATCCACCCGCTGCGGAAGCGTTTCGATGTGCCCATATAACATGGTGCAAGTGCTGCGGCCACCCATTAAGTGCCACGTCCGATGAACGTCGAGCCACTCGGCGGCGGTTTCTTTGCCGCGGCAGATTTTATCGCGGACAGCAGGATCGAAAATCTCCGCGCCGCCGCCAGTGATCGAGCCGAGCCCAACCGCGCGCAAAGTTTCCAGTGTGTCACGGATCGGCATCCGGAAAATTCGCTGCGCCAAATGGCGGACTTCGATCGCGGTGAAAGCCTTGATGTGAAGTTTGGGATCAAGTGCGCGAAGTCTTTGCAAAAGTTCCATATACCATTCTTTCTTCAGCGTGGGATGCAGTCCGCCTACCATGTGCACCTCGGTAACGCCGAGGGGGAGCGCATCCCTCACGACCTGAATAATTTCGTCGATCGCATATTCGAATGCGTGCGCATCGCGCTTTTTGGCAGCAAAAGCGCAGAACTGACACGATAAGATACAGATGTTGGAGTAATTAATGTAACGGTTGTGGATGTAAGTGGCGTAGTTACCGTTTTTTTGCTCACGCACAACGCTTGCAATCATTCCAAGGGCGTTAAGATCATTCGCACGGTACAACGCGAGAGCGTCTGCCTCTGAAATCCGCTGCCGCGCCTCAACTTTTTCTGCGATCGGCCTGAGTTCTTTCGGAATAAGCTCGTAATTCATGCGGACGCGAGGCCAAACCCTCGACAACCAAGCATTGCACAGGCCGCTTCAGCCTTGCAACAAAAACCATGGCTACGAACCTGGCGAAGGGCGAATTTTGGCTAGTTGCCGTTTTTCTGGCAAGTTTTGTCTCAGACAACCGTCTAAATGAACCGATGTCGGGCAACGATCGTGGTAACAAAGGGAGATCGGAAGACGACGCTGATGACGTGCGCCTCATGCGGCTTATCGGCCGAGGCGAGACCATTGCGCTCCAGGAGCTGATCGAGAAACACCAAGCTTTGGTGGCGGGCACGGTGGCACGAATGCTGGGCAGCAATTCCGATGTGGAAGACATCGCGCAGCAGGTATTCATTCGAGTCTGGAAGAGCGCGCGTCGCTACGTCCCACGGGCAAAATTCACGACCTGGCTGTTAAAAATTACGCGCAATCTGGTTTTTAACGAACTGCGCCGCGCAAAGCGTCACGCGCATGTTCCCCTTCAAACGGAAACAGGCGCAGAAGATCCGCCGTTGAAGGATGAGGCGCAGTCTCCTCCGGATGCTTCCCTGCTGGAAGTGGAACTTCAGCGAAAAATTGAGGAGGCGATAATGCAGCTTCCCGAGGCCCAGCGAATGGCACTGGTGCTACGGAGATACGAGCAGCTTAGCTATGACCAGATTGCCGAGGTTCTCGATCTCTCGGTTCCCGCTGTGAAAAGCGTTCTCTTTCGCGCGCGCACCGAACTACGCTCTCGGCTGAGCAAGTATTTGGTCGGGCCCGGGTGATTTGTTGAATCGTTAAATCGACTTCGCGCGTTAATACGTGACGGATGATCCGGCTTCCGAATTACGAATCTCGAATCTCGATTACCGCTCCTTCATTCGATCACACGGCCGCGGACCCGCTTGATCTGGCTATGATGTGTAAGCACGTGAACACGTCCATCGCTGCCGCGGAAAAATGCGCTCAGCAGCCAGCTGACAATCGAGATGATGATCGCACCAAAAAACGCGCGCCAGAAACCTGGAACTTCAAAACATGGCATGATCTCGCCAACGAATTTCAACATCAGGGCGTTAATAATTAGAATGAAAACGCCCAGGGTGACGAGAATCAATGGCAGACTCAGCAGCAAAAGCACGGGGCGAACAAAAGCGTTGATGATACCGAGCAGAAGCGATGCTCCCAGCAGACAACCGAGGCTGTCACCATAGTTGATCCCAACGATCGGCGCAGCCACAAACACCGCAATTGTGGTTGCGATCCAGCGGAAAACAAAATGTCTCATGCCCGTGACGTTTCTAAATCTACTCTTTGATCAAAGAAGCGCGAGAAAGCACTTGCCAACCCATCGATGAACGGTAAACGAATTAAAACCATCAACGATAAAATCTGTGCCGAAAAAAAAGAAAATTGTCCAAGATAAAAATGAGAGCTCGCCTGCAACGAGCGGGTCCTTCGAAGTAAAAGCTGGCAAAGGGAGCCGCACGCGCGCTGGGGCTGCGAGTCGAAAACCGCGCGCGACCAACGCCGGGAAGAGCGCTGCAACAAAAGCTTCAACACCACGCGAAGCCGCCGGAATCCCGGAACCATCGGACGAAGCGGTTCGTCTCCGAGCCTACTTCATCTCCGAGCGCCGGCGTAGATTTGCCTTGCCAGGCGACGCCGAGTCCGATTGGCTGGAAGCGAAACGACAACTACTCTCAGAGGCCGGTCGCCGCTAGGGTCAGAACTGGTGACCGCGAATCGCCGTGGTTAATAAAATGGAAAATGCTCTGGTCGAATTAGCGCAGGCCCTGCGATTACGCCTCGCAGTGATTCGCGACGAGCAAAGCCGCAGTGATCAAACAAAACACATCGCGCGATTGAAAGCGATTTCAGAGCAAATCGACGATCTGCAAACGCGTTTGCCCAAACCCGTCGATCCGCGGTTGGCACACTACCTTCAGCGCAAAAGCTATGAAAAAGCTCTGGGGTTTCTCGAGGGAATGATTACCGCGAGTACAACTCGACGATGAGCTGTTCGTTCACGATTGGCTGTATCTCTTCCCGAGATGGGATGTGCGCAACTTTGCCGCTGAGTGCATCGCGATCGACCGTTAACCAGTCGGGCACGGGAAAAATTTGCGTGAGATCTAGATTACGGAGCACCAGCTGACGCGATTTTGGTCTATCTTTGATCGTGATTTCGTCCCCGGCTTTCACATTGTAGGAAGCGACATTCACGCCGCGCCCGTTCACGAGCACGTGGCCATGTGACACAAGCTGGCGAGCAGCGTTGCGCGTGTTGGCGAGGCCAAGGCGGTAAACGACATTATCCAGTCGCGTCTCCAGTAGCTGGAGAAGTGTTTCGCCCGTCACGCCGCGCTTGCGCAGCGCGCTCTCGAAGATACGCCGGAACTGCCGTTCGAGAAGCCCATACTGATAGCGCAGCTTCTGTTTTTCGCCGAGCGCAATCGCATACTCTGATTGTTTGCGCCGGGAACCTCTCGGGCCATGTATGCCGGGCGGATAATTCTTTCGTTCCAAAGCCTTGGAGGGGCCGAAAATCGGCACACCGTAACGCCGGCTCACTCTCGTTTTTGGTCCTGTATATCTGCCCATATGATGCGTCGAAGAGTTAAAGCGTTAGACGCGGCGCTGTTTTGGCGGGCGACAACCGTTGTGCGGCACAGGAGTAACGTCCCGGATCACTGTGAGATCGAGCCCGATCGCCTGCAAAGCACGGACTGCAGATTCACGTCCTGCACCCGGTCCCTTTACCAAGACTTCCACTTCCTTAAGTCCGTGGCCCATCGCCTGACGGGAGGCATCCTGCGCAACCATCTGCGCCGCGTAGGCAGTACTTTTACGTGACCCTTTAAAGCCAACTTTGCCAGCACTCGACCACCCAATCACGTTGCCTTTCATGTCAGTGATCGTCACGATCGTGTTGTTGAAAGTCGAAAGCACATGGGCAATGCCAGAGTGAACGTTTTTGCTACCTTTGGCTTTGACGATCTTTGGCTTCTCGATGTTATCAGCAGAAAGCGAAAGGTTCTCTGAGGCCGCTGGCGCGGCGGCAGCTGGCTGTTCCTTTTTTTGCTTGGCTGCTTTTTTTGCAGGCTTGGCCGGCACCTCTGCCTTTGAAGCTGCAGCCACCTCGCCTTCGCGGGAATCCTTCGGAGCCGGCACTGATTTGGGCTCGCTCGTTTTCGGTTCTTCCGGGTTTGGACTGGTCGGATTCTCTGGATCAGCCATAATTCTAATGAGTCATTTAAACTTTGCCGGCTTTAGCTTCCGGATTGCGGACAACGCCGACGGTCTTCCGCGGCCCTTTCCGCGTCCGGGCATTTGTCGAAGTGCGCTGTCCACGCACGGGTAAGCCCTTGCGATGGCGGATGCCGCGATAACAGTTAATTGCCTGCAGACGTTTCAAGTTACCTTGGATGTCGCGACGCAGATCGCCTTCGATCTTGATCTTGTTGTTCGTGATCGCGTGAATGATTTCGTTCAATTGCTGCGGCGTAAGGCTTTTTGCTCGCAAGTTTGGATCGATGTTTGTCTGCTCCAGAATGCGCCTGGCTGTGGCAAAGCCGATGCCGTAGATATAAGTGAGCGACGCCTCAATGCGCTTTTCTGCCGGAATTTCGACTCCTAGTAATCTGGGCATGGCAAGTAGTTAAAATAGTTAAAACGTTACAAAGTTAAAATCGCTCATCCCTGGCGCTGTTTATGGCGCGGGTTTTTGCAGATCACGCGCACCACGTTCTTGCGCTTCACGATCCTGCAACTGGCACAAAGTCTTTTTACTGATGGTCTTACTTTCATAATCCGCGAAATGGAAAATGCGGAGCCGGCTCCGCGTTGTCATTTTTGGCGATACGTAATTCGCCCTTTCGACAAATCGTAGGGTGAAATCTCTAGCATAACTTTGTCTCCTGGCAAGATCCGAATGAAGTGGAGCCGCATTTTCCCGGAAATATGCGCCAGGACACGATGGCCATTGGCCAGTTTTATCAGAAACATGGTGTTCGGCAGCAGTTCGACGACTGTGCCTTCTACTTCAATTGCGTCCTTGCGCGCCATGTCAGAATTTCTGGATCGTCCTTCGTGATCAGAACCGTGTGCTCGAAATGCGCTGAGGGCATTCCATCCGCCGTGCGCACCGTCCATCCATCGTCGAGCAATCTTACGTCGGAAGTGCCGATATTAATCATCGGCTCGATCGCCAGCGTCATCCCAGCTTTCAACTTCGGACCGCTGCCGCGTTTCCCGTAATTGGGAATCTGTGGCTCCTCATGCATTTTTCGTCCAACCCCGTGTCCAACGAATTCACGTACGACTGAAAAACCAAAGCGGCGCGCTTCATCCTCAATTTCAGCGCAGATGTCACCAACGCGCCTGCCTTCGCGGGCCGCGCCAATAGCGCGGGCCAACGCATTTTCCGTTACGCGCAGCAACTGGTCGGTACGTTCGTCAATGATTCCCACCGGCACAGTAGTCGCGTTGTCCCCTACCCAACCATCCCGAACGATTCCAATATCCAGTTTTACAATGTCGCCATATTGAATCCGCCGATGGCTGCCGATGCCGTGCACCACTTCGTCATTGAGCGAAATGCAAATGTTTCCAGGAAATACGCGGTGCCCGAGGCGATAGCCGAGAAATGCGCTTTTCACATGCGCATCGCTCATGAAGTCTGCTGCCGCTTCATCGACTTCTTTTGTTGTAATGCCGGGACGCACCAGGTCGCTAACACGGTCGAGAATATCGCTCGCGGTGCGACATGCCTGCCGCATCTTCTCGATTTCCTTGGCGTTCTTAATCGGAATCATCGTTTGTCTTCAATCAACCGCGAGATATCGCTAAAGACTGCCTCGCGATCGCGGTTACCGTCGATCCGATGTAGTATCGACATTTTTCCATAAAAAGATGCTAGCGGCTCAGTCTTGGTGCGGAACTCTTGCAAGCGAGTTTGCAGCACGCTTAGGTCGTCGTCGTTCCGACGTACCAATGGACCGTCGCAATAGGGGCATACGGCACGTTCTGCGAACTGCGCACTCGATGAGCTGGTCGTAAAGCCGCATTCGCCGCATTGGAGCCGGCCGGCAATGCGATCGCGCACGGTCTGTTCCGACACCTCGAGCCAAATCGCTAAATCCAAAGCGGTACGCAATCGCGCCAAAATCGAAGTCAAACTTTCGGCCTGCCGCAGCGTCCGGGGAAAACCGTCGAATACGAATCCGTGGCCGCCATGCAGGCGCAACCAGTCTTCGATTAGTTCAATGATGATTTTGTCGGAGACGAGCCCGCCGCTCTGCAGCACTTCGGCGGTCTTCTTT
>Ga0193747_1000409_pt1 | contig 14807 bp, 9 predicted proteins | sample L1m2metaG_FD_143048 | JGI IMG/M metagenome (GOLD analysis project Ga0193747, IMG submission 143048) | Soil microbial communities from a riparian zone of the East river system, Colorado, United States - L1m2 | ecosystem: Environmental > Terrestrial > Soil > Riparian zone | place: USA: East River...
GGTCTGGCTAGGGGAGTACTTTCCGGAAGATAATGACGGCGGGCACCTTGCGACGAGCGGTCGAGTTATGGAGATGCTCAGCGAGCACACAGTGGAAGGGTGGCTCGAGGGTTACATTTTGAGCGGCCGGCATGGACTGATCAACAGCTATGAGCCCTTCATCCACGTTGTCGACTCGATGTTCAATCAGCACGCCAAGTGGTTGGAAAAGTGTAAGGAGCTGGCTTGGCGGGCGCCAATATCTTCACTCAACCTTTTGATCACAGGCCTGGTATGGCGCCAGGACCACAATGGTTTCACTCACCAGGATCCCGGATTTTTGGATGTTGTGGCAAACAAGAGTCCGGAAGTGGTGCGCATCTACCTGCCGCCCGATGTCAACTCGCTCCTATCGGTTGCAGACCACTGCTTGCGCAGTGTTAACTACATCAATGTTATCGTCGCGGATAAGAAGGAGCACATCCAGTTTCTGGACATGGACGAGGCGATCGCGCACTGCACCAAGGGTATCGGAATCCGGAGCCCGGCCAGCAACGATCAGGGGGTGGAACCCGATGTGGTTATGGCCAGCTGCGGCGACGTGCCGACGACGGAATCGCTGGCCGCCACCGCCCTGCTTCGCCAGCACTTGCCGGACGCGAAGGTCAGGTTTGTGAACGTCGTCGACCTATTCAGGCTGGTGCCGCATACTGAGCACCCGCACGGTATGACGGACCGTGAGTTCGAGGCCATTTTTACACCGGACAAGCCCGTTGTCTTTAACTTTCACGGTTACCCGTGGCTGATCCATCGCCTCACCTACCGCAGGCCCGGCCAGCACAATATCCACGTGCGCGGCTACAAGGAACAGGGCAACATCAACACGCCGCTGGAACTCGCCATCTGCAATCAGACCGACCGCTTCAGCCTGGCCATCGACGCCATCGACCGGATGCCCCGTTTCCGTGTCACGGGCGCCGGCGTGCGCGAGGCTCTCATCAACCAGCGGATCGCGTGTAAACAACATGCCTACGAGTTCGGTATAGACCCTGCCGAGATCACGGATTGGAAATGGCCCTTTTAACATCTGGCAACCATGTCACCTACACATCAAGCGGTACCCGAGTCGGAGATCCAGGCGGATGGAGAGAACAGGAACCTGCACCGGAACCCTGAAATTGAGAAAGGAATGACGTTGATGGAAACACAAACAGAAAGCAGGCTAGTATCAAGACCAACAGGATCCAACGAGCGATCGAAGCTCATTGAGCAATACGGCTGCGGGCCGGTTCAGCTCACCGGAACGACCGACGCTCTTTATGAGCGCCACCTGGTCTTTGATAACGTTATGGAAGCGGCAGAAATCGGCGCTCGAGAGCGCTTTGAAGCCGTCGCCCGTTCCGTGCGTGATGTCCTTTCGCAGCGATGGATTCGAACCGAGACGACCTATAAACGCAAGGACCCCAAGCGCGTGTACTATCTTTCGATGGAATTTCTCATCGGTCGTTCGCTGGCTAACAATGTCACGAACCTTCTTCTCGATGACATTACCAAAAAGGCCGTTCAGGAAGAGAAGCTTGATTGGTACGAGTTACTGGAGCAGGAGCCCGACGCTGGATTGGGCAACGGAGGTCTTGGGCGCCTGGCGGCTTGCTTCCTCGATTCGATGGCTACGATGGAAATTCCGGCCATAGGTTATGGCCTCCGGTATCAATACGGTATGTTCAAGCAAACCATCCAGGACGGTTGGCAACACGAAGTTCCAGACAACTGGCTGCGTCGTCCTGACCCTTGGGAGGTCCGTCGTCAAAATGAGACAGTAGAGGTGCCACTTAACTGCTCCTTCAAGCTAAGTGGCGGAAGTTTGCGCGCTGTCCTCGGCCAGTCATCCAGTCTCATCGGTGTCCCGTTCGATCGACCGGTGGTGGGTTATGGTGGCAAGACTATCAATACCCTTCGGCTCTGGGAAGCAGCAGCATCCGATTATTTTGATTTTCAAGAATTCAGCAGCGGAGATTTCGTCGGAGCGTTGGCCGAAACACTCCAGGCCGAATCGCTGACTCGGGTGCTATACCCCGACGATCACACGGCCAAGGGACAAGGACTGCGCTTTGTGCAGGAATATTTTCTCGTCGCCAGTTCATTGGCGGACCTTGTCCGTCGCTTCCGCAAGACCAACACAGACTGGCGCACGCTACCCGACAAAGTCGCTATTCAGCTCAATGATACACACCCAACGATGGCCGTGCCGGAGTTGATGCGGATTTTGCTTGACGAAGCACATCTAGGTTGGGACGAAGCTTGGGACCTTACCCAAAGGACTTTGGCCTACACCAATCACACGCTACTACCGGAAGCTCTCGAGAAATGGCCAGTCATCTGGTTTGAGCGGATGCTGCCTCGCCATTTGGAGATTATTTACGAAATAAATCGCCGCCTCATTGACGACGTCCGAAGTCGCTTTCCCAAGGACGAGGGACGTCTTCAGCGCGTAAGCCTTGTAGAAGAGGGTGCCGAGCGCAAAATTCGCATGGCCAACCTTGCCATCGTCGGCTCACATAGCACGAACGGTGTAGCGGCTATCCATTCTCAATTGCTGCGCACAATGACAGTTAAGGATCTAGCCGAAATGTTTCCTCAGCGTTTCAGCAACAAAACCAATGGCGTCACGCCGCGGCGCTGGCTCCTGATGTCGAATCCCGCGTTATCGCAAACGATTACGGACGCCATCGGTCAGGGATGGGTGACCGATCTCAGTCAGTTGAAGAAGCTCAAACCATTGGCCGGTGACCAGTCGTTACGTCAGGCTTTTCTAAAGGCTAAACGCCAAGCGAAGCTGGACTTTATCGACTGGCTCATGCGGACCACCGGTGAGAACGTGGATGTGGACAGTATCTTCGATTGTCAGATTAAACGCATACATGAATACAAGCGGCAACTGTTGAACGCGCTTCGGATCGTAGTGCTTTATGATCGGCTGCGTAAGAACCCGAATTCTGAGGTGACGCCGCGAACTTTTTTCTTCGCCGGGAAGGCGGCACCCGCTTATCAACTAGCCAAGGTAATCATTAAGTTTATCAACAACCTCGCCAGTATTATCGACGCGGATCCGATCGTCCGGGGACGCCTGAAGGTTTTATTCCTCCCTGACTACTGTGTTTCGATGGCAGAGCGGCTGATTCCTGCTGCCGATGTTTCCAATCAGGTTTCGACAGCCGGTTACGAAGCCAGTGGCACGAGTAACATGAAGTTCATGATGAACGGAGCGCTGACCATCGGCACGCGCGATGGCGCGACTATTGAGATGGCAGAAGAAGCGGGCGAAGAAAATTTCTTTCTGTTCGGTCTGACAGCAAAACAGGTAGCGGACAGCCGTAGCTGGTATAAGCCCCAGTGGCACTACGACAATGACCCGGAGACCCGCGCTGCATTGGACCTGATCTTCTCCGACTATTTTAACCGCAATGAGCCTGGCATCTTTGGTCCTCTGCGCGACGCGCTTCTGACCAAGGGCGACTACTATATGCATCTGGCGGATCTCAAGTCGTATCTGGAGGCAGATGCGCAGCTGTGCGACCTCTACGCCGACTCGGCGGGATGGTCTCGCAAGGCGATCTTAAACGTGGCTAGCGCCGGAAAATTCTCGAGCGACCGAACGATTGCCGAATACGCGGCCGACATCTGGAACGCAAAGGCGTGTCCCGTTTCCTAGTGACCGATATTGGAGAGAGGATCGAAGTATGCCAATTTCCCCACTTGCAGGCAAGCCGGCCCCAAAAGAGCTGCTGGTTGATCTGACTCGGCTGGAACAGGAATATTATGAGCGCCGCCCCGACTTAGGAGACCCGAATCAGTTGGTAAGCTTCGGCACTAGTGGACATCGAGGCTCGCCGCTACACGGATCATTTACCGAGGCGCATATTCTGGCCATAACACAGGCCATTTGTGATTACCGGCGCAGTCGTGGTTACGATGGTCCCCTCTACATGGGTAAGGACACGCATGCGGTCTCCGGGCCTGCCCAGCGTACCGCATTAGAGGTACTAGCTGCGAACAACGTGGAGACCATTATACAGAATGACGACGGCTTCACGCCAACGCCGGTCATCTCGCGAGCCATTCTCGTTTATAATCGAAATCGTAAAGGGCACTTGGCGGACGGTATTGTCATCACGCCTTCGCATAACCCGCCGGCCGACGGGGGCTTCAAGTACAATCCGCCTAATGGTGGCCCAGCTGACACCGACGTAACACGATGGGTCGAGCGGCGCGCGAATGAACTGTTACGCGATGGGACCGGCATCAAGCGCGTTCCGTTTGCCGCGGCGATCAAGGCTGACACAACGCACCAGGAGGATTTCGTTCTGCCTTACGTCGAGGATCTGAAAAACGTCATCGATATGGACGTGATCCGCAACGCCGGTCTAAAGCTGGGTGTTGATCCACTCGGCGGTGCCGCCGAGCCGTACTGGGAACCGATCAACTCTGTCTATCACTTAGACATCGCTGTCGCGAATCCAACAATCGATCCGACTTTCTCGTTCATGACTGTCGATCACGACGGTCAAATACGCATGGACCCATCGAGTCCGTATGCGATGGCGCGTCTGGTGGACCTCAAAAATCAGTATGATGTCGCTTTCGCCAACGATCCGGACTCCGACCGGCACGGCATCGTTACGCCTGCCTCCGGGTTGATGAATCCAAATCACTACCTGGCTGTGGCCATACGCTATCTGGTGACCCATCGGCGTACTTGGCCGGCTCACGTCGCCGTCGGCAAGACTTTGGTTAGTAGCAGCATGATTGATCGTGTAGTGCGCCAGCTCGGGCGCTCGCTTTGCGAAGTGCCGGTAGGTTTCAAGTGGTTCGTGCCAGGGTTGTTCGATGGCTCGCTCTGTTTTGGCGGCGAGGAAAGCGCGGGCGCAAGCTTCCTCAGGAAAGACGGCACCGTCTGGACAACCGACAAAGACGGCCCAATCATGGACCTATTGGCCGCGGAGATCACTGCGCGCATGGGCAAAGACCCGGGCGAGTTATATCAGGAACTAACAACTGAGTTCGGTACGCCATACTACACGCGGATCGATGCGCCAGCGACCCCAGAGCAGAAGGCACGGCTGCAAAAATTGTCGCCCGCAGCGATTGCTACTGATACCCTCGCCGGCGAACCGATCACAGCCAAACTGACCTCCGCCCCAGGTAACGGCGCCCCGATCGGCGGGCTTAAGGTCGTGACCGATCATGGCTGGTTCGCGGCCCGGCCTTCCGGCACCGAGGACATCTACAAGATCTATGCGGAGAGCTTCAAGGATCAAAGGCATCTGGCTGCGATCGTGCAGGAAGCTCAAGAAATTGTGACCGATGCACTGAGATCGCCTGATCTAGCTCTTCAGGAACAGGAGGTACGCTGATGAGCGACGACACCGGTCCGAATCTTCCTCCATTTCCATCGTCCTACCGTGCTTCTGGGTTGCTTCTGCATGTTACTTCGTTGCCCTCGCCCTACGGCATTGGCGACGTGGGACCGGTGGCGATCGCGTGGATCGACCAACTTTGCGATGCAGGACAAAGCTGGTGGCAGGCGTTGCCCTTGGGCCCGACAGGTTACGGCAACTCTCCTTATCAGTCGCTCTCATCCTTTGCCGGCAACGGCCTTTTGATTAGCCCAGACTGGCTCATCGAGGATGGCTTGTTACACTCCAGCGACTGCGCGGCATCCTCATTCTCTCCATCGGCCGTCGATTACAACACAGTTATCCCGTTCAAACACCGGTTGCTCGAGAAAGCTTGGACTAATTTTGTTAGAGCGGGGTCCGCGGAGTTACGAGTTGCCTTTGAACAGCTCCGCCACCAGCAGGCGCACTGGTTGGAGGATTACGCACTCTTTCGAGCGCTGAAACTCCGGTACAGTGGCGCTTACTATCTCGAATGGCCCGCCGAGCTGGTACAGCGGGTGCCGAAAGCTTTAGCCCAGGCCCGGCGTGAACTCGCGGACCAAGTCGATCAAGTTTGTTTTGCTCAATTCCTATTGTTTCGCCAAGGGGAACGGCTTGGAAAATATGCCAGAGCTAAAGGCGTGCGCTTGATTGGCGATCTACCATTTTTCGTTTCTCCGGACTCGAGTGACGTATGGGCCAATCCGGGGCTATTCATGTTGGACGACCAACGAAAGCCGCGCTTCGTGGCTGGCGTGCCCCCGGATTATTTCAGTGCTCAGGGTCAGCTTTGGGGCAACCCAGTCTACAACTGGGACACGCTGCGGCAAACTGACTATCGCTGGTGCATCGACCGTTTGCGCGCTTTGCTTGCGCACGTTGATGTGATTCGTCTGGATCATTTTCGCGCGTTCGCAGCGGCGTGGCATGTTCCAGCCGGAGCACCTACCGCCCAGTCCGGCCAATGGGTGCCGGGTCCGGGCGCCGATTTCTTCAACGCCGTGAAGAAAGAGTTAGGCGGACTACCGTTCATTGCTGAGGATTTGGGTTTGATCACAGCGGACGTTTGTGCGCTCCGCGATCAGTTTCGGGTGCCCGGTACCCGTGTCCTCCAATTTGCCTTCGACGGCAATTCGGATAACCCCTACCTCCCGCACAACTACGTCTCGAACACGGTCGTATATACCGGGACGCACGACAATGCTACCAGCCGTGGATGGTATGAGGAGTTGCCACCATATCAGCGGCAGAACTTATGGCGTTACTTGACCTCACTGCATCGTGACGCTCGCGAGATTGCCTGGGACCTGATGCGTCTGGCGTGGTCGTCTCCGGCTGCGCTGGCGATCGCTCCTCTACAAGATCTTCTCAATCTCGGGGCAGAAGCTCGAATGAACGTCCCCGGTCGTGCGGAAGGTAACTGGAGCTGGCGCTGTACCGAAGAGTTGTTGGCAGCTGCTGATTTTCACTCGCTGCAGGACCTGACAAGAAGCTCAAACCGCTTGCACATGCTTCCAAGTCCAGCAATCGAAATGGCAGGGGCTGTGTTATGACATCGAGCCCAATTGTTTTTCTAGTCGACGTCGACAACACGTTGCTCGACAACGATCGCATTCAGGATGACCTCAAGCGCCACCTTGAGCGTGAGTTCGGGCCTGCCTGCCGCGACCGGTACTGGGCAATCCTCGAACAGCTCTTCAATGAGTTGGGCTACCGCGATTATCTCGGCGCCCTGCAGCGCTACCGCGTCGAGCACCCTAAAGATATTCACCTGCTATCGATGTCGTCGTTTCTGGTCGACTACCCGTTCGCCAATCGTCTCTATCCAGGATCGCTTGACGTGATTGAGCGATTCCGCTCGTGGGGACAGACGGTAATCCTTTCCGATGGCGACGTGGTTTTTCAACCGCGCAAGGTCGAACGCTCGGGCATTTTCGAAGCGGTAGAAGGCAACGTGCTCATCTATATTCACAAAGAAGAATCGCTCGATGACGTCGAGCGGCGTTACCCAGCCGAGCACTATGTCCTGGTGGACGACAAGCTGCACATCCTGACCACCGTCAAGAAGGCTTGGAACTCGCATGTGACCACAGTATTTCCGCGGCAGGGCCAGTATGCCCACGACCGAAACCTTATCGCCCAATGCCCGTCTGCAGACCTGACGGTCGAGCGCATCGGCGACCTGCTCGATTATGACCTGTCCGATCTGCTCGCGGGCGGACAGTCGGTTCAAATTCCTCAGGAGGTAACAATATGAAAGCAACTCAACTTCTCCACAACCTGGGTCAAAGTCTGTGGCTCGATAACATTACGCGCGACCTGCTTAATAGCGGCACCCTTAAGCGTTATATCGACGAGCTATCCGTGACGGGGCTCACTTCAAATCCCACGATCTTCGACCACGCGATTAAAAACAGTAGCTCGTACGACGCTGCGATCCGCAATAAACTTGATGAGGGTAAGTCTGGAGAGAAGCTGTTTTTCGAGCTGGCACTCGAGGATTTGACGCGGGCCGCCGATCTGTTTCGACCGACCTTTGACCGGACTAACGGCGTCGATGGATGGGTGTCATTGGAGGTATCGCCTCTGCTTGCGCACGACACCGCCAGCACCATCGCCGCGGCCACGAGTTTGCACGCTCGAGCGGGCCGCCCGAATTTGTTAATCAAGATTCCTGGAACTAAAGAGGGCCTGCCCGCAATTGAAGAATCGATCTTCGCCGGCGTGCCTATCAACGTCACGTTACTGTTTTCACGCGAGCATTATGTCGCAGCAGCGGAAGCTTTTTTACGCGGGATCGAGCGACGCATCGATGCCGGACTTAAATCCGACATCGGCTCCGTAGCCTCGGTTTTCGTCAGCCGTTGGGACGCCGCAGTTGCAGGTAAGGTACCAGCCGCGCTGAACAACAAGCTCGGAATTGCAATAGCAAAGCGCACTTACAAGGCCTATCGCGAGCTGCTCGGCTCACCTCGTTGGGAGCGGATCTACAACGCCGGAGCCCGTCCCCAGCGCTTGTTATGGGCAAGCACAGGAACCAAGGATCCCAAGGCACCTGATGTGTTATATATCAAAGCGCTGGCTGCGCCTTTCACGGTAAACACCATGCCCGAAGGAACGTTGAAAGCCCTCGCCGATCATGGGGATCTCAGCGAGATCATGTCGGCCGACGGCGGCGATTGCGAAGCGGTGCTGGACCAATTCGCGGCGGCGGCCATCGACATTGATGACTTGGCCGCAAAGCTCCAGGACGAGGGCGCCAAATCGTTCGTCAGCTCCTGGAACGAACTAATGGGCGTAATCGCTTCCAAAAGCGCAACCCTTGCGACGGCCGGCTGAATATATGGACGACTCAGTGAATGTACTCGTTGTCGATATAGGCGGAACCCACGTGAAGATTCTCGCTACAGGCCAAAAACAACGTCGGGAATTTCCATCGGACCCCAAGCTAACCCCCAAACAGATGGTCGCTGGCGTCAAGAAGCTTGCCAAGGATTGGAAGTATAATGCGGTATCGATTGGTTATCCCGGGGTAGTCGTTGGAAATCGGCCCGTTGCGGATCCGTATAACCTTGGAAACGGGTGGGCCGGATTCGATTTTGGAGCCGCATTCAAGTGTCCGGTCAAGGTAATCAACGACGCCGCCATGCAAGCTTTGGGAAGCTACAAGCATGGCAAGATGCTCTTCTTGGGACTAGGCACCGGTCTAGGTTCCGCCATGGTGGTGGATGGCATCGTGGAACCGATGGAGCTCGGCCACCTCCCGTACCGGAAGCTCACCTTTGAAGACTATGTTGGGGTCGCTGGACGCAAGCGCCTGGGACAGAGGAAATGGGAACAGGCTGTTAAAGATGTAATAGCTCGCCTGATTGCCGCGCTCGAACCCGAGGATGTGGTTCTGGGAGGCGGAAACGTCAAAAAGCTAAAAAAGTTGCCTCCGGGTTGCAGGGCGGGCGACAACCTGAATGCATTCGTGGGAGGATTTCGCGTTTGGGAGAAAACCGATCGAGGGAATCGCTCTAAATCCAACCGAACAGTTTCGAGAGCCACGAGGAAACCTGGAAGATAGACCGTCGTGCACAAAGAGTTCCGAGTCCGTGTTTCGATTGTGATCGTCATTCTTTGCTGCTCAGCGGCTGTGGTGCACTCTCAAGATATCAGCGAAGCGTCCGCGGGAACGCGGGACTTGGCGCCCTCGCCGTTCAAGTTGGTTCTGCCGCGCGAGCATCTGCTGGGAGACTGGTACGGCACACGCACATGGCTCGAGGACCGGGGCATCGTTCCAACGTTGACCTTTGTTACCGACTCTTTAGGTAACCCGAGCGGCGGAAAGGAACAGGGCTTCACGACGGCCAACAATGTGGGGCTCGATCTGAATTTCGATTTGGAAAAGCTGTGCGGTCTCGAGGGTGGCTCGTTTTTGCTCTCAATGTCGTACCGTTTCGGTGGGAGCCTGTCGGCGAATTACATTCACAACGTCTTCACTGTTCAGCAAGTCTTCGGAGGCGAAACATTTCATCTGATCAACCTGACCTACCAGCAGAAACTATTTGATGATCGCGTCGAACTCCGACTCGGCCGCATCGCTACTGGCGACGACTTCCTAGTCTCTCCCTACAACTACGTCTTCGTACAAAATGGCTTCGATGGCAATCCGGTAGGCATTTTCTTCAACTCCCCCGGTATGACCGCCTATCCCAATGACACCTGGGGAGCTCTTGTCAAAGTAAAGCCGACCGCAAGGACCTACATCATGGGTGGCGTCTACAACGGCGACCCGTCCATCCGCGACAACAGTAACAACGGCGCGGATTTCTCAATGGATGGGCCGCTCTTCGCGATTGGGGAGATTGCGTATCAGCCCAACAGCCTGCCGGGGGATCGCGGCTTGATCGGTAATTACAAAGCCGGCTTTTGGTACGACAACAGTCGCTTCAGCGACTTCAACACCGGCGAATTTGACCGCGGGAACTGGGGCTTCTACACCCTGTTTGATCAAGTGCTTGTTAGGTTCGGAGAGGAACGCAGCTATCGCGGTTTCGGCGTTGCCGGCTCTTTCTTGGTCTCGCCCGATCAGTCCATCAGTCAGATGCCTTATTTTTTCACGGCTGCCCTTGTTACTCGCGGCATCTTCCCCTCGCGTCCGGTCGACATAATCGGCTTGGGCGTTGTCTACGGTCATTTTAGCAATGACCTGCAGAATTTTCAGCGGCGGGCGCAACAGCTGGATCCAAACGTTGGAGTGCAGTCGCACGAGACGGTGGTGGAGTTGACTTACCGCCTGGCTTTGCTCAAGAGCGCGCTCTACTTCCAGCCGGACCTGCAGTATGTCTTCCGGCCGGGCGGCACCGGCCGGATTTCAGACGCGCTCGTCCTTGGTGCTCAAGTTGGCGTCAATTTCTGAACTATGGATGGCCGCCATCATTCAGTCTTTTCCCATCTACCAAGATTCTCTAAAATTTAGACCGTGAAAAGCTTGAGAACAATGGAAGGCAGAAGAATTCGGAATGGATAAACCAGCACGCAGTTCCGCCTATGTAATCGCGCTTTCCTGCGTGGCGGCGATCGGTGGCTTTCTTTTTGGTTTCGACAGCGGCGTCATTAACGGGGCCGTCGACGCCCTGGCGAAGGCGTTCGGTACCCAAGCGGCAGGCACCGGCTTTGCCGTGGCTTCTGTCTTGCTTGGCTGTGCCGCAGGTGCCTTCGGCGCAGGTAGGCTGGCCGACTCTCTCGGCCGGCGCCCGACCATGCTTTTGAACGCAATCCTCTTTTTGGCAAGCGCTGTGGCGACAGGAGCCGCTAACTCGGCTGGGGTTTTCATCGCGGCGAGGATTGCCGGCGGCGTAGCCATCGGCGCCGCCAGCGTATTGGCCCCGATGTACATCGCCGAAGTAGCTCCCCCGCACATACGCGGCCGCCTGGCCTCACTCCAGCAGATGGCGATTGTGACTGGACTGTTCTGCGCCTTTTTGAGCAACGACATCCTGGCCAGCCTTTCTGGCGGAGCTAGCGCGATCTTTTGGAATGGGGCGCCGACTTGGCGCTGGATGTTCTGGATGGAAGCCGTGCCGGCAGCTGCGTTTTTGCTGGGTACCATGCTAATCCCTGAGTCGCCGCGCTTTCTTATTTTCCGTGGCAAGCACGAGCGAGCACGTGAAATCTTCGCGCGCATTGGTGCCGATGCCGAGAAGCTGGTGCGGGAGGTCGAGCAAAGCCTGAAAGGGGAACATCGCCCGCGTTTGTCGGATCTCATCATTCCAGGCACGAGACGTATCGCTCCAGTGCTTTGGGTGGGGATGGGTTTAGCGGCTTTTCAGCAATTTGTCGGTATCAATATCATCTTTTATTACGGCGAGATCCTGTGGAAAGCAGCGGGGGCAACGGAACAATGGGCCCTGCGCATTAACCTGCTCACCGGCTTGGTCAACATACTCGCCACGATCCCTGCGATAATGCTCGTTGATCGCATCGGCCGCAAACCGTTGCTGTTGGTCGGATCGGTTGGCATGGCTTTGACGCTCGGCGCCATGGCAGGTGTATTTGGCACCGCCAGCGTAGGTCCTGACGGGAAGCCGTTGCTCGGTCATATGGCGGCGGTGGGGGGATTAACGGCCGCGAACCTGTACATCGTTGCGTTCGCTATGTCGTGGGGGCCAGTGATGTGGGTGCTGCTAGGCGAGATGTTTCCCAACCAAGTGCGCGGCGCGGCTCTCGCGGTTTCCGGCGCCACCAATTGGATGGCCAACTTCACCGTCACCGTCACTTTCTTACCGCTATTGAGCGCAATCGGTCTCGCGGGTGCTTACGCGCTCTATGCAATAGCCGCAGCGATCTCATTCCCATTTGTATGGGTTGCTGTGCGGGAGACAAAAGGCAAAACGCTCGAACAAATGAAGGACACTACGAACCTAAGTCAGGCTTTGGGTTCTGTTGAAAAAAATCTAGGGATAGCAACGCACGACTAGAACGGAAAGAAAGGAACATAATAATGGATCCAACAACAAAATCAGTCACCGAGCGTGGCGCATGGAATGCTCTGGTCGCTCATTATCGCAACGTCCGAGAGCTGCATCTGCGGAAACTTTTTGCGGATGATGCCACACGCGGCAAACGCATGACCATCGAGGCGGTAGGTTTATATCTGGATTACTCGAAGAATCGCGTCACCGACGAAACCTTCAAGCTACTCGTGCAGCTCGCAGACGAGTCGGGACTGCGCGGGCGGATCGATGCTATGTTTCGGGGCGACAAGATCAACATCACCGAGAACCGCGCCGTTCTTCACGTGGCGCTGCGGGCACCGAAAGGGGCATCGATCGTTGTCGATGGGGAGAACGTTGTCCCGCAAGTCCACGCCGTTCTCGACAAGATGGCCGACTTCTCCAATCGCGTGAGAAGCGGCGCGTGGAAAGGGTACACTGGCGAGCGCATTCGCAACGTCATCAACGTTGGCATCGGTGGCTCTGATCTCGGACCAGTCATGGCCTATGAAGCATTAAAGCATTACAGCGACCGAAGCATGACGTTTCGGTTCGTTTCCAATGTCGATGGTACCGATTTCGCTGAGGCCGTTCACGACCTGGACCCTGCAGAAACGCTTTTCATCATTTCTTCAAAAACATTCACAACCCTGGAAACAATGACGAACGCGCGCACCGCGCGCGAATGGTCGCTTGCTGGTCTGGGAGGCGATGAAAAGGCGGTCGCCAAACATTTTGTTGCGGTGTCGACCAATGCTTCGGAAGTGGCGAAGTTCGGCATTGATACTGCCAACATGTTCGGGTTCTGGGATTGGGTCGGCGGACGCTATTCGATGGACTCAGCGATCGGCCTTTCGACCATGATTGCGATCGGACCGGATAACTTTCGCGCCATGTTGGATGGCTTCCACCAGATGGACGAGCACTTCCGCACAACCCCCTTTGAGCGCAACCTGCCGGTTCTCATGGGGCTACTGGCTGTCTGGTACAACGACTTTTTCGGCGCACAGACAGTAGCGGTTCTTCCATACGAGCAATACCTGAAGCGATTCCCTGCTTATCTCCAACAGCTGACAATGGAGAGCAATGGCAAGCACGTCACACTTGATGGAAGCAAAGTCCCCTGCGATACCAGCCCTGTTTACTGGGGTGAGCCGGGAACTAACGGCCAGCATTCTTTTTACCAGTTGATCCATCAGGGAACGCGACTCATTCCCTGCGACTTCATAGCGTTCTACCAAACGCTAAATCCACTCGGCCGTCACCACGATATTCTCCTCGCGAATGTGTTCGCCCAAGCCGAGGCGCTGGCTTTCGGCAAGACACCCGAGCAAGTCAAGGCGGAGGGCACGCCGGACTGGCTCGTGCCACACAGGGTCTTCGAAGGTAACCGCCCATCAAACACAATTCTGGTCGAGCGGCTGACTCCGGAAAGCCTTGGTAAACTAGTCGCCCTTTACGAGCACAGCGTCTTTACACAGGGTACCATTTGGAACATCGACTCGTTCGACCAGTGGGGTGTCGAGCTAGGCAAGCAATTGGCCCAGCGGATTATCCCGGAAATCGAGAGCAAGGAGAAACCTGCTCTTAACCATGATAGCTCAACCAATAACCTGATTTATCAATATCGAAAATCGAAGAATGCAAGTTGAAGGAGGCATTATGAAATCGATCGACTTAAACGAACAACAACTCCAGCAGATGAAGACACATCCCGGCTTCATAGCCGCGCTGGATCAAAGCGGTGGCAGCACTCCCGGTGCACTGCGTCTTTACGGAATCAAAGAAGGCGCATGGTCCAACGAAAATGAGATGTTTGGGATCGTGCACCAGATGCGCACCCGCATGATTACCAGCCCCGGCTTTAACGGAGAGCGGATTATTGGCGCCATCCTGTTTGAGAACACCATGGACAGGGACATCGAGGGGCAACCTACGGCTGACTATCTTTGGAACGTAAAACGTGTGGTGCCATTTCTGAAAGTGGACAAGGGCCTAGCCGCTGAGAAGGACGGGGTCCAACTGATGAAGCCGATGCCGGCGCTGGCCGGCCTACTCGAGAAAGGTAAAGCAAAACGCATCTTTGGAACCAAAATGCGCTCATTCATCAAGCAAGCCAACGCAGCAGGGATCAGAGACATCGTAAACCAGCAGTTCGAATTGGCTGCGCAGATCATCGCCGCCGAACTGATGCCAATCGTCGAGCCAGAAATCGACATTCACTGCCCAGAAAAGGCCAAGGCCGAAGCGTTACTCAAGGCGGCTATTCTTGAGAAGCTCAACGAACTACCAGCAGGCCAGCTGGTCATGCTAAAGCTTACGCTACCAGAGCAAGACGACTTCTACGCCGATTTCGTCAAACATCCCAAAGTCTTGAGGTTGGTTGCGTTGTCCGGCGGTTATTCGCGGG
>Ga0193747_1000410_pt1 | contig 14786 bp, 11 predicted proteins | sample L1m2metaG_FD_143048 | JGI IMG/M metagenome (GOLD analysis project Ga0193747, IMG submission 143048) | Soil microbial communities from a riparian zone of the East river system, Colorado, United States - L1m2 | ecosystem: Environmental > Terrestrial > Soil > Riparian zone | place: USA: East River...
CATGAGATGGGAAAAAAGTGGTCTTATTTTTTTGAAAAATTGTTCAAAGGAGCATTTAAAACTATGAAAGCTAAGGATGCAGAAGTCAATGCAATAGATGACACAATAGTACTCAAACTTAGCATAGAGTAGGAAGAAATGGATGTATTTGTTTTGTATTTCCAACATCTGATTTAAACAACGGATAAGTCAACGGAATTTTTTCCATGAACGATTAGAAGAGCAGCATTAGTATTTATGAAGTCACATTATTGTAAAAATAGTATTACAATGATTAAAATATATTTATAGCGGACTAGATATGAGGTTTGCAAATTTACAACCCGTATGATATGCAGTTTTACAAAACCAAATCTTTCGTGGGAACATTATAAGATAAGCTATAGAGATCATGATCTAGTCATGTCAGATATTCAGAAAGAAGATTTACTTAGGCCTGTTTTTAGAGTAATTAATGATGGTATAAGGAAACGATCTCCTGTAAAAGATGCGCTAATACATGTTTTCACCGAAGAACTACGTCACAGCGATGAAATGATAGCAATACCGTGGCAAATGGATATTGAGCCACCGGATATGGGTTGGCTATCCGTGATGAAAAAACAATTCCTCTATGGGTTATGAAATAGGACGGCTGGAGCAGGAGATATAAAATGAAATCAAAGACAGATTGACAGAAGAAACTGGGATTGATTCTCCTCTTACAGTAGAGACTCTGAAAGAAGATTGAGAACAGAAAATAAGAGAGATCAAGAAAGGAAGAATTGGAGCCAATACTCCTTATAGATAGTGTTTAGCAGACTTTTTGTTTTTGAATTTGTTCTCCCAACCATTCTATCATCTTGTGCCGTGAAAATAACATAGCCAAAATTACAGCGTCAGCAGGAAACAGCTGCCTTTTTGCAGGCCGAAATCGTTTGCAAGGTCCGAATTTAGTGTTGATAACAATTCATAAACCCTGATTCGTCTAATCATTATTCGAATTCTGGATGGTGTTCTGCTTTTGTGTGTGATTTTAGAGTATCTGCCAATGCATGCCAATGCATGACATCTTTAACCTGCTGTTTAAACAATGCCATTTCTCTTCCCTCTTTCCTGCAATAGATATTCACGTTCCATTTCTCGTCATCCAGCTTTGGAAAATCAAACCGGTAGTGAGCACCTCTACTCTCTTCTCGCATCAAGGCGCTTCTTATTATTGCCTCGCAAGCAATCAGCGACGATTTTACCTGCCAAGTTAAAACAACATTTTCATCAATCTTGAATTCTTTTAAAATATTGTCTTTAGAATAGAACTCGTTCTTTAATTCTAAAATTCTTTTCAATCCATTTTGAAGCTTTGCCTGTTCTCTTACTATTCCTGCATTCTGATTCATTAATTCTTGTATTTCGTTACGAAACTTAATTGGTTCCTTAAGTATAAACATTCCACCATCATTATCATCAAATTCTTTTTGGTTCTTATTATTTACGTTTCCGTCTCCGGTTTTCTCACTTTCTCCTCCTAGTTGCTGTACTAATCTGGCTGCTTCCCTACCAGCAATTTTTCCGAAAACTACTGTGTCGAGTAAACTATTTCCGCCTAAACGATTAGCACCATGAATCTGACTCATTGCTTCTCCAACAGCAAATAAACCTTTAACCTTTGTTCGACAGTTTATATCTACTACGACTCCACCCATTGAATAATGTGCAGTCGGTGCAACTTCCATTTTCTCTTTGGATATGTCGATTCCATCAAGCTCTTTGAATTGTTCATACATAGTGGGTAGCCTATCTAGAATTTTTTCCTTTGGTAACTGAGTTATGTCCAACCAAACTCCACCATGTTCTGTACCTCTGCCAGAAACTATCTCACTATAAACTGCACGTGCCACTACATCGCGTGGTCCTAGCTCCATTCTTTCAGGGTAGTAATTTTTCATAAATCTTTCACCTTTTGAATTCAGTAATATGCCTCCTTCACCACGGATTGCTTCAGTCACGAGAGTACCCACTGCTTTCTCTGGCCAGACCATCCCTGTGGGATGGAATTGGACCATCTCCATATCTACCAAATCTGCACCTGCTTCATATGCTAGAGCCACACCTTCTCCATAGTTTTCAATAATTCTAGAACTACTAACGGCATAGACTCGTGTATAGCCACCAGCAGCAAGGATTAAAGACGTGCATTCGAATGTCACAATTTCTTTCTTTTTGACATCTATGCCAAGCACTCCTTTGACTTCTTCTATTCCTCCTTCTGCTGATGATCCTTCCCGATTTATGTCATCTGCTGATTTTAATAGTTTTAAGACGTAAACATCGTCTACAATTTCGATTTTTCGTTGATTAACCTGATCCTTCAATACACGAATCATTTCCTCACCTGTCCAATCTTCGTAAAATACAGTCCTTCTATAAGTATGAGCCCCAAAAAATCGCTGCGTTAATCTACCATCTGTTTCCCTATGAAATCGAGCACCCCATTTCACTAGTTCATTTATAGCATCAGGAGCACTCCTGCAAAGTACTTCAACTCTTTCGTAATCCGCAAGAAACTCGCCTTCTCTTAGAGTATCAGCTGCGTGTATCATCCAATTATCTTCCGGATCCATGGTACCAAGAGCTGCATTGATACCACCTCTTGCAAGTGTTGTATGAGGACTTTTGCCTTTACTAATTATGAGAACTCCAGCACCGGTGTCATGAGCTTCAATTGCAGCTCGAAGACCTGCAGATCCACCACCTATAATTAGAACATCACATGAGCGATTAGATTGTTTTTTCATATTTTTAGCCTTTTATGAATCAGTTATCTTACTATAGGTTATATTTAACAAATTTGGACAACTCTCTTTCTGTAGGAGAAGAAGCTATTGTAAAAGACCTCAAAGGTCCTTCTGGATCCTCCGTTGTTTCTAGATCGACTATAGCATATTGTCCTCCTTTGTAGTTAAGATAATAATGATGGTCCTTCTGATTTTGATTATTGTCTTCCCTTCTGCGAGCAAATTTAAAAGATACTACATCTGGGCCAGTATGTAATTCCTATTCCAATAATTTCAGTTGCATCTTCTGTGGTCTTGCGGGTATACTCTCATTGGCTGCATCTTGTTGGTGTTCAGTCATTTTATGCTCATACTAGCATCTGGAAAATCTCTAGCCTGTATCTAAGGAGATCTCTCCACTTGTATCATCGACGATAACAGGATATGATTTCATATCAGTAACCCAATCTGTTTCAGCAAATGCTTTAGCAGTACGTATATCATATTTCCCGTAGTGCCAGGGGCAAGTTAGGGTATAATTCTCAAGTGTACCTTCTTCTAAAGGTCCTCCTTCATGAGAACACACTGCATCCATGGCATAGAACTTACCGCTTATGTTTGTCAGTACGATTGATTTGCCATTAATATCTACTTTTACGAGTTTGCGTTCTTCCAATTCGTTCTTCTTTAAAGAGGTCTTTAAAATAGGCATCGTTATTTATTAAAGGATTATTTAACTTATAAGTGATTCGTGTTCTGTATCTGATGACGGCTTCTTATTGAGGCCAAACTGGTAATATAACAGTATATTGAACGGCCCCTCCTCCTTCTTTTACATAAAATTCAATTTTCTCAGATGACACCAATCAGTGCTAAAGTTCTTCACATAAAGGCATTTATGTGTCTCAAAGATAAATTGCAATCGTTAAACTTTAACTTGAAATCAGCCTAGTCATAATTTTATGCACGAGAGCTATTTTTTTGTCAATTTCTTGCCTACTGAGCAACATCATCCTATTCGATATTGGTATGAATGAATCTACTTGAAAAGAATTTGCTAGGTTGACAGAAATGAATACGATATGATCCATATTCTGCAAAATATTAATGCAAGAGCGAAAGCTTTCTAAGAACAGCCGGCACACGCAATAGAAAAGACGTGTGGTCAAATGTACCTTAAAAGTTATTGATATGGCCTTGCCCATCTATTGTCAGCCTCCTGTAAGTTTCTTGTTTATCAACGCCTGAAACGCAGGAAAAGGATACGCACCGGGTAAGAGTTCAGGATTGGAACCATCACTTTTTTCTATTATAAACGCAGGTGTTCCTTGAAGTCCTAACGATGCCGCGAAGGCTAAGTCATTCTGCACTAGTGATACGTATTTTCCACTATCTAAACACGAATTAAACTTCTGAGTTCCATTAGCAGTTCAAAGCCCGGTTCTAGATACCTCTTTTATGTAGTTGTGAGATAGCACGATCCTGATTATTGAGAACAGAAATTGGGTGATTGTTTGATGTACAAGGGCCATGCCATCATTATTATTTCTTCTATCGTTATTATTGTTGCTTTTTCTTATCGAGATGCCTTTGAATCGCATTCTTTAATGTGTCAGTAACTATGTGAATAATACGAGGGTCATCTACTTTGGGTATAATATAGTCATACTTCAAATGATTACTATCTACTATATCAGCAATTGCGGTTGCAACAGATACAAGCATGTCTTCGCTTAAGGTATTGATTCTAAGATCTAATAATGCTCGTAATATTGACGGAAATACCACTGCGTTATTAACCTGGTTTGGAAAGTCTGAGCTACCAGTGGCTACGATTCTTGCTCCTCCTTCCAATGCATCGGAAGGTAGAATTTCTGGGTCAGGATTGCTAAGTGCAAATACAATTGAGTCATGGTTCATTGATTGTACCATATCTTTACTTATTAAGTGAGCCTTCCCCGATACTCCAATAAATACATCTGTGCCTTTTAGGACATCACTAAGGCTTCCACTCAATTTCGCAGGATTAGTTTTATCAGCTATTTCTTTTTTATATGGATTATCTATACCCTTAATCCTGTTTTCATATATTGCTCCCACACTATCAGTTACAACAATATTCCTACATCCTGCTTCTTTCAATATCCTAAATATGCCATATCCAGCAGAACCTGCTCCCGCTATAACTACTCTTATACTATCTATTCTCTTTTGCAGTAACCTCAGGGCATTTAATAATCCTGCAAGGGCGATTATAGCTGTACCGTGTTGATCGTCATGGAAGACTGGGATCGAGAGGTCTTTTTGAAGCCTTTCTACAATCTCTAGTACCTTTGGTGATTCTATATCCTCTATATTCACAGCACCAAACATTGGTTGTATTGCTTTTACAAATCTAATTATCTCCTCTTTATCCGTAGTGTCTATACATAATGGAAAAGCATTGACACCTCCTAGCACTTTGAATAATACAGATTTACCTTCCATAACGGGAATTGCGCCTTCTGGACCAATGTCACCTAATCCAAGAACTCGTGTTCCGTCACAAACAATGGCAACATTATTCCATTTCGATGTATAATCATATACCAATTTTTTATCAGTACTTATTTTTTTGGCGACAAATGCAACACCAGGAGTATAAATTAGGTCGAGTATGTCATTTTTGGTTTTAGATGAGCTGTCTATAGATACTCTATTATGAATTTCGATTTTTCCCCTTAGCATTCGATGAAGGCTTATGGCATCTTCTTCTAAACTCAATTAAGCAATCAAATTACTTATAATAGTATTAATGTATATAGATTGCTATGATTACAGAAAGGTTTTATTTTCAAATATTTGCAAGGGTGTGTAAATTTAGTTAAGTTAATCGAGTGTGTTATGATTATTCTTTTGTATTACAGTAAAATATATCAGACAGTATGACTCAAGATAGGAGATTAGAATCACATATTAGAACAATGCTCTGGCAGGCTGTCTCAAACCTTGAAGGGATAAGGCATGAAGGCTGAATGCAAATATGAAGATACACACGGTTAATTATATTGGATAAATAGTACTAAGTTGATTTGGTTGCTGCTATCATTCTTGTGCAAGGCTTCAGTTCTGCCTTTAGATACTCCACAACACTTTCAATAAGGCTCTTTTCATACGATCAATGCAACCCGTGTTCAAGACCTAGAGAATTGAATGCTTCAATGTACCACGTACCGCTATCAGAATATAACACTGCAAATAAGTATTTATCCTCATGCGCACCGAGTTGAGAACAAGAGATCTTCTATGTCTACTATTAGTTCGAAAATAGAAGTAGAAACAACACCCAATTTAGTTACCAAAGTATATGAAAAATTACAAAACAAGATATCAAAATTTAGAAAAGTTATGGATAGACCTCTCACAATATGTGAAAAGATTCTCATTGGACATCTAGATGAGAGTACAGATCTTGGTTCAGAGGATGCGTTAGTTACTGGCAAAAGTTATGTTCTTCTGAACCCAGATAGGGTTGCCCTACAAGATGTTACAGGGCAAATGACAATTCTCCAATTTATGCTATCTGGCCAGAGACGAACTTCTGTTCCAACAACAGTTCATTGTGATCATCTTATTCAAGCAAGAATAGGAAGTGATCCTGACACAAAAGCTGCGCTCTATGAAAACAACGAAGTGTTTCAATTTTTGGAATCAGCATCACGAAAATATGGAATGGGATTTTGGAAACCAGGAGCAGGAATTATACATCAAGTAGTTCTTGAAAACTATGCTTTTCCGGGAGGATTAATGATCGGAACAGACTCCCATACTCCAAATGCAGGAGGTCTTGGAATGCTTGCCATTGGAGTAGGTGGCCTTGATGCAGCAGAAGTAATGGCTGGAATGGCTTGGGAGTTATTGTATCCAAAACGCATTGGTGTATATCTTACAGGGCAGTTGAATAGATGGGCCTCTCCAAAGGACGTTATACTTTTCGTGGCATCAAAGCTCACAGCATATGGGGGAACCAATGCAATAATAGAATATTTTGGACCAGGAGCACGAACGGTGAGCTGTACCGGGAAAGCAACCATAACAAATATGGGTGCAGAAATTGGTGCTACTTGCTCAGTATTTCCATATGACAAGCGAATGGAGACATATCTCAGAGCAACGGGACGAAGAGCAATAGCTGACCTTGCGAATAAACACCTTAACCTGCTGAGCCAAGATCCACAGATAGAAGAAGAAATATGTGAAAATCGAGAGAATTCAATAAACTATTTTGATCAATTGATTGAAATTGATCTTTCTACTCTGGAACCGTATATTGTAGGTCCTCATACACCTGACCTGGCAAGACCTATTTCAAAGATGGCAGAAGACATAAAGAAGAATAACTATCTCGATACAATTTCGGTTGCTCTTATTGGAAGTTGCACAAATTCTTCATACGAAGACATGTCACGAGCAGCAGATGTTGCTGAACAAGCAAGAGAAAAAGGGATCAAGACTAAAGTACCATTACAAGTTACCCCGGGTTCTGAAATGATTAGAGCTACAATTGAAAGAGACGGACAGATGCAGTTACTCAAAGATATTGGTGCAAACGTCCTTGCAAACGCATGTGGTCCATGTATAGGACAGTGGAGCAGACCTGAGTTAAAGAAAGGTGAGCCTAATACCATTGTTACATCCTATAACAGAAACTTTCCAGGACGAAACGATGGAAGAAGGGAAACGATGAATTTTATAGGTAGTCCAGAGCTTGTTATAGCTCTTGCCCTTGGAGGAAGACTTTCGTTTAGTCCACTTACCGATGAATTAACTGCAAATGATGGAACAAGATTCAAGCTAAATCCTCCTAAAATAGCGCCTGAAATTCCAGATAATGGTTTCAAAGATGTCAGAGATATCTATGTTGTACCAGCTGATGACCCCGACAGTATAGAGGTAATAATTAACAAAGATAGTGAGAGATTACAAAAACTCCAACCATTCCCAAAATGGGATGGCCAAGATTTTGAGAAATTACCAATACTAGCAAAAGCAAGGGGAAAGTGCACAACAGACCATATTTCACCCGCCGGACCCTGGTTAATGTACAGAGGACACTTAGACAAGATAAGTGATAATCTACTTCTTGGAGCAGTCAACGCTTATCGCGATGGTGAAGTAGGGAGAGGCAAAAATACTCTTAACAGTAAAATTGAGTCGTTTTCTCATATAGCTAGAGAGTACAAACAAAGAGGTCTGAAATGGATCATAGTAGGAGATAATAATTATGGGGAGGGCAGCAGTAGAGAGCATGCTGCGATGAGTCCGAGGTATCTTGGATGTGCAGCAGTAATTGCCAGAAGTTTTGCCAGAATACATGAAACCAATCTTAAGAAACAAGGAGTACTAGCATTGACTTTTGCAGATCCATTGGATTATTCCAAAATTATGGAAGATGACCGGATTAGTATAATTGGGCTAAATAATCTCAAACCTATACAGTTTGTCAATTGTATCTTGCATCACGTCGACGGAAAAGGGGAAGAAATATCTTTGCGACATTCTTATAATGAATCTCAGCTTGAGTGGTTTCGGGCAGGTTCAGCACTTAATATCCTGCATTCATTGGAAAAAAGCTAATTAATTGATTGCTGTTGAATCGATTTTCATAATCATATATTGGGAGTTAGTGGGCAGTGAATTTTGTTATGAAAGAATAGGCTCCGTCAGTCCGGTATTTGTCAGGGGCTAGTCTGCAGTTGAACAAAGGAACATAGAAAGAAGAAGTAGAAGATCAGGAACTTATCCTGTAGCACAAAGTCACTATAAGAACAATAGCAATAACATCTATTGGATAGATAAATTATTTGAGACTCCTATTTCGGATCGTAGGAGGAGCATCATATGTTAGTATCTAGGAAGCATTTGTATTGAGAAAACTGGCTCGACAATTACAATGCTATATGTAGAGTAGATTTTGATGCAATAGAGAGAATCAAATCTAATCTAAAGAGTATGATAAGAGTGGAATCTGCCAAGTTGATCAGGCCAGAATACAGCGACATCGATTGTTGTATAATAGCTATATCGCACCAATTTGCTTTAGCATGCCCATCTGGTCATAGAATAACCTCTCTTCTAGAATCTCTCCATCCTTCCAGTGGGCAATTGTACAAAACTCTAAATGAAATTTCTTGTTAGTTGGTTGAACCATCTTTCCATCAAGGCCTTTCATTGGACCTTTAAACGTACCTGAGAAGTCTGCTACTGAGCATGTGTAGTCACCTTCCGCAATCAGTATCTTGTAGGGATTGTTGATAAGGTGATTATCAGGAAATATTTTGAAAAATTCTATGGATTCTTGACGATGGTTATGTACGCCTCTTGTTGGATCTGCTTGACCGGGCCAAAATACTGCAACATTATCTGCATGTCGATCATTGAATACGTCCCAGTCCTGCTCATTCCAACTATCATCTAAAGTAATCATTAGCTCTTTATTTTTTTCTTGGATGTTCATACCTTTTGTATTTAGAGACGTGTAGTACATAAGAGTTTCATTAGCATCTTCAACGGCTTTGAAGGTGTTGTTATACTGTGTCAAAGAAACATCTTCTTTTAACTTTATATTGAATTGGTAAATGCTAGTTCAGCTTGATGTAAAAAGATATAGTTAGTTAATTAGTAATTGTATTCTCCAAATCATGCGAAGTGGAATAGCACATGAAATTTCTAGTCAAAACATTCCATCTATGATCGTGAACGTGTTAAGAGGATGGCCGGCTGTAATACTCTCACAAGCAATAGATGATAGCCATTACAAAAGATACCCAGAGATCCAACGCCGATTCATAATCACTAATCCTAAAATGAGTACCGAAAAATATTCGGAGGCTATCAATTTAATTGGTGATAAGTATGGGCTACCGGACTTTGCATACCAAGAAGAAATAATAAATGACGCTGACAAGGAAAAAACGAAACGAACCATAAGAGAGCTAAAGGACAAGATTTCAGCCTGCGTCAGGCTAGACCCTGGTAAAAATAACGTCATCGTACCATTCAGTGACGCAATCACATCAGCATTGCCCCACGAGAAGGCCGCCGACATGACCATTGCGAATCGGCTGTTTTCAGCAATTTCTTTGTCAGCAATAATCAATGTGGATAAGCGGCCCAGATTTGTTTTGAGAAAGGATGGTGATTCATTGATGCAGACCATTCCATTTGCAACATTTGAAGACTTGCGTGAATCTGTTTCTTTCATCGAGTATGCAGATGGCCTTCAAAGCCATGTACGTGACTGGTACTATGACGTGTTTTTAGATGGATATAATGCGAAAACAACACAAGATTCCAAGATAGATAGCAGGGGTCACACCCTTACAGAAAAAATGGTTGCGTTGACAACCGAGCAATTGGCCGAAGCGACATACCAAAAACAAAACAAAAAATTTTCGACAAAACAGATTCTAGAGTCATTTATTTATCCTCTGCTTAATCAGGGCTACATAGACAATGCTAATAGCGACTTGGATAAGCGAAGCAAGATCTATTATCCTGTAATTTCCACATCAAAAAATAGGAATTTATTCGATTTAGATCAATCGAATAATTTCTCACAAGAAAAACGTATACACGTTGTGAATCCTTCATTATATCCAAGTAAAGAGTATTTAATATCTAAAATTAGGCATGTTTTGAAATATTCGTCTGAGAAAGAGTACTATAGAGTGAAAAAAAATTGTTTCCCATGAGAACAAGGAAATATCGATAGAGGAGCTCGTAGACGCTCACTATAATAACCCGGAGAATTACTTTCAGACACCCACCCCAGATCAAAAAGAGGTAGTCTCCGACGAATATTTTCAGAACACCGAAATCACTAGCGAATTACAAGCAAATGGAACAGACAATATGCAATCTACTACATTTGATGAACACAAATGTGAAAAATTATTCGATCAGCAGAATTCGAATAATTTCTCATATTCGAGTGGTAATAGCTCCGAGACGAAATCGGCTGAGGACGTCGTCATCGAGTGCGCCGGCCCGAATAAAACAATCAAATGCTTTTACTGCTGCGAGTATCATTCAAGTGATGTAGACCGTGCCAAACACATAGAATCCAAGCACCAAGGCAAATTGTATTATCCTACCGCAGAAGATTTTCGCAATCGTCTAAATTGATTCCTGTATACTTTGAAAACCATATCGCTAGCGATATTATTACCCTATAAGCCAGCTAGTACTGGTTAATTGTCCCGGGTTTTAGATGCGTGGTAACATTCACGGTTTACGGTGGCACACTGCATTCTGGAAGATTCTCACAGGCTCCATGCCCCTTTAGGAGCTTGCCCTCTTCGTTGATTTCACGCCATATGTTCGTGATATCTCGAAAATATCTTGCCTTATAATCATTGGCTCCCAATTCTTCCGTTTTCTTATGATATTGTATGATAAGATCCATAATTTCCTTATTACCTTGCAAATTCTTTATTCGTTTTTCCAATTCCTCCATATCCTGAAGTATCCCGTACGCTAAGATCTCACCAGCGTCATCAGGATTAATTTTGGAGCCTGCTACCAGATATGTGTAATTAGATATCGATTTGATCCATAATTCTCTTTGTTTAGTGTGGTACAGCCCTCCTTTGAATATCTCGTCATACATTTTGTGATAATCATAATGGCTCTGCGAATCCCATCTCTGCGGTATCTTGGTGATATTATCTTCCCCGACTAATGCATGGGCAGTCTTTATTTCGTTATCGATCTTTTGTTCATATTGTTCTAGAACGGATTCAATTTCTCTGCATATTTCCACCGATTCAGCCTTCGCTGTTTTATAAAAATCCCAGGTCTGAGTATATCCCTCAATAAGATGTCGGCGTGCTAATCCTTCGTGCTTTGTTGGTGGCTCCCTTGGAGCATGTTTTATCAGCTGTCCGTTCTTATATTCACAAAAGGCGAAGATCGAGGGCTGTCCCCAGCTTTCATATATTATTTTACCAATACTATCGGAGTGCTGCCTGTAACGGTCTAGCCAGCTAAAAAATATTGTTGTCCCTTCGGTTTTAGGCTTCTGAGATAATTCGCGAATTTCACACTGATTATCCCCGCTTCTATCAGCGCAGGTATGTCCCCTATCGATAGTGGCATTCCGATCACTGTTCACGCTGGTATATTTAAAGGAGTGGTCAATGGGCATTTTCCTGCTTCCTGCCTGCTTCTATAACAAGCCTGTTTTTATCTATCCTGACAGACAACGGCTGATTCGGTTTGAACGGAAATTGGCTGTCTTCCACGAATGCTTTCTCTAGATAGATGGTGTGTCTAGAACCGACTTTTATGATCTTTGTCCTTGTCTGATTAACCATCATGTTAACACAATGGTGTATACTCATATAAACACTTTGGTGTGTAAACATTTAAATACATAATATGGTGTATACTATAGTATGCACAACACAAATCCGCATGAGCAACAAAGACAAACAAGGGGATTAGCCATAGCCTCTATTGGTTCTTGCACCAAATTCATATCCACTTTTCGACAGCCGTCGTTGTATATGGATTAAGGGACTTCGACCAAAACACCCGGAGTGGGGGTAGCAATCCTTATCGACGGTGTTTCAATGTTATTGTTATTGCTATTATTATTGTGGTTGTGGTTGCCCGAGCCGATAATCCCTGCAATTGAATTTTGAGAATAGCAATCGTCTACTATTTGTTTGGATGGCGGATCTTGATGTGTTTTGGATATACAGCTGTAGAATTTGTTAATTTCTTTGTCCAGATTGGGGTTTCCGGTATTTACTTGTTCTTGGATTACGGACGCACCTCCTCCGTTTCCACTGCTTGCGGCTATTGCGAAATTAATAGGAGTATGTGTCATTAGGATTGACAAACCGATAATAGTGGCGCTCAATATCAGCAGTGGAAAAATATCCATATCGATATCATTGCAGCGATCCCAGTCATTCCCTATAGGATTTGAGAATGTATTGACAAGTACTTTTTCGACTAACCTGATAATATAAGATATTCAGCCAGTGGTTCTGTCATCCGAGACCTTCAAATAAAGATCATGCGACGGTATCACTGATTGGATCTCTTTGTTATGCCTTCTTTCCATTTTGCCGATGATAAAAAAGTGATCTACTGATCTTGGTCATTACCCATGCTACGATAATTTTACTTCTCGCTGATGTAAATAATGCAAGCTTCTTCGTCAATTTTGTTTTGTAAATGCAAAAAACGTATCCCCTTCTCTGTTGTCCAGTAGTTGTGCTTTCATTCTTCGTATTGTATCAAACCATTTTCCACTAACAGTGACAAGTATTCTCTCAGCTGATTAAAGGATATAAACACGATATACATTAATTTAGTCTTAGTAGCTCCCACCATTTGCAGCATTCAAAAGTAGCCCGATTATGTCGCTCCAGCTCCTGTATTTCACTTCTCATATAAAGTCAGACTAATTATTTATGAGAAACCGGGCTTATGTCAATTTCTATTGCATAATATTATTTCGCTGTTTTATCGATTCGAAATTTCTTTGAGTACTAGAAGAGATATGTAGATAATGTATCATTCTCTTGCTTATGATTCGCCTTTTTGACGTGATTCAATATAAGGACGAAGGAATATCTTTTATCATTCGGTATCTTATAGCATTTAAAATTAGTAATAACATTTTGTTCTATTGGCGGTCTGGGTCAATAGATTGTCATGTTAAGATCGGAAAAATTGTACCCTATTATTTATAGTAAGAATAGTATGATGTTCAATTAAGATCTTGAAGTACAGATGCAGCGTCGATATAATCGCCAAAATATTGGACGCAGCTCTTTCCGGAGAAACCAAAACAAAAATAATGATGCTCGCTCATCTCAATCATATACAAATTAAGCGGTATATACCTCACGCGCTTTCTGAAGAGCTTTTAGAGGAAAGGAATACCGTATATGCAACAACCGAGAAAGGGCGAATTTTTTTACAAAAATACGAGGAAGTACGATTATATCGAATAGATTAAAAATATAGGCCATCCGATTTGACCTTGTGAAATACAGAAGCCGCATCGGAGCTATAAGATTTGTTTCTTTTATGTGAAATAAATGTTTCAGCCGGATTTCCTTGCGATGTTGCTCATAATTACCTGATGATCGTTAATTATTGATGTTTTTTACGTCAAATAATACGTCAGGAAATTGATATAAATAATTTTTAGATCTATTCTATTGTAGGATATGATATAGAAAACTAGACTAAAAAAATAGATGAGACGGATCATACTGAACGTTCTCGATTCGTTGTGATATCTATCTCCCACTCCTACTGTCTGATTTCTTGATTTCTACGGTAATTTTATCGCCCACTCTTATGGCCATATCTTCGTACTCCCTCATACTGATTTTAAACGTGGGAGAATCCGTTAACGGGCCTGATCCACCCATGGCATTAGAAATATTTGACATCGCTTTTGGCAAATTTTTCATCAAATCCTCGGGGGAAGTAAAAGCCGGCATACTCGCACCAAAAGGATTTTGGGGCTTTTCTGTGCCTGACTTGTAATCATTTGGATCAGAAAATGTGACATAAACGTAAGGGCTCCCGTCTTGAGAGGCTTCAATTTTTGAAATGACACAGTCTTTCTTCATCGCGTTATCCTGTGAAGGAATATACATATAATTTTTACAGAAAGGCCCGCCTGATTTTAGATAGGACTTGTCTCCGCTGAGGAAGCAGGATCAAATCACTGTTTAGTATGGCCCGAAATTCCATTCGCGTTTTGTGTTAATGGATGAGCAATAACGCAGTGGTGGCGCAAATAACGAAGCTGCCACTGGTGTGCCTAGTCACGTCTGAATATACTAGATGTTAAAATCTGTGCCAATCAAAGAGATTGCAAAGGCTATAATAAAAGACACGAAATAATTCTTCGAGATGCAAGACTTCCGATTATTGTCCTATTGGAAATTCAACCGAGACTCTTGCGATGGTATGTCCCGATATTATCTGAGCTAATCGATTATCATCCTGGAAGTAATC
>Ga0193747_1000412_pt1 | contig 14719 bp, 11 predicted proteins | sample L1m2metaG_FD_143048 | JGI IMG/M metagenome (GOLD analysis project Ga0193747, IMG submission 143048) | Soil microbial communities from a riparian zone of the East river system, Colorado, United States - L1m2 | ecosystem: Environmental > Terrestrial > Soil > Riparian zone | place: USA: East River...
GGATGCGCTTCAGTCGATCGAAACCGCGATTGCGAATAAAAGTGATACGGGATCCTTATACGAAACTCGCGCTAAAATCGAACGTAAGCTCGGCAAACCTGATTCCGAGATTAACCAACATCTCGCGGCGGGATACCGCCTCGTCGGAGATACAGAAGCCAAGCAAGCGAAACACAGCGACGCCTTCAAAGCGTATTGGAGGAGCCTTGAGGCAATGGCGGGGCTAAAAGCGCCGATGACCGCACCGCAAGAGCAGGAGGAATTGGCCACGGTTGTAGTGCGAATTTCGGCCGCTATCGAACGGCTTGGCTCGAAAGAAAAGGCCGCGGAGTTCTGGCGCCTGGTCATTGAATCTAACCGGTTTCCTGCCTTGAAGCAGAGCGTTACTGCGGAACTAAGTCGCCTTACAACACCGCTGCGCTGAGTGACATCAGGGTTCGAAAAGACTGAACCACTCTACGGTCGACTGGAGTTTCTCGACCCATTCAGGCGCTGCTTCGCCCGGATCGCGTCCGCCCGCGCTTGGAACGACTTGGCTTCCGCTGGACGTCGAGCATTGCGTAGAAACCCTGCATATCCTTCGAGAACATTCGCCAGGAGAGGGTCCTGGAGCTCATTGATCTCTTCGTACATGGCGATCGATTTTTTGTAGTACTGCTCGATGGCGATCGATTTTTTGTAGTACTGCTCGGCATCCTTCACTCGCCCGAGCTTGTCGTAGTTATATGCGAGAAGCGAAAGCGTGTCTGCTACGTTGACGTGTTTTGGCCCATGCACTTTCTGGAATATCTCCAGCGCTCGGATGCAAAGAGGCTCGGCCTCAGCCGATCGATCGAGGAGGTAGAGATTGTTTGCTTCGCCATACAATGCAATTGCTGTCTTAAAGTCTGCCGGTCCGTACGCTTTTTCGGCGATCGCCCGTACTCTTGTGAAGAGCGGAGCCGCTTCGTCGTAACGTTTCTGTGCGGAAAGGTTATTAGCCAAACTCCGCAGTACAGGGGTTTGTGCCTCGGGTTTAAAACGTTTCTCCGCGATTTCCAAGGCACGGCGGTAATCCGTCTCCGCTTCCTGGTACCTATCTTGATCTTCTAAGCTGCTGGCGAGATTGGTGAGGGGAATGATGAGTTCTGAGGCCGCAGGTCCGTGCAGCCTTTCCCTCATATCCAGTGCCCGCTCATAAAACCGCTGCGCATCCTGCTGGCCTCCTTTCCGCGAGCGAAGAATCCCAAGATAGCTCAGAGCGTTTGCGCGCTCGATGCTGGGCGGTGCCTTGGCCTTGTCCCAGATTTCAACAGCACGGCGGTAGTTCGGCTCGGCCTGCTCATCCTTCTTTTCGCTATAATAAACGAGCGCGAGCTGGAAGAGTGTTGAAGCCAGCCGAACATCGCTCGAACCGAATCCTTCTGCCTCCTTGCGCGCAGCGAGAAACATGGTTTCCGCGGTCTCATATCGCTTATCCTGGTAGGCTTCGGTACCGGTCTCTAAGTACATTTTCCATAATGCCTCGTCACCAAAAGCAGCCCCCGAACAGAGGAACACTAATCCGAACGCGATCCTTTTCCATAAAGGCGGCGGCTTAGATCTCGCAGCCCATGTCATATTTCCTCGCGTCTTCCTATCGTATCTTGCAGACAGTGCGGCAGTCAAGACTAGTGATGCGCGAGTTAACCGTGACAAAGCGGTGAACGTGCTGGCTGGCGTGCTTTGAAAACTTCTTGAGATTAAGACTGCCTATCCTCAGTTGCTTGACTTCAGTCAACTCCGCTGCAAATCCGGAAAATAGCATTGCGATTTCGACTCCTCCCCATTTTTTGAAAAGCTGCGCTCCATACCGAGTGAAATGCGATCAGCTGGCGGCGAAAAATTCTTGAGACCTGGTTCATGCTTATCGCCTACTGCAAGGATGATCACTAGATCGAGCTTCGCTATGCGATCGCGCGACTGATTGCCCATGCCACTTCTTTGCCCGTAACAGACTTCAAAAATTCCGCCGCATCACGGCGCCCCCTAGTCATGTGGCGATTTGCGCGTTGACTCTCGATCGCCCGTTTTCTAATCTTGCGGCGATTTTCCCCGATGATCGACGAACGGGCTTTTCTCGCGCAGTTGGAGTCCGCCAACACGGACGAGCTTTCGCAAATTTTGCGTCGGCCCAGCGCCGACGAAGAGCGACTTCTGGAAATCTATTTTGGCGCCGAACGGCTTCAGCGATTGCGCAGTCTTGCTCTTGGCGCGCGACGGCGAGCGGTACCGAAAGGCAACGTCGTGGTCCTTCACGGAATCATGGGGGGAGAACTGACCGTTTTTCCCAAGAATGAGAACAGTCAATTCATCTGGCTCAATTTCCCGCGCGTCGCCATCGGCGCAGTCGGTTGGTTGCGGATGACGGGGAAGTTCGAATCCCAATTCGATGTCCGCGCGACTGGTATTCTAAAGAAATGGTATTCCGAACAACTCCTCGGCCTCGCTGCGGACGGCTGGAACGTGCAGGCCTTCTGGTACGATTGGCGACAAGATCTCGCCCAGATCGCCGACAGCTTGCGCCAGCAGATCGACCGCTGGTTCGGACCCGACGCTCCCGTGAATCTCGTGGCCCACTCGATGGGCGGCCTCGTCTCGCGCACGTATATCCTGCGCCATGCGCAGCGTTGGGAAAAAAAAGGCCGGCTCATCATGCTCGGCACCCCGAATCACGGATCGTTCGCAATTCCGCAGGTGATCACCGGTGCCTATGATACGATTCGTAAACTGGCGATCGTTGATGTAACGCACAGTCTCCGCGAGCTGTGCGACATCCTCAACGGTTTCACAGGCTCGATGCAGATGCTCCCCTCGCCGCTTGTGATGAAGGCGATGGAACGCATGTACGACGCGGCACAATGGTCCACCTGGGGTGTGCCGCAGAGGATCCTCGACATTGCACGCGCCAGTCACGAGCGACTCGCTAAAGTCGTCGACGGATCGCGCATGTCTTACATCGCCGGCTTCAATCAGGTGACGAAGGTGGGCGTCAACAATTGGAGTCGCCTCGACCACGCAGATGCGTATACCGATTCACTCGAAGGCGACGGAACGGTGCCGCACGCGCTTGGCTTTCTGCGGGAAGGCGACACACGAATCCCGACGTATTTTGTGGAATGTTCCCACGGTGCGTTGCCAAATCACGCCTATGTGATCGAGGGCACCAAACAGATTCTTGCCACCGGGAAATGCAACTTACCGACTTCGATTCCCAAAGCGCGCGGAGCAGCTGCTGTCGCCGCGAGCGCCGCTGCACGAAGTGTCCGCGAGCAGGCCGAGGAAGAAGCTTTGCGCGCACTGAGTCGCCGCGTGCGCGGAAGGTCGCGAGCAGTTGGTGAAGTCAAAGAAACGCCGCTAGCGCACGATGAGATTGTTGCGAGCGAAATGCTCGTGCGCAGCTTTCTTGGAGATGCTTCGGCCAGCCCGGCTGCGGAGATGGCGCCCCCGTCACCGGGCACTCCGTCCCCGACTCCGCCTTCTCCAGCCTCGAGGAAGAGCAAAACGCCAACAGTCGCGATTGCAATTCAGCTTGTGCGCGGTCGTATTGAAGAAATCTCCGCAGCCGATGCAATTGCCGTTGGTCACTACATTGGTGTCACGCCACAGTATGCAGAACTTGCGATTGATCAGGCGATCAGCAAGGCGCGGACCGGGAAGAAGCGTGCCGATGGCAAACTGCTGATCACCGACTTGTGTCGGCGCGGAACGATCGTAGGCGCGCTCGGGCAAAATTTCATCCTTCCGGATCCGCGCAAACCGGGACGCGTTATTGTTATCGCGGGCATGGGCCAACCCGGCACCTTCCGGGCAGCTGAGCTGGCAGTTCTGTCACGCGAATTGGTGTGGGCGCTCGGTCGAAGTGGTTGCAAGAATCTGGCGTCGAGTGGTTGCAAGAATCTGGCGTCGGTCTTAATTGGCGCGGGCGCAGGAAATTTGGAGACGCCGGACGCTGTCAATGCCTGGCTACTTGGTATGCGCCGAGCCTTGCACGACGCCGAGGCAGCATCCGACGCTCCGCTCCAGAGCATCACCTTCGTGGAGTTTTCCCCCGGCAATTTCGTGCGGATCCATCATTCGCTGAAAAATGCGGTAGTCGCTTTTGCAACAGACTCCGAGACACCGCTGAAAATCAGTTACAGCCCCCCAACTGATGCGGCGTTGCGTGAGGCAGAGCGAGCGGCCGAGAAAGACGCCGCGCAACGCGCTTCAAAAGAAGAGCGCAGATCCTTCACCGTGTTGACCGGGAGAACAGCTGACGCCGAACCAATGCGCCTGACCATTCAACTACAGGCCGACACATTTCAGTTTGCCGCATTAACCGCGCAAGCTTCGATTCCACAACGCGACACGCGAATCGATCCCGCACTCGTGGAAGAATCTAACGATGCACTCCCAGCGGCGGGATCCTTTGCCAAGCAATTGGATCATGGGAATCTACTCGGTCGGCTCCTGCTGCCGCGCGACATGCGTGACGTGATACTGCAGCAGACTGTGCCTATCGTTATTGCGCTCGACGCGGCCACGGCGCGCATTCATTGGGAAATGGTGGCGGCCGAAGCGGCCGGCACTGCTGTCGATTTCAACCCCGAACGGTTTCTCGGGACGTTCTACGGGCTAACCCGCCAATTGCGGACCACCTTTGCACAATTGCCCGAGCCGCCGATTTTGACGGAGCGACCCCTCCGTGTTCTCGTTGTCGCGGACCCAGCGGAGGACGCACCTCTGCCCGGTGCACAAGAGGAAGGCGAGGCAGTCGCAGCGATTTTCGACGAATTTGGTCCGCACTCCGGGCGAAAAGTAGAGGTGGTGCGGCTTTTCGGACCCGGCCAGGCAACGCGCGTCAGCGTCCTCGACCACTTAATCAATCAGCGTTTCGATATGATGCACTACGCAGGTCACTGCTCCTTCAACAAGGAGAACCCGCCGTTGTCCGGATGGATTTTCACCGGCCAAAAAGTTCTAAGCGCGAACGAACTGACCCGCGTTGACCGCATCCCGCGCTTCATTTTCTCAAACGCGTGCGAGTCAGGGATCACGCCGGACCGGTCGGACAAGCGGAGTGCATTGATGGCGCCGAGTTTTGCGGAAGCGTTCTTCGCCCGTGGCGTCGCCAATTTTGTCTGTACGGCGTGGCCGATCGACGATTCAGCCGCACTCGAGTTTGCACGTCGCTTCTATCGGGGAATTCTAGGGCTGCGCGGTGAGGGCGTGCCCGCCGAATCATTGCATGAAGCGATGCGCGAGGCGCGTTGCGAGATCGCCCGTATCGGTCCCGGCGGCATGCAAACCTGGGGCGCATATCAGCATTACGGCGATCCGAATTTGCGGATCATCCCACGCGGGATGCAATCGAAACCGGCCGCCCCGCGTCCTAGAAAATCGACGAGAACGGCAGGGCGAAAGCGGCGTCAGCTGCGGAAGAAGTAATGGCTTAATTTTACGATGAGCAGCTTACATCGGAGGTCATTTCATGGCACGCGGAATGCAACATAGCCTTGGTCTCAACCAAGCTAATATTCTGAACGACCAATTCGAATCTACTTACGCTCTCTTAATACGCTTCGAAGAAAAAGGCGGGAAAGTCCTCGAGATTCTAGTTTACGCGGTCTTTATTTCGGTGTCGTCTTATCGATCTGGCAATTTGCGCAGACTCCTTTTGTAGGGAGCTGACATAGTTAGACGGATTAACACGCCTGAACGAGTCGTCTCCTAATATTGCCATCGTGAATGCACGATGCCGGCGCTGACCGAAAATTGGATCCCTCAAGCCTAACGAGTGCAAGATGCGTGTTCTTGTTTAATCTGCTCTCACAAAGATTAAATCCAAGATCACCGCTGACCGCATCTCAATGAAACCGGCGTTTTATGATCCAGGATTTCAAGTTTACGTTACGGCAACTTGTCAAGGCGCCGGGATTTACGGAGTAGCGGTATTGAGGCTGGCTTGGCGATCGGAGTTAACTCCGCGATTTTTTGCGCTAGTATGACTTATTGGCGATCAAGAGCCAGGGTGGCGAAATTGGCAGACGCGCCAGACTTAGGATTCCGAAATCGTCGATTTCAAAACGTTCCTCTTCGTTTCAAAACGCTCAACGTCCAACTCCCAATTTCCAATCCAGCTGTGGCAGTTGAGCGTTGGACTTTGGATGTTCAGCGTTGCGCGTTGAAATCGCTTGTCACAGCACAAGCCACCTCAGTTCGCGCGAATGCTTCTTAGTTTCCCACAAACGGATACCACCGAGGAATGCGTTCTCATTTTGCCCGCGTTCCGTTCCTTCCGGCAAGCGGCCGAAACGGTGCACGAGACCGCCGCCAAGAACGACATAATCGGTAACGAAGGATTTTCTTAACTGGGTGACCGCGTAAGCCACTTCTCGCTTCCATTTTTTTTCGCCCAACAGCGCCAGGCCTGGAATGCCGAGGTAATTTTCGATGATGTGTCCGTGTCGATATGGCAGATCGCCCAGTTCAAGCGGCATCAAAATATTGTCCCAGGCCAATGCGGATCCCAGTCCAGTGCCAAGCCCCAGAAAGAGCATCCGCCCGCCGCGGTAACTCCCGAGCGCCTGCAGGGCAGCATCGTTGACAATACGCACCGGAATGCCCAGCGCTCTCGCAAAATTGAAACCAATCCATCCCTTGCCCAAGTGCTTCGGATCTTTTGCGATTCGTCCCTTGTGCACCGGCGCGGGGAAACCGATGGCAGCCCGGTCAAATTTCCATCCGCGCGCGGTTTCCTTAAGTTTTGCGATCAGTTGTTGGGGTTTGAGTTGCGGGCCGGAAGGAAATTCACGCTCATCGCGAGACGACCTCAGCAGTTTCACGTATGTGCCGCCGACGTCGACGACCAAAACTTCTCTCTTCATGAGCGACGGCCCCGACGCGTTCGGAGGTACTAGCGGTCGCGTCGCGCCTTTCGCCCAAAACGCTGGAAGATGCCCTGCTGTTCTGGTTTTGCCGCCGTGCTGGCTGGCCAGCATTCCACTATTTCAAGGGCGACAAATCGGAAGAGCATCTGCCGCGCAGATTTCAAATCGAGTCGCAGGTTCTTCGCAATTTGCTGTACCGAGCGGCTGCCATTGAATTGCGACGCGAACTGGGCCTCATCTGGAGTCAGCTTCAGCTTTTGGACACGCTCGAAGCCGTCTTTTGTATAAGCTGGAATCGCCGCCGGTTCGAAGTGGGCGGTCTCATCGATATTCTCAACAAGGCGCAAGGTTTCCAACGCCCAGTCGCGGACATTGGGCTCCCCAGGCACATCGGCAGCATTCGCCAAAAGTTCGGCATTCTTTTCAAACATGATCCACACCCGCGGCGCCGCCCAAAGTTGCGAGAAAAGCTTTTGCCCATATTGCTGTATGAGTTCCAACGCTAACTCACGGCCTATCGATTCCTCGCGGGTAAGAGTGAGAACGAATGGGGTTCCAGTTTCTCTCTGTTGATCGCGCGCCCTCGCAACACCTACCACATCGAGGTCGGCAAGAGGCGCTGGCGTCTCAGGGCAATAAAGCTCTGTATCCCGGGTAGAGACAAAGATGATCTCGCCTTCGCGCGCCAAGAGGTCGATTGGCTCTTGCTCCCAAAATGATCGCAGCAAGCCGGTTAGCTTCTCCTTTGAGATCACTTGCAGGGCGCGGTTTAATGGAAAGAAGGTCGTGTGACCGCAGAAATAGACGTCGGCTGTGCGCGGCTCCTTTGAAGGAGTGACGTCGTCAGCCGGATCGCTGCTGGAAGGGTCGGCCAAATCGCCAGCCTGGTGCGAAGCGCTCCACCAATCGTCGGACTGGGTCGCTTCCGCATTCGCAGCGGAGTCCTGAAGCGGTTCGTCCGCCTGCGGAACGTCTGAACCTTCCGTTTGTTCCTGTTCCTGGTCTTGCTCTTGCTCTTCGCTATTCGAAGATTCGATGTCAGCTTCTATTGACTTGGGTTCACCGGATGATTTCCGCATAACCTAAGCAAATCCCATATAACGGCTTTATCAAGAACCCAATCATGGCAATGAGGACCTCCGGCGGTCTGTTGAGAACCGTCGCGAGAGCTCCCGCCGGCTAATTTTTCCCCGCTCGTTCGCCGGGATTGCGTCCACGATGAAAATCTGCTTCGGGACCTGCCAAGTGCTTAGGCCGCCACGGCAAAACTGCAGGAGGTCAGTTTCGCTTACATTGGGTGCTGCCACCACGCAGGCCGCCACTTCTTCATTGCGCAGTGCTCCCGCGCCTGCGGGACGACCAAACACGACTACTTGCCGCACGCCGCTGGAGCGCAGCAAATGCGCTTCCACTTCTGCGGGGTTCACCTTCTTACCCGCGACGTTGATTACGTCCGAAATCCTACCGACGATTTTGAACCCGGAACTTTCTCGCGCCAATAGATCGTCGGGGACAAAAATTCCATCGCTTAACTTTTCGTTGTCCGGTTCCGGGAAATAGCCATCGCCCACAGCGGCGCTGCGCACGCGAACCTGGGTCGCTGACCCATTTGAATCGATCATCTCAAGATTTACACCTTTCATTAACTCGCCAACGAACCCTTCGCTCGGGTTAATTGCTTCGAGATCGTAGCAAATCCCCCCACATTCCGATGCACCGTAAAATGAGTGGATTGCCAGATTAAACTTTTCCTGGAATCTCTTCGCGATTGCAATCGGGAGAGGCGCTCCGGCAGAAATGCAGAGCCGGAGCTTTGACAACGCGGGGACGTGTCCCATTTCACAAAATGCCTGATAGAAGACAGGCATTCCTGGGAAAACGGTTGCATTGCTGCGGACAAGATCGGCGAGAATGGCGCGTGGTGTTCTGTCACGACTGATGACCATCGGCACACCGCGTGCGATCAGCGGCGTCAGGAGGTTACTAAAACCGTAAGAGTGCGAGATCGGGATAACTCCGAAATTCAGATCATCGTCGGCGATTTCCGTGGTGTCGCAAATCTGATTGCAATCGGCCAAAAGTTGCTCGCTGCGAAAGCGAATCGCCCGTGGTGTGGCTGTTGTGCCGGAGGTTAATTTTAACAGGGCCGGACGTCGTTCGCCCCAATCCGGTGCGGTGCTGGTTGTCCTCAGCCGAATGATTTCCGGTGAGCCTCCGCCGGGGACAGCGGACACTACAACGTTCACGCGGCAAATCTTCAAGGCCTCGGCGCGTTGTTGTTCGCTGATTGATTGTTCGAGTGGAAGAACAACCAAATGTTTGCGCAGGCAACCAATCAAAATCGACGGCCAATCTTCATGGTTGCCGACTTGGACTGCGAGAACGTTGCCTTCGGGAAAGACGTCGATGTTTTGCAACAAATCGCGCGTGCGCTGTTCGATCTCGCCGAATGTCCGGAGGACTTCGCCGCTCGGTGCAAAAATGGCTGGCGCATCGCGTTTTCGCGCCAGTGTTTTCTCCCACACTTCTAACAATGGATCTGAGGATTTCATCGCTTGCGCGAGACTAGTTGCACGAGTAGATTTCGCGCTCCTTTCCAAAGATGAAGGCCAATATTCATCCAGAGTATTACGTGACCGATATGGTGTGCGCATGCGGTGCGGTGTATCATACCCGCTCCACGCGCCACGATATTAAGATCGGTATTTGCGCCGCTTGTCATCCCTTTTTCACTGGCGAACAGAAGTTCGTGGATACGGCCGGGCGCGTCGAGAAATTTGCCCGCCGCTACGGCAGCACCAAAGCCGCACGGCAGCACCAAAGCCGCACGGGCTGAAAAGAAAGCTTAGCTGATTTCTGTAGCTGGGGTCGCTGACCCCGGCCCATCCGCGGTCAGCGACCGCGGCTACAACCAATGGAATTTGACTCCCTAATTCAACTCAAACGCGAGCGCTTCGATCAACTCGAGCGCGATATTGCCGATCCGGCGCTTTTTTCCAATCGCCAGCGAGCCAAGGCCATCATGCGCGAGCATGCGAGCATCAAGCAACTGCTGGCGAAATGGGACGAACTCGAAGCTGCCCGGAAGCAATTGGACGACAATCGCGAGCTGGCGATGTCAGGCGATGTTGAGATCGCGGCGATCGCCGACGACGAGATTCCGGACCTCGAACAGCGAGTGGCAGATCTCGAACGTGAAGTTCAAATCGCGTTGCTGCCGCCGGACGAAAATGCAGACCGCGACGCGATCGTGGAAATCCGAGCCGGAACGGGCGGAAGCGAAGCGGCCATTTTCGCCGCCGACCTGTACAGGATGTATCATCGCTATGCAGAATCTGCCGGGTTAAAAACCGAGGACCTCGAATCGAGTCCGTCTGAGCTGGGCGGATTCAAGGAAGCGATCTTCCGCGTTTCAGGCGAGTCCGTTTTCCGCAAGCTCCGTTACGAAAGCGGAGTTCATCGTGTGCAGCGCGTGCCTGCCACTGAGGCACAAGGTCGGATTCATACATCGACCGCGACAGTCGCAGTCTTGCCCGAAGCGGAAGACGTCGATCTCGAATTGAAGCCTGAAGATTTGCGAATTGAAGTCTCGCGCTCTGGTGGCCCGGGTGGGCAAGGCGTGAACACAACCGATTCGGCCGTGCAGGTGTTGCACATTCCGACAGGCACAATCGTGCGTTGTCAGGATGGTCGCAGTCAGATCAAAAACAAGGAGCGAGCGCTTTCGATCTTGCGCGCGCGGTTGCTGGAGCGAAAGCAGCGCGAGGAAGAGGCAAAATACAGTGCACAGCGCCGCGGCCAGATCGGTACGGGCGGGCGTGAAGAGAAAATTCGGACCTACAATTTCCCGCAGAACCGTGTGACAGATCATCGCGTCAGCCTGACGCTCCATAATCTTGATCGCGTGATCGAAGGCGATCTCGAAGAGCTGATTGGCGCGTTGCAAGCCGCCGATGTCGCGGAGCGTTTGAAAGACTCAGCGGTGGCGGCTGGCGTGTGATCGTACCAGTGATTTGAAGATCAGCATTGCCTTCCGGGGCGTGATTTGTTGGAAACGATTCCGTGGCCGCCAGTCGATGCTCATCGTCCTTCGGACGGTCGAGCGGAATCTCGGCGTCTGGCGTAAGGGTGATCTCAATGGTCGCGGCGTCGCCCAAAGCCAGGGCGACACGCTTCGCGGCACTTGGGGAACTGGCGGCTCGAAGCAAGGCGCAGGCGAGTTTATTGGCGTACGGCAAAAACGAGACAAGAGCTCGCCGTAAACGGACTCCAAAAGACCTCGCATTCTGCCGCTTCGACTGAAAAAGGAGCAATCGCGCTTCGACTGAAAAAGGAGCAATCGTTGACGTTTTCGCTTAATTACGACGCATGACCGTTCTCGAAGTGCTGCAAGCGACAACTGCGTACTTGAAGAAGCACAACGTCGAGAACTCGCGTCTCAACGCCGAGCACCTAATGGCGCATGCGCTGGGTCGGAAACGGATCGAGCTTTATCTGGATTTCGAGCGAGAGTTGACTGAAGCGGAACTGGGGCCATTGCGCGAATTGGTGAAGCGTCGCAGCGAAGGCGACCCTCTCCAGCACTTGTTAGGCACCGTCGAATTTTGCGGACTCACTTTTCTATGCGACAAGCGCGCTATGGTTCCGCGGCCGGAAACGGAGCAACTTGTGGAGCTCGTTGAATCGAGAATCGAGAATGATGACGCGCTTGCGCTCGCACAGGAAAATGCCGCCATGCTAAACTTGAATGACCGGGTCCAGTTTCTGAAAAGCCGTCTGCTCGAAAATGTCGAGGGAGCTTTCGATCTAATTGTTGCGAACCTTCCTTACGTCTCGACACAGGGCCGACATACTCTTTCGCGTGAAGTATTGCACGATCCGAAAGTTGCACTGTTCGCCGGAAAACGAGGCGATGAGCTGGTGCGCGAACTGATTGATCAGGCCCCAACACGGCTCCACCCCGGTGGGCTGCTGGCCTTGGAAATAGGGCTCGGTCAGAGCGAGACGCTTCTTTCGGCTCTGGCGGAAAAAAATTACCGCGACATTTGTTCGAAGAACGATTATAACGGCGTGACACGGTTCATTTTTGCCAGGTATGGATAAGATCCTCGTCCACGGCGGTCATCCGCTTTCCGGTTCTATCAAGGTCAGCGGCTCGAAGAATTCTTCGCTGCCAATCCTGGCTGCGACCTTGCTTACTCGAGAGCCTTGTGTTGTTCATGGCGTGCCCGACCTGAGCGACACGCATTACATGCTGCAAATCTTAGCTCACTTGGGTGCGCAGGTGGAACGCGCCAGTGGCACCGTGAGCGTCACGGCGGAAAAGACCCACTCTGTGGCTCCCTACGACGTCGTGCGCAAGATGCGCGCTTCCGTGTGCGTGCTTGGACCGTCACTGGGCCGTTGCAAGGAGGCGACCGTTGCTTTGCCCGGCGGTTGTGTCATCGGTGACCGGCCAATTGATTTGCATTTGAGAGGTTTCGAAGCGCTCGGCGCAGCGGTGCGCGTGGAAGGCGGCGACATCAAGGTTTTTGCGCCAAAATTGAGCGGGGCGGTTATCAATATGCAGAGTAAATTCGGCCCAACCGTCCTCGGTACTGATAACGTGATGATGGCTGCCGTTCTGGCCGATGGTGTGACAGTAATTGAAGGGGCTGCACAGGAGCCCGAGGTCGTAGACCTTGCAACGTTCCTGAATAAAATGGGCGCCAAGATCGAAGGCGCGGGAACGCGTCGAATCATCATCGAAGGTGTGCCCGATTTGCACGGCGCGGAACACCGGGTGATCCCCGACCGGATTGAAGCTGGAACATTCCTGGTCGCAGGCGCAATTGCCGGAAAAGGAGTCACCGTCAAGAGAGTGGAACCAGAGCATCTACGCGCAGTCACCGATGCGCTGGCGAAATGCGGTTTTCACATCAGTATCGGCGACCATGCGATTTCGATCCTGCCTAACGGAGACGCCAGCGCGCTGGAGTTAACAACGGCACCATATCCAGGCTTCCCGACCGATATGCAGGCGCAGATGTGCGCGTTGCTCTCCATTAGCAAGGGCATCAGTTCCGTGACCGAAAATGTTTTTCCGCAGCGTTATATGCATGTGGCGGAGCTAAAGCGCATGGGTGCGCAAGTGCAGTTGGAGGGGGCGACCGCGGTAATTGATGGTGTTGATTGTCTCCTCGGGGCGCCGGTAATGGCGAGCGACCTGCGCGCGTCGGCCGCACTGGTGCTTGCAGGGTTGAAGGCCGACGGGATTACCGAAGTTACCCGCGTTTATCACATCGACCGCGGCTACGAACATCTCGATGAGAAATTGAGCGAACTTGGCGCACACATCGAGCGTGCAAAAGCAGCGTAATCGAATCTTTTTCCTTGCGCTTCTCGCGGCCAGCGGGCAGTCGTTGTGATAAGCAAGTGAAAGGATAAATATGGATCAAACACCTTCGCCGCCTCCTTCAACTTCATCCGATGTCCGAACATGGTGCGTCCTGTGCCACGCCGCCGCATTACTGGGATTGTTTTTTCATTTCCTGGGCCACATCCTGGGGCCGCTGATCGTTTGGCTCATGAAACGTGGCGACTCGCCTGAGATCGACGCCTACGGAAAGGAATCGCTCAATTTCCAAATCTCGATGCTGATCTATGATGCCGTCGCCGCGATCCTCTGTGCCGTGCTTATCGGCATTCCGATCTTGATCGGGCTTTGGCTGTTGAACACGGTGCTTGTCATCATCGCATCTGTGAAGGCCGGCCAAGGAGAGTTCTATCGCTATCCCTTTACGATTCGGCTGATCAATTAACTACGCGCCGTCATCCCGAGCGAAGTTGAGGGACCCCGTCGCGCTTTGAGATAATATCGCGGGATTCTTTCGACTGCGCTTCGCTCCGCTCAGAATGACACTGCGTGGCTGGCGTCGCGCGTTTCTGCCAACCGGCGCAGCATCTTTAGATTGACCATATCTTCTCGTAAATCTTTGCCCTTCGGGGTTTCGAGTACTTTTGGGATTTTGCGGAACCGGCGGTCGTGCATGATGAAGCGGAAGGCCGGAAGTCCGATTTTGCCCTTGCCGATGTGTTCATGTCGATCCACCCGTGAACCGCGGGGAGTTTTGGAATCGTTCAGGTGAATTGCCACGAGACGATCCAGGCCAACCACATGATCGAATTCACGGAATGTCTTCCGAACCGAGGCGTCGCTGCCAATATCATAATCCGCAGCAAAAACGTGCGCGGTGTCGAGGCAGACACACAATCGATTGGGTTCACGCACGCGGCTGATAATGTATGCCAGATGCTCGAATTTGTTGCCCAGGCATGACCCCTGGCCAGCGGTCGTTTCCAGCGCGATCCGCGTTTTGATTTTCGGCAGACCACAGAGGACGCAGTCAATCGATTCTACGACGATTTTTTCAAGACCCGCTTCTTCACCCGCGCCGAGGTGCGCGCCGGGGTGCAATACCAAAAATGGGAGTTCCAGCTGATCGGCGCGAACCAATTCTTCCGATAGCGAGCGGATCGAATTTGCGTGAAACTGCCTGTTGGTGGCGGCGAGATTGATGAGATAATTCGCGTGCGCGAAGATCGATAACAATTCGCTGCGTTGCTGATGTTGACGGAAGCGGGCGATTTCATCGCGAGTGAGCGGGCGAGCGAACCACTGCATGTTGTTTTTCACGAACATTTGCATTGCGGTGCAGTTGATCGAACGCGCGCGCTCAATCGCCATGTCGACACCACCGGCAATCGACATGTGCGCGCCAAGGAGAGTCGGATAAATCGGTGAATCAACGAATTGGCGAGCCGGTGAAGGTGCCGTTTGTCCGTCTCGG
>Ga0193747_1000414_pt1 | contig 14693 bp, 17 predicted proteins | sample L1m2metaG_FD_143048 | JGI IMG/M metagenome (GOLD analysis project Ga0193747, IMG submission 143048) | Soil microbial communities from a riparian zone of the East river system, Colorado, United States - L1m2 | ecosystem: Environmental > Terrestrial > Soil > Riparian zone | place: USA: East River...
GGCGGCGGCGGGCACGGAGGAGGCGGACGCCGAAGATAAAAGGAAGGAACTGTGAATGAGAGAAACTAAAATGAAATCAACACTAAGAATTATGACTTCCTCGAAATTTACGTTGATCGCTTCCGCGATTGCCAGCTTTTGGTTGTTAGGCTTCGGCTTACACGCCGCAACATCGTCGAAATCCGAAGCAGCTTCGGCGACGCAACCAGCTCAAAAACAATTCGACACACCGCAACAGGCGGCCGACGCCCTTATTCAGGTCGCGGCGAATTTTGACGTTGCCGCGGCGAAGGAAATTCTGGGGCCCGATAGCGAGGATATAGTCGCTTCCGAAGACCCGGTTCAGGACAAGAACCGTGCAGCGGAATTTGCAGCCAAGGCAAAAGAAAAAATGTCCGTCCAGACAGACAAGAAAAATCCGAATCAGGCCATTGTGTTGGTAGGTAACGATGAATTTTCGCTTCCGATTCCGCTCGTGAAGCAAAAAGGGAAATGGTTTTTTGATACGAAAGTAGGTCGCGAAGAAATATTGAATCGGCGCGTGGGTGCGAACGAACTGAACGCTATTGAGATTTGTCGTGGCTTCGTTGACGCGCAACACGAGTATGCGGCGGAAAAGCATGATGGTTCGAAGGTGAACCAATACGCTCAGCGCGTCATCAGCACGCCCGGGAAAAATGATGGTCTGGCGTGGCAAAACTCGGACGGGACATGGGAAGGTCCGGTCGGAGAAGAAGTGGCCAAAGCGCTCCAGGAAGGTTATTCCGCGCAGGGAGGTAAACCTTATCATGGTTACTACTTCAAGGTGCTAAAAGGCCAAGGGCCTGCGGCACCCATGGGCGAGATGGACTTCATGGTTGGCGGCGCGATGATCGGCGGATTCGCACTCGCGGCCGCGCCCGCTGAATATCGGGTGACTGGAGTGATGACATTTATCGTTGGCCCAGATGGAGTCGTGTACGAAAAGGATCTCGGACCCGATACGCTGAAGACGTTTCAGAGCATGGACAAGTACAACCCGGACAAGACTTGGAAAGTGACCGAGGACGACGTCGACGAGGACCAGGGCTCTGAATCGCAATCACAATGAGCGTAACGACTCATCGCTGCCGTTAGCGGAGCGGCAAGAAATCTGATTAACGAACGCGCGCGCGACGCGGACCATGATCCGAATTTCTTGTGCATGATTCGGAATGGTTTACTCCGGAGCGATTAGCGAATCGCGTAGCGAACGGCGCATCTTCAAGCTTCACATCTCACTGGTGATTTAGTATCGCCATCTGAACCATGGATCGGAACCTCTTTCTGGCGCTTACGCTCAGCGCGACTTTTCAATGCCTCGCCCAAACGCCGGAACCGTTCGAAGTACGACGCGCGGAACCCGTCTTTGAAGAGCTGCCCGAGCTCAAAGCGAGCGAGATCCTCAAGCCCGAGTTGCTCAAAGGACCGCATTATGTCGTACGCGATCCGGTGCCGACGGGGTCAGGCATGAATCAGTTCACGATTGATTCAGACTTTGGTGTTTTCGAAGCGGACGGAAACGAAATGCTGCTCCAACGCCTGAAGGAGATCGACGCGATCGCGCGGCTGCAGGAGGTCTCACGTACCGACGAGTTTAAGAAATCACTGGTGGCTGCGGCAAAAAGCCCGCTCAACTCGGCCAGGAACATCGCCAGGGATCCGGCGCAGGCGATTTCCAACGTTCCAAAAGGAGTCATGAAATTTTTGGGGCGCGCCAAGGAAACGGTCGAGAACGTCGGTAAAGGAGGAGGCGGAAACGACGGCGACGGGAACAGGATGAAGGACGCCATCGGCTACTCGGACAAAAAACGAAAGATCGCGCTACAGATGGGGATCGATCCATACAGCACCAATACAGTCCTGCAAAAGCAGCTGGACGACGTCGCCTGGGCTTCGTGGGCCGGTGGATTCACCTTTAGTGTCGCTACTTTCCCGATCAGTGGCCCGATGGGAGCGGCACTCACGGTGACCAATCTTAACAGCACGGTCGAGGAACTGCTGCGTGAAAAATCACCGGCCGAGCTTGAGCAAATCAATCGCTCTACCTTCCGCGCGACGGGCGCGAGTGCGAGTGACACCGAACGGATCCTTCAGGGTGGCGCGTTTACACCCACGCAGGCCACGACATTCGCGGTCCATCTCAAAGCACTTAAAGGCGTCGCAAATCGCGGCGCCTTTGTCAAAGTTGCGGCACAAAAAAGCACCACCGAAGCTGACGCTCTCTTCTGCGTTTACACCGCGGCTTTGATGGATCAGATCCACGAAAAAACGCCAATCGCTCGGATCGTCATGCTTCACGACTTTCCGATCTGTGTCGCCAAAGACGGAACAATAATCGTCGCGTTACAGTGGGATTACGCCGCCTGGACGTCAGGCGCAGCCGGTTTCACTGATGACGTGCAAAAGCTCGCCGCGACATCTGGTCAAAGCGCGCATGTCTCTGTCGGTCTTTCCGGAGAAGTTTCCCCGCGTTTGCGCGAGGAATTGGAAAAGCGTGGGATGACCGTCCAGGATCGGCTCGTTCCAGGTCCGCTAAAGTGATCAGTACGCGCGACCAACTGCCATAGCCGCGAAAGAAACAATTACCGCAATGCTCGATCAAATATTTGGCCGGTTCTTTTCAAGCCAGTGGATCGTGTTTGCGAGTCTGCTGATTTTGCTCGTTGGCCTTTCCGAATTGGCGTGGCGCATGGGCTTCGCGTCGAGCAGGAAGAAGTCGGAAGCAGACAAGGACAGCGGCACCGTGAGATCTGCAGTGCTGGCTCTGTTGGGATTGTTGCTTGGATTCAGTTTCGCCATTGCCGCCGCACGACACGAAACGCGCCGCGAACTTCTGGTTGAGGAGGCAAGCTCAATCAGTACGACAGCGCGCCGGGCGCAGCTGTTATCCGAACCGCACGCCGCTAATGTTGTGCAGTTGCTTCGGGAATACGTTCCACTTCGAATCGAGGCCCATCGCGAGGCGCAATTTTCGGATCAATTCGCAGCGACGCGCAAACGCAGCGCCGAACTTCAGGACCGCATTTGGACTGAGGCTGTCGCCGCTGCTGCAGAACGGCCATCTCCGATCACCGCCAGTTTCATTGCCAGCCTCAACGAAACGATTGACCTCGAAGCGACGCGCATCTCTGCGAAGCGCAACCATGTGCCCGGCGCTGTCTGGTTGCTTCTGTTATGCGTGGCGGGTTGCGGCTTGTAGCTGGTCAGTTACCAGGCGGGAACTTCCGGGCGACACTCAATTCTTGAGCGATTTGTTTTTCCAGTGCTCGTTGCCATCGTCATCACGCTGATTACGGATATCGATACGCCGCGGGGTGGCCTGATCTCACTGGATGAACGGCCTCTGCTGGAATTGAACGAGACGCTGCGTGGTTCTTCTACGTCGACCACGCGGTAATGTCCTTGTAGGCCTGGTGCCAATGCGGATTTCAGTGGCCGAAACAAAAAATGTGTTTATCTGTTGAATCATGAAGATGCTCGCAGTGCGATGTCTCGTGGCTCTCACCTTGTTGCTTGCAGTAACAGTTGCTTTCGCCAACCCTTTTAAAAGCAAGATCATCTCCGGCGACGATTCGGTTCTCGAAATCATAGTGCCTGGCGATCATTTTATGAAGATTACGAATTTTACGCAGGACGGAGGCACAGATCGGGCCGTTGTGGAGGTGACCCTGCCGGGGGACACTGAAAATGGCGGAACCACCAATGTTCTCACAGCGACCCGAATTGATTTCAGCACCGGCACCAACGCGGTGAACTTTCCCGAAATTGGTAATCGAGTGACAATTGCAGGCCCCGCTAGAGTGAGAATCAGGCCAGTAGTCGGCGCAAAGCTCTTCATCACTTACAAAAAAGAGCGTGACGAGGGCAGCCAAGGAGGCGGCGGAGGCGGAGGCGCCAGCCCAACGCCGCTTCCAATCTTCAGTCCTACTCCCGGTGCAACACCTACACCGACTATCCCTCCCCTTCCAACGCCCTGAGGGCGTTTAGCCCGCCAGCGCGTCAATCGCTTTCCATTCTTCCGGCGTCAATTTGAGCTTGGCGGCGGCGACATTTTCTTCCAAGTGCGCCAGAGATGACGTGCCAGGAATCGGCAGCATAACCGGCGACCGCTCCAGAAGCCACGCCAGCGCCACTTGAAAAACACTGACGCCGTGTGCTTTTGCCGCGGTATTCAGCGGGCTTTCCGGTTTCAACCCTCTGCCTCCTCCGATCGGGAACCACGGCAGAAACCCAAGCTTTTCCTTTTCGCAATACCCGAGAACGTCTTCCGATTCGCGATCTTCAATGTTGTAACGGTTCTGCACGCTAACGATCGGAACAATCTTGCGCGCGCGATCGATCTCTTTCCGGTCAACGTTCGATAATCCAATGTGCCGAATTTTTCCTGCGTCCTGCATTTGCTTGAGCGCACCGACGGATTCTTCAATCGGCACTTTCGAATCGACCGTGTGCAATTGATACAAATCGATCCGGTCGAGGCGTAGCCGTTTGAGACTTCCATCAAGTGCTTGCTTAAGGTGGTTAGGTCGGCAGTTTGGAACCCATTGGCCGGGGCCGGGGCGAGTGAGTCCGCCTTTCGTGGCGATCACGAGTCCCTTTGGATAAGGATAAAGCGCCTCGGCAATGAGTAGTTCGCTTGTATCCGGACCATAGGCGTCGGCCGTGTCGATCAAGTTCACACCCAATTCCACCGCTCGTTTAAGAACCTTTAGCGCGTTCTGTCGGTCGGTCGGCCATCCCCAAATGCCTTCCCCAGTGACGCGCATCGCGCCAAAACCAAGTCGATTGACAGTGAAGTCGCCGCCCAAATTAAACGTCGGATTCGTAGCCATGTTTGATGATGCTGCCGTGGTAGCTCCAAGAATCGCATCGGATTTGCCCGCCAGAAGTGCCGCCCCACTCGCCAAACCGATTCCAAGAAATCTGCGGCGCGTGACGCCACGCTCTTGGTTCCCGGCAGCAAGTTCATCCGTCATGACGCGAGGAGATACGTTCATGAAAACCGTTTTCAAATGCAAGGCGGTGATTCCCTTCGCTGGCGCATCACAACATCGAACGCGTTCTCTAAATCTTTTCCGAAAGTCACAATGCCGGCTTCGTGTCCGGCCATGGCGAAAATCTGTCTGCTTCGCACATCGCCCATTGTAAACAGGCGCATGATTTCGTACGCCATTTCCGGCGTGCCGTACGCAACGGCCTTCGAAGTTGTCGGTGCGCGATCGAGAAGCGTCGCCCACAAATCTGAGTCGTGACAATGAATGACCGCAGAGATCGCTGAATCGGATTCGTAAATCGCGGCGTGCGTCAACGATTCCGATGAAGGAATTGCAACCCCTTCGTAGCGGAGCCAATTCTTTCCGAAATCGTACGCCACGACTCGTACGCAATCCGTCGGCGCCAATTCGGGGAGAACACCCGTCGCTGAACAGGTGATGTAAAAATTCCTGCTTGCGCCGTCTCGTACGCTCAGGTTGCCAAACCCGATCCCGTTTGAGTCCAGACCAATGAGACGCAATTCCAGAAGTTCCCGCCGGATTGCATTCAGTTCAGCAAGCGCATTGAAGGCGGCGATATCAGCACGCGCGCGCTGATATGTGAATTTTACCTAATGGCTCATGGTGCGTGCTCGGGAAAAAGCGACCGAATGCTTTGTTCGTTTGCTTCGCAAACGCCGCGCTCGGTGATCAGTCCGGTGACCAACTCTCTCGGCGTCACGTCGAAGCCGTAGTTCGCAGCGGGACTTTCATCTGGCGCAATTCGGACGGCGATCTGTTGCCCATCACACCAGCCGTCTGCGTTTTTTACTTCTTCCGCGCCACGTTCTTCGATCGGAATTTCCTTCAATCCGTCGCGCATTTTCCAATCGATCGAGGACGAAGGCAGCGCAACGTAAAACGGAACGTTGTTGGCCTTCGCGGCTAACGCCTTCAGATATGTGCCGATCTTGTTTGCCACATCTCCCGTGTACGTAGTGCGGTCGGTCCCGACAATTACCAGATCGACCTCGCTGCGTTGCATCAAATGGCCCGCCGCGCTGTCTGCGATCACTGTGTGCGGCACACCGTGCTGGCCCAGTTCCCATGCAGTGAGTTTCGACCCCTGATTTCTCGGGCGCGTTTCGGTTACCCACACATGCAATGGCAAGCCTCTCTCGTGCCCGGCGTAGATCGGCGCAGTCGCGGAGCCGTAATCAACAAATGCCAACCAACCCGCATTACAGTGAGTAAGCACATTGACCGCCTTGTTGCCTTTCGTTTCCGCGATCTGTTGAATGAGCGCCAAACCGTGTTGCCCGATCATGCGGCAATGCTCCGCATCCTCATCTGCAATCGAATCGGCTGCGCGCAGTGCCAGGGCGATTTTTTCATCCTCAGTTTTTCCCGCGGCGACATTCTGTAACTGCCGCTCGATCGCCCAGGAAAGATTCACCGCCGTCGGCCTCGTCGCCCTGAGTTGAGCTGCCGCGTCAGCCATGTGCTCATCGAATGAATCTTGCCGCGCAGCTTCGAGCGCCGCGAGATACATGCCGTATCCCGCGCTCGCACCGATCAATCCCGCTCCGCGCACGTGCATCTCGCGAATCGCCGTGGCCATCTGATCGACGCTCCGAACCTCTTCGATCACGAAATCGTGCGGCAAAAAACGCTGGTCGATCAGTTGCACAACGCGTTGATCGTCCGGCTTACGCCAGATGGTCCGGAAATGTTTGTCGCCAACTTTCACAAACCAGAGGACGGCCTGAGGGCAGGCCATCTCCAATGCTCGCCATTGATCAATCGCCTAAACATCAATTCCCATCGGCACCGCGCCGGGGATATCCTCCCAGCCGGCGCGTTTCCAAAATTCAGCACCGCCGAGATTGTAGTCGGCCACAAGGATAAGAGCGCGCACGATGCCAACCCGGCGTAATCCGTCCAGGCATTCCTGTACCAGACGTTTACCCAGTCCGTATCGGCGATAAGTCGGATCAACGGCTAGATGATAAATGTATCCGCGGCGTCCGTCGTGACCGCACATTGCGACCCCAACAACCGTCGATCCGTCAATTGCCACCCTGCTCAACCCCGGATTGCGCGTTACAAATTGAGCGACGCCTTCTTTATCGTCACCCTCGGCAACCTCCAGGCCTTCGACTCGTTGCCAGAGCTGAAGCGTCGCGTCGTAATCGTCGATCGAAAATTCTCGAGTAACGATCTTGCCACTCATCTTGTGTTTACGACTCTAGAAGCATCGCTGTCATGTCGAGCGAAGTCGAGACATCCCGCGAAGTTACCTGTAGTTTGTCGTCACGGCACTCCTCGACTCCGCTCGGAACGACGGTTATGGAGGGCCAGACACGTCTGGACGGAAACCAATGTACCTTCGGCATTCGTCACAATTATGAAATGTAAATTCGCACTTTGTGTCTTGATACTTATGGCCACCCTGGACGCGAACGCGGAGTCGAAACCTTCGGCAACTTTGATTGTGACTAACGCTGCCGTTTACACGGTAGATAAACAGCATCCAAAAGCCGAAGCAGTCGCTGTGATCGGAGATCGCATCGTGGCCGTCGGCTCACGGGCTGACATTGATTTGTGGCGCGGTCCGCAAACCAAAGTGATCGATGCGGGAGGCAAACTGTTACTGCCTGGATTTAACGACGCGCACGTGCATTTCATCCAGGGCGGCGCGCAGCTGGTTCAAGTCGACCTGGTCGATGCCGCAACTCCGGAGGAGTTTGCAAAACGCATCGCGGCGCAGGTGAAAAAGACGCCGAAAGGCGAGTGGATTTTGGGCGGCCGATGGGATGAAACCAAATGGCCAAAGCCAGAGCTACCAACCAAGGACCTGGTAGACCCAGTCACGAATGACATTCCTCTATTCGTTGAGCGCTACGACGGTCACGAGGCGCTTGCTAACTCAGTCGCGATGAAGCTGGCGGGGATTGATGCGAAAACTCCCGACGTTCTCGGCGGAGTCATCATGCGCGATGCAAGCGGAAATCCCACTGGGGTTTTCAAGGACGCCGCAATGACACTGATCTACAAAGCCATTCCGCCTATGACGCATGAACAGCGGCTTCGTGCTGCTCGCGGCGCACTGAAACATGCGGCGTCGCTGGGCGTCACGAGCGTGCAGCACATGAACCCGGAATTTGCCGACGTTGCTGCCTATTCCGAGCTCGCGGAAAAAGGTGAGCTCACTACGCGCATCTACGCAGTGCCGATGGAAACGGACTGGCGCGACCAGGCGAAGGTCGGCATTCGTCACGCCTGGGGCTCGAGTTACCTGCGACTCGGCGCCGTCAAAGGCTATGCCGATGGCTCGTTAGGCTCGCGAACCGCTTACATGTTCGAGCCGTTTACCGATGATTCCGGCAACCGCGGCTTGTTGAGCGACGAAATGCATCCGCCCAGCGCCATGCGCGACCGGTTGATGCAAGCAGACGCCGCCGGATTACAACTGCGCGTTCATGCGATCGGCGACCGCGCGATTTCGATGATGCTCGATATTTTCGCCGATATCGAAAAGGAGCACGGCTATCATGACCAGCGTTTCGCTATCGAGCACGCGCAGCACATGGCGCAAAAAGACTTCGAACGTTTTGCGAAACTCCACGTCATCGCCTCAATGCAGCCTTACCACGCAATCGACGATGGCCGCTGGGCGGAAACGCGGCTTGGTCACGAGCGCGCGCGCTACAGTTACGCGTGGCGCAGCTTCCTCGATCATGGCGTCACGCTCGCATTCGGCACCGATTGGCCTGTCGCTCCGCTCGACCCGATGCTGGGAGTTTACGCCGCAGTCACACGCGCCACGCTCGACGGGAAAAATCCCGGCGGCTGGATTCCAGAGGAAAAAATTAAGCTACCGGAAGCAATCGAAGCCTACACCATGGGCGCGGCATTTGCCGAATTTCAGGACAGCGAGAAAGGCTCCATTTCACCCGGCAAACTCGCAGACATGGTGATAGTGAGCGACAACATCTTTGAGCTGAAACCGGAAGCCATTCGCAATACGAAGGTGAAAACCACGATCGTCGCCGGCAAAGTCGTGTACGGCGAGGGGTGAATCTGCAGCGTGACGATTCCGTAACCCCCTACGAAGCCGTAGCGCTTGCGGGAATGAAATTTTCCGGTTCGTCGAATCGAAGCCTTTTCCGCAGCTCGTGCCGGAGCAAAAAAAGGTTAACGCACATCTGAAAAATGACGGTGCCAACCGACAGATACCAGACTTCCCTGATCTCAAAACCTGGCATCCGTGAGATGATCAATGCGGGCACCGCGAAGAGAACCAGCCGCGTCAGGGAGCTAAACAGCGGCGGCAGGGTGTTGCCGATTCCCTGAAAGACGCTGGAAGTGGTGAAAACAATTCCTGTCGATATGAAATTGAATGAGACAATCCGCAGGTATTCGCTGCCGAAGGCAGTCACTCGCGGGTCGCGTGAGAAAATTCGAATCAGCGTCGCCGGTGCGAGATATGCAATCAGCGTGAGGACCACCATCATTAATGAGGCAATACCGATCGCCGAATAGACAGAATGCCGGACGCGATCCGCACGACGGCCGCCAAAGTTTTGTCCCACAACGGGCGCAACAGCAAAGCTAAGGGCCATTACGGGTAAAAAGAGCGCCTGCATCACGCGCGCCCCGATTCCGAAACCGGCCTGTGCCTCTGGCCCAAAGCCGCGGATGATTGCGTAAACGAGCACGATGTAAACGAAGATCAGCAAGAACTCCGCTCCCGCCGGGACACCGATCCCCAGCATGCGTTTCCAGATTTTTGGGTGCGGTCGGAACAGCGGAAATCGGAACCGTACGTAGTGATATTTCTTTTCGAAATAAATTATCATCAACACATCGGCGATAAGAATCGAAATGAACGTCGCGAGCGCCGCGCCGGTAACACCAAGCTTCGGCCACGGACCGATTCCAAAAATCAGCAAAGGAGCAAGCACGATGTTAAGAAACACACTGAGGATCTGGAAGCCCACAGCCGGTTTTATGATGCCGGTCGCGCGCAGCGCTGAACCCAGCGCAACAAGAGGAAACTGGAGTAACAGCCCCGGCAGAAACCAGAGCAGGTATGCTTTTGCCAGCTCCGCGGTCGCGGCGTCCGCGCTCAGCCAGTCACAATACGCCGGGCGCAGAATGAAGCCGACAACACCCAGCCCGAACGCGATCAGGATCGACATAACGAAGGATTGATTGAACACCACTTCGGCGTGCGGCTGATCCTTTCGTCCGGCCGCGTGCGACATCAACGTGGTCGTTCCCACCCCGAGCATTTGAGTCAGCGCCAGCACAATCATCATGAGGTTGCCGGCCACACCGACAGCAGCAATCGCTTCTTTTCCAAGGTGGCCGACCCAATAAAGATCAGCCAACAAATAAAGGGTCTGCACTAGCATGCTCGCCGCCAAAAATGCCGACATATGCAGCAAATGTTTGGTGACTGAACCCTGAGTAAGATCCTTCATTGATCGCGATTAGTCTCTCAACAATCAGCCATCAACTGCAATTGGAAGTCTCATGCTGTTGCAGGCGGCGGGGGAATCGGAGGAGGGATTCCCGGGGATATGCGCTTTCGCCAGGCGACGCGATGGAGAATGAGGAAAATCAGCCAACTAGCAAATGCAACCAGACCGCCGGGAATGGTGACGAGCATGAACCAACCCATCATACCGAGTGAATAAAGGAGCTCGCCATAATCGTGTCCGTTGATGATGCACGGATGCGCCGAGCCTTCGTCCACTTTGCACCCGTACATATTCGCGATTGTGGCGCACAACATGACGGATCCTATCGGCGCAAACGCGAACGCCGCGATTACGAAAAGCGCCAGCATATACCACAGCCATGGAAATCTTTTATGGGGCTTACTGTTCATGACCGCGATTCAAATCATAGATCGCGAGTCAACATTCTTGCTCGTGTGTTCAAATCTCTGATCTACTGAGTTTGCTGGACGATCCCGTGTTGTTCGGCCCAGTCCCAAAGCGCGGTGAACTCAGCTGGTGGCGATTTATGCGTTCGCTGAAAATGCGACCGGTGGTTCTTTAGCATTTTTCCGAGCGTCATTCCGTCAGCCCCGGCACGATTCGGATCGGCGCCGCGCTGGAGCAATAGCAGCGCATCTGCATACGCGAGATTGTCATCCAGTCCCATTGCCGTGCGATAAAGCAACAATGGATAATCGGCAGAATCCGAGCCATCCGTCGGCATGGCAGAATTCACATCAGCACCGTGATCAAGGAGCAGCTCAAAGCGCGACCTCGCCTGATCTTTGTAGTAACCCAAATACCAGTTCATCAGAATCATCGGCCGACCAAACTCATCGCGCGTATTCGCATTTCCGCCTGCCTCCAACATTGAGCGGAGGACGGGCGCCGATGAATGCCCCGCATCCGCCATGGAGAGAGAGTCCGGCTTCCCATTCGTGTAATTCGGATCCGCGCCCAGAGAAAGCAACGTTCTAACAGCCTCGACTGATTCCGGCCGCTGCCACGATTGCCTGACCGCGAAGTTGAGCAGTGTCGTTCCGTCTTTTCCGGGCGCTTGCAAATCCGGCACGTTCTTTGCCGCCGCGCGAATCGCCTCTGAATCGTTCTTCACGATGCCTTGCGCGACGGCGAACAGCGCCGGTTGCTCGCCAAAATCCCATCTTCCCGACTCCAGCTCCGCTTGGAATTGGCGGCGATGCCGCTCGCCCTTTTCCAGCGAAACGAAACCAACAACGAAAAGCAAGACCACGGCGCCAACACCGATAAAAACTACAATGGCGATTACGCCGATCGCCCATTTAAATACGGTTCGTCCTTTCACTCTTTAGTCACAGCTGAACACAGATCGAACAGGGATTACAAGCTTCGTAACACGCTAACTGTAGGGCGTCTGTGTCAGACGCCTCCTGACCGTCCAAATCCGTGTTAATCCGTGGCCACCAAAGCTTCAGTGTTCTCGCACGAACTTCTCAATCTCACTTACAACACGATCGAGTTCGTCGATCAGATCCGAATGATCGCCGTGCTGTCGAAACGTGGTCACAAGGGTTCGGTAATACCAAACGGTGCCGTCTTTTTTTCCACTGAACCGTTCGAACACTTCGAGACCATGTCGTCGAAGCTCAGCCAAAATCGCACGCGTGTTATGCAACTTATCCGACGCTGATACCAGCCGTATCGAACCATCGGAGTTTTTGAGATGCTCGATGTAAGCGCGCTTTCGTTCCAACCACGGCGGCTTTGGCGTCTCGTATGTGTCGGTGCATCCATCAACGATCCTGGCGACGTCATCGCCAAATTTTTCCCGGATATCTCGCAATCGTTCCGCGCCACCGCAATCTTCCACCGTATCATGAAGCAACGCGCCGATCGCTTCGGTTTCATTCGCGCCGTACTCAAGTCCGATGGCGGTCACGCCAAGAATATGCGCAACGAACGGAATTCCCGTTTTCTTGCGCGTCTGATTAGCATGCGCACGCGTCGCATAAATCAGCGCCTCTTCAAACTTCTCCGACAGCTTCATTGATGAGCCTAACACAGGCATTTTCCTGTCGCTTCGGCTCACTGCTTGCGAATGGAGCTGATGGTCGGCTCACTGCTTGCGAATGGAGCTGATGGGATCAGCGACATAGAAGGCAAAGCTGCGAGGGTAGCAGTGAGCGAATGGAGCCGCGGGGACGCGAGCGACATAGATGGGCAAAACCGAGAGGTCGAAATGGGCGGGAGCACATGAGTCAATGCCGGCTACGAGCGAGTTTCAATGCGTCTTGTTAAACCCGTCTTCGTAACCGTGTTCGAAAGCGAGATCCCAATCCTGCTTGTTACCCGATCCTTGCTTCTCGAAATACTTCTGGGCCATCATGTTCAATCCCGCGGGCGTGGGCAATTTTGTGTCGCCTGGCGCTTGCTCTCCCACTTTCTCGCCGATCCAATACGCCTGACGTTCCTCCGCTGTGCGGCCGTGCTCTGCGCGATGCGTGTAGAACGCCGTCACACCGCACACGATAAACGCGGCCACTGCCATCATCACAAAAACCCGCACCGGTTTAAATTCCCTGGCCATAAGTTGCGCTAGCCAATCACACGCGATTCTTGCGGGCAAGACCTGTGTCCTGAAGCCACCACGCCCCGAAATGCAGCCCCGGTCCCGACCTGAGGTGCGAAAAATGAAGCGTAACCGTATTCCGCCTTGACGGATGCTGCTGATCGCGGATTCAATAACGTTCATCGCGATCCGATGCGTGGAGGCCGAATCACCAGAATCACCAGCGAGGAAAAATCGGCGATCAGTACGTACGTCGGGGCCGGCGTCGCTGTGCTGCTCGCCGTCGTCGGGATTTACTTTTTCTTTCTGGCGCAGAAAGAAAAAAAGGAGACCACAACTTTCGATCCTAACCGGCCGGTGCCTACCGACGCTGTTTTGAAAAGCCGGTTAAAGGCCGAGGAATATGGCGTGGTGCGGGGGAACGGCTCACAAACACCTTTTGAAAATGAGTTCTGGAACAGTGAGAAGATTGGCATCTACGTGGATATCATTACCGGCGAACCGCTGTTCGCTTCAGTCGACAAATTCGACGGCCACATCGGCCTGCCCACGTTCACGAAACCCATTTCGAAAGATTTCCTCATCGAAGTCCCCGACAACACAAACGAAATGCAACGGACGCAGGTACGCGCCAAGCGAAGTGATGCCCGCCTTGGCCACGTCTTTCCCGACCCGAAATCGCCCACCGGCCAACGCTACGTCGTTTACTCCGCCGCCTTTCATTTCGTTCCGGTCGACCAGCTGAAGGAGAGAGGTTACGCAGCGTACCTCCCGCTCTTCGACAAAAAGTAGGCTCTGTAGCCATGGCGCTGCGCGCCACGCGGAAGCATCTCGAAATTGACCAGGACGCCACGATCCGCAATTGGCAATGCGCGGACGTCGCGCAGGGACGTGGCTACCATTTCAAATCCCTCCAAATCCGTGTGCATCCGTGGCTAAAAACATGCGGGTGATTTTCCTGGGCAACTTCGCAGTCATCGTCGGGTTAAATCGGGAAAACAACAGGAGGGACTCTTCGATCATGGGAAAGAAATGTTTAGTGATGGCATTGGCGATGTTGGCATTCGGGTTTGGAACTGCTCCGCGCTCGAACGCCGGTACAGATATGATTGAGCCTTACCGCGCTCCGGCGCCCAGTTACAATTATGCGCCGCCACCGCCGCCGCGCCCTGTATATTACGTTCCTCCGCCAGTTCGCTTCGGCGTCGTCATCGGCCCGGGCTACGGCTATTACGGGCCGCGGTATGGATTTTATGGTTCACGCCGATTCTACGGCCGCAACGCTTACTGGCGCGGGCACCGTCATCACTGGCATTAACCAAGATCTGTTCCCGTGGGCGCGACCGCAAGTTTGCAGTGCGGTCTCAACGGTTCGTCTACTCCGCTTCTGTTTTGATTTCCGGAAATCCCGCTTGCTTCAGTTGTTGATTCAACGCGGGAACATCGGACTCCACTAATTTCTGCCACGCGTCCATCATCGGTCCGACTTTTGTCTCAAGAGCGGCAACAGTAGCCTTGGTCGCGGCTGTCGGCGCAGCATCGGCCACTTCGATTTCGTTGAACAATTGCCTCGTCGAATCCAAAACGAAGAGCGACGGTGGCGCGCCCGGCCGCGGATGCGGCGGTCCAAATTTCACGCGT
>Ga0193747_1000415_pt1 | contig 14667 bp, 10 predicted proteins | sample L1m2metaG_FD_143048 | JGI IMG/M metagenome (GOLD analysis project Ga0193747, IMG submission 143048) | Soil microbial communities from a riparian zone of the East river system, Colorado, United States - L1m2 | ecosystem: Environmental > Terrestrial > Soil > Riparian zone | place: USA: East River...
CTCGCCAGAGGCTGGCGTGGCTTGCGCTGCGATGCAGCCTGCTTCTTCAAGGCCAAGCCGAGCGCATAATAACCTTCGTGGAATTCCGGATTGATGCGCACCGAGCTCTCAAACGCTTCGATTGCGCCCTGAAGATCTGCGCTCTGTTGTAGCGTCTGGCCGAACACGTACTGAACATCGGCGCTGTCCGGTTCGCGCTCGGCGACCAGCCGTACATGCACAAGAGCGCCCTTGGCATCACCTTTTTCCCGAAGAGCGACGCCCAGATTCAGGTGCGCCACTAGATTGTCAGGCTCAAGCGCCAGTGCTCTTTGAAAGGCCCCAACCGCTTCGGACAATTCGCCATTCTTGGCTAACGCCGATCCCAGGTTCGTGTACGCCCGCGCGTATTTCGGGTCAAGCGAGACGGCCTTCCTGAATTCAGCGACGGCGCCGGGCAAATCACCTCTCTCGAGTGTAGCGACACCTAACCAGTTGTGGGCCTCGGCAGAGGTGGGGCCCAACTTCACCGCGCGCTGAAAGGCTTCGAGGGCATGCGAGAAATCGTTACGGTCCCAATATGCCAGGCCAAGCGCGACGTAGAGCTTGGGGCTCTCAGGATGTTGTTTTATTTCATCTTGAATCTGGCTGACCGATGCCGGCGCATTTTTACTTAGCTGTGCCCGGCCGGGCAGAATCGAACCCACCAGGAGAACGACCAAGCCTAGAGTTCGATTCACTTTCGCGCGACTGTCCATCGATCCGGGGTCCAACAGTCAAAGCTGCAAATGAGAGCTGGATTCGTCCTCCGTTTGGAGAGATTTCGCTATCTCCACTCGGTCTTCCGCTTTGTCATTCTTTCCCATTGGCGCGAACAGCAGCCCCAGTTTGTAGTTCGCTTTGACCGACTTTGGATTCAAGCGGACCGCTTTCTATAGGCTGTTTTTCGCCTCGGAACACCAGCGCGCACTCAAGGCCAAGCTGCCCAAGGCCTCGTATGATAACGCATGATCGGATAGCGCCGAAGCAAATCCTCCAAGGTTCGAATCGACACGTCACCCGACTTAGAACCGGCAGCAGATTGCGCCGATTCTGTCTCGGCACCTTTCATGTTGTTTGACCACGGGAACGATGGGGGTAAGCCTGTCGGCGTCAAACATGAGCAGGCCTTCTCAAGATGAACTACTTATTGCGTGCACGGATTCTGCTTGACAAGCTTGCCATCACCACCTGATGCGCACGAGCGACAAGCCTTGCCTGGGCAAAGTGAATTGCAAATGGGCTTCGCCGTGCTCCATCAGAATCCACGCCGGCGAAGTGAGGAGCTGCAATTGTCCCGCGCTCTGCAACTGATCGTATTGCTCAGGGGAAGGAGATTGCGGGAATCCCATTTGCTTCCAAGCCGTGAAGGCGTTGCTGTGATGCGCGTCAATACGGAAATGTTCGACATGCGCGAGGTGCATGGATTCGGGCAGCCCGGTGATCACCAAGTCGTTCGGCGCAGCGGGGGCATCCACATCCTCGTCGTGATAATTCCAGATCATGACTTCGATTTCGTGATTCGTGCGCGTGGCAATGGCGCTGATATCCGACTGCTGCCGCACTCCTGCGCTGACGACCCGCCCAGTGGGAAGCGCACCCGTGCTCGAAACCTTTACGCGTTCGCTGCCTAATAACCCGAACATCCGGAAGGCATTGAGCACCGGTTTGTCTATTCCATTGGTGGCCAGCTCGCGAAATCCTTCGAAGTAGGGCTGGTCTTCGAACTCGAAGGACCAGCTTACCGAGCCTGCAAGACGAACTTGCTCGCGGGCCGCCAGTGCGTAGGTGGCGTTCATCGCCTCGGCCGTGTAGGCGGCATACAAGGCACCATTGCGGTATCCATTCTGGGGATTGGTGCGTGCTGAACAGGCCGCGCAACCTTCCGGGTCGGACTCCCCCAGAATGATCGGGGTGTCACGCCACTCGGGAAAAGATTTGACGATTTTGAAACCCTGTTCTATGGATGCGAGCTGGCGCGCGATCCCCATCACCACGTGATCGCCTTGCCACGTTGGTGAGCCCTTGGGATGAAAAGAGATGAAGTCCAGTCGCGAACCGGTCTTTCCAGTCGCGTAGTTTCGCTGGTGCGCGCAATGATCGAGAAAAATGCGCAAGAATTCAGCCGCCTTCGGAGAAGCAGGGCCGGTGGAATCCGGGCCGCCCACGCGAGCTTTGGGAAGCGCTCGCAGAATGGCATCGGCCGAGTAGTCGTAGAGTTTGAGGAATTCCTCGGGAGTGCCTTGCCAGTAAGCGATATCGGGTTCATTCCAGACTTCCCACAACCAGGTTTTTACTTCCGCGTCGCCATAGCGCTCGCGAAGATGCTGAACAAATTGAAAAACGACTTCCGACCACTTCTGATAGTCCTTCGGCGGGTAGGTCCAGCCGGTAAAAACTGAGCCTTGCGGAAAATTGTGTCGGTAAGGCTGTGGATGAGTGGAAAGCGCTTCCGGCATAAATCCGATTTCGACCAGTGGTTTGATACCAGCGGCGCGAAAGGTATCGAAAATGCGATCCAAAATTGTCCAGCTATAGACCGGCTTTCCCGCTGCGTCTTCCGTGTAGATATTTGTGGAGCCCCATTTTAAGGATGCCGAGCCGTCACCGGTCGTCAAAAGATTGTGAACACGAACATACGCCGGCTTGGGGCTGAGAGCCGCGAGCTCGCCGAGTAATTTCTTCCCGTTGGAAGTGTAAGTGTAATTGGGCTCGTCATAGCCGAAATAATTCCAGATGGGGATCATCGGACCATCCGGCTGATCGGCGTGTACCTCGACTTTTATGCTTTGCGCCGTTTCTTGCGAGCGGCACGAAGGAACTGCGGAGAACAGAAGCACGAGCGCACCAAGGAGTCGATACAAAGTTCACCTTTTGGGAAGAAGGCTAACGAGACCTTCTGGTCGCAGATTATAGGGTTGGTGTCGACGATTAGACAATACGTCGCCGGAGTTCCAGGTTGACATCGTACCGCTTTCAGAATGCGCTAGACTCAGTAATAGTCATCGCCGCCGTGCGGCCAAAGCCAATGAACAGTGTCTTTACTCGATCGGCTGACTAATCTGCATGAAATCTGCTAGAACTAGAAGGGCGAACCCCGCGATGAGTTTGGCTCTGTGGTCATCGTTCAGTTTTGTTCTCTGCGGTTTGTATCTCACTTGGCCTGCGCTTCGAGCCCAGCATCAACCAGGCCCAGCCGTCGCAGCCGTAGAGATCGATGCGGATCGGGTCGAGGGTCAAATAAGCCCGGTGCTCTACGGCCAATTTGATGAATTTATGTTCGAAGGTGTGAAGCGCGGATTGACCGCTGAACTGATTCGCGATCGAAGTTTCGACGAAGCACCAAATGCGATAGGGCTGCCTCGCTTTTGGGAACGCGAACCAGATGACCGCAATGATGATCCAGGGCTGCACTTCCACTGGGACGACGCAGTGTTTTACCCAACGCGCCACGAATTCATGAGTGAGCGAACCGAACATTCGCTGCGGGTGAATCTTGCCGAAGACGATGGCCAGCGCCGTGGAATCCGCCAAGGGGGCATCCCCATTCGGCAGGGACTCCCTTACCATGGCTATCTGTGGATCAGGACCGATGTATTCAAGGCTCGCATCCATGTTGCGCTGGAAGCGGACAGGACCGGCGGGGAAACCTACTCGTCTGCGGAGATCAATGATGTTTTCGGAGATTGGAAGAAATACGATTTCACCCTGACTCCTTCAAAGAGTGATGCGCTCGCAAAGATCGTCATCCTGTTCAGCGGAAAGGGCCGCCTCTGGCTCGACCAGGTTTCTATGTTACCGGGTGATGCCGTGGATGGCGTGCGCTCCGATGTCTTCCAGAAGATCAAAGCGTTGCGTCCTGCCTTTATTCGCTGGCCAGGCGGAAACGTTGCTCAGGATTATCACTGGATGTGGGGCATTGGTCCGCGCGATCAGCGCCTCACATGGACGAACCTTTCCTGGGGCAACGAGCCGGAGTCCAGCGATTTTGGCATTGATGAATTCGTTCGTCTCTGCCGAAATGTCAGCGCTGAACCCTCGATTACCGTGAATGTCGAGGGCCGCGGCGCAACGCCTACTGAGGCAGCGGCGTGGGTCGAGTATGCGAACGGCCAGGCATCTTCCCGTCAAGGCGCCATGCGCGCAGCGAACGGCAACTTCAATGCGTTTAAGGTGAAGTATTGGGAAGTTGGGAACGAAATCTGGGGAGACTGGGTTCACGGGCACAGCGATGCCAATACCTATGCACAGAACTTTGAACGCTACGCCGCAGCCATGTCCGGCGTCGACCCGTCCATCCAGCTAATCGCTGTCGGCGACAACAACATGGACTGGAACCGTGCGGTCTTGCGGCTTGCGGGTCCTCATATCGACTATCTTGCGATCCATCATTATTACGGTACCAGGGATATGATGGGTGATCCGTTAAACCTCATGGCCCACCCATTGTCCTACGAACGTTTCTACAAGCAAGTTGGTGATCTCATTCGTGATCTCGTTCCCGGACGCACAATCAAACTGGCCATCAACGAATGGAACACCTCGTTGCCCGTGCCAAGCCAACACACGATGGCGTCTGCCTTATACGCCGCGCGGCTTATGAACGTATTCGAGCGCAGCGACATTGTGGCCATGAGCGCCGTGTCCGACATGGTAAACGGGTGGTCGGGAGGAATGGTTCAGGCCAGCCACGACAACCTATTCGTCACCCCCACGTACCTCGTCAATGAACTTTACAATCGGCACCTTGGCGCACAACGAATCACCGCGCGCGTAAGCAGCCCTACATTCGACGCAACCAGCGAGGGCAAAGGCGTGCCTTATTTGGATGTAGTGGTGAGCCGCACTGCTGACGGTAAGCACATCTTCATCAAAGCCGTTAATACAGATCCGCAGAGAGAGCTGCGCACTTCAGTGCACATTGCTGGGGCGCAGGTGTCTTCCAGCGCCGTCATTGAGACAATCAACGCGGATTCGATGACCTCGGCCAACAGCTTTGCGACTCCGAACGCAGTTTCACTACAGCAGAAAACGATCAAAATCGGATCGCATTTTCTGGTCGATTTCCCCCAACACTCGGTTTCCGTCATAACCCTGAACATACTGAGTCCAACTGCTTTCCGACGTAGTACCGCAGTCGTTAATTCCGATTGAGGGAAACGACAAACCACGAGAGTCGTTAGATACAACTAAGCGCGAGCCACCCCGTTGGGGCCTCGCTGGGGGAGCCTGCCTACAGAAGGATCGTAGTATCTGGCGCGATGGTAGGATGCACTCCAGATTTCCACCAACGTTGGTTCCCCCCTGAGCGCTCTTCCCGAGTTCTCTAGATGAACAGCTCTGCACTGACATGGAAAAACTCAGCGAGTTTTTTGGCCTGCGTTTTGCTGATGGAGCGCTTCCCGTGAAATACCTCGGAAGTAATCCCTTTCGAGCCAAATATTTTCCAGAGGTCTTTTTGAGTCAGGCTGCGCGCCTCCATCAAATGCTGGAGTGTCCGCTGTGGACTTGCTTTCCGAATTGGATAGCGCCGCTCCTCGTACTCGTCAATGAGCATGGTCAGCAATTCGGCAAGTTCCTTTTCTTCTGGCGAAGGGTTCTCACGTTCGTCGAGACGCAGCAGCTCGTTGGTGAGACGTTCGGATTCCTCATCCGTGTGGATGACATGGGGAAGCGTACGGCCCAGCAGTTGCCCGTAAGTTTTCTCGTCGAGATCTATAGTTGTCGTGCTCATTGTTTCCAGGCCCCTTCGTCATATTCCGACTGCGTCAGCAGGTACAACACAAAGACTCTTTGAATAAAGTAGTTCACTCGCGCGATTAGGCGGTACTTATTGCCAGCTACATTGAACAGCGTTCTCCGTCCGACCAAGTCAGCATTGCGGTAAACTTGTTTCATTTCCGCAGGCGTTTTCCAATTTGCCTTGCGCACCACCCCGTACCATGCTTCAAGGCTCGCCTTCGCGTCCGGGTGTTTTTGCCAGAACTGTTCGAGAGCGCCTCGTTTTATGATGCGCATGAAGAGTCAGGTTCTCACAATGAGAACATGGAGTCAAGTTGCCTTTTGCGATTGTGGAAACTTGTGGTTTGGGGTGATCGTGTCTAACCCCCCACCCGGCGCGCCAGCGCCGCTCTTCTCCGACGCCCTGGCGCTCCCGGTAACCGAAACCGACAGCCCTTGGGAAGCCTTAGGAAGGCTTCTGACGTAAGCCGTCGCCCCTCGCAGCTCCTCGCAGTTGCCCACGCTGGCTTCCTGTGGTGCCGCAGCCTTATACCACTTTCAAGCCGCTTCAGTGAATGCCCTGTGTGACTTGGTCAGCTCGTAAATCGGATCGTAGCACTTCCGGCAAGTCCCACGGAACCCTGAACCGATGTCCTGGTCCAACCACGGGGTCAACAACGGCTGTGACGTAACCGTGAAATCCACGGCATGGCTGGCGATCCATGGGTCGAATGCGCATCCGTGATGCTTGGGAGACCAAGAAGCTACCATTGGTCACGAGACTGCCCGACCGCAGCAGATCCAGCGGAGGTGGGGCTAAACTCAGAGGGGACGACGGCCGGACCCCGCGCCGGGGGATTATGCGTGAAACTGTTCTGGCTTTGGAGATAGGTTGCCACGCCTTGATAGAGACCCTCGGCCAGGCGCTCGCGGTATTCGGCTTTCCTGAGGAATTGTTCGTCCGACGGATTGCTCAGAAAAGAGATTTCGGTTAGCACGGATGGCATATTCGCTCCAACCAAGACCACAAACGGCGCGCGACCCACCCGGCGGTTCTGCGTGCTGCTGGCCGACCGCCGGATTGACCGGCTGAGAGAGTCTTGAATGTCTTCGGCAAACATCCTTGATTCTTCCGTCTTTTTTTCGCCAAGCCCAATCTTCTTCATCAGTTCGAACCGGTCCGATACCTTTTCTTGAGCCGTTGCATTCTCGCGCGCGGAGACTTCCATCACCTCCGTGCTTCCTGCGAAGTCCAAGTAATAGGTCTCGATGCCTCGAACCGCGGGATAGGGGCTTGAGTTCGCGTGAATCGACAAAAAGAGATCAGCCTTTATGTCATTGGCAATGTACGTGCGCTCTTCAAGGGAGATAAACACATCCTTGGTTCGCGTGAAGACGATTTCCGCGTTGGGGAGGTGCTGCTTGATGATCCTCCCGAGCCGTAGTGCGACGTCCAGGCAAAGATCCTTCTCCGTTAAACCGGTGGGCCCCGTCGTGCCTGTGTCATGGCCGCCATGACCTGGATCAATCACAATACGTACGATCTTCATTTCCAGCATGCGCGTCAGAAATGACTGCGCACGTGCCGCATCCGTCCCCGGAAGACTGGCAGCGGGTGTTGAGCCGGTGGCCAGAGGGCCTGAAACCGGTGGACTCGGCGGAAGCGATACAACAGGAGCCGCTGCCGCAGCAAGCGGGTCCTGTGACTGTCGCCTCGCTCCAACCTTGTCATAAAAGAGTAAAAGACACGCAAGGAGAACCGCTAAGCCAAGAGTCAAAGCGCCCACGGTCTTGCGTTGCAAACTCTCCGTCGAAATCTCCGGATAGGAAACCACGGGCGCGTGCCCCGGCGCGGGGGTTGCCAATCGTACGGGTTGGGATGTTTTCTGCGCACTAGGGATCACGCCAGAGCTAGCGACCCTATTGTCCACGATAGTGGAAGCGACTTGCGTTCGCCCCGAGAACTCACTTCGCGACTTGCTTGGATCAGATTGCGCCTTTTGCGGCGGTACAAGAGGCTCCGCAACTTGTGGCACCCGCATTGGGAGATTTAAGTCAAAGTGAGATACGGCCTCGGGATCGCTGCCTAGATCGCCTTCCTTCTGCTCCGAATAAGCCCGACGCGAGACCTCGGCACAAAGGAGCGGAGATTTTGGCGGAGAAGGCGATGCTCGCAGCTGAGCGACTTGTACCGCCAGGTCTGGAGGAGTGACGTCAAACTCGATCACAATCTCCTCTATGTCTTCGGGGCCGGCTTGCTTGCGATCCAGGTTGGCCTCGAACATTCCCGAATCAAGAATGACTGGTGTCCTCTGCGGCGTGGGAGTTTCCTGCTGGGTGACTGCGTTCTTCACCTTGAGCGGATCCATTTCAAGGTCGACCAGAACTTGGTCCATGATGGCGGAATCAATCTGCTTGCACCCCGCAGCGTACCCAGCAAGCAGCGCGTTGAAACACAGATTGTTAATGTTCCGTGGAATGCCTTCGCTATGCCCCAAAATTCCTTCCAGAGCTCTGGTGCTAAATAGCGGTGGTCCTGCATAACCCGCCAGTCGAAGTCGGCGCTCGATGTATCCAACGATTTCCTCCCGCGTAAGCGGCTCCAAGCGACAGAGGATCGATATGCGCTGCCTAAGCTGCGTCAGGTTAGTGCTCGATAGCTTCTCCGCCAATTGCGTCTGGCCCACGAGAATAATTTGCATCAGCTTCGTCTGGGGCGTCTCAAAGTCGGACAGAAGTCGAACCGTTTCCAGCACGGAGTTGTCGAGGTTTTGACACTCATCGATGATCAGCACAAGGCGTCGACCTGCTAGCAGCTCGCGCGCGAGAGCTTGGTTCAACCTCTCGTGCATGGTAACAATATCTTGCCCCGTGGCATCGAGCCCCAAGCCGCTGAGCACGTAGCGCAAGAGCTCCCGGGAATCACACTGGGTCTGGAACAGGAAGACCGCATGAGACGTCTGGTTTAGCTGGTTCAGGAGTTGGAATACCAGTGTGGTTTTGCCCATACCCGGTCCGGAAATAAGGGCCAGGAAGCCGCACCCGGCTTCGAGGCCGCGCGACAGGGAATTGAACGCTTTGCTGTGGGTTCGGCTAGGGCAGATGAAGCGCGGATCCGGCGTCACGCCGAACGGCTGCTCTTTCAACCCATAGAATTCCAGGAACATCGAGCTGCTACTTTCGATTCACAAATGCCCTGGGCAATCCAGCACCAGGTACAGTCGGCACCGATCGCCCAACTAGATCGTGAGACGGCTGGTCACTGAGCGACATTTTCCCTGCTGAGCGCGTACAACACCAACTCAACCCGGCTGGACAAACCCAGTTTTTCAAAAACGCGAAAGATGTAGTTCCTGACCGTATGTTCGCAAAGGTTAAGCGCCACGCTAATCTCTTGGTTTCTCATGCCCTCCGCGACGAGGCGAACGACGTCCCGTTCGCGCGGTGTGAGCAATGCCTTTCCGTCTGCGTTCTGAATCTGGAACGGTCTAAGGTTGGTAACCAGTTCGAGAAGAAATTCTAATTCATCGTTGTTAATCCAAATTTGTCCCTGGTGAATTCGGCGGATACACCTCGGGAGGGCATTGAAAGAACTGCCCCGGCAGAAAATGCCTCGCGCGCCGGCCCGAAAAGCATCGACCACGAGGTCGCGTTCCCCGGAATCCAGCAGCATCACACTGGAAATTTTCAGATTCGAGGCGCGCAACTGATGCAAAACCTTGAAACCAGCGAGTCGACCGTCTTCCAATTGAGCACTGATCACAGCGACGTGGGGGCGAAAATTCTCCAACTCGAGAAATACCTCGGAAGAGCTCCCTGCAAATGCGCGGATATTAAAGTTGTTACGAAAGCGCTTCAACGCAGCCGCAATCAGCTGGCTGGCCATTCGCGTGGCATCGACGACAGAAACATGCACTCGTTCGGAATCCTGTTGGTATGGCTTGTCCATACAGTTTCCCATTTCCTTATGACTTATGGGGGGCGGGAGGAAGAGCATTTTATACGTCATGCGTGTTTTAAGTGCAAGCGAAATTTTTAAATGCCCTGCAAAGCATCAGAACGAAAAAAGTACCTACAGACCATTCGTACCTGCGCGGTTAGTTAGCATCGCCTCTGGCCGTAGAAAGCATGCGCGGGGCCACGGGAAGGGGAAAACGTCTCGGACAAGATTTCCTTCTCCTGCGTTAAGTCCACAGCAATCTCTGACTTAGAGCAATGCCGCTCCGCAGGTCTCTCCGCTATGAGGGTGTCGGAGAAAACAAATCCTCGACGAAGAATCAATAACTTGCAGACGTATCTCTGTCCGTAACTTATTGATTTCACGTGCGACAAAATCTATTCCCGACAGGCTCCTAGACCGTTAGAGGTTGTTTAGTGGTTCCGCGCGTCATCGTTTAGGGCTTTGGGAAACATAAAAGGAACTCCTGTAAGTCCGGGAACAGATTGTGGTGACTAGGACTGGCACCCCCACTGGGGGGTCATTTGTCACCAGTCGGTTTCACCTCAGGCACTGAGATCTCAGCCGTCTGGAACCAATGCACTGTGGTGAGAAGTCACAGCAAGAATCAGTCACAGGGATCCAATCACGATATGACTTTCCGCTTCTTGTGCTCGCACGGCTCGGTTAATAGCCTTAGGCGGAAATAGATGCAGAACTACTAAGGTGGATGGCCATTGGGACGATCAGCAAGACGAACTACCGCGTGGTGTGAATGGAGCTCAGAAAACGAGTCCGGCACCGGCTTGCAGCCAACGCGGTGTTCACATGGCAAGGCGCGCAGCAAAGCTGCCTGTTTGGAGAAGGAGTAACCCGGGACATCAGCTTTGACGGGGCTTTCATATTTAGTTTAACGAGCCCGCCAGTGGGATGCGCCATCCAACTCGACGTCTTGCTTTTGTCGCTCCACAGCGGGGAGCGGAGTCTGCGGATGAAGACAGAAGCAACGGTGATTCGGGTCGAGCATGCAAACGGAGGTGAGGGCTTCGCGGTGGCCATCGAAGACGTCAGCCTAGCTGAGGGTAGCAGTGATCTGTGTGTTGAACGGATATGAAAGCCACGGAAAAATCACCGGTGAGCAGTGACCAGAAACCGGGGGCGACGCTGAATCGCAAGAATTATGGAAGCAATCGGAAATGCAGGCTTGAATTGAGCGTGAACAACTTTCAGTTTCGGGATGATGATCGAGCGGCTCTTGCTGTGCTAGGAAGTTCAAATTGAGGATCCTGGTAAATCCCGGGCTGACGGGCTTGTAACTCCAGACACGATAGTGGCGAGCGTGCAGCCACTGAGCGGCATCTGACCAGCTTTGATCATGACGTTAGTCTGGGGGGCGGGTCAGATCGCTTACGGTTTCGAGGGAGGAGTGGGCTCCTGTAAGTCACAGGGCGGAGCTTTATGCTTTGCAGATCAACGGACTCGCATGGGACTCATCTCGACTCCCGGCTCGACTGGTACGCGATTTACACGCGTCATCAACATGAAAAGACGGTGGCTCGGATTCTCATAAGCAAGGGATTCGAGACCCTGCTCCCGCTCTACTCGGTTGCGCACCGTTGGAAGGACAGGACCAAGCTTCTCTCTTTGCCGCTCTTTCCTTGCTATGTATTTCTTAAAGGAGGTTCTGAGCGCCGCCTGGACATCATGACGACACCAGGTATACATGCCCTCGTATCGACCGCTGGTCAGCCGGCAGCTATTCCAAACGTCGAGATCGAGGCCATCCGGCGAGCCATCGAAAGCGGTGCCCCGGTCGAGCCGCATCCCCTCTTGAAATGCGGCGAATGGGTAAGAGTCAAATGTGGTCCTATGGAGGGAATACAAGGAATTCTTGTGCGGAAGAAAAATCTTTATCGGCTGGTCCTTTCCGTCGAGATGCTAGGAAAGGCAGCTTCAGTCGAAATTGATGCCTTTCTGATTGAGCGACTGAACGGCCCGCCCTCGAAGGTTGATCTCCCTTACTACCGATCAGGAACCGCCCAGGCCTACCGAGCTTAGAAATAAATGACCAGGGTTGGCTAATGCTCAAAATGAGAGCATTGGGAATTGGGTTCCAATGCACGCAAAACAGCCTTCCGTTCTCGGCACCACAGCTCGTTTTACTAAGACGTGCTGATTTTTTCGCCGGAACAAACAAGCGGAACAACTTCTTCTCTACCGTGAAGGCTTTCAAGCAATAGGGTATCCTAGTGATCGACATACTCCTTCTCTTAATCCTGATCAGTATTTGGATAGGCTTTTACGCCCTGGCAAAACAGCAGGGGCGAATCCTGCTGCGTTTGGACCAAATCGAGGAGAGTGCGAAAGTCGCAGGAACTGGGCCAGAGAATCCCAGTGACCAAACTGAACCGCATGGACTTCCTCTCAAAACCCACTTCCCCGCGTTTAAGTTTCCCGACCTTACGGGAAGAACAGTCGCGCTTGAGGACTTTCGCGGCAAGCGTGTCTTGCTGGTCCACTGGAATTTCGAATGCGGGTTTTGCGAGTCCATTGCGCGAGAGTTGGGCCACCTCGACACCAGTCTCCAGGAGCGGAACGTCCAATTGGTTCTGCTGACTTACGGTGACTCCGGATCCAATCAAGAACAGGTGTCAGAATATGAGTTGAAGTGCCCTGTCCTCCTCATCAACGATGAGAACATGCCCGCGCCTTTTGCTAATCAGGGTACACCCGTAGCGTATTTGTTAGATGAGCAGGGGCAAGTAGCGGGGCCATTCGCAAGTGGTGCAGATCGGGTCGTTGCACTGGCCCAGCACTGTGCTACCCGTGAGTTCGGCACTCTTGAGGTCGGCAAACATCAAATTCAACGAAGGAGACTTCCCGGCGAGCGGCCACTCTCCGCAAGTCGGATCGAGCGGGAGGGCCTGAAGGTCGGGACTCGCGCGCCAGCTTTTCGCCTTCCCGACCTCCAGGGTCGTATGGTTTCGTTGGAAGAATACCGGGGCCGGCAGGTGCTCCTAGTCTTCAGCGATCCTCATTGCCGGCCTTGTGACGAACTCGCCCCACATTTGGTCCGTCTGCACCGAAGCCACTCCAATAACGGCTTAGCGCTAATCCTTGTTGGACGTGGCGATAGAGAAGAGAACCGCCGTAAGGCCGAGCAGCACGGGTTTCAGTTTCCAATCGTTTTTCAGGAGAAGTGGAAGCTTTCGAAGGAGTACGGGATTTTCGAGACCCCAGTAGCTTTTCTGATCCGAGAAGACGGTGTGATTGCTAAGGAAGTGGCAGTTGGTACAGATGCTATTTTGGCCCTCGCCCGTAACGGCGTGGGTCAATCAGAGGAGGGATCCCATGAGCGCGTTGCTTGATGATGTATCGCGTATTATCGCCAGGCCGATTTCCAGACGACAAACGCTCAGGCTAGTCTGCGGGGCAGTTGGTGGTGCCTTGCTAGCATCCTTGAGCTTTGGCAGCCCTTCCCGGGGCTTGGGTAGCCCTGACCCGGGAAACGCAGCAGGTCTTGCCGCCTGTCCCAAGAATAAGACCGTATGCGGCAGTGACTGCTGCAATAGCAGCCAGACTTGCTGCAATGGCCACATATGCTGCGCTCACAATTCCAGCTGCTGCGGGACGAAGTGCTGCCCGCCGGGTAAAGTGTGTTGTAGCGGCCGGTGCTGCACAGCCGGGCCTTCCCCAAACACTCCTTGTGTCCACTCGAGTAAGTGCGCGTAATTCAAGCCGCAGGAAGAGGTTTTTGTCCGTCGGACAAATGAGACCCAGATCAACCGCACGGAGTACATGATCTTGCGGCAGCTCGGCGTTGCGAGAATGGAAGTATCACTTCGGGGGCGTTCTCGGTCGCTGCCCTTCTTGATGGGGGTTGGCGCCGTGAGCTTGCTCCTCGCGGCAGAAATGTCGCTAGTTGGGTTCGCTTCCTCATTCGAGAGCCCTTCAACAGGTCGTCTGATCTTGCTCCTGGACGCAAACGACCCTCAGCTTCAGCACAGGCTCGGGCAAGTCTATAAAGAGATCGATCCGGCCGAAAGCGTCCGATGCCTGCGCAGGGCCACCGAGCTAAGCCGCTACAGTCGGCTCTACTGGTCAGACCTAGCCTCAGCCTGTCAATCCATCGGTGACACGCAGTGCGCGGACCGAGCCACGGAACACCTATTGAAGCTTTGTCCCATGGTGCCCTATTACCATCAGCTCGCGGCCGAATCTTATCTCGGGAAGAATCTGCTTGATGAATCTCTGGCGCAATTCCGGCGCTTATTGGAACTTGACTCAATATACGCTACGGACACTTGGGCCGCTCTTTTAACCGTGTTCGAACCTGACGTTATTTTTCAAAAAGTGGCTACAAGCATGGATTCAATGGGCCAAGTGGGCTACGTAGATTTCTTGAGCGCCCAAGGCGAAAACGACGCAGCCTACCGTATTTGGAGCTTCGTCGCAGCAAACCATGGTCCTTTTCCCTTGTCCTCGGTTCAGCCCTACCTCGAGCGCCTGATCAGTCTGGGCAGAATCGAGGAGGCCGCGCATGTCTGGCAGGACCTGGAGCGCCGGGGAATTGTCAAAAGGTCTGACGTCGAGGAAAAAGACAACTTAGTCTTCAACGGCGGTTTCGAACGATTGCCGTTGAACGCGGGGTTTGATTGGCGGACCGGCTCGACAAATTATCTTGCTCTGGATTTCGCAGCCCCCGGAGCTTACCACGGTGCTCATTCCCTTCGTGTGGACTTTACAGTTGGTTCTAACAATGAATATGAGCTCGTACATCAGATTGTGCCAGTCCATTCTAGTCGTACGTACTCGCTGAAGGCCTACGTCCGCTCGCAGGACATCACCTCGACTAGCGGCCCTTGCTTGCGCGTGAGTGACGCCCAACAACGAGGATTCGAAGACGCTATTAGCGAGACGACCGTGGGAACAACCGAGTGGCACCCAGTGAGCCTATCTTTTTCGACTGGGCCGGAAACGCAGTCTGTGCG
>Ga0193747_1000416_pt1 | contig 14611 bp, 10 predicted proteins | sample L1m2metaG_FD_143048 | JGI IMG/M metagenome (GOLD analysis project Ga0193747, IMG submission 143048) | Soil microbial communities from a riparian zone of the East river system, Colorado, United States - L1m2 | ecosystem: Environmental > Terrestrial > Soil > Riparian zone | place: USA: East River...
CTTGAATCACGCGCATGATGCGCGTGCCACGACCGCGTCCGACAAACTTTAGTTTGTCGCTGCGCTCAACATTAATTCTCAGTCAGTTATCGACAAACTGAAGTTTGTCGGACACTAAGTTCCTCTTCCAAACAAAATCGTCTTGACCGTTTCGAACAGGATCGTCGCGTCGAGCGTCAGACTCTGGTTCTTGATGTAGTAAAGATCGTATTGCAACTTCTGCCTGGCGTCCTCGATCGACGCGCCGTACGGATACTTGATTTGCGCCCACCCTGTCAGCCCGGGCGGGATCAGATGGCGCTGTTCGTAAAACAGAATTTCGTTCGCCAGTTGGGAGACGAAATGCGGGCGTTCGGGCCGAGGGCCGACGAAATTCATGTCGCCCCGCAGGATGTTCCAGAACTGGGGAATCTCGTCCACGCGGATCTTGCGGATAATACGTCCCACTCGCGTGGTGCGCTGGTCTTCAGTCATGGCCCAGACGGGTCCGTCTTTTTCGGCGTCAACGCGCATGGAACGAAATTTCATCAATGTAAATACGCGACCGTTCTTGCCGACGCGTTCCTGCTTGTACAGCACCGAACCGCGTGAATCGATCTTGATCAGAATGGCGGTGAAGATCGCAATCGGCAAAGAAAGCAAAGCACCTATCAGCGCGATGGCACGATGCATGATGACGCGGGATATCTCGTTGATGCGGGCTCGTTGGCCGCGGCTGGAAAAAATCAACCAGGACGGGCGGATCATGTCCAGCAGCACGCGGCCCGTCAGCCTTTCATAGAACGAGGCGCTTTCTTCGATCGAAACGTCGCCCGAAAGGCTCAGCCGCAATAGTTCCTGCGTCGGGAACTGACCGCGGCGGTCGCCGATCGCGACCACGATGCGATCGATGTTTTCCTTCTTAACAATTGATCTCAAGTCTGAAGTCAGGCCAATTACTTTCGGATTGATCAAGCTTTGCCCAACCAGCGCCGGATCGCTATCGACAAACCCGATGACGCGAAAACCGGCGTCGGGCCGGCCCAGCGTTTCTCGCGCAATCTCGATGGCGAATGGACCTGACCCAACGATCAGAATGCGCTCGCCAAGATCCGGATGTCCCAAAACCCAGTGAATCGCCAGACGCCATGCCACCATCAGCAGCAGCGCCAGCGGCAGAGAGATGAACGAAACGCCCCGGCCGATCATTACCTGCGGCACGGCATAAAACATCAGCGCCAGAGCCACCCAGGCAAGTCCCAGCGCCTGCATCAGCCGCAGCACCAACTCGCGCCGATCGTGCATCACCACAAAATCGTAAAGGTCGAAAAGATAGAACGAGGCGAGACAGAAAACCGTGGCTAGTGCGGCTTTGTAAAAACCGTTACGCTGTAGCAGCGTCTCTTCGGCATCGACCGCGCCCAGACGCACGTAGACAGCGACTATCAGGCCGCCGAAGAGCAACATCGCTTCGGCCAGCAGCAATAGCAGCATCCGTGCGTTGAAACGCGAAGGCTTCAAGAAATAAAGTCCTCCTCGATATAGATGAGCTCAGGCTGTTCGTCTTCATCGGGATCTGCTACTGCGGTTTCCTCCGCGACGGCTTCCTCTGTCGCGTGCGATGATCGCGGCTGATAGTAGTAAGAAGTGTCTTCCGGTTTTGTTTCCGCGCGATTCAGCACCACGCCCAGCATGCGTTCGCGAGGCAATTGTTCAAGTAGTTGATCGACAACCGCATAACGTGTTTTGGCAGCGCGAACGACCAACAGAGCGGCGTCGGCGCGATTTATCAGCAGATTGGCATCGGTGAAAACGCCGAGCGGCGGCGCGTCGATGATGATGTAATCGAAAATCTTTCGCGCTTCATCAAGCAAGCGGCCAAACCGTGGGCCCGAGAGCAACTCCGCCACATCTTCACGGGCGGCGCCGCCGGGCAACAGGTGCAATCCCGAAGGTCGCAGCTTGAGGATCGCTTCGGCCAGCTTTATCTCTCCCGTTAATACTTCGGACAGACCATACTCGGCTTCAATGCCCAGGTAATCAGCGGTGCACGGCCGTCGCAGGTCGGCGTCGATGACCAGCGCTGTCGCGCCATCGGTTTGCGCCAGCAGCCATGCCAAATTTAGCGCCGTCAGTGTTTTGCCTTCGCCGACACCCGCGCTGGTGATCACGAAAGCGCGCTTGCCTTCGCGCTCGCGGGCCTGCAACAGGTGTGTCCGCAGAACTCGAAACTGTTCGCATTCGGGTGAACGAGGTTCGGTAATTGCCACTAAATGTGGCTCGACGCGCGCGGCCAAGATATCTCGAGTTGAGTACTCGGCAGCGCGCGCCGATCCTACAGCGTCCAAGGTTGCCCCAGCATCACGAGAAGCTGGTCCGCCGGGGAGTGCCGGCCCGCCGGTCGCCTCCGTCGTGTGCGCAGTGAACGCTGAATTGGTTCCCGCCGGCACACCGGTGGAGGGCGAACCCTCCCACGGATGAGCGTTGCCGTTCCGCGGATGGAAGTAGGCGACGTTATCGGTATTGCCGTTGCGGGGAACAGAAGATTGCGAAGGTTTGAAAGGACGCTGTGCGGACTCGGCCCGCTTCAACGCATCATAGACTCTGCCCATTGTTTCCTCTCCCTAAGCCTGAGCGGCTAAAAGCCGATCCAAGCTCTTCAATGGTTGCTGGAGCGTCGGTCCGGCTGGTGTACTCGTGATAGACGATGTCAGTTTCCGGCGTGCTGATTGCGGTGAACGTTTCGTCTGACCCGCCGGAATTATCTGAACCGAAGTACGAGTCGCCGTTGCCGTTTCCTGCCGCCCACAGTTCCGCCCGGCCGGCGGCGCGAAAGATACGGGCCGGAGCTTCACGCTCCTCACCGTTTTGCACACCGCGTTCAGAGCGCGGCACCATGTCAAAGGTTGCCGCAACCTCTTCGACTGCTGCGCGGTTAATGATTGGTTCGCTGGCGGCGAAGCCATTCAGCAGGGCGTTGTCGCACAGGTTGTTGATGTTGCGTGGAATTCCTTCGGAACAGCGAAAGATGTAGTCAATCGCGCCCGGTGAAAAGATGTCGGTGCGCTCGGTGCCGGCAACTTTCAGGCGCGAAGCAATGTACTGCGCCGTTTCTTCGACGTTGGGAAGCGCGGTGATTTCGCACCGCAACGCCACGCGCTGCTTCAATTGGCGCAGATCCGAATAGTTCAGCACGGTGCGCAGTTCAGGCTGTCCCGTCAGGATGATTTGCAACTTTTTCGCAGTGTCGGATTCGAAATTGCAGAGCAGGCGCACCTCTTCCAGAACGTTGGTCGACAGTCCATGTGCTTCATCGATAATCAGGACGGTGCGCAGGCCGCGGCTGTGACGCGACTCGAGCACCTTGCCAAGCTCGATCAGGAAATCAGACTTGTTTTCCCAGTTGGTGATGTTGAAGAGCGTAGCCAGATGCTGATAGAACTCAGGCACCGATAGACGCGGATTGAAGATGTAGGCGACCAAAACCGTGCGGTCCAGGCGCTGCATAACCCAGCGCAGCATCGTAGTTTTTCCGGTGCCGACTTCGCCGGTGACCACGATCAATCCCTTGCCACTCTCGATGCCATAGTGAAGGTTGGCCATCACTTCGGTGTGCGAAGGCGTGAAATAGATGTAGCGCGGATCAGGCGTCAGCGCGAATGGCATCTCTCTTAGTCCGTAAAATTCAGCGTACATATCTCCTCCGGGTCGTAGCGCAAGCCGTTAGCTCGCGCGGCGTTCACGAACGCAAACTTGCAGTTTGCGCTACATCACAGCAGGAACTTGTCGAACACGTGCGTTAGCCGCAAAACAAAAGCAAGTGCCGGAACCGCGACAATCGCCATTGCGATTCCCGTAGCCATCGCCAATTTTTGACGACGAGGAATGGCGCGCGCCTCGGCGGGGGTCATCAGTTCGGGAATGCTGGCCAACAGCGGCAAGCTGGTGTAATGCTTGGCATCCTCGGCAGTTTGAATCGTGAAGAGGCGTCGCATCTCAACCGCGACGGCCAGCAACAGGCCCAGCGCCAGGCCAATACCAAAACCGGCGAGCGTCAGCATGAAACGCTTGGGCGCAACCGGGCTCTCCGGCAGGTTTGCGGGATCGACAACTTGAATGCCGCCCCCCTGTTGGTCTTTGGCGGCGTCGGCGCCGACCACAATCTTCTGTTGCTGCGCCAGCAGGTTGTCATAGTTGAGCTTCTTGGTCTGATACTCGCGATCAATCGCCTCCAGGCCAACCTCGGCATTGGGAATAGCATTGATGCGCGTGTCAAGATCGGCGATCTGGTGGTTGGTTTCGTTTAAAAGTTTCTGTTGTCGATCCAGGTCGCTGTCCACCATCGTGATCTGGGTTTTCAGCGTCAGGATGCGCGGGTCAGTCAACTGCACCAGCCTTTGCCGGCGCTCTTCGATCCGCGTTTTCCATTCCGCGATCATTTGGTCCTGATCGCGCTTAACCGATTCAAGCTGCTGCTTCTTGGCCACCACGTCAGGGTGTTTTTCCTTGTACTGAGTCAGAAGGTTCTGTAACTCGGCCTCGAGTTCAGAGCGACGATTGGCCAGATTCGCCCAGGCCATCGTAGTTTTCGGATCGGTCGTGTTCTCAGCAGCCATGGCGATTTCCTGGTCGTAACTCTTGGTGATGTCGGCAAGCTGGCTGCGATAAGCGGCGCCCAAATCACGCGATCGACCAAGTTCCGCGATCATCGCCTTCTGTCCCTCATGCAGCGCCGTCAGCCGTCCGACCAACGCCTGGGACTGCGATGGCAGATTGTTAATGTTCTCCTGCAAATACTTCAGTCGCTGGCCGTCTATAGTGTCGAGTTCTTCCTTTGCCTGGCGCACCTGTTCTTCGATGAACTGCTTAGCCGATGCGCCACCGTTGATGGTGCTCTTGGTTTGCTCGTCGACGTATTTGCTGGCGAGTTCAGAGGCGACCGCCTGCGTCGTCTTCGGATCGCGGCCACGATACGTAATGTTGAATCCGTTAGTGATGTCGTTGCGGCTGGTATTCACTTCCACCTTGATCTGCTTGCGCATGGAATCGATCAGCAATTCCATCGGCTCTCCGCGCAGGCGCTCTTCTTTATAGAGGTCGTACTTTTCCATGAGCGGTTGCAAAGAGCTGCGGCTGGTGACCACCTGAGAGATACTGGTGAGCTCGCGCGTCAGCGTTTCCTCTGTGATCGTGGGCACGACGGAATTCGGCAGGGTCGAGGGCTTGACGACGATCAGCGTGACCGACTCGTACATGTCGGGCAGACGAAAGACGACATAGCCAATGGCGAGGCCGATAACAATGGCCGGCAGCAGGATGAGCCATTTGCGCTTGCGCAGAATGTGCGTATATTCGCCTAGTTTGCGTGGTCGGAATTCAGCACTCATTGAAGGACTCCTTCTAAGATCAATAGGGCCTATTTGAACCTCCAGGACCTATCCGCTTTTTTCTATTTACAGCGTCGCCAGAGCCTTTCGGGCTTCGTCGACTTCCGCAAATTTCGTTTTCTCGCTCAAGCGCAGGGCGGTTTCAATTTCGCGTCGGGCACCGGCTTTATCGCCCTTGGCGGCCAAAGCCATACCGACGTGATAATGATAGATGGGCGACGGCGTGCTGTTGCTGCGCCGGGCCTCTGCCTCGTCGATGGTCACGGCTTTCTTCAATTGCTCAGCGGCCGCGCCATACAGACCTTTCTTGTAGTAAACCCAACCCAGCGTGTCGGCGAAGCTGGGGACTTCGGGGTGGGTTTGTACCAGGCCCTGAGCCAAACGCACCGCTTCATCCAGATTGCCTTTGCCGTATTCCGCGTAGAGCCAGGCCAGATTGTTCGCGGCAAAGATTGCGTTCTCGTCCTTAGTGAGGGCCTTGCGATAATTGTCAATCGCGGCGTCGATGTTCTGCCGGCTCGTCTCCAGCATTCCGATTAAGGTATAGGCCGCCGCGTTATCGGGACGGCGGTCGACGATCTTCTGGTATTCGGCGATGGCCCGGTCCTGCTGATTGGTATTCACGAACAACGCGCCCAGGGCTGAGTAAGCAGCCAGATAGTTCGCATCGATTTCCAGGGCGCGTCTAAATTCCGCTTCAGCGCCCTGCGCGTTTCTTTCAAAGCCGTAAACCTGGCCTTTCAGGAAATGCAGGCTGGCGTTGTTGGGTTGTGAGTTGATCGCCTGATCGACGCGGGCATGTGCCTGATCAGTGTGGTTCTGGCTCGCATAGATGCTGATCAGACCGCGAAGTGAATTAAAGTTTGCGCCGTCGACAGCCAGCGCATCGTTGTAGAAAGTGACAGCCTCATCGACTTTATTTTCCGCCAGCGCGACGGCAGCGAGCTTGACGTAGATGTCAGCGCTTCCAGGCGCCGCATCGTGCGCGGCGACAAAATCAGAGCGCGCGGTCTTTGTGTCGCGTAACTGTAACGCGGCTGATCCGTGAGCGATTAATGTGTTGGCCCGAATATCGGCCAGCATTTGTGGCGACGTGTCGCGATCAGGCGCGGCTTTCGCCAAACGGTCCTGTAACTGCGAAGCCAGTTGCAGAGCCGACTTGGCGTCGCCGCTGGCGAGGCTGATTTGCACTTGCATCAATTTGGCCGGCAGGTATTCGGGATAGTTGCGTTCCAGATCGCCGGCGAACGCGCGTGCCTGATCAATCTGGCCCAAACGGAGATTAGCTTCCGCCATGAAATACAAACCCGCACGGGAATTCGGCTCCTGCCTGAGCACTTCGCGCAAATCTTCGATAGCTACTTTCAGATCGCTCGGCTCTCCGCTTTTCATTTCAATGCGCGCGCGCAAGATGATTGCCTGGCGATCTTTCGCATCGTTCTTCAGAATGCTGTCGATTTCGTTCTTCGCGCCGGCGATGTCGCCGCGCATCATCAAAATTTCGGCGAGACGATAGTGGCCCTGAGTGTAATCAGGCGATTTCGCCACCACTTCCTTGTAAATTGCGATGGCTTCATCCAGCCGGCCGACCGCAGAATAGAAATCCGCCAGCACTGAGCGTCCTTCAGGCTTGTCCTTATCAAGTTCGGCCAGCGCTTTATAGGCATCCTCGGCTTTGTCGAATCGTTTATTGACCAGGTAAAAGCTGGCCAGCACAAAACGCGCTTCCCGATTGGCTCCGTCGACCTGAACTGCTTTGAGAAACTCAGCCTCCGCCGGATCCAGACGGCTCAATTGCACCAGAAACTTTCCGTATTCGTAGTGAGCAAGCGCCGAGGCGCCGTTGACTGAGATTGCCCGCTGAAAGGTGGCTTCCGCCGTTACCAGGTCTTTAGTCAGAGCGTAAAAGCGAGCCAGACTCAGGTATGATTCGACGCGCTTCGGGTCAATTTCGATCGCGCGATTCAACTCGGCGAAGGCTTCAGGCTTGTGATCCTGCGCGAACAGGACGCTACCCATCAGCACGTGACCTTCGATGTGATTCGGATTTTTCTGGAGGACTTCTTTTGCCAATCGCTCGGCTTCAGTGATCGCGGCTGGCGACTGCTTGCTGCCCATCAAATAGTAATTACCCAACTTCACCCGCACATCGAGGTTGTTCGGATCCAGCTCGACCACCTGCCGCATTTCTTCGAATGCTTCCTGGTAGCGCTGCAGGCCCTCGTAGGCGTTCGCCAGTCCCCAGTGCGCTTCGGCGAGTTGATCGTCGATTTGCAAAGCGTTCCGGAATTCGAGCGACGCTTCCTGAAACTTTTTATCTTTCAGCAGAGCCTGGCCACGGGCGACGTGTTGGGCTTTAGCCTTTTCCGGGGTGGTGCACGCGCCCAGAAACAGGGCGGCGGCAATTAGGGTAAGCAGAGGTAGGACGTAGAACTTTCGGCGGCACTCTCGATTTTTCATTACGACTGGTCTCCATTGGGCGGCCAGGAAGTTTGCATCACGTTCCAGTTCGGCCGCTGATTTGGTTCGCTAAGGCGATTGTTCTTCGGCAACGGGCAATGTCACGCGAAGGCGCCAAGAGCGAAGTCTGTTAGGTGTCAAAAATCGTCACTCGCACGCACCGGCGAGTTAGAGGTAAGAAAGGGCCAATCCGCAGGTTCTCCCAGGAAAATTCGCGAGAGCGGGTCCGTTTAGAGGCGGGCTACACGCCGCCTTTGACAGGTTAGTTCGGAACAAAAGCGGGCAGTTCGCGGGCGGCCGACGAGGCGAGATCGAGCGCGGCTTTCCGGGCCTCTTCCTCGGAATTGCCGAGCGGAACCATGACCCGGACCATGGCCCCATCGGATCGCCGGCTTCGTACGCTGTCGAGAATCGTGTAGACCTTTCCCCAATATTCACTGGCCGTCGTGCGGCCACGCCCTTGATACCAGTAGATCATCAGGGCGCGGTCTTTGCCGTTCTGAATCACAAAACGGTTGGCCTCAAAGGCGGGCCCGCCGTCCTTCGAGGTAATCGCGATTCGCGTTCCTTCACTCATCGTCCAACCGGAACCGGGCAGGCAATTCAGCGGGCTGTGATAGGTCGCACCGTTTCGTTGCGTCGCGTAGTAACCGACATAGAACGAACCCTGGCGACCGTTTGATTCGAAGTTACGTGACAGGTAATCATCGGCGCGGAGAATCTTCTCAGTCTCGTCGTCAAAACGCATGTCGTCTCCGATTTGGCGCCACGATCCCACTTGAGAAGGAAAGTCTTTTAAGGCACGGCGTGAAATCTTAGCTTCGCCCGCTCGCTCCCAAAGATTGATAATGCCGCCGCCCAGCAGCAGCGTCACGAACAGGATCCAGAACCGAATTGTGGTGTTTCGAATCTTCATGGTCACAAAACAGGATTCACATGGCCGACTGACATCTTGTTCACCTGGTAAGTCCCGCGGTCCCTCTTGGCAAATCGGGCTGCGCGATCCATTACCCACCCGGTTGCGAACAGGAGCAGGGCCGCTACGATGTAAATCACCCAGCCAGAGAACGAATGAAAGAAACCGTCAGCCACGCGCGTGCCATAATAGTGCGCCAGAACTCCGGTGCCGCTGACGCGCAGGGCGTTGGTCAGAATCGCTATTGGCACTGCTGCGATCACCAGCATCAACGAGCGCCAAAGGGTAAAGCTTTTAAGATGTCCGACAAACTTCAGTTTGTCGCGTTTCTGCATTGAGATATTGTCGGAAGATGACGACAAATTGAAATTTGTCGGACCCACTTTCGGTTTCGTAAAGTAAGCGTAAATCACAGCGAGCGTAACCAGCGTCATTAACGAACGTATACCGCTGCACGCTTCGACGACGGCGAGTCGCTTCGGCGTACTCGCACCGAGCGGCATCAATTCGATTACGTTGCCTTGCCGGAGCACGGGAATGTCCAGCAGCGACATTGCGCCGACCGCACAGCGGGAAGCAAAGAGCTGCAATGGGAAGGCGATTTTGTTAAAGAGGATCTGTGGAATCGGAATCGCCAGGACCAATAGCGACAGCGGCACGAATACGAAACGCAGCAGGCGAAAGCCCCAGAAGAAGATCACCACGCTCGCCAGCATTACTACCAACGAGATGCGCTGGACGAAAAGTTCAGCTCCCGCCGTCCCGGCCCAGAGCGCCAGCAAGGATATGGTCACGCCGAGGCCGCCGAACCAGAGAGCAGGCCGGGTTCGGGCAGTCTGAAATCCCTTTCGCTCTTGCCAGAGAATGTAGCCAATAACAAACGGAATCAGCAGCCCGTGTGAATAGTTTTCGTCATGCCACCAGTCGCGGCCCAGCTTTTCAAGCACAGTGAAGTACACAAATGCCAGGGCGGCGGCAATCAGCAAAGGTTGATAGAACTTGCGGGGGATGGCGACACTCATGTGGATTCTCGCTTCGCTCTGGAGGGGGCAATCTCTTAACGAAGCCTTTTTTGGTGCGGGCCGGAAAGCAATGGCGCAATGCCTTAACGGCTCAAAACAAGGGGGCAACCACGACTTTCGGCCCGCCAAGGAGAATTAAATCTCTAATTCATTCGCTTTTCCTGATTGTGTCAGCCGGTGGTATCAGAAGCCCGACCGTCAGTGAGGGTCACTTGTGGGAATAGCCCTCCCTGGCGGTCGGGCTTCTGACAGAATTCGGGAATGTCATACGACTCGATCAACTGCGCCACATTCTTTCGCAGGTCGAATTTGGCGACCGCGGTGGCGCGCCCAGCCGCGCCCATGCGCCTTCGTAACTCCGGATCACCAAGCAGTCTAAGGATGCGCTCGCTCATTGCCGTAGTGTCACCCCGGCTGACAAGGTGACCTGAGACGCCTTCCTCGATTAATTCAGGTATGCCGCCGACGCGCGTGGCGACGACCGGCTTTCCGTGGGCCATTGCCTCCGCGATCATCCATCCAAAAACTTCTTCCCAACGCGAGAACTGGCAGACCACATCAGCGGCAGCAAAAACTCCTTCGCCGAACGGATCTTCAACCATGCCTGTCCAGGTAACATGGTCAGCAATTCCGATCGCGTCAGCGTCCTTCATGTATTGCTCGCGATCAACGCCGTCGCCGACCAGCACAAACTGCACGGCATCGTTATGCGCGAGTACCAAACGTGCCGCGGCAAGAAGATCGGCAATCCCTTTTTCCGGAATCATCCAACTGACCTGCGTAACGATCGCCCGGTCGGTGGGAATCGAATATCGGTTGCGGAAATCCGTTGCGATCTGCGGATCGGTGTTTACCCGCGAAAGATCGACGCCGTTATAGATCATCTCAAAACGATCTCGCGGCAGCAGATCGAACGAGGTCATACACTCGTATCCGTAGCGGCTGACGCAGATCACTTTTGTGATAGGTTGATTGATTACGCGGACCGCATTGCGTTTCCAGAAAGGCGCGCGGGCCTGGACATAACCGGCCGGTCGCGAATGGTGGTCGGTGAAGAATATTTGCCTGACCGATCCAATGCGTGCCAGCCACGAATAGGAATTAAGGAAGCCGACGAAGTGTAGATGCAGTTTTTCAGGCCGATGCTTGCCGATAATTCTCATCAGGTTCCGCCGGGCGTTCCAATTTCCGTTTGTCGAGTTCGCCAGCACTTCCAAAGAAATATTCGGCAAATCAAGAAAGCGGCGCACCTCTTCTGTTGGTTCGGACAAGAAACAGAGCACACTTTTCCAGCCGCGTTCAGCCAGTTGAAGTGAAAGTTCACGCGCGAAGGTCTCAGTGCCTCCGATGCGCAGCGGCTTAACTCCAAATACTGAAAGTAGCGTCGGCATATGAAGGTTTAACGTTACTATCAAAAACGATGAGAACCCGGTGGAAAAAAGGTTGAGCGTTGGCTAAAACATTCGCCAGGCCCGCTTAAAGATCGCGAGTGCGCGGTCGCGGACCCGCAGCAGTCGAATTCTCGCGTCGTGTGAAACGCAGAACGTGCGATAGGACAAAGGAGGTCCGTCCGGTCGTTCAAAAGCCGGCTGGAAGTTGGTCTTGTTGCCAAAGCCGAGAATCCGGCCGTCTTCTTCAGACAGGTCGCCGAGAAAAGCAGCATTCAGCAGCAGTGGATGATAGCGATAGTAGCTGACATCCTCTTCTCGCAAGGGAATTGACGGATCGTGATAGGCGTAGAAGATTGCCTGGCGTGGCTCGAGCATGGGATACCCCTGCCGATGGATTGCCGAACTGTCAAACATGAAAACCGTTCCAGCCTTGCCCCTTACTTCCAGGAGCTCGGACATCGGCAGGTTCTTCACTTCGGCACGCTTCACGTCGTACGGGTGTCGCTGCTGATGACTTCCCTTGATGAAATTGAAAGCGCCACTGCGGACGTCGGTCAAATACAGCGCCAGCTTAACTTCTGTGTGGATTTCGGTGGCCACTTCCTGGTCGTACCACGAATCGCCGTGCCAACCGTGAAAGTCTCGCTTTGTGGGCAGGGATTTCCAGCCCTTGGCTTCCGTCAACGCATAGTTGGTTCCCATATAGCTGTTCAGAATTTGTTTGACCAAAGGATGCAAAGCAAGATCTACGAATCCCTGATCCAGCATCAGCACATCTTCGATCATGTGACGATAGGGTTCAGTTTTCGAAAAGCCTTCAAAGTTATTCCAGCGCATGTGTTGCAGGCGCGCTGCGAAAGCCTGTTGCATGCCGCGCAATTGTTTGGCGCTGAGAATGTCGGGCAGTACCACGATGCCGTCTCTACTGAGGTCCGTTACCAGGCGATCGACTTCGCCGCGGGTCCATAACGGCGCCCGTTCACGCGCTGACTGGGAATCCACAGGAATTTCTTTGACGTTTCTCATAGCGGTTTTCTTAATCTGTCAGTCGAGCGGCAGCAGAAACTTACGCAGTCGTTCATACTCAGCCGCGAAACATTCATACAGTCCGGCCGCGGCATAGCGGAGGTTGGGCGCATTCTTCTTTGCCGCGATGTCTCTGGTCCAGAGACATCCGCGACTCGCGGACATCTCAGCGAGCGCCTCATTTATCTTTTTCGTAGCGTTGCCATAACCGGCGTTTTCCATAGCCCATCCGCGGGGGTCAAACTCCTCCGGATGATCCAAAACGTTCTTGATTGCGTCCGCCAATTCGTCGTCATCGGCAAGCAATCCTGTGCGCTGGTTCACATGATCCAGATTCACCCCGCACTGCTGGCGATAAACGATGATGGGCGTGCCGCAGAACATGCTTTCGTAGATCGCGCGGCTGGCGCCTTCGCGCTGCGATAGCAACAGCGAGGCCCTGGAATCAGCAACTATGCGGGCGACTTGCGCATGCGGAATGTCTTCGTAAATCGTGGCCTCGTTCTCCAAATCATATTGGCGCAGCAAACGCTCGATCGGCTCGCGCGTCCAGCCCATGTCATAGCCGATCAGCGCAAAGCGCAGCGGTCGTTCGCGCTTCACTCGCGCGGCCGCTCGGAAAAAGACTTCGTGGCGCTTGAGAGGGTCCCAGGCCGCCACCATGACCACATCGTACGCAGCCGGCTTGTCTTTCTCGCGCGCCTGAAATATCGCCGGGTCAACCCATTCGCCGGCGCCGACGCGCACCGCGACCAGATTCGTTTGCAGGCTCTCGATAAATTCAAAGTCGGCAGAGCGCGGCGACTGGATCAGTACATCGAGATCGGACCCGAGATACAGAAGAAAGCGAGCGTCCTGATATCCCCAACTGCTGGGCTCGAGCACGAACATGTACTGTGACGCCAGGGCGGCCAGATCGTACAACGCGGCCATTGCCAGCACGGCTTCGCTGTACATCAGCATCAAAACTCCGCGCTCGCCAGTTTCCGGATCGTAAGACTTAAGCACAATCAGGTCGCCTTGCCGCTCAGGATCGTCGTCATTCGGATAGCGCAGGCGCGCTCGATGCTCTAGAGGGAAAGCGCCGTAAAGCTTCCTAATCTCACGGGCCTGATCTGACTGAATAAACTCGAGACGCAGGCGATTCTCGGCAGCAGGAAGTAATTCACCGTGGAGATAACAGTTCTCGCGCACTACTTCCATTAGCCGCGCCACACGTTCAGCGCCAAAGCCTTCGGTTCCCAATTGTCGCCACATGTGCAGCATGCGACTGGCGGCGGCAAACGGTTGGCGCCGGGCCAACGCAGCCTTCGATTGCATGTCCTGCCACGACCGGTACGGATACTGCAGGGCCCGCGACGCATAAAAGCGGTCCTTGAACCACTGTGACATTTCAGCCGGCAATGCTTTAGTTGGGTTCATTTCCAGTCAGCTTTCGGGTCGTTTGCAGCAAGTCTCTACCAGACCAGCCCATTCGGCCGGCTGGCAAGAATAAAGTCGAATCCTCAGGTTTGTTCCTGAAATCGGGCCCGCGCCCCATGGTCCGACGACATATCGCCGGGGTTTGGAGGAGGTTGAAGTTGATGAACGCTGCGCCGGACATATATCGCCCTCATTAAAGTTGGAGCCAGCCGCGCGAACCACAGCGCCCCCCGCGTTTTCATATTCGGCCGCAACCTGTTTGATATGGCGAACGCTTCACGCGCGCGCGTAAAGTCACCCGGTAACAGATAGAGTTTGCCCAGTTCGTATTGCACCAGGGCAGTTCGCTTCCGGATCACCGGCTCAACCTCTGCGCGTTCCTCAGGGGTCAAACCGTATGACTGCTCGACCTTTTCAAAGATCAGCAGCTCCCTCAGGTGCGAGTTAATCGGGTCGCCGGTAAGGCTGTTGAGCCGGGCGCGATATTTCAAAAGCACGCGCGGCTGATAAGCCAGACGGGTTCCGCTTCGTGCGAGGCGCAGCCAGAGATCGAAGTCCTGTGCATTGCGCAGTTGCTCGTCGAAAAGTCCGGCTTCCAGAACGCGTTCGCGACGAACCAACACACCTGAAGTAATCAGGCTTCGTTCACCGCTGAGTAAATCAAGAAACGTCACCTCTCGCGGAGGCGCTGTTTCCATCACCGCTTCGAAATAAGTCCGGCCCGCGTCCGGCGATTCACCGACAATCAAAGCGTCCGCGCAAACCAAATCGCATTTTCGCTCGCGAATGACTGCAAGCTGATCTTCGAGGTAGTTCGGCAACCAAAGATCGTCAGCATCCAGAAAAGCAACAAACTCGCCCCGCGCTGCGCGTAGGCCGGCATTGCGAGCGGCACTCGCGCCGCGATTTTCCTGCTTCAGATATCGCAGTCGTTCCCTGAAGGGCGTGAGCACACGCTCAAACTCCTCGGTATCCGGCGAGCCGTCGTTGATGACGATCACTTCGAAA
>Ga0193747_1000417_pt1 | contig 14607 bp, 13 predicted proteins | sample L1m2metaG_FD_143048 | JGI IMG/M metagenome (GOLD analysis project Ga0193747, IMG submission 143048) | Soil microbial communities from a riparian zone of the East river system, Colorado, United States - L1m2 | ecosystem: Environmental > Terrestrial > Soil > Riparian zone | place: USA: East River...
ACGAGAGTCCTTAACTTGGGACGCGAAGGCCCAGGCTGTTACTCGGGTCCTGCATTGGGTGGTGCAGCGAGGTCCAAAGCCTGATCTTCAGCCCCCAAAGAGGCTGCACCGGCGAACAGACGGCAGAATGGCGAATCCTCTTGTTCCAAATCCATTGCAAAATTAGGGCAGCCTGAATAAAATAATGACTTTTAGGACAGGTGGCTGAGTGGTCTAAGGCAGCAGCTCGTAAGAGCGGCTATACGACGCAAGTCGTATCGGAGGTTCGAATCCTTCCCCTGTCCGCCAAATTAATGGACTACTCCAACGCGCAAATAGGAGTCAAGTTCTTGGAAAATGAAAAACTTAGTCATCCACTGGGTGTAGGAAATTGCAGTATGATGAAGATCGTCAAAAACTGGGGTGACGAGTGTCGATTGCTAGAGAAACACATCAAGGAAAAAGCAACCGACGGCGTGCCGTTGCAGATACTAGAGGCTGGATGCGGGCAAAACTGGCCTTTAGACCTTAAGGACGTTCAGTTCACCCTTACAGGTAACGATGTTGATAGAGATATGTTGCTTCTTAGAAAAGCCAAACACAATGATCTCGATGAAATGATAGTTGGAGACCTACGTTTTCTTGATCTCGAGAAACACAGATTTGATGTGATATATAATTCGTATGTCCTCGAGCATATAGACGGCGCGGAGGGTGTACTGGAAAAGTTCTCCAATTGGCTAAAGCCAAGGGGGCTTCTGATATTAAGAATCCCTGATCGCAATTCCGTGCGAGGTTTTGTCGCTCGAAACACGCCGTTTTGGTTTCATGTGTTCTATGTTAAACACATACTGGGCTTTCAAGATGCGGGAACGACTGGCGTTGGCCCATTTCACGCCTTCTATGATCCCATTGTTTCTAGAGCTGGCATCCACGAGTTTTGTCGAAAAAACCGCTTTATCGTTAAAGAGGAATATGGACATGGATCCCACGTTGAGAGTAAGGCAATTCACGGCATTCTAATATACCTGTTCGTCCGAACTGTTAGCTTTTTGTCTCTTGGAAAACTTGCTTGGGATCACACCGACGTCACTTACGTCCTTGAGAAAGAATAGAAACCGTGTCTACCCAGCGCCGAACTCGACAGAACAAGGAAGATACCCGTAATCGAGCCTTAGTTAGTGGTTTCTCTTGGTACTCGCCTCGGCCAGTAATAACAGCGGATTAGTAATATTGTAGTCACGTTAACGTAAGGATACTATGCCTGGCATCGTTGGAATAATCAGTCAAAGCCCATCAGAGCAGTATGATGCTCTTGTGAAATCAATGGTTAAATGCCTAAGACATGAGCCGTTTTACGCGGTTGGCACGTATGTCAATGACAAGCTCGGTCTCTGGAGCGGGTGGGCCTGCCACAAGGGTGCTTTTGCGGATTGTCTTCCTATCTGGAATGAAAAGAAAGATATCTGCATCCTGTTTTCGGGCGAGGATTTCACCGACCAAACTGACATCGATGCGCTTAGGACGCGTGGACACGAATTTGGCTCAGATGACGCAAGTTATCTCGTTCACTTGTACGAAGAAGTAGGTTGCGCGTTCCTCGAGAGAATCAACGGCTGGTTTAGTGGTGTCTTGGTGGATCTTCGTGAGCAGAAGGTGGTTCTGTTTAACGACCGGTATGGCGTAAATCGAATTTATTATCACGAAGACGCGGGCGAATTTTCTTTTTCTTCTGAAGCAAAGGCGCTTCTTAAAATTCTGCCCAGCACTCGGCAACTAAATCTCCGTAGTTTGGGAGAGCTTCTCAGTTGCGAGGCCGTTCTGGGAAACAGAAGCCTTTTCTCCGGAATCTCGCTACTTCCACCAGGTTCAGCGTGGGTGTTTTCGCGTGGCGAACCGGTAAAGAAGAAGACCTATTTTAAGCAGGAATCTTGGGAAGGTCAGCCGGAGCTCAGTGAATCTGATTTCTATGAGCAGTTGAAAGCAACTTGGGAACGGGTTCTTCCCAGGTATTTCTTTGGGAAACAGTCCATCGGATTATCTCTAACTGGAGGTGTGGATAGCCGGATGATTCTGGCCTGGGCACCGCGCCCTCCAGGCACACTTCCATGTTATACGTGGGGCGGGACGTACCGCGATTGTGCCGACGTCAAGATTGCGCGGAGAGCAGCGAAACTTTCTCAGCAACCTCACAACACGATTCCGGTAGGCGCCGAGTTTTTGTCGCAGTTTCATGGCCTGGCCGAGAAAGCCGTTTATATTAGCGACGGCACCCTGGACGTAAGTGGGTCGATCGACATGTACGTCCAGAGATTTGCCCGCCAGATTGCCCCGGTCCGAGTAGGTGGCGTTTGTGGCGGCGAAATCTTGAGGCGTCTCGTAATGTTTAAGCCGGATCCTTCTCAGCAAGGCGTTTTCGATCCGGACTTGGAAAGCTCCTTTCAGGATGCGGCTGAGACCTATGCCGGTGAGCTTCAAGGCCACAGGCTTTCGTTCACTTCCTTCAAGCAAGCGCCATGGTTTATGGCGAGCAAATTTACCGTGGAAAGATCGCAACTCACCTATCGAACTCCATATTTTGATAACGACCTCGTTGCTCTGGCGTACCAGACGCCAGCAAAGCTGTTGAACAATGGGCCGGCGCTTCGGCTCATTGCTGATGGCAATCCAGCGTTGGGAAAGATTGGAACGGATCGTGGTCTCGCGTTTCGGTCAGTTCCCGGTGTTAATCGGGCGTTGAATTGGTACCAAGAGTTCACATTTAAAGCAGAATACGCCTACGATTATCGCATGCCCCAGTGGTTGGCGAGACTCGACCACGCATTTGCACCACTTCACCTCGAAAGATTATTCGTTGGCAGGCATAAGTTCCATCACTTCCGTATCTGGTACCGCGATGAACTCTCGGGATGGTTAAGGGAGATGCTTCTCGACTCGGATGCGCGTAGTAGACCGTACCTTCGTCCCGGTTCTTTGGAAAAGATTCTCAACGCTCATAGCAGTGGGCAGCAAAACTACGCCTTTGAGATTCACAAGATTTTGACTCTTGAATTCATACAAAGACAACTGATAGAACTAAACTAGCATACGCCCTTCCGATTACTAGGTTTAGGATACCTGACACGACCGAGCTTGTGAGTTGGCAACACAAGCTCGTGGAAAGATCATGAACTTCTACCAAGACGCAGCTGAGGTTACATGGAAAGAAGATGGCATCGCCTCTTACCTCGGCGGACAGGGCATCGCAGGCTTTTCTAGTCGAATCCATTCGCTCGCTCGCTCTGGAAGTTCTCTAATTTCGGGGAAATCGGAAGACGCGGAGGAGGGTTTCATCGATCGCCAAATGGCACACAGCGGCATACATGCAACCCTTCGCGACGATGAGCGCGCGGCGACGGCTATACCAGTCGACGAAGTGCTAAGCGCGGTGATGGCCCAGTTGGATCTCGCGATTCCTGTTGCCGACCATATTACCGCCAAATGAGTGCACGGACAGAGATAGGCTGCCTCCGCCAAGGCTACGGTGAGCCAAGGAGAACAGAAGAGAGAGGTCAGAAGGCCGACGTCAGCGTCGGCCAACCAAATATCAAGGCAGACTCACCCTCAACTCCCAACAATCAACTCTCAACCAGGCTACGCGTTTCCCTGCTCACCGGAATCGACGACAAATCCTACGTGCTCGGTTTTGCGGACGCGTTTACTGCAGAAGCCATATCATTTGACCTTATTGGCAGTGATGCCTTGGAGGTACCAGAGCTGCTTCGGAATCACCGAATAAATTTTCTTAATTTGCGGGGAGATAAACGGTCTGACGCAAGCTTGAACAGCAAGGCGTTCCGGATTCTCCGCTATTATTTTAGGCTTGTTTGTTATGCTGTGAGGGCGCAACCGAAGATATTTCATATTTTTTGGAACAACAAATTCGAATTCTTCGATCGCACGTTGCTGATGCTCTACTACAAGTTGCTCGGAAAAAAGCTTGTTTTTACAGCGCACAACGTGAACATCCGCAAGCGGGATTGTACCGATACGTGGCTAAATCGGTTTTCATTAAGAGTCCAATATCAGCTGGTGGACCATATTTTCGTTCATACGGAAAGGATGAAACAGGAACTTCTTTCCGATTTTGGCATCCAGGAAAGGAAGGTGAGCGTTATCCCTTTTGGGATTAACAACACCGTTCCGAATACCGGAATAACGACTCTGGATGCGAAGAACATGTTGGGCATATCCACCAGCGACAAAACGATGCTTTGTTATGGACAAATTGCGCCGTACAAAGGACTGGAATACCTTATTTCTTCCTTTAGCGAACTCCTGAAGCGAGACGGAAATTACCGCCTGATCATCGCGGGCAGACCGAAGTGGAACGAGATTTATTGGAACCAGATCGTGCAACTAATGATAGATCGCGGAGTTCGTGAGCGGGTGATTGAGAGAATTGAACATGTTCCAGACGAGGAGACGGAACTTTATTTCAAAGCCGCCGACGTCCTGATCCTCCCGTATACACACATATTTCAAAGTGGCGTGCTTTTTCTGGGATATAGTTTTGGGCTGCCTGTCATTGCCGCTGATGTAGGAAGCTTGAAACAAGAGATCGTCGAAGGCAAAACAGGTTTTGTATTCAGAGCGCAGGATTCATCTGATCTGGCCCGTAAGATCGAGAATTACTTCAACAGCGAATTGTTCCCCAACCTTGAAGCACGCCGTGGAGAGATCCAAAACTTCGCTAACGAAAGATATTCTTGGGACAAAGTCGCTAGGATTACGACGGGTGTTTATTCCAATCTATTGGGAAAAACCTCTGAATAGAAAGCAACTACTTTATGAACAAAGACAAACTTATCGTCATAGCCGGTGCAGGTGGTTTTATTGGTGGAAATTTGGCGAGATATTTCAGCGATAAAGGTTTTACACGAATCCGGGCGGTGGATAAGAAACCAATTTGCGAGTGGTACCTGCGCGTGCCGGAAGCCGAGAATCTTTGTCTTGATTGCAGCAAAGAGGAAAATTGCGATCGCGTTTGCGAGGACGCGGCCGAGATTTATAATCTTGCGGCGGACATGGGTGGCATGGGGTTTATCGAACGGTTCCGCATCGAATGCCTGCGTAGCATCCTGATCAACACTTATATGATCGAGGCAGCGCACCGAGCCGGCGCAGACAGATATTTCTTTTCTTCTTCCGCCTGCGCTTACAGCACTCTCCTGCAGGAAGACAACAATGCCCGTGCGCTGAAGGAATCCGATGCTTACCCTGCGATGGCTGAACGTGGTTATGGCTGGGAAAAGCTTATCTCAGAAATGTTTTGCCAGGAATACTGGGCGGAACGCGGAATGAAGACTTTTATCGCTCGCTTTCACAACGTGTACGGCCCATGGGGTACCTGGGATGGTGGCCGAGAGAAAGCGCCAGCCGCCATTTGCCGCAAGGTCATCGAGGCAATTGACAAAAATGATCTTCGCATTTCGATCTGGGGCGATGGCCGCCAGGCGCGCAGTTTTATGTATATCGACGATTGTGTGAAAGGCATCGATATGATCATGCATTGTGACGATCTGATCGCGACACCGATCAATCTTGGTTCGAGCGAACTTGTGCTGATTGACGATTTGGTATCGAAGGTTGAAAAGATCGGTGGCGTGAAATTGAAGCGCGAATATGATCTCAACGCTCCGCGCGGTGTGGCCGGCCGAAATAGTGATAACACGTTCATAAAATCTGTCCTTAATTGGGAGCCGAACACAGCTTTGGATATTGGGCTGCGGGATACCTATGACTGGATTAAGGAACAGTATTACTCACGCGAGCTGGGAGATCACACTGCTCGCTCGGAGACGGTCGGCCATTCCGTTTCACCTTTGTCACAGGAATAATTTCATGAGGATAGCATACATCACACCTTATCAAGGGCCGACTCTTGAGCAGAGGCGCCCGATTGCCCGAAATCGTAGCCTATCTAATAGGATTAAGATCGAACTGGTTGCTCAGTTGCTTCATGCAAACGGACATGAAGTCGAAATCATATCTGATGGTGCAGTCATCGAGCTTGGGGCCAAGTTTTACCCTGGATTTTGGGAGACCGAACTATCTCACCCCGACATTCCGGTTTATTATGTCTCGTCTTTGCCTATTAGACGAATCAATGGCTTCTGGGCTGGCTGGCAGGCGGCGCGCTTTCTTAAGAAGCGACATCGGGTACGTCCGTTCGATCTCGTAATTGTTTTTAATCTCAGGTCGACACAGATTAGTTGTGCTAGTTACGCGATTAAACATCTCGGTCTGCCGGTTATTGTTGAGTACGAAGACGATGTATTCGTGAGTGTTTCTGGCGAAACAGAGGACGGGTGGGTATCAAAAAGCTATCGTTCCGCATACAAGAGGATCTTGAGTAGCGTTTCTGGATGTATGGCTGTGTCCCCCCATCTGCTGTCTCAGTTGCCATCGCACATACCCACGCTTCTCCTACGAGGCATTGTCGGCGATGATGTTCTGAAAGCTAGTGAGGAAATGAAGGCAAAGAAGAGGAATTGTGTCCTCTTCTCAGGTACACACGTAGAGTCGAATGGTGTGAGGGAACTTATAGCCGGATGGGAGATCGCGGCGATTCCAGACTGGGAACTCCATATCACCGGCTTCGGGGCAATGACAGAAGAGCTACGCAAGATGGCTGCCACGGACCAGAGCATTGTGTTCCATGGGATGATTAGCAGGGAAGAAGTGGTTCGCCTGCTGTGCTCGGCAAGGATCTGCATCAATCCGCACGTCGTCAGTCAAACTCCCGGAAATGTGTTCGCCTTCAAAATTATCGAGTATCTCGCGGCTGGGGCTCATGTTGTGACGACGCCCATGGGGAACCTGGAGCCGGAACTGGAAGGTGGAATTACTTACATGAACGACAATAGTCCGGCTACGATTGCGGCGACATTGCAGCGGGTGATCCGTGAACGTCACTTTGAACGCACCGCAGCGGAGGCAGCAGTGCAAAGCTACGGTCCGCAGGCAATTTCAAGCTCATTCGATAAACTTCTCAATAAGGTCGTGGCGGCGAATAACGGAGATCAGAAGTTCGTCAGGGCGAATCGGTCCGTTGGTGGATCAGACATGGGAAGTTACATGTTAGGATAATCGAATTTAATGAACGTCGAAAATTCTCATACTCTTGGCCGTCGAGTTGTGACCGATGACACGTCGGCGGCGCGTTTGGTCGACGCAGAGAGGATCGCTTTCGGAGGTTAGACTCTCAGTCTCAGATGGCGCAAGTCAGGCTTGGCTTCGCGCTCGCCGCGGCTAGCGTTTTCATACGTCGATGAACTTGTTGATTGTAAAGCTTGGAGCGACCGGCGATGTTGTCCGGACCACGCCGCTGTTGAGGCGATTGGATGGATCGGTTAGCTGGATCGCGGCAAAAGGCAATCTACCGTTGCTGGAAGGGCTCGATCGTGAAATGCGTTGTGTTTCATGGGAAAATCGCAAACGCGTCGCCGATACCACCTACGATCTGGTTATCAACCTGGAGGACGATCGGGAGACCAGCTCGTTTTTGGACGAGTTGAAGTTCAAACAACTCTTCGGTGCATACCTGGATAGCAACGGTCAGCCAGCTTATACTGCAGATTCGCGGAGCTGGTTCGACCTAAGCTTGATTAGCACCTACGGACGGGAAGAGGCGGATCGACTCAAGCTCTTAAATCGCCGCACATATCAGGAGTTAATTTTTGAGGGTCTGGGTCTCGGCTTTAGCGGTGAAAGATACTATCTGCCGCCGGCGCGCCCGACCGGACTTATGGGGGACGTGGCTATCTCATCGTCCGCCGGTCCAGTATGGCCCATGAAACAATGGGCCTATTACAACGAGTTGAAGAACGAACTGGAGGCGCAAGGCCTGAAGGTTAACATCCTGGAGAGCCGACCAACCTTGCTCGAACACTTGGCGGATGTGCAGGGGCACCGCTGCCTCGTTTCCGGCGATAGTTTGCCCATGCACCTGGCGCTGGGCAGCGGCGTGCGATGTGTTTCCATTTTCACCTGCACCAGTCCATGGGAAATATACGGGTACGGGTTGCAGGAAAAAATTGTCTCTCCTTTCTTGGAGAAGTTTTTCTATAAGCGCGGGTATGATCGAAGCGCTACCACCGCAATCAGCGTTGAGAGAGTAAAAGAGGCGGTAATGGCGCAGTTGGACGCATTGGCTGTCAGCGCTAGTTAAGTAAACGGATAATACCTTAGCTTGATCTGCGAACGATTAATGGCGACGTGAAACTTCGAAAAGGCAGCAGCGCACGTGGCATGTTCACCTTCGGGAGCAAGCGGAACTCGAACCATCTGTCTTTCCGACAAGGATGGCGGTCTCGCCGCAAGAGCACCCGACGTTTCCAGTACAGTGTCTGCTGCAAACATGGTCGACATGCAGGAAATGCCACATTGCTATCGGACATATCTGGCGCGAACTCTTCCAATCCGATCGATTTCGCCAAACCGGTTGACCGGCTCCATTCAAAAAATCTGCTGTGATGAGTGTTGATCTTTCCAAAGCGGTGAAAAGCGACGTAAGCTGCGCAGGCCTTCCGTCTGCAACTTCGGCGACAGCCAGCGCCGCCGAACGACACTTTGCCACCGATCATCTGCTGACGAATCTCAGACAGCGCACGATCTCCAGCGGGCTGATCACCGCAGTGGCGCAGGGCGCGCAGTTCTTCCTGAATCTGGCCTACGTCATGGTGCTCGCCAGACTGCTCGTGCCGCAGGACTTCGGACTGTTCGCCATGGTCACGACCGTCATGGGCTTCCTCCGCGTTTTTCAGGATGCCGGCCTTTCGATGGCCACGGTGCAGCGCCAAGAAATCACCCATGCACAGGTCTCCAATCTGTTCTGGGTAAACGTGGCTGTGGGTGGTGTAGCTACTCTGCTCGTGGCGGCGTCAGCGCCTGCAGTCGCGTGGTTCTTTCGTGAACCGAGGCTGGTGAGCATGACCCTTGTGCTCTCAACTACTTTTGTGCTCACCAGTTCGGCGGTCCAACACATTGCGCTGTTGAACCGGCAGATGCGTTTCTACGTGATTGCGATTATTGACGTTGTTTCCATGCTGGCCGGTTACCTGACCGGCATAGCCCTGGCGCTGTCGGGATATGGTTACTGGGCGCTGGTATTCGCGTATCTGGTTCAGGTGACCCTTAGACTTGTGCTGGCGTGGTCGATCTCGAGGTGGCGGCCCCGATTACCCTCCCGGAACACTCAAACCTGGCACCTATTGAGTTTCGGCGCGAATGTTACTGCGGCAAGTCTGATGTACGAGTTCGCGCGGGGTGCGGACAGCCTTCTGATTGGACGGGTCTTCGGCGCCGCGGCGATTGGCCTCTATTCGAGAGGCTCCATCCTTCTTATGCGGCCGGTGCAACAATTTATCATCCCAATCAATGCCGTGCTGGTTCCTGCACTGTCGCGGATACAAAGCCAGCATGACCGGTATCGACGAACATTCCTTCAGGTGTTCGAGACGATCGCGCTGATTACCTTTCTGTTCACGGGCCTGTTTCTTGCCTTGTCCAATCCCTTGACGCTGGCCGTACTTGGCCAAAAATGGGAAGGAGCAATCGTAATCTTCGCCGGCTTTACCATGGCCGCCCTAGCCTATCCGCTTTTCGCTGCGTCGGCGTGGCTGTTCGCCAGTCAGGGACGCGGGAAGGACTGGGTCCTTACCAGCGCGATTATGTCGAGTGTCACCCTTTGTTCTTTCCTCGCCGGACTCCCGTTCGGTCCCGCCGGTGTGGCGATATTCTATTCGGTTTCGTGTGTCCTGATACAGTTGCCAATTGTCTATTACATCGCCGGCTGGCGGGGTCCAGTGAGCAGGAAAGATCTGTGGATGGGATGCCTGCGACATCTGCCTGTCTGGGGAGTGGTTTGCGGCACTGCCTGCCTCGCACGCACTTTCGTTCTGGGTGCTAACCCATGGATGCAATTGTTCCTGTGCGGCCCGGTAGCGCTGCTGGCGGGAGGGGCGTACATTGCTCTTTTTGCTCCTTCTCGACGCGTGGCGGTAAACCTTTTCTCAGTCGTGCGGGAGTTGAAAGGTACGCGTGCGGCATCCGTCGCGGGAAATCCGCGCGTCCAATGAGATGAGCGGCATATCAAAGGACTCATCAAACGTAACGGTGCATTCTCTGCTGACAGGGGCTGCGCCGCGCCGCGCGATGTGGGGCCTGTTTGATTGCAGGGAGCGTTGGTCGCTTTCCTGGCGTGGCCGATTGATCGTGGCTTTGGCTGTTGTGCTTATCAGCGTTCTAGTTTTTAGAAGCGTTTACCCTTTCCTTGCGATAACCCATCGCCGCGATGCGCACGTGCTCGTAGTTGAAGGGTGGATACACGAATACGCAATTCGCGCGGCGCTAAAAGAATTCCAAACCAACCATTATGAGCGGGTTTTTACCACGGGCGGACCTGTACTCGGCATGGGAGGATACATCAATGACTTCTGTACCTCGGCCAGCGTCGGCGAAGACCTCTTGAGAAAGAACGGCCTTCCGAATGGATTAGTGCAGATGGTTCCGTCACGGGTGATCGATCGGGATAGGACATACGGTTCGGCAGTTGCGCTGCGAAACTGGTTTCGCGACCACAATGTGGCCGTGTCTGGCATCGATGTTGTCACCGAAGATGTGCATGCGCGCCGCACTCGCCTTCTATTTCAGAAAGCGCTGGGTGACAAAGTTGCCGTAGGCGTCATCGCAATTCCAAATCCGGACTACGATGCCAAGCGCTGGTGGCGTTATAGCGAGGGATTGAAGGACGTCTTAAGCGAGGCGGCCACCTATGTGTACGCAAGGCTGCTCTTTTATCCTTCGGAACCGCCACGTGTAGAGAAGGCGGTCGTGCCCTCTCAGCGCGCTACCAGACAATGAAGAGAGCCATTGTTGACTTGTGCTATGTGGGATTGCCTCTGGCAATGCAAATTATCCCGGCTAATCCCCCGGGTCCTCGCAATCGCCCGATGAAAGCGGAATCACGGAAGTTGATTTTAGCGGAAAGCGCGACGTGATGCGAGTAAAACTCACGGCTCTCTACGCTGGTATTCACCGGAGAACCGGTTGTACAAGCAAGAAAAACGAAGTACTATTCGCTGATTGCTTCCCGAGTGAAGACGCATCAAGGAGTTGGCGGCCAACGCGGCCAGCAGGGCTTACCGGGATGGAAACAGGTCGGTCCGCATTTCAGACGCGATGTGCGGTTACGGTTAGGAAGGACTTATAAGATTGGGTCTCGATCATGAAAAGCTGTTGCAGCGCCGCCAGGAAACCTCATGAAACCCCTTAAAATCGCAATTGTAGGATGTGGGAAGATTGCGGCCTCCCACGCGGGCCAAATCTTGAATCTGCCGGGAGGTGAGATTGTGGGAGTTTGTAACCGATCGCCTGATAAGGCCCGGAAGTTTTGCGAGAGATTTTCGATCAAGCACTCTTTCACCGAACTGGCGGAGTTAGTCGACAGATTGAGGCCCGACGTTGTTCACATCACAACGCCTCCAGAGAGTCACTTCGAGCTAGCGAAGTTCTGCATTGAGCAAGGTTGCCACGTGTATGTCGAGAAGCCGTTTACGATAGATTCGGAGCAGGCCCTGCGTTTGATCGAACTGGCCAACAACAACCGGATCAAAATGACGGTTGGCCACAACAACCAGTTCAGCCCCGTAGCGCGTCGCATGCGATCGGTGATCCAGGCGGGCTACTTGGGCGGGCAGCCAGTGCATATCGAAAGCTGCTACGGCTACGATCTAGGCGATTCGAAGTATGCGCAGGCTTTCCTTAAGGATGAAAACCACTGGGTGGGAAGACTACCGGGGAAGCTAATCCAAAACGTGATAAGTCATGGTATCGCGAGAATAGCAGAATTTCTGAAGAGCGATGAACCTACGGTGATTGCACACGGGTTTGCGAGTTCGTATATGAAGCAGGTGGGTGATGCGGGGATTGTGGACGAACTTCGAGTCATAATTAGCGACGAGGAACGGATGACGGCCTACTTCACGTTCTCTTCGCAGATGAGACCTCTCCTTCACGAACTTCGCCTCTACGGACCCCAGAACGGCCTCATTCTCGATGAACGCCAGGCAACGTTGACGAAGTTGCGCGGTCCAAAGTTCAAGAGCTACGCTGAAATTTTCATTCCGCCGGTAATTCTTACAAAACAGCACATTGGGAATTATGCCATCAATGCCGGCCTATTGCTGCGCGGACGGCTTCAGCCGAATGCTGGCATGAGGTACCTGATTGGAGCCTTCTACGGTTCCATCCTTGAGGATCAACCAGTGCCAATCCCCTATGAGCAAATTGCACGCACCGCTAGAATCATGGACGCCATTATTGGACAGGTAGGCGTCGGCGATCGGCAGGGACCATCCCTTATGCACACGTGGTTACCAACACAATGAAGCCGATGGGTACGGCGGTGGTCGGATGCGGTAATGTCGCTTCTTTTTACTGCGGCGCGATGCCTAATCACCCGATTCTTCAGTTTCTCGGAGTTATGGACTCGGACGGGGCGCGTTCTTCGGCTTATTCGGCGTATTATTCTGTCCCGAAATATGAGTCGTTAGATGATGTCCTCAACGACCCGCGCGTGGAGTTGGTGCTTAACCTGACCAACCCGCGAAGTCATTATCCGGTTTCCCGGGCTTGCCTGGAAGCTGGAAAGCATGTCTACTCGGAAAAGCCTCTTGCCATGTCGGTCCCAGAAGCAAAGGAGCTTGTCAGCCTGGCTCAACGCAAAGGGCTTTATCTCGCTTCCGCACCGTCAAGGGTACTTGCAGAGACAGGGCAGACGATGTGGAAAGCGCTGCGTGAGAACGTCATTGGCACTGTTTATGCGGTGTACGCTGAGATGGATGGAACCCTCATTCACCGCGCACCCTACAAAGAGTATGTCAATGAAGTGGGAATGCATTGGCCCTACTGGGATGAACTAGAGATCGGATGCACGATCGAGCACGCAGGCTATCCGGTTTCTTGGCTGACTGCTTACTTTGGCCCGGTCGAAACAGTGACTACTTTTGCCACATGCCAAGTCCCGGATCTGGGAACCGATTTGAAGCGTGAGGTGATTCCGCCTGACCTCACCGTGGCCTGCCTTAAATTCAAATCAGGCCTGGTCGCCCGGCTTACCTCAAGTTGGATTGCGCCTCATGACCACTCCATCAGAATTTTTGGAGATACAGGTGTCCTCACTACGGACGACATCTGGGCTGCGGGATCGCGCGTTTACGTCACGAGGAACCGGTCGATTCGCATAGGGCCAAAGACTCTTCTTCTCCCACACAATGAGACATATCCCATGGCGTCTCCGCCGAAGCGAAGATCTGGGATGAACGGCGGTCGCAGCATGCGGATTCCTTCGCCGCGTGCGATTGCCCGAAAAATTCGGGCGCGATTGCTTCACCTTAGAAAGCGCCCCGACTTCTGTCTTGGACCAGCCGAACTTGCAAGCGCCTTCCGGGAGCATCGCGCCTGTCGGCTATCGCCTGAATATTGCTTGCACAATACTGAGATAGTTCTGGCCATCCACAATTCGCTTGCAGAGGGCCCACAGTACACAATGACAACATCGTTTCCCCCAATGGAACCCTTGCCTTGGGCTTCTCCAAAAGTACGCGGTTAGCCGCGCCGGTATTCTCCAGAGAACTGGAGCTTCACATTCTTTATTCCGGTCCCCGGCGTGTTTGGCAGATCGAAATGTCGTGAAGGAAACAAATGGCCCAATAAGAAAAATCGTCTTGCCATGCCGATTAATTCTAATATGAATGTGGGCGGCGGCCTATCGCCAGGATCGATAGACCGCAATTATGAAGGTGTCGGGAATTTTTCTGCTTACCGTTATTTTGAGCGGCTTTTCCGGTCCGCGCTGCGCGGCCACGGTTTATCATTCCAATGGATCAGCAGCAAACGTGCAGCAGATTCACGACACACAAGCTGTCAATGGTGACACCATCACGGTGCCTGCCGGGATTTTCAGTTGGAGCGCGCGGGTCAATTTGACCAAGGCGATTATTCTCCAGGGCGCTACCACATGCAATTCCTCGACGGGCGTCTGCAACGACCAAACTATCATTCTGGATAATATCCCGCGAAATCTGAACCGAGGCTTGATTGAGCTGCGCGGAAACGCGGGTCAAAGGGTATCTGGACTGACATTCCAGCCCGGCCTAACATCATGGGGGTACAACGGCCTCATTAAGGTCGAAGCTGGGACGACCCCCGTGCGGATAGATCACTGTCATTTCCACGGATGCTATTGGCAGCCTCAGATAGGTGTTTTCTCGCAGAATTGGGGCGTGGTCGATCATAATGTCATGGATAATAATGTTCTCGGCAACGGCGGATTTGTCCATTTCTGGCCGGGGTCGGATACTGATCTTGGCGACAGCCTGTTTGAGCAGCCAGCGGGATTTGGTGGCCCGAACTTCCTGTTTCTTGAGGACAACTTCATGGATGGCGGATGCGACCTGACGGCTGGCGGAAAGATGGTAGTGCGTCACTGCATCATCACGGGAAACAATAGCCTTGGCGAACACGGCACGGGGCGCACATTCCCTAATGGCCGCGGTGGAAGAGCATACGAAGTTTACAACTGCG
>Ga0193747_1000418_pt1 | contig 14583 bp, 10 predicted proteins | sample L1m2metaG_FD_143048 | JGI IMG/M metagenome (GOLD analysis project Ga0193747, IMG submission 143048) | Soil microbial communities from a riparian zone of the East river system, Colorado, United States - L1m2 | ecosystem: Environmental > Terrestrial > Soil > Riparian zone | place: USA: East River...
AGTTATCAAGTTTGGACGTCTCGGAAGAAGGCTTAGGATCCGGAACGGCTGCGTCAAGCACGAGTCCGGTTCCATCGCCGAAACTCAATAACTGAAACATTATTTTGACTTTTGTCGGAAGGCGGTAACCCTTCTCACGCCGACGTTTATCCCACGAGAGCACCTGATTTGGATCAAGTTTGAATACCTTTGATTCGCCAGGCTTGATTGGTACATCGTCCGCGGTCGCTATAGATCGCGTGTTGCTGATCCCCGGACTGCGATATGTAATCTCAGTAACCAAGTAGTCCTGGTACTCGTTTGGCACATCGAAAAACAGCAACAACGCGAGAGCGTATATGGGTTTTTGCCCTGTGTTGGTGATCTCAAGTTCAAAGTCGTGGGCCCAATTCTCGTTCTTTAGGTCTTTCCAATTCTTCTCCTTTTCTTTTGTAATCTTCACCTCGATCGGCACATGCTTGGGGATGGTGTTTTCGATTTGCCGTTCTTGGGGCGTCGATTGCTGTGCGTTCGTGGGACCAGATGCGCCTCGATAAAGAAGCACTAGCGCGATCACAAGAACCAGCGAAGCAAAGAGTAGCCTGAACAGGGGCGTGAGCTTACGGAGCGACTTCATTGGGAACCTCCTTAGGTGATGCCTCCGCGCTAAACGCGTAGCATCGGTGAGACTGGAATCAACGAGGGCGACTGCTTTATACTACCAGCACGACCGCAAGTCAAGAATTTTTGCCAGCCGATGTTTTGGGTTCAGGGAGAACGTTTCGGATACGGTACCGTTCGTCGAACACCCGTCCCGTACCATCTCCGAACCTCAAGAGCTGGAATCTTACTTTGTCGCGGTGTGATTCGCTCGCGGCTGACAGTTACTCGGCACGCCGACTTACTGATTGTCTGCGGTCTTTTCGATCCGGCGCGGCGGCGCGTTCTTCACGTACTTATCGAACCAGTTGATTCGTTCCGCGAGAATGTGCAGCAGGGTTTCGCGTCCAGCGTAGCCGTGTGCTTCGAATGGCAGTGTCTCGTAGCGAACGGTTGCGCCCTGACCCTTCAATGCCATGTAGAAACGCTCTGACTGAATTGGGAACGTTCCCGAGTTGTCATCGGCTTCGCCGTGCATCAAGAGGATCGGGTCCTTCACGTTGTTGGCGTACCAGAAGGGGGACATCTTCGCGTAAAGATCGGGCACTTCCCAGAACGTGCGCCGCTCGCTCTGAAAACCGAATGGCGTCAGCGAACGATTGTACGCGCCGCTTTCGGCAAAGCCGGCGCGGAAAAGACGCGAGTGTGCCAGCAGATTCGCCGTCATGAACGCGCCGTAGCTGTGGCCGCCGACGCCGATGCGATCGCGATCGCCGACACCCATCTCGACGACCTTATCGATGGCGGCTTCGGCGCTGGCGACCAATTGCTCGACGTAATGATCGTTGGCGGTTTCGCCTGGACCAACGATTGGCATCGTTGGATTATCGAGGATCGCATAGCCCGAGAGCAGCAGGAAAAGATGCGAATAGCCGCTGACAATCGTGAAGCGATTTGCCGAGCCGGTGATTTGGCTGGCTGAATCAGGATCGCCAAACTCGCGCGGATACGCCCACATGATTACCGGCACACGCGTGCCCGGCTTGTATCCCGGCGGAAGATAAAGAGTTGCCGATAACTTCACGCCGTCCTTGCGTTGGTAAGTCACGAACTGATGCGTGACGCCGCGAAGCTGTGGCTGCGGATCTTTGAAATCGGTTACGGCACGGCGCGAATTGCTGTTGAGATCGCGAATGTAATAGTTTGGTGGATCGGTCGGCGTTTCGTAACGCGTGAGAACCATCCTGGCATCATCATCGAGCGGAGCGACTACAGTTTCATAGACGCGGGCGTCGCTGCGAAATAGCCGATCGGTCGCGAGCGTCTTCAGGTTAAGACGGTCGATGAACGGTCGATCGCCGTCCGGCGACGAACCCGTTCCGGTTAGATAAATGTAATCGCCGCTCTGAATGATTGCGCCGGCGCCGCCTCCACCACCGAAGCCTCCGCCGCCACCGCCGCCAAAGCCTCCCACACCGCTGTCTCGTCGCGTAACCGGCGCGCCCGGATTTTCATACGCTGCATCCTGCCGCCGATCCCAAAGCTTGCGTGGCGTCGATGCGATTACCCAGGTGCGTATGTGGCGCGTCGCGCGATCTGTTTCACTCAAAAGAGCGACCCCTTTTTCGGTGAACGAAATGTTCGCATAACGCCATTCAGTCTTGGCGATCTCAGTTGGTTCATCTTTGAACGGGGCCGAAAGTGAAATCACCTGGTCGCGAAACGGAACCTTGTTTCTTAGATCGCCACCATCGAGCGCTTCGACCCAAACCATCGTTGCCGGTTGATTCTGACGCCAGTGATATCCGCGCGGGCCGGTCTGCACTCCCGTAAGCGACACGCCCTCGCGCGAAGGCACATCCGCAATCTTGCGCGCGAGTTCGCCGCTGCGGGCCCACACTTCAACGTCTTCAGGAAATCCATTCAACGGAAGCAAGTGCGAGAAAGGACGTTTGATCTTCGAGACCAGGATGTACTCGCCGCTGGGCGAAGGCGTAACGCTGCTAAAGATCGCGGCCCGGCCGATCGGCGTCTTCTTTCCGGATGCGATATTGATCGCCGCCAGTTGACTAGTGAAATAGTACTCAAACAAATCTTCGTCGTGCGCGGTCTTGATCATATCTTCGAACGTCGCCGCGGGCGCGGCCTTTCCGTAGTTCTCCTGCACGTTCGGCCCGGTGGGCACGATTGGTTCCGGCGGCGCCGGCCCGCGGCCCGCAGAGACCAGTTCACAAATCAACGTCACATTGTCGTGCAGCCAATCGCAGGGATCGCCGGTGGTCGAGTTAAGCCGGTCAGCGCCGCTGATCATCTTGGCTTTGCCCGACGCGACTTCGGCGACCCATAACTCGATGCCGTTATCTTTCGTGTTGAGAAACGAGAGATGCGTGCCATCAGGAGAAAAGTGCACGTTCGAGAGATTCGCCTGCGGCGGCGCCGTGATTTTGATCTCGCTGCTGTCGGAGATTTTCTTGAGAGTAACCGCGTAAATTCTGGCCGTCAGATGCGGACCATTGGTGGTCGGGTCGATGCGCGAGCCGGCGAGTCGCAGCATCGGCCGCGAGAGTTCGGCGATCGTCGGATTCGCCCGGCGATAGAGTAAAGCCATGACTTGTCGCGAAGGACTAAGTATCGCCTGCGGCAAAGGCGGCGCTTCGAATGCGTCGATAATTTCTTTCGGCGGCAATTGATAGCGAGGCGCCTGAATCGACTGAGCGCACAGCATCGCCGAAGCCGTAATGATTAGCGTGGCGGCAAACATGAATTCTCTCTTTCGCACGGTGAAACCTCCTTCGGTTTTGAGCGGGCGGATTCTATCAGAGTATGTTACAGAACCGCGAGCGGTAGCGACCGGCCCCTGGCTCATGCGGCTCCTAAAACAGCACAAAGGCCGGTCGCTACCGCTCCCGGTTCTGTAACGACATCAGCCGCGCACAAATTCATAAGTGATATGCAGTGTAAGCGTACTCGGAGTAATCTCCGGGCGGACATCCGTCGCTTGCAGACGCAGCGCGCCTCCGGCAGGTTGCACGTTCACCCGCGTAGAAAGTTGCTCCAGAGTAAACAGTTCGGCCGGATTGTAGCGCCGGTCGATCGCGCCTTGGACCATGTTGAGCAAAGGACCGTTGAGGACTGCCGGCGTGTTATTGAGATGTATGTCGCGCACTTGAAAGCGCGCCAGCAACGCTCGACGGGTACTGTCGAATTCCAGCTTCACCTCGGAATCTGCCCATCCCGAAAACTCGATGCAACCCATCAAGGTGGAACTGTATGCGCCTGCAAAAGCCAGCGGCCCAACGATGCGGCCCTCCTCGAAATGAACTGCGGTGCGCACGCCACCCGTTTCGCGCTTCAATCTAATCTCGCTCCGGCATTCCGCGGTTGATGATGCGCCGCCAATTGTCAGCGGCATCGCCGGCTCTTTCAAATTGTCGAAGACAGCGGTGAGAAAGGAATTCAAGAATTGCTCGTTGATATTAACCGTGGCCTCTGCTGCCGGCGAGTTGCCAACCCGGCGACCGCGCGAGGCGGTTTGTTCTTGAGCGAATACGTTAGTAACGGACAAGAATGCAAATAGAACTAGCGAGAATGATTTCGGCATGACAAAGTCTTCAGCTTTCATTCAGTAGTTTGGAGTGCGCCGGCAGAGCGTAGCGGCGACGGCGCTTTGGATCGTTTCGATAACTTTGGTTTGGCGATCGCGAACTAAATAGTCTTGGCGGCCATCGACGACAACTTGAACAGTTTACCTACAAAGGATCAAAAGCGCCGTCGCCGCTACGCTCTGCCGGCGCACTCCAAATTGCTCACAATCCGCTGCGCACGATGTCATGCAATCGAACTAGCCCGACGCAAATTCGATCGCCATTAACAACCGGCAGCACGTTGATTTGGGAAGGCCGATCTTCCATCAAACGCAACGCGTCAAAGGCCAGCATGTCGGGATTCGCAACCACCGGATTGCGCGTCATGAGATCGTCGCACTTGAGGTTCGCGAATGCCAGATCGGCGGGCCTGACTCGTTGCATCGAACGGCGCAGATCGCCATCTGTAATGATCCCGGCCAGGCGGCCTTCGCTATCGACAACGTTGACGGCGCCCAGACCAAAATGTGTGATTGCCGAAACGATTTCCATCCAGGCGGCATCGCCGCCAATCGTAGGGTTCTCTTTCCCGCCATGCATCAGATCGGAAACGCGCAGCGTCAGACGCTTACCGAGTTGGCCGGCGGGATGATTTGAAGCAAAGTCATCCTCCGTCAAACCTTTTGCCCGCATCAAGGTCATCGCCAGCGCATCGCCAATCGCCAAAGCCACCGTGGTACTGGCGGTGGGGGCAAGATTCAGAGGACATGCTTCCTGATCGACCGAAGCGTCGATTACCGCATCCGCGCGTTGCGCAATCGACGACTTTATATTGCCGAGGATAGCAACCAGCGGAACGTTGCGACGTTTGAGATAGGGCAGCAGATGCAACAGCTCGTCAGTCTCGCCGCTGTTGCTTAGCAGCATGACCACGTCATCCGAGTTCACGATCCCAAGGCCGCCATGCAAGGCGTCGGATGGATGCAGATAGACCGCCGCAGTGCCACTGCTCGTCATCGTGGCGGCGATTTTGTGCGCGATGATCCCTGATTTGCCGACGCCGAGCAGGACAATCTTGCCTTTGCATTTCGTAAGGATCGCCACGACACGATCGACGTCATCTGCCCGCAGCCGCGAAGCCGCTTTAGCAATCGCTTCGGATTCCGCGCGCAACAACTCGACCACTTGCGAGTAATCGGATGTTTCGGCCATGCAGCCACCTTGATATACGACTAAGGCAGCGATTTGCAAGTTGCGTCGCCATTCGGACGGTGGGTCTGAGACGGAGCCCTTCTCATTCACACCCTGCTTTAGCTGGGTGGTTTGAGACGTCGTCATCATTCATTAACCGTTTTAACGGTTTCCTTCACGCCGGAAAACCGTTAAAACGGTTCACAGAGTTGGTCGCGCCCCATCCGGTCACCCAGCTAAAGCAGGGTGTGAATTAGAAGTTGCATAGACATACTGACCTCATTCCGATATATTTTTGCGGCTCGCTTATCGATGTAATTTCACCGGTTCAAACAAACCTTCGTAGGAGTTTCATAATGCCATTTTTCAAATTTCTACCCCGCGAAGAACAATATTTCTCGCTCTTCGCGCAGATGACTTCGTATATCAACGACGCTGCCAACGCGCTGGTCGAGATGCTTTCGCACCGTAATGGCGACTATCAGGAGTACGCACACCGCATCAAGATCATCGAACACGCCTGCGACGATCTGACGCACAACGTCGCGACGCGCTTGAATCAATCTTTTATCACGCCATTCGATCGCGAAGATATCTACATGATGTCGAAAGCGCTCGATGACGTGGTCGATCTGGTCGATGGCGCCGCGCGGGCCGTGGTCATGTACGATATCCACGAAATCACTGAACCGGCGCAGCAATTAGCAGGCGTGATCCAGCGCATGGCTCGGCAACTGCACGAAGTAGTTTCGATCCTTGATAAGCCGAAGGGCGTGACCACGCGCCTCGTCGAGCTTCATCGCCTGGAAAACGAAGGCGACGACATTTACCAGCGCGCCGTCGCCGGACTCTTTCACGACACTCGCGATCCGCTAACGGTTATTAAGTGGAAGGACGTGTATGAAAGATTGGAAGCAGCCGTCGATCGCTGCGAGAATGTCGCGAATATTATTGAAGGCGTAATTATCAAGCATTCATAACGACTCTGGCCTTTGGTCTTTGGTCTTTGGTCTTTGAATCTTTATTGACCGAGACTGGATGATCGATAACCTAAAGTCAAAGACCAAAGGCCAAAGATCAAGGCCAAAGACCAAAGGCTAGCCCTCGCTTGTGTCGCTATGCTATCGTTTGGTTTCTGCCTCGTGCCCGCGTAGCTCAGTGGATTAGAGCGTTCGCCTCCGGAGCGAAAGGTCGCAGGTTCGACCCCTGCCGCGGGTACCAATAATTCCAACAACTTACGATCAACCGCTTTCGCCTACTAACGACTCGCACACACATTCGCACACACTTTGATTGGCAAAACGACCATGACCCTGGTCGAATGATCCGGCGTTCGCCCACCAGGTGGAGGCTGCCGGGCGGGTGATGCACGAGGATCGCGATGCGTTGAAGAAGCTGGCGGAATAGTCGTTACGACTGAGATCGTATGACTTTTGGAGAAGACTGTTATCGCGATCCATTACCGGCAAATATTAAAGAATCGCTTAGATTTTGATTGGTGATCCGACTGCCATGACAAACGGAATAGAAAGATGAGAATACTCAAAGCCGATACGAAGCGCCGCGTGGCGACGGTTCTTGCTCACTAGCCCTTGGGTAATAGTAGAGCCGACAGAGCGAAGCTTCGTTGAGAGGGATTAGACGAAGCAGAACTCGACGACCTTTAGTAATCGAAGAAGTCTGATTCCTGTCCGCCTTTGCATTGGTAGTAGCTCCTGTCTGCATCAGTCTTTCTTCTCGAAGTCGATTTGGTTGGTCGGCAGCGTGCGTGCGCATCGCTGACCGTTCCCAAGAGCGTTATTTGGCGTACGGGAACAAGCTGGTGGAGGCATAGTCCTTGACAACCCCGGGCATCCCTTAATAACCTTCGCACGTCCCAAGTGTCGAGCCACCCTAAGCTTTTGACAGTGGCGTCGTTCGTCTCTTTAGCCATCATAAGGCCTTGATTCGTCTCTCGTTCTCGCGGAGCACCATTAAGTAGACAAGAAAAGCACAACTCGTTGCCAGGAAAGGAATCCTAAATGCCCCCAGATGAGAAATCCGTAAGCGAAGAGGTTGGTTCGGGTTTGCGATCGATCCTCGAGAGAATTGGGGAATTCTTCCACATCTTCGATCTGTCTTTCTTTGTCGCCGGAGTAATGACATTTGCCGCTCTCGCGTTTCTCTACATAATGATGAAAATGCCTCACGAGTTCCCATTTGCTCCGTGGGTTGGCGTGGTCGCCTTTGTTGTCGGGTCGTACGTTTGCGGCTTGATAGCATTTACTGTTGGCCGTGAGTTAAATGGCGTAGCATTTCGACGACGTATACTGCAGCGCATATTGCCGCAGGCAATGGCGGCGCATAATCTGACAGGGAAAAATATTGCACCATACATGAATGCCGAACAATCGCGGTTCTGGTGGCTATACATCAGGATGTGGTCTGAAATAGCTCACGAAAAATCTGCACCGTTGGTTCTTCATCACCTCATGCGGTATTGGGCTATGGCAGCTACCTACGACGGGATCGGGTTCGGCTTTCTTGTGTGGGCTACCGCTTTGGTAGCGGTACAGTTCGAATATGTTTCACCGAACCCGATTAGTCATAGCATTGGTACAACTGGAGCTTTATTGTGCATCTGTGCCTCATACTTCTCTTTTCGACGCGGCGCTGACTACTACGAATATCAAATCGAAGATGTAGTTGCTCACTTTGCGGTCGCTCAAGGCAGCTTAATTAGCAATACTGAATAAAGAACGGCCAGTTTGTGTACCAATGAAGCGCTGAAATGCGGATTGCGTTTTGTAACTAGATCCGCATGTTGCCTTTCTCACAGTTCTCAATTGCATTATCTATGTTTGGCGTCGGGCGGTCATAATTTGTATATGTTCCGATGAAACAGTTTCTTTCAGACATGAATCCTTGGCGCGGACTCAAAGCCACACCTAAAGAAATTTGGGTCATTGCCATCGCCACATTCATAAATCGATCAGGCACGGTCGTTGTTTTCTTCCTTACCTATTATCTTCGTCAGGCTCAGTTCGGATTTTCCTTGGCGAAAGTTGGTTTCATTCTTGGCTTAGTCGGAATTGGATCATTGGGTACAGCGTATTGGTCAGGATGGTTATCTGATCGGGTTGGCGCATTGCAAGTAATGAAACTCTCATTGGTTCTTTCGGGCGCGGTCCTGCTGATTTATCCCTTAGCATCGCGTTTTGAAATAATTGCTCTGCTAACCATCGCCTGGGCCATAACCGCAGACGCTTTCCGGCCGGCGAGTAACGCGATTCTGACATCGTTTGCAGAAGACATTGACGAAACGCAATCTCAGATAAGAGCTAGAAGCGCACAGTCTCTTAATCGATTGGCGATTAATCTGGGCTTTGCGGTTGGTCCGCTGTTGGCTGGCTTCCTTGCAACCAAAGGCTATTGGAAAGCGCTTTTCATCATTGACGGAGCGACTTCAATTCTTGCCTTTGTTTACCTCTCAGTGACACTCAGGCCGGCAAAATTTCAAAGCTCCGATACGGACATCCATACGACGGAAAGTATCACTATTACGGGTCCAAGCCCGAGGGCAATACGGGACCGGCGTTTGCTTTTCTTCCTCTTTGCTATAGCACCAACACTGGTTGTTCTCTTTATGGAGCTCGGACCGTTGCCGCAGTTCATGAAGATAGAACTTGGCATCGGCGAGAAAGTTTTTGGATATCTGATCGCATTTAATGCACTTCTCGTAATTCTTTTTGAATTTCCCCTGAGTTGGATGACTCGTGTTTGGTCCTATCGCCGATCGCTGAGTTGGTCGGCATTGCTGATTGGCGTCGGATTTGGCGCGTTGGCTTTTGCGCATCAACTACCTCTGATAGTCATCACCGTTGCCATTTGGACTTTGGGGGAAATGTTTTTGCTGCCTAATACAATAGCTTACGTAAGCAGCATCGCTCCGAAACCACGTCGCGGGGAATATATCGGAGTGTATTCAATGGTTTTTAGTGTTTGCATGTCGGTTGGTCCCGCGCTTGGGGTGCTAACTCTCGCCCGCTTCGGAGGCAAGATTCTATGGAGTATGGCGTTCATGTTGGGCGTTGCCTCAGCGCTCATGATTACGCAATTAGATAAACGCTCGGCATAATGTGGGAAGTCGCCCTTGGAGCGATTTCAAACAAGCTGCCCGTCAATAAATCAACGAGACGCATTGAGAGTAGCTCAGTAAGCGCTCCGCCGGAGACATCAAAAAATAGGACGGCAGATCTTCACAAATATGGAAGAACGCGAAGAAACGGTTGCAATCGTGGACGCTTATTCGTCAGGAAACCTGCTAGCACCTGAGTTCAAAAGTCGGCGAATGACTTGTATTCACATTCAAAGCGAGCTCAACGTGCCTCTTGCGGCTAAATCTTCTTTCCACTGTGATGACTTTGCTGCAAACATTATTCACGACGGCGAAATTGAAAAAACTCTTCGAAGTTGCCGTCGGTACCCACTGCGATGCGTCATTGCTGGCTCGGAAACGGGTGTAGAACTTGCTGACCGCCTCAGCGAAGCCCTTAGCCTAAATTCGAATGGTAGTGCGCTTAGCAGGGCGCGCCGTGACAAGTTCAAGATGGTTTCGCAAGTTCGGAATAGCGGTCTTTTTACGATACCATCACTCAAAACAAATGATTTCGACGAAGCTCTGGCGTGGGTAGAAGGGGTTGCCGGATGGCCTGTCGTGGTCAAACCTTTGCGAAGCGCCGGCACAGACTCTGTTACAACCTGCTCATCAATGGAGGAGCTTCGTTTCGTCTTACGTGCGACGTTAGGAAAGTGTGATCAATTTGGTTCGCTTATTAGCAATGTCATTATTCAAAAGAAGGTCAAAGGTCGGGAATATATCGTCGACATGGTTAGCAGCAATGGAAACCACCACGTTACGAATATCTGGCTCATTGTTAAAGGATCTCACAACGGTGGCGATTTCGTCTGCGAATACGATCAACTCTTGACCTATCAGGAAGGCCAACAAAATAAGCTCGTTGAATATGCTGTGGCGGTTGTTACCGCTCTTGGAATCGAACATGGACCATCTCATACAGAGCTGATGCTGACAGCAGAAGGACCTGTATTGATTGAAACGGCATCGAGACTGCACGGTGCCGGGTTTCCGATCTACAGTAGGGAGTGTGTCGGATACAGTCAGGTCGATCTCACTGCTGATGCGTACGTTGACCCATTAGCCTTTGAAGCGAAGACCCGGACTCCTTATCAACTAAGCAAAAATCTTGTGATTGTTGAACTGATCTCCAGAGTTGAAGGAAAACTGAGGGCAGTTTCAACTAAACAAATCGAAACCCTTACCTCTTTTTATTCAATGAAACTTAATGTCGAACCTGGCGGTTTAATTGAAAAAACGGTTGATGTATTCACGTGTCCAGGCCATGTGGTCCTAATGCATCAGGATCTCGAATTAATCTGGCATGATTATAACTACCTGAGAAATCTTGAGAGCAAAGACAATATTTACGTGGTTTGAGAGGGATTGCTTAGACGCGTCGCGGTGGAATCCTGCTTAGGAAGAACTCACGGAATCATCGTTACCTATTGACAGGTCCGCTGCATACGCATATGTTTTTGCCTATACTGCGCTTGGTACGTTCCTTGCGGCTTGCGTGAGTTCCTTATTTTGTATTTACTACGGTAAGATCTCGGGATGTAGAGGTCAGCTAGGCTTAGGTTTTTTACGTTCCGTCTGAAGACGCTCAAACTATTGTTTCAGAAACAGACGTATAGGTTTGCTCAGGGTTGTCTATGACTAATTGCTCACACCTTATTTGGATAGGAGTCCAAAAATGAGAAGAGAGTGGAACATTCTTCACCTTACGGATCTTCACTTTGGCAAATTCGCTGAATCTAATGGTGCAGTGTTTCTAGATGAGAATAAGGAGGCCGTTCCCAGCAGCCTAAGGGATTCAGTTATTAAGCGCTTTTATCACGTATTAGAGGGCAGTGCAGGTATTTTGAAGGCCGACGCGGTTACCGTAACCGGCGATATAACCACCAGAGGGGACGAGGATGGGTTTCGAATATTTGCTGATCGCACTGCGCAGTGTCTGAAAAAGCTTGTAACGGACCCTTCTGCTATCTGTGTGGTACCAGGAAATCATGATGTCGCTTGGAACTTGCGAAAATCGAATGATCAACTCTTTGACATCAAGTTCAAGGGGTTTCGGGAAATGGTTCAACAGATAGGTGCTACAACTTGCCTATTACCGACGGGAACAATAAGCGATGGTTTTGAGTCAGGACTAAATTTCCATGACATAACAAGGGAAGAGTCAACGCCCATTTTTATCGACGAAGAAAAGAAGCTCTTGATTCTGTGCATTAATTCCGCAATTCGTTGTGGTGAAGTAAACGAGTACCGCCGAACGCAGATCGAGCAGCCCCTTGACGAATCCCTTAATGATATCTCGTCCCTCAAGCAGAGCTTGCGTCTTACTCAACCCGAGGCAAAAGAAAAGCTAGATCTCCTTGAACTGAAATTGCAACACCTGAAAGATCGGGCGGCCATTCAGAGTGTCTTTGACGTGGCTCATGTGACCGAGTCTCAGTTAATGCGCCTGAGCACTAATTTAAGATACCTACAGGAGAAGTACTCTAAGGAATGGGATTCATTCCTTAGGGTGGCCATCATGCACCATCATCTCATGCCTTTTGCCGGCCAGGCGACCGAGCACAAGACCTATGATTTGATCACCGATTCAGCAAATGTGAGAGACTTTTTGGTTGATTTTAGATTCCATATCGTACTGACGGGTCACAAACACCAGCCTTACGCGGAATTGTTTATGACTCGCAATAATAAGCTGTTATTGGTCGCCGGAGGACCGACCGTAGGCGGAATGCCAGTCAGAGGACACGCACAGGGATTTCGTTATCTCAAAGTCATCTCCGAAGCCGGGAAATTAGCGGTGCGCATCGCTGATGTAGCTCTGGATGGCTCCACCAGAAACCAACCACAGGAGCAAGTTCAGTTAAGCATAAATCACGCTAAAGAATTTGTGCTAGAGGAGTCCCCCGCTTCAAGATTTTGTCTCGTTCCAACTCCTCCTCCTATTACATATGATGTTACTGAGGACCTTTCCGACGAAGCACTGATGTTTCTTAACGTTGTGGGTTGCCGCGAGGCGAGAGCCCGAGTCAAAACCTTTCTGGAAGAAAAAATCCAAAAGGGTGCGATTCGGTCGTTAAGCTATGTTGGACTCTACGATCTGTACGGACATTATGACCTACTTGTGCGTGTGGATGATCCTTCATTAACGGGAGATACGGGCATTGATCTCCTATCGGAAATTGAAGAAGATTTGCGCAAGCACAATATGATCCACAAACAAGGAGCCGAATTCACTACTATAAATTTGCTTGATGCCGTTCCTTTTAGTGGCGAGCGAGGTAAGCACAGGCATAATTTGTTCCCCAGTCAGCAACATTATGTAGATTTGCGCAGTCACAGAGCGTTCATATTGGTTACAAAGACCTCTAGGTGGGGACGCAACGAGATTCAGAACATACAACAAATGGCGCGACGCTTCTACGAAGAAAACCAAAAGAAACTGAGCGATGCGAACGATTGGACTCTGTCGTGGGGAGAGCGTGACATTATCATTGAGGTCCTTGTCAGATGTGGACAATATTACAACCTTCAAGAGTTGACGCGCCGTCTTGAAGATCTAGTTGACATCGGCGATCGACAGAAGATGACGCACATCGTCTATCACCACGAAGAATATTGTCCATTTGGCGTTGCTTCGCATCTGAGGCAAGACGAAGTCGCTGGTCTGAAATCATTGGCTTCTGGTCGCAACTAGCCTGGACAAATGCCTTTTCTGAAGAATGATTTATGACTACAGCGGGAAAAAGGTTGTAGCGGTTTTGGCCGAAAATCTTTCCTGCTCAAATGCGCTAAATGTTCTTGGCCACATGGGCATTGCCCTCGGTAGCCAGCAATTAGATGATTTGTTGGGACGGACTGATTTGTTCGATAGATCCGGTACACGGCATGCAGGGATATCGCGGTACGCATTAATCATCTTGAAGACGAATCGGGCAAAACTAAGGCGATTGATAGGTCAAGCTCGAGAACTAGACTGTCTGAGTATTATTGACTTTCCAGAGCAGATGCTCCTTACAGGACATGACGATGAGCTAGCGAGTTGCCTTCAGTTGGCCTCCGAAAGTGAAATCACTTACCTTGGCGCCCTTATCTTCGGAGACGCTCAAGTCATTAATGGATTGACCAGTAGATTTAGCCTTTGGCGCTGATATTCTAATTATTAAACTGAGTATCGTCGGTATGCTTTCCTATTGATTGGTATGAAGCGGGATCAGGTCCAAAGATACTTGGAGGATGGCTTGGAACGCATTCGTCGTCATCCCTTCATAACTGGCGCTCATGAATTGACTCTAACAAAGAATCAGGGTCAAAGGTGGATCATGTGTGCCGGGAGAGAGAGCAGGTCATTCGTGGCAATACTCAAAAATCTCGCTTCTTGGTGTGCGAACGAAAATGTCCGAGAGATTCTTCTTGCAAATCTAGCGGATGAATTAGGAAAGGGTGATCCTCAAGAAGCCCATTACGTCCATTATCTAGGATTGCTTGATGCCTTGTGCATTCCGCGGTCGAATTTTTATTCGTATTCGGAAAAAGCAGGAATCAAGTTGGCGCTGAGTTTGGCGTACAACATTTCACTCTCGAAGCGTGAATCATGCGCTCTGGGGTACTTGCTTATAAACGAGGCTATGACGCCGATCACTTATGGCGCTGCCAAAACCGCGCTCCGCGTCTATTATCCGGACCTCAAAACAGACTTTTTCGATATCCACGTTGTTACTGACGATCTCCATGTCAAAAAACTCTATGAGGCGGTTGACGAACTCTCCGAAACATTACAGCAAGAGCTTTTCTTTGGCATACACCTCGGCGAAAGAGGAATGGCGGTATTGCTAGACGAGGCGTTTGGCATCTTTGATAATGCTGATGAAATTCCAGGTATAGATCAGCCAGTCGATAATGCTACACCGTAAGTAAGGGGCTATCATTCGGGGTTCCTTCGGTTGGATCGGACCGGGAATTATGTGATCGGGTAGGAGGCGGGGTCACCCCCGCCGTCCTCCCACACCACCGTACGTACGGTTCCGTATACGGCGGTTCATGAAGCAAGCTGGAAACGGAGCCGTTGCTCCAGCAGCGACAAGAGTCCACATC
>Ga0193747_1000419_pt1 | contig 14557 bp, 11 predicted proteins | sample L1m2metaG_FD_143048 | JGI IMG/M metagenome (GOLD analysis project Ga0193747, IMG submission 143048) | Soil microbial communities from a riparian zone of the East river system, Colorado, United States - L1m2 | ecosystem: Environmental > Terrestrial > Soil > Riparian zone | place: USA: East River...
TCTTTGGCGCTTTGGACCTGCTCTGTGCCACGGACAATTTCAGTCAGTTGCTCCAGGTATTGACGTTGCTCATCGAGGAGCAAGGTCGAATAACCGACCAGATCCATAAAGAGAACGTGGCCAATCTGTAATCGGACTGACGTTTCAGATTCGGCGGGCATAGATTGACCGCAATCTTCCGCGAAGTTTTCGATTTCTGAAATTCTATTTGCGCGAATGGTCACCAACAAACTCGGCCACAACGTTGCTGTCGATGTTGTGCTAAAATTATCGGATGCCGTTTCAGCTTGAATCCAACTTCAAACCTCGCGGCGATCAAGGACAGGCGATCGCAAAGCTATTGAAGTCTGTCGAGGCTGGGAACCGCCATCAGACACTCCTCGGAGTGACTGGATCAGGCAAGACGTTCACCGTCGCCAATGTCATCCAAAAGCTGGATAGGCCGACGCTGGTTATTTCGCACAACAAGACATTGGCCGCGCAACTTTACTCAGAGTTCAAACAATTCTTCCCGCGTAACGCGGTCGAATATTTCGTCAGCTATTTCGATTATTACCAGCCAGAAGCTTACATCCCGCGCTCCGACACCTACATCGAAAAGGATTCCTCGATCAACGAAGAGATTGAGCGGTTGCGCCTCTCGACCGCGAGCGCGCTGCTTTCAAGACGCGACGTCATCGTGGTGGCAAGCGTGTCTTGTATCTACGGAGTTACGTCGCCCGAGGATTATGAACAGATGTTGCTCACTGTGAAACACGGACAGCACATTAACCGCGAAGCAGTGCTCGGTCGTCTAATCGACATGCTGTACGAGCGCAATGACGTGAATTTCGCGCGCGGCAGGTTCCGTGTGCGTGGCGACGTGGTTGAGGTTTATCCTGCGACCGCCGATGAAGAAGGAATCCGCCTCGAATTTTTCGGTGACGAGATTGATGCGATTCGGCGATTTGATCCGCTGACCGGTCACACCCACGAGTCCCTAAACGTCATCACATTTTTTCCAGCCAAACAGTTCGTGACCCCGGCGGACAAACTGAATCGTGCGCTGCGCACGATACGCGAAGAGCTTGAGCAACGCATCATTGACCTTGAATCCCAAAATAAACTGCTCGAGGCGCAACGGCTGCGAATGCGCACCGAGTACGATTTGGAGATGTTGCAGGAAATGGGTTTCTGTAACGGGATTGAAAACTATTCACGTCATTTGTCCGGGCGGCCTCCCGGCTCGAAGCCTTACACGATTATCGATTTTTTCCCGGACGATTTTCTCACCGTCATCGACGAATCGCACGCCACGATCCCGCAGATCGGCGGGATGTACGAAGGCGACCGGTCGCGCAAAACTGTGCTCGTAAATTACGGGTTTCGTCTACCGAGCGCGCTCGACAATCGCCCGCTAAATTTTGATGAATTCATGAAGGTGACGGACCAGGCGATTTACGTGAGCGCGACGCCAGCAGAATTTGAGATTCAAAACAGCGTTGTCGGAAACAAAGGATACTTCCCGCACAAGCGACAGAGGATCGGAGAGGGAGAATTAATTCCGTTCGTACTGCCTGGTGAACCTCTCGCGGTCTCCGACCGCCGACCTCGCGGGACCGGCGCTCGGGGAGCGCCGCTGCAAACCACAGCGCGTGTCTCAGCGACCGATGACCCGCCCGAAAAATTTGATGCGCACACGCCGGGCGCGCCGCTCGTGGTCGAGCAGATCATTCGGCCTACCGGACTTCTCGATCCGAAAATCACGATCAAGCCGCTTAAGAATCAGATCGACGAAACGATCGAGCTTTGCCGTCAGCGCGTTGAAAAAGGCGAGCGCATTCTGGTGACAACGCTGACCAAGCGAACCGCGGAAGATCTGGCTGACTATCTGCGCGATGTGGGCCTGAAGGTGCGCTATCTGCATAGCGATATCGACGCGATCGAGCGCGTGGAAATTTTGCGCGGATTGCGCGCAGCAGATTTCGACATTCTCGTCGGCATAAATCTGCTTCGCGAAGGGCTCGATCTACCCGAGGTTTCGCTGGTGTGCATTTTGGACGCCGACAAGGAAGGATTTTTACGCAGTCAGACTTCGCTGATCCAGACAGCCGGCCGCGCGGCGCGGCACATCAACGGCGAAGTGGTACTCTTCGCCGACACGATTACGCAAAGCATGGAAGCACTCATTTCGATTTCCGAATACCGGCGCGCCAAGCAGATGGAGTACAATGAAACGCACGGCATCACGCCGCAAACCGTCCGGCGCGCCGTCCAGGAAAGTCTGCACACAATTCTTCGCGGGCGAGAAATCGCCGCCTCCGTCATTCAGGAGGCCGGCGGCGATTTTAATGTGACCGAATTGTTGCGCGAATTGGAGCAGGAAATGCAGGAGGCTTCGGCAAATCTCGAATTCGAGCGGGCTGCGCTGTTGCGCGATCAGATTATGGAGATAAAAAGCGGCTCCGGGCTGGCGAAAATTGAACCGAAGCGCCGACCCATAAGATACTCACGGAATGCCGGCCGACGTCGCTCGCGCGTGTAGCGACATCGCCACGTTCACATCTTGTCGATTCGCGCTGCGCATGCGATGAAATCGCCGATGCCGAAGACGAAAACCAAACCGGAAACCGCAAACATATACGCGGTTGTCGGCTCGGATGAAACTGAAGTGAAACACCTGGCCGCGGAACTGGCGCAGAAACTTGCACCCGACGATGCTGGCGATTTTGGCCTGGAAATAATCGATGGCGTCGCTGATAACGCCGATCAAGCCGCCGGGCGAATTCGATCGACGATCGAGGCGTTGCAAACCCTGCCTTTCTTCGGCAGCACAAAAGTGGTCTGGCTGAAAAACGCGAACTTTCTCGGCGACGACGCAAAGGCGCGCTCCGCCGCGGTGCAATCCGCGCTAGAAGAATTGTCTGCGCTGATCGACAGCGGTGTTGGCAACGGAGTCACGCTTTTGATCAGCGCCACAGAAGTGGACAAGCGACGCTCGTTTTACAAGACGTTGGTTAAATGCGCGGAGCTTCAGGTGTTCGACCGGCTCGATTCGGCGCGGGCCGGGTGGGAAGAAGAGGCAACTGAAATCGTTCTTGGCCGCGCAAAAAAGCGAAAACTGGAATTCGATGAGGCTGCGCTTGAACTGTTCGTTTTGCTGACCGGAGGCGATACGCGACAGATCGATAACGAGCTGGAAAAAATTGATATTTATTGTAGCACAGGCTTCCAGCCTGTGGGGCCAGTAGGCGTCCCGCCTGCTGAGTTCAAGGGCGCAGGCAAGATGCCCGCCAGCCCCACAGCCACGATGGCTGTGCCACGGATCCCGGTCGAGATTGTTCGTGAGTTGGTCCCGCTATCGCGTGCGGGGGTAATTTTCGAACTGAGCAACGCATTGAGCGCCCGCGACCTGGAACTGGCGCTGACGCTCGTGCGACGTTTGCTGGAGCAAGGTGAAAGTGCCGTGGGTATTTTGCTGGCCGCAATCGTCCCGACGATCCGCAATTTATTGCTCGCAAAAGATCTGATGGAGCAGCATGACATTCGGCGTCCGCATTCGCCGTTTCAATTCATTGCTGCCATGAACCGGCTGCCCGCAAAAGCAACGGAGCATTTGCCGCGCAAGAAAGACGGCTCAATTAACGCCTATGGTCTGGGCATCGCTGCGCAACACGCGAATCAGTTCGATTCGAACCAACTAATTGACGCGATGCGCGCCTGCCTCGACGCAAACGTAAAACTCGTGACCACGCAGCTAGATCACGAGCTGGTTCTTATGGAAGTAGTTGTGAAATTGCTGGGAGACAAGGAATGACGGTTTTCCAGCCGTCAGATTTGAGGTCGGCGGCGGCCCAAGTTCGCCACGGCGAATCCGTCCTGTGGCGGACCATCGCTCGTTGATTAGCTCACACAGTGCCTTCTTGCCGCCGCGCCACCGGCCCGATGTACGGAATGTCCCAGCGCACCCCAGTGAACGCTTTCACCGTGGCGACAATCCACACGACCAGAAACGCTATGTGAACGAGCGCCTGGATGATTCCCCAAAAAAATACCAGAATCCCACCAATCGCCGGAATCGACCACAGGATCAGGAACAGGATTCTCGAGACGATGTTAAACAAGAGCCACGCACCGCCGAAGATAATTGACTGCATTGCGTAGAAGCGCACAAAACGGTCGTGCTTTTCAAGAACATAGAAAATGATGCCGCCAATTAAGGGGATGCAGGCGAGTGCCGCAGCCACGTTCGAAGGTAAACCGGTTGATGTTGATTTTGGCCCGAGCTCGGGGCTCGGACCTGACGCAGGCGGAGGTGTAATAGGCTCTTGCTCGGGCATGATCTACATACACCGGATGCAAAATCCCTTGTCAAGCAATCTCGCTTTTGCCATTCTTTTTCGCTTTCGCTTGTCCCCCATGCGCAATATGATGCACTGCCAACCCCAGTACTAACCCCAGTATCCATGACCAAAAGTTCCCCTTCCCCTGCCGAGCGTGCCTTCACCCTCATTGAGTTGCTCGTCGTAATCGCGGTCATCTTCGTCATTGCCGGAATCGCCGTTCCAGCCTTCCATAGTGCTTTTGAGCGCGCGAAAGTCTTAAAAGACTTGAGCAATCTTCGCCAGATCGGCGCCGCTACGCAGTTGTACATGAACGACAACAACGGCGCGTTCCCAGGGTCACCAAGCGCAACGTGGATGTCGCAGCTAGAACCAAAATACCTCTCAAGCTGGCGTGTCCTGGAATCCCCTTTTGATAGACGCGGCACTTCGGAGCGGGGCGACGTTAACACGCCTGTCAGCTACGGAATCAATGCGAATGTTCTGCCGGGCAATGTTGCAATATCTGCTGACAAAATTACCAAACCTGTAACTTTTATTGTGTTTGCGCCGGCACAGACATCGGACCCGGTGGCTGTCAGCTTCGTGGGTACAGCGGACCCAACAGCTTTCCCCGGCGTAAGGGTTCTAGCTGACATGAGCACACCTGGCGGAACTGCCGTGGGTGGGCCACACAACAACCGCGTCAAAATTAACGCGCTTTGCGCTGACTGGCACGCTGAGACAATGCTATGGAGCGCAACGAGCCCAGCGTTTAAGAATACCAGTAATCCAGGCAATGACCCGGACGCGCAGTTCCGTTGGTCGCCTTAGACTCCTTTACCTACTCCGTTGTGGAAAATCGTAGCGGTGTACTACGCTACCCGACCCTAGTCGGCACGAATTTGGTAGATCAGATCGGTGATTATTTGCGCAAATATTTCCCTGGCGAACACTGTGCTGTTATTTCCGACAGCAATGTCGCGTCGATCTATGCTAGTCGCATAAGAAACAGTTTAGCATCAGCTAGTTTTCGCCCGATTCTGATCACGGTTCCACCGGGCGAAAGATCCAAAACACTGAAGCAAGCCACCGCAATTTGCGACCAGATGATCGCAGCAGGACTTGACCGTACATCATTCGTCATTGGTCTCGGTGGCGGGATGATTGGCGACATTTCTGGATTCGTCGCGGCGATTTATCACCGCGGAATTCCACACGTTCAGATTCCGACCACGCTGCTGGCGATGGTAGACAGCTCTATCGGCGGGAAAACTGGTGTGGATACACGCGATGGCAAAAATTTGATCGGCGTCTTCCATCATCCGTCGCTGGTGATTGATGACATCGATCTTTTGAAAACACTGCCGCGTCGTCAATTCAATCAAGGATTCGCCGAGATCATCAAGCACGCCGTCGTCGCTGATGCAGAAATGTTCCGGACGCTGAAAGTAGCGCGAGCCTCCGGCTTGCGCCGCGCAAGCGAGACGCATGCGCTACGATCGCTGATCAAGCGCAATATCCAGATCAAATCCAGAATCGTGGCGAAAGACGAGCGTGACCGGACGGGCCAGCGTGCGCTTCTGAATTTCGGACATACAGTTGGCCACGCAATCGAGCGTGCCGGAAATTACCGGAAATTCTTACATGGAGAGGCTGTGAGCCTTGGGATTGTGGCCGCGTGTGCGATCTCGGTGAAAAAAGCTGGGTTGCGGCCAGATCAGTGCGCCGCAATTGTTGATCTGCTTGAGCGATTCGGGTTACCAACGCGCCTGCCGCCGAAATTTCCACGTAAGAAGATTTTCGACGCTATAAGGTTTGATAAGAAATTCGAAGGCGGAAAAGTGCGGTTCGTTCTGACACCACGCATCGGCACTGCACGTATCACGAACGACGTGACTCTCAATGACATTCGTGAGGCTGTGAAACAACTGTAGAGCGTCTGTGTCAGACGCCATGGCGTTTCACAGAATGGAGCCGCGGGGACGCGAACGACATAGACGGGAAGCCAATGTGGCGAGAGAGCGGGAGCGAACGAGTCAAACGCCCTACAAATCGGGCGATTGAGTTCAATCGCCACTGCCGCGCGCTTTCGAGTAATAATCCACGAGCCCATCCGCTACACTGTCGGCGTATTCCCGGAAGATGCTTTTGCGTTGAACGCCGTTGATGTTGCGCGTTCCTTCATAATCGCTGGCCTGAATACGAGCAAATACGTCTTTGCTGTTCATGACGTACGGCTCGCAGTACACAACCGGGCAACGGTAAAGACGCGTGGCTAACAAATTGCGGGCGTACACGTAACCGCTATTACCGACCTTGGTCGTGCTATTCGTGGTTGGATACGCGTAGGGCGGCAAGGCAGTCTCGCGCACCATTGCCGAAGAAATCGTGTCGGCCAGCGGCAACTCCTCGTCGTACGTGCGACTGAGGAGCCGCCGAATCATTTCGAAACGTTCATCATCGAATTCCAGCTCCTCCGCCAGGTACGATCCGTTCACGAGGAGGTGAAGATGATTCGTGTCGGTCAGCGTCGGATTAGCCGGGTCGCCCCACCCTTCGGCGTTGAAATGCAAACAAAGCACAAGATCAGGATGCAGTTTGAAATTCACCAGCGCTGCGCGGCGCCGAATTTCATTGTAGCGGTAGAATAGAATTTCGCTTTGCCAGCGGATGGTCTTCTCTTTCTCCGGATCAGTCGAATCAAGAACTTCGGCACGCGGCCGTGGCACGCCATTCCTAATGAGAATCTTCCTGGCTAACTCGCGAAAATCATCCGGCCGCTTGGCCGTGGTCGGTTCATCGTCATTTCGCACAAACGAAACTTTCGCACCGAGGTCGCGCAATCGCGTCGCCAACAATCGCGCCACCCGCAAGGTTAAATCGCCCTCCTGAACCGGCTGGCTGTCGCCGACCTGAAACCAACGCTCCTCCATCTTCGCCCATTTCCCGCCGAGATGCCCCGGGTCGAGCGCGATTTTCAAACCCGAGAGCGGCTTGCCTGATCCCGCTGGCGGTAAAGATTTGGCCGGTCGCCAAAGTCGCGGCACGAGTTTCCGCTCTACCGTGCCACCGGCAAACCGCAAGGTGAAGAATTTCTGCGCGTCGCGGTTCATGAGGATCCGCGCTGAGTCGTCTTTTATTTCGATCAAATCGGGCGCGCAACCGTGAGTGCCGTAGACATCATTGATCATGTGCGCGAACTCATCACGCGTGATTGTCTGCTGGTAATGTTCAAGAACGTCCCATCGCGGCTTGTTTCCAAGGACGCTAATGTTGTCAGCGGCCTGGAGACCTGCTGCAAAGATCGCCGTAAATAAGCATGTGGAAGTTCTAACGACCCGCCTTCGCCATGCTAGGGCGTGCCAGGGGAATCGCTTCGCCGCGCTGGATCGGTGAACGTTTAAATCGTTGAATCGCAAATCCGATGTAACTATGTAACGATTCAACGAATCACCCCACGCATGCTAACGGTTCTTTTTCTTGGCGATATTGTTGGCCAGCCAGGTCGCGCCGCGGTAATAGCCCGGTTGCCGGACCTGAAGGCGAAATACGCGCTGGATTTCGTCATCGTCAACGGCGAGAACGCTGCGGGCGGCCGCGGTATTACTGGCAAAATCACCATCGATCTTTTGCGCGCCGGCGTCTCAGTTATCACAAGCGGCGACCATATCTGGGACCAGAAAGAGATTCTTTCGTTCATCGATACCGAACCCCGTTTGTTGCGCCCAGTGAATTACCCCAACGGCACGCCGGGTAGCGGATCGATCGTTCTTGAAACGACCAAGGGAAAAATCGGCGTCATTAACGTCCAGGGCGCACGTTCATGCAGCCCGATCTTGGACAATCCATTTCGTGCTGTCGAAGCAGCAGTCACGAAAATGCGTAACGAAACGCCGAACATTATCGTCGACGCTCACGGCGAAACCACGAGCGAAAAAATTGCGCTTGGCCGATTTCTAGACGGCAAAGTGTCCGCTGTCATCGGCACGCATACTCACGTTCAGACAGCCGATGAGCAAATCTTCCCCGGCGGCACGGCTTTCTTATGCGACGCTGGAATGTGCGGGCCTGTAAACTCCATCCTGGGACGCGCCGTGGACCCGATCCTGAATCGGTTTATATCGAATCTGCCGTCATCATTTCCGGTAGCCGGCGGCGAAGTACGCTTGCGCGGCGCCCTCGTTCAAATTGATGAGACCACCGGTCGTGCGCTGGGCATCACGCGGGTGGATGAGCCCGCGCCGCATGCATCTGTCGCGTCAGAGCAGGAGCCAAAGACGAATATCGAGAATTCGTCGTCGTCGGAACAGACTTGAAACTGTTGAACTTACAGCCAACTATTCACACCTCTAGGTTCGAATTGTCTAAAGAGTATCAACGTCTAATAGAAATTTATGAATAGATCCTTTGGTTTTGTTTTAATGACGTCTTTGGCCCTGTGCGGTTCACAGGTATGCCCGGCAGCAAAGAAAGAGAATGCCGAAGCGAACAAAAAGAATCCCGAAGCGAACAAACTCGCCCTCCAGGGCGCTGAGGCCGCTAAAAATCAGGACTGGGATAAAGCGGTCGACCTGCTTAAGAAAGCCACCGCCATGGACCACAAATACGGGGACGAACTTTCGGCAGTTTATCAACGACGCGGATATGCGGCTGCAAACGAGCAGAGATATGGGGACGCCATCAACGACTACAACGAAGCCCTTAAACTCACTCCGCAAGACGCGCCGCGCATTCATGAGCAACGTGCGGCGGTCGAAATGAAGATACAGGATTACGATAAAGCTCTTGCTGATTACTCCGAACTTATCAAATTGAAGCCGAACGAGATTCGATACCTCAATTATCGCGCGTACATTTACGAGCTAAAAAACGATCTTCAAAATTCGCTCGCCGAGAACGAAAAGATTTTGAAGCTGGATCCCAACAATCAGGATTCGAAGGCGCGCAAACAACGGCTCGAACAAAAGATTGCCGAAAGGACGCCGCTTACTCCGCCACCGCGATCACCTACGGCTTCGCCTGCCCATTCACCAGCAGGCAAAAAGAAGCCCTAAGAAAGCGCTCTCGACACCTAGTTACGCTGCGCCCTTTTGGACGCGGGTAAATTACGGCCCGGTCAATGCAGCAGCTTCTTCGCTTTCCTCATCTGTTCTCGGCGCTGTGAATTTTCGTTTCCTGCGGTTCGCCGGCAAAGGCGCCAGGGTCATAGTGATGTTGCGACCGGCGATCTTCGGATCGGTTTCCACCTGCGACATGCTGGAAAGATCGTCGCGAACTTTCTCCACCAGATGAGTCCCAAGCTCCTGGTGCGCCATTTCGCGGCCGCGGAATTGCAGCTGAACACGCACCTTGTTGCCGCGGTCCAGGAATTCTTCGGCGTGCCGGACTTTCGTTAGATAATCGTGCTCGTCGATGTTAACGCGGAACTTGATTTCCTTCAGTTTCGAGCCGGACGGCTTTTTATCTTTCGAGTGTTTGGAAATGTCGTATCGGAACTTTCCGAAATCGACAATCTTGCACACAGGCGGATTCGCCGTCGGCGCGATTTCGACCAAATCTTGGCCGAGAGTTTGAGCTTTACGCAAGGCGTCGGTTAAGCGCATGACGCCAAGCTGTTCGCCGGTGGACCCTATAATGACCCGGACTTCGCGAGCGCGAATCCGACCGTTTACACGAATTTGTGGTTGCAGATTAGATCAATCTCCTCAACGGCGAAGCGGGAGTGCGCCGCGTCGCCATATTACATTTATCGCAATTTCAGGCGTCAGCATTTGCAGACGCCAAGGCACTCTTTCTTCGCACGGCTGCGATTCACCGCAACGAAGTGCTCGCATTAAAGTTCGCAAGCCGGAGAGAAGTTGTAGGCAACAATTTCGCGCTGGCAAGGTCAAAGTCGTAACGATTAGGTGTCGATGTCCGGGAGATCACCTTGTCGGCGGGTCGCCAAAGTGCGCTTTGTGCGCCGCGTACGCAGCCGCATCGTCTAGCATTGCATCGATTGTCGCGGCCAATGGCTCGAGTTTGACCACTCCAGAAAAAATGGCGCGATCCCCGATCTCAGTATCAATCACGAACGCGGGTCGTTGCGTGATCTGTAACGCGCGAAATTCGGCGGTCGATGCTCGAACTCGCTTCTCAATCGCGGGCGATTTCGCGCGGTCGAGCAATTTGCCGGCTTCGATGCCGGCAGCTTCTGCCGCGACTTCAGCCGCAGTATTCCAGTCAGCGATGTTTTTGCCTTCGCGCAGCGTGGCGCGAGCAAGCGCGAGCCGGACACGATCATCAGTGAAACCAAAATCCTTTGCCACTTCGGCCACGCAATTCGGCGCGAGCCACTCCGGAAGATTTGGATCGTACCAGTCAGTGTTGAGCATGAACGCAGAACGCATCATCATCCCGCTGCGTCGATAGAACCATTGCTCCTGCTCGCGTGAAGTTGGCAAACCAATGGGGTCCATCAGCGCGATTTTCCACTGAAACTGAACCCGCCCGTCATAGCGCCTTTTCAATTCCGCCCAAGTCGGTTCGGACCAGAAACACCAGCTTGAAATAACATCGAGATAATCAGTGACAGTGATGGTCATGCTTGAATGTTAGAAAGGTTACAAAAGTTCCAAAGTTAAAATCGTTACAACGTTTCAACCCGCAACCCATTGTAACAATGTAACTGTTTAATCTTTTAACTCTCCGCTTGAATCTCAATCACATCTTTCTTTTCCTTGCGATCGTTTCGCCGCTGCTCGTCCTGGCTCGCGCGTGGCGGCCCAGCACGCCCTATCACGGCTGGCGTCTTGCCGCGCTCGTTGTGCTAGCGGTTACCGCTATTGGCTGGTTTCTCTGGCCTGATGCCAGCGGGTATGTCGGCGGCGCGGCATGGTTTCTTCTACTGTTTCTGCCGGCGATTGCATTGCGAAAAATAACGCAACTCGCTGCGCAAGGAGACTATCAATCGGCCGGAAGACTTGGTGCGACTCTCCAGATTTTGCATCCCACCGCCGAACTGCGCGAGCAAGTCCGGTTATTTCGCAATTTGAAATCCGACGCTGCACATTCGCGTGCGTTCCGTCCCATTCCCGGCGATCACGACATCGCTCCTTCCACCCGGCGCAGTCAGCTTCGAAGCGCGCCAGCGGTGTTCGTATTAATCCTGGTCAACGTGCTTGTTTTCCTATACGAGATTTCTGCTGGGGGCTGGAACGATCCGGAAGTTCTGCATCGGATTGGAGCGGTCGAGTTGGACGCGGTTGTTGCGCAAGGCGAATACTGGCGCTTGGGCACCGCGCTTTTTCTACATGCCGGCTTTTTGCATCTCGCGTTCAACCTTTTTGGCCTTTATGTTCTCGGTCCGCCGCTCGAACGCTCCATCGGCACGATCCGATTTCTCGCGTGCTATCTAGTTTCCGGGCTCGCCTCAAGCGCAGGGGTGGTTGCTTTAACCGAGATCGGGCTGGTTCAGGTTGGCCAATTAGTAGGCGCGTCCGGCTGTATCATGGGCGTGGTCGGCGCGTGGGCTGGGTTTTTACTGCGACATCATCATGCGCCATTCGCGAAACAGCGGCTCGCAAACATCGGCCTGATCGTCGTGATCCAGATCGCATTCGATCTTTCCACGCCGCAGGTCAGCATGGCCGCGCACATGTGCGGATTGGTTGCCGGATTTTTTCTTGGGCTAATTCTCGCGCCGCGGGCGGCGTAGCCTCCTGCTGCCCGACGACGTCTCTCTGGGGAGCGTCCGCGCCTCGCGTGCTGGCGACCGCGCCGTCGCGATCGCGAGCTTTTCACATTCTTCCAGGCGGCTACGGCTTACGCGGCCACGTCAGATCGTAACACCAACGTTTCTTGACCGAAAACGCGTTCGAGATTGATTACGTCCTCGTTGTCTTTCGTCTATTGGTTCTCATGCCGACTTTTCAAACTTACAACGTCACCCCAATCCTGCCGGCGACACTCGAGCCGCTACGGGAACTGAGTTTCAATCTCTGGTGGACATGGGAACCAGCGGCCCGCCGATTGTTCCGGGAACTCGACCTCGAGCTTTGGGACCAGACCAATCATAATCCGGTGCGCATGTTGCAGCTTTCGCGGCAATCCCGCCTTGAAGAGCTCGCGCAGGACAAGAATTTTTTGCGGGAGCTCAAACAGGTCTTCCAGGATTTTGAAAAATATCTCGGACGCCAGGACACGTACGGGAAGACGGGACCCGCCGCCGCGATCAAGAATCCGATCGCCTACTTTTCCGCCGAGTTCGGTTTTCACGAATCAATTCCGAATTACTCCGGCGGCCTCGGCATTCTGGCCGGCGACCATTGCAAATCGGCGAGCGATCTTGATCTGAATTTTGTTGCGATTGGTCTGCTCTATCGCCACGGCTATTTCCGGCAGCAGATCGATAAGGACGGCATTCAGGCGGCAATCAATCTGAATCAAAATTTTTACCACCTGCCAATCCGCGAAGCTCGCCGGGGCGAATTGAAGCTTCTCATTTCGGTGCCGATTCTCGATCGAGAAGTCTTCGCCAGGGTTTGGGAATTGCGTGTCGGGCGCGTGAATGTCTATCTCCTCGACACCGACATTCCCGAGAACAACCCGGAGGACCGACGCATTACCGCGGAGCTTTACGGCGGTGATCTCGAGATGCGCATGCGCCAGGAAATCATGCTGGGGGTCGGGGGCGTGAAAGCTCTCACCGCGCTCGGGATCCAGCCGGACGTGTTCCACATGAATGAAGGACATTCAGCCTTCCTCGCGCTGGAGCGGATCCGTCTGAACGTCGTCGAGAAGAAGCTGAATTTTTATTCAGCGCTGCAAGTCGTGGCGGCGGCCAATGTCTTCACCACGCACACGCCGGTTCCCGCCGGCAACGACTCCTTCTCGCGGGAGATGATGCAAAAATATTTCGGGAAATTCGCAAAGGAATTAAACCTCCCATTCGAGGAGCTGTTCTCATTCGGCCATACGCGTCTTAACCCCGACGAGCCCTTCAGTATGACTATCCTGGCGTTGCGGCTCAGTAGGCACGCGAATGGCGTCAGCAAATTGCACGGTGAAGTGAGCCGATCGCTCTGGAAAGATGTGTGGTCGGGCGTGCCGATGCACGAGGTGCCGATCACGAGTATCACGAATGGCGTGCACACCAAGACTTGGATGGCACCCGAATTCGCGGCGCTTTATCGCAAGCATCTCGGCGATTGGGAGGAGCACCTGACTGAACCTGATTTTTGGCGCGGCGTCATCGACATTCCCGACGCGCAACTTTGGGAGACGCATCAACAACTTAAACGCCGCCTCATCGATTTTGTTCGCGACCGCGAGCGACAACGCCGCGAACGGCTGGGCGAGTCGCCGGAGTCGATTCGCCGGGTTAATCGTATCCTTGATCCGGAAATTTTGACCATCGGTTTCGCGCGACGGTTCGCGACTTACAAGCGGGGCGCACTTTTGTTCAGCGACAAGGAACGATTGAAGCGATTGGTGAATGACGCGACGCGCCCGGTGCAATTCATTTTTGCAGGCAAAGCGCATCCGCGCGATGAAGCAGGCAAGGCGCTGATTCAGGAAGTCTACAAATTCAGCCGCGAGTCAGGTCTGGAAACTCGCGTCATTTTCGTGGAGAACTATGACAGCTATATCGCGCGACGCCTCGTGCAGGGAGTCGACCTCTGGCTGAATCATCCGCTGCGTCCGTTGGAAGCAAGCGGCACCAGCGGAATGAAAGCGGCGCCGAACGGTGGGATCAATCTTAGCGTGCTCGATGGCTGGTGGCGCGAGGGTTTTAACGGCAGCAACGGATGGGCTATCGGCGGCGAGATCGATGACGGCAGTACGGAATTTCAAAACGAAGTGGACGCAAGCAGCCTTTATCAATTGCTCGAGAACCAGATCGTTCCGCTTTATTACGCAAAACCGGACGGCAAACTTCCCCTCGCCTGGCTGCAATTAATGCGCGAATCCATCCGCAGCGTTACGCCCGTGTTCAACACGCAGCGCATGGTGAAGGAATACACGGAACAACTTTATATTCGCGCCGCGCAGGCACACGAAACCCTGTCCCGAGACGGCTGCGGCGCCGCGACGCACCTTAGCCAATGGAAAACACAGATGCGCAAGGATTGGGCGCAAGTGCAGGTGTCTGACGTGCAGGTAGCCAACAAGCATCAGCAGAGCGTTTCAGTCGGCGAATCTTTGCAGATCAGCGCGCGCGTGCATTTGGGTGCACTCGATCCGCAGCATGTGCGCGTCGAGGCGTATCATGG
>Ga0193747_1000420_pt1 | contig 14533 bp, 20 predicted proteins | sample L1m2metaG_FD_143048 | JGI IMG/M metagenome (GOLD analysis project Ga0193747, IMG submission 143048) | Soil microbial communities from a riparian zone of the East river system, Colorado, United States - L1m2 | ecosystem: Environmental > Terrestrial > Soil > Riparian zone | place: USA: East River...
GGGAGCAGGCAATGGCTGACAGCGTCGAGCGCGTGCGAAGAACACCGGGTGATGTGTTGTGTCCGATGCTAATCTGCTATCGCGCGGGCAAGCCGTTTGCGGTCGATAACTTTAATGCGGAGCAAAGAATGTTAGCCGGGGCATTGCCGAAGGATGCCGTAACCGCGCGTGTCGCCGCAGGGACGCTAACAGTCGTCAAAACCGATCCGCGCGCAAGTTGGACAAATCCATTACTCAAGCGCGACACTACCATGGGGTCGCAGGCCGCGCTGTATGTTAGGGCCGAAGATTTGGGCGAAGAGATCGCCGCATGGCAGAAGAAATGCGCTGGCAAAACTCAACCCGATTGCTCGCGCAAGTTGGAGGCGCTCAGAAAGAAGGCTTTTAAACTGGCCAAGTTTGCTCAAAGCAGGGGCGACTTTGACCCCGCGAATGTTAATAACGTTCCCGATCCGGTCGAAGGCGATGGCGTAGACTATGAGACTGGTAAAGTGAACGGCTGGCGGGCAAACTGGCGGGTTGTTGCTCGCCTCGTGCGGTATCACGCGGAATGCTTCAACCGCTATGACACGAGCGAGTGCAAGGCGGAGTGGGCAGCATTTCAGAAGGAACAGAAACGCGTCCGCGATCTGTACGGTCCTGACGCTAGGTTTGAGGGATTTCCGAGTGCGTTCAAGGAGCGGACGTTTGGCCCTTATGTTGCGACGCACGTGGCCCGGGAATTGGCATCGCGTTGGCATCCGATCGAGTTGGATGACGGAAACGTCGTGGAGGTGTATTCAGCGTATTCCGACGAAGCAGCGCGCAACAAGTTCGACTTCGTGATTAATCCAAATCTGCCGCCAGACTGCGTCGAGTTATGGCCGGAAGGCGAACCGCCTGAGGGCGGCTTCTACAAATCGCACCCGGTGTTCAGGCCGAAGAACGTGCCCGATAATTTCATATTAGTGAAAGTTTACCAATACGGAGATTTCCTCGGCTACGTTTATCTGGACAAGAACGCTGTCGAGGGACTTCACGGCCGCAAATGAAGCTTCAGGCTGAGCAGCCTGTTTTAGGCTCGCGGCTGGTACAGTTGGGGCTGCGTCTCAGCGATTGATTCTCGCGGGCGAACAATCTGGATTGCGGACGCGCATCGCGGTGACGGAGACAGCATGACTGAACGCAAAGTTCTTGAACGCTGGCAAGCAAAGTTTGTACAAACCAGCTATGCAGCCTTGTCCCCCGCATGGTCACGGCGAACGACGTTTTTCGACGCGTCCTTTTGCGCGCATCTTTTACCTGACGATTTCACTGCTGCTGGCGTTTCTGGCCAACTGCGAAAAACCTGTACCACTGAGTCCTCCGGGGGCTCCGCCTACACCTCCGAAGATTGTTGAGTTCGACACATTGAATAAGGAACGCACAAAGCTGGAATTATTCCGCGTCGAAACTGAAAATGCCAAAAAATCAAACTCAATCAACGAATCAGAATACAAAGAAGGGATAAAAAAATACGAGCAAAGGATGAGGAAAAACAAAGAAGCTTCCGAAAAATTGAATCTAGAAAATTGATGCTCAATGACGCTGCTGGACCACTGGAAGGCAATCTACTTACTTGTGTTGCCGGCTTTGTCTGCGGCCATTGCCGTTTCGCTTTTGGTGTGGCTGGCGGGCGCGCTCCTAATGACCTTGCCCGTCATTGCGATTTTTTTCTTCGCGCAACGCTACCTCCTGCGCGGCGTAACGCTCACAGGAATCAAGGGATGAGCGCGCGAACCCGGATATTCCTGCTGTCTTTCACGCTGCTCTTTTTCGAGCTGCTCTGTATTCGCTGGATACCGGCTTACGTCCGTTACCTTAGCTACTTCACCAATTTCATTCTGCTGGCGTCGTTTCTAGGTATAGGACTTGGAATTCTTTCGGCGCGCCGTCCGCAGTTTCGCTTCCCTTCGTTCCCAATCCTGCTCGTAGCTCTGACCATCGTCGTTGCGCGTAATCGCTTCGAGTTGCACATCGCCAGCACTGATGTGCTTTACTTCGGCCTCAGGACAACCGACCTAGTACCGGCAGAAAGTTTTGTCCTTTTGCCGCTCATCTTCACGTTTGTGACGGTTGCTTTTATTCCACTTGCTCGCTCGTTAGGTACTCTCTTCATTTGGACGCCTCCGCTGACTGCCTACACTTTCGACATTCTCGGAAGCCTCGCCGGCACGGCTGCGTTCTTTTTTCTGAGCTACTTCGCGCTGACTCCAATTTGGTGGTTCGCGATCCTTGGCGGGCTTGTCTTACTACTAACTGCTCGCGCCAACATGCCTTGGTCTGCGCTGCTGCTTTGCGCGAGCGCGGGTATCGCGCTCTTCCTGCAACGCGGCACCTACTGGTCGCCGTATTATAAGATCACACTCACCCCGGCGCAGCCATCAGGCTACCTGCTCGACGTCAACAGCATCGGGCATCAAAGCATGGTTCCGTGGCAGACGAAGGAGCCCTTTTACCGGCGCGTTTACGAACTGCTTCCCAACACGGTTTTCGAAAATGCCTTGATTCTCGGTGCCGGCACCGGCTCGGATACGGCAACCGCCCTTGCCCATGGCGTAAAGCGCATCACCGCGGTCGAGATTGATCCGCTGATTCTAAGACTCGGCGCACAGTTGCATCCGGATCAGCCATACTCCGATCCGCGGGTGCGATTGGTAAATGACGACGGCCGCGTTTTCTTGAAGAACACGCGCGAGAAATTCGACCTCATCATTTTTGCGTTACCCGATTCACTCACATTGACGTCGAGCATGGCGAACCTCCGTCTCGAGAGCTTTCTCTTTACGCGGGACTCGTTAGGCAACGCGCGCGACGCGTTGACACCCGATGGCGTTCTTGTGCTCTACAACTACTACCGCGAACCGTGGCTGATCGAGAAGCTGGCTGGAATGGTTAGTCGAACTTTCGGCCGCGAATCCTTCGTCTCTACTTATGGAGGATGGGGGCGCGGCGCGGTTATCATCAATGGCGCGCCGCTGGCGAATCTGACGTTACCGACTTATCACGAAAATAGTTCGCCAAACGCCGGGAACGAATTACGAGTTGCGGGCGAAGGCCTGGTGCAAGATTCCAATCGACCTCCGGCAACTGACGATTGGCCCTTCGTCTATTTGCAGCAAAAGTCTTTCGCCGGGATTTACGTCAAGGGGCTGCTCGCCATCACCGTGATTTCGTTGATCGGAATTTTTACCATCGCGCCGCGCTCCACCTTGCAGCAGTTCGACGGGCACATGTTTTTTCTCGGCGCGGCTTTCGCGCTGCTGGAAGTGAAAGCGCTTACGACCTTCGCCCTTCTTTTCGGCAGCACGTGGATCGTGAACTCGCTGGTCTTCTTCGCCATTCTCCTCAGTGTTTTGCTCGCCGTGCTCTTAAACGCGCGCTTCCAATTCAAACGCATCTGGATCGTCTACGTGCTTCTCTTCGCCATGCTGGCGGTGAATCTGGCGGTGCGACCGGAGACACTTATCCTGGGAAACATTTACGCGCGCTACTTCGTCGCGAGCATCCTGATTTTTGCGCCGGTCTTTCTCGCCAATGTCGTCTTTTCCAATTCTTTTCGCGACACAGCGCGAGCGGACATCTCGTTTGCATCAAACCTTCTCGGCATTATGACCGGCGGCATGCTCGAGTACTTCAGCATGCTGATCGGTTATCACATGCTGCTGTGGTTCGTGATTGCGTTCTATGCTTTGGCGACGGTTTTGCGTTTGAGTTCCTTCAAGAGCGGTGCGCGCGTGGCCGGCAGTTTGCCGAACAAACTCGCGAGCGCGAAAGCCCCGCCAAGAGCGAGATGAATGTGATTTGAAGCGCCGAAGCGCGTACGGAATTATTTTGTTTCTTTTTCATAAAGTTGCCGTTTGAACTGCATTAAGTGCAATCCAGTTCCGCGCGGAACCAGAAATCATTCTCACGAGGCGCTTTGAACAGCGGCCTCCCTTCGGCTGACTCGGGGAATCCAGTTGGATCTGGGGGATCGCGCTAAACGGTGTCTCAGCGAACGTCCGACGCCTGCGGCTTATTCAGCCGTGCCGAAGATAAGTTGAAACTGTCGGATGACGAAATCTTATTGTATGCGCCCTTTATACTCTGATATGGCGAGTCCGTCCCGTGGCGGGCTTGAAGCGAGCGAACCTGCGCCGCAAGTGGTCAACAATCCTTAGAGCTGCTCACAATCTTAGCAAAGCCGTTGGTGTTGGGATTGGGTCTCAGCTATGGATCCACGAAACGCCCTGATTTCGCGGACGTTCAACTAAGCCTTCGATCCGGCTTGAGTTGCCAAGCCCGCGTCGTTACACTTGAGCCGAAGGAAAGGATTAAGAAATGAAAAGTTACATTCGACGAACCGGAGCGACTCTATTGCTGGGCATCTTTCTGCTCCCGGCTCTTACGCCGTCGGTTCAACCCCAAACACGTCCGTGGTGGTTTTATGGTTGCCCTAAAGGTGTCGTTGCACAAATCCCCGGCGATGTACCGGGCCCAGGTACTGCGGAGTGGACCCAATATCAAAGCTGCTTGCAACAAAACTTAAGTGTGTCGCCTCAACAGAGCGCCCAAATTGCGCCCATCCTCGCCAATGAAGGACGACAGGTAATGAAGATCAGAAACAACAACTCGCTTTCAAGCGGTCAAAAAACTCAAGAGGTTACGTCCCTCCAGAAGCAGTCCGATCCCCAGTTGAAAGCGATTCTCTCATCTGCTCAATACGATAAATTAAAAGTCGTCCGCTACCAGGCCGTCCGATGGGTCACTCAGAGAAGACTCGGTTGGCAGTAAAAGGGAGGGTCTGGGGATTCGAAGCGGCATCCGTCGCCCGCGGTGAATCGCGCCGTTACGAAACGGATATGGTGTACCTTGTCTCCTTCCTTTTCGCCGCCTAAAAAGAAACCGGAGGCAACCCGGTCGAACAATATCGTCAGCCATCCGCATCGCAACAAACATTACGCATCTACGAATCTCATTGGAGACGATCAAGTCGTCCTGAATTGGCTTCGGCTTATTTGTGCTGCGTTACCGGCAGGAAGAGTAACGGTGTTACTGGTCTGATCCTGCGCGACACATGTCTAACACGATGCTCAAACCAGGAGATTTGATATGGCGCGGTAGGTCATCTCCTGCTTTCCAAGGCGGAGAAATTGGCCATCTATTAAGACGTTTATCTATCCTAATCTCGTGTTCGGTCGGCGGATCTGAAGCGTATTGAATCACGGTAAGTATGCGGAATTCGGTTGTACGTTCAGTCAGCCTGAAGCAGACTAGATACGAGCTGCGATCCCGCCCTACTCCTACACCTGGACTGGTGAGTACAACGTGAAAGAGATAAAAAGGCCAATCTTTGTCTACAATGTTTACCTTCTCGAAACGCGCTGAGAAGGGATGCGACACACCATCCCACACCAAAGATTGGGCTTCTCTTCGTGCGATCTCATCGTTGTTAGCAACATCAAAAATCCAGTCGGCACTTCCAGCGAGCGTTTGGAATGTGGCAACCGTGAGTGCGATCAGTATAACAGTGAGCTGTCGCATAAGAGTTGCCAGGGTCTAACTCGCCTGGCTTCGCTCGTGACCGCCCGATAAAAGCGAAATCATGCAAATTCATTTTAGCGGGGAGTGCGACCTGATGCGAGGCAAAATCAACATTCCTTGAACTTGCCCGCGTGTTCATGCGTTGCGATCACATTGCCGGCCCCACCGCAAACGCGAATCACGGCGTCATGTCAGCCGTTTAATTTTGCAGAGCCGATTTCCAAAGCACCGTTTTACGCGCGTTCGCGGCGCGCAAAAAGCCCAGTCAGCGCGTCGCTCCTCGATGTCGATCTCACGCACCCGTTTTTGTTGCCGAATGATCTCGACTTGATTGCGTAATTTGTCCGCGAGTCCAACGCTCGATGGAACAGCTTCGATGAGGACAAATGGGGACGACGTGTCTGATGTGGATGCTGCGCAATTCGTACTTTTAGGCGGTGTCCCTTCGGCTGCGTTGCGAGATCAATCTCGCGCCAGCGCGCCTTTGCCAGAGCCTCACGCACCATGCGCTCCGCCGGAGACGCGTCGGTTTCCCGTCGCTCGCTGACTCTCTCCCCTGGCGTCCCCGGCGCGCCAGTTTGTCCGCCAACCAATCGTGAACATCTTCTGCATCGGCGGCCTCAGTCCGACCGCATAACACCAATGATCCGGACCGACGTGATAGAAGTCCCATGGCCACCATACGTGGCGGAATAATTGGCCGGCACAAAAACCGCATCTTTACCAGACGCCTCAGCTGAACCGTGCACTTTTGTGCCGTTATATGAAAACTCCACTCGGACATGAAATGAATTTGAGTTTGTAAAGCGAGCGACTCGGGAGCTGCCCAAACTCTCGTACGAAACTGTTACACCGCCTTTTCTGTTTTGCGCGGTTACAACAGCCACTTGCGACACCAACATAAAAACAGAAACAAAGAGAATGTATCCACCCGTTTTTTGGAGAATTGTCATAGCACTTTCAACAACAAAGTGATTGCCTATGTCAAGACCGGAGGAAGTATGGAATGCAGTTTGGCACGGAAAATTGGCAAGATGACGAGGAGACTATTCACCGGATTCTCGAGAACGTCACCCTAAACGGCCTGCTACCGAATTGCCTCAAACGGATTCTCAATATCTCCAAACAACCGCTCCTCCACAAAACGCCTGCAGCACAATCGAAAGATAATTGCGTGGAAAGGCGAGTACAAACGCGATAACCGCTCCAGCTGAATCCGTGCGCGTTTCAGCCCTCGGCGGGATTTAACCAGCCCCATGCGCACCCCTCTCACCGGATTGAGATGCACATAGCGGCTACGCGTCAGCAAAGAAAAGTCTCGACGTCTTTGACGTGTTTGAAGTAAAAGTTCCTCACGGGAACTGGCGGATAAGTATTGTCTATGAAAAAGAAACGCACTGCGCAATCCGCCTTCCTTAATCCGCGTGCTTTAATTTCTCTCCTTCTTTGCATAGCCGCTGTCGGTTCGATGTTGGAAGGCACACTGCCGGCCCTCTTTCGTCCCGAAGCACCAGCGAAGGTTTCCCAAAGAACGCTGACGTTCGCAGAGCGCGTAGCTTATCAGCCAGCAATTGAGGAAGTTTACTGGCGTCATCGCATCTGGCCGAAACAGCGTCCCGATCCCAAGCCATCGCTCGATGCGGTGATATCTCAGCCGCCGTGCAGCAATTGGATTGTGCAAGTCGATCGCTTGCTGGGCGAACACGGTCTGAAGCGAGCCTGACTGCGTTCCTGGAATTGGAATCGGGAAGTGAGCCGTTCAACGCTTCTTCCTTTTTGTAAGAGTGAATGGAACAGTTTTACCGGCGGCGATATAACTGCCCTTGACAGTGGACAGAGGATCGCCAAACGGATCCATCTCTAACAAAACCTCTTTTTTTGCGCCCTTCGCTGGAGCAAATCGTATCTTGCCCGTTCCCGTCTGTCCATCTCTACCCGTCAGATAAAACTTCGTTGTTTTACCGTTGGCAGATTCGGTGATCTTGACATTGCTGGCCTCCACGTGGCCGTGGTCGAACTCAAAGATGATTCTCAGGCCAGCCGCCTTCCCCTTGTAGAAGACGCTGTCGTAGGCTTTTGACTCAGCGGAGGCGAAGGGAACGACCAAGCGAACAGCGATAAGCGCCACAGCGACAGTCACCGTTCGATAGTTCATAAAACGAGCCACAAGGTCAGCCGATCGGCAAGCGCAAGCAAGTTCATCAATCTTTGAAATCCGCCTTGTGCTCGTGTGTATCGATCACGTTGCCCACCTCATCGTAAACTCGAAGCTACCTTTCACGTAACCTCGAGCCGAACTTTACGCATTACCTGATGTGAGTGGAACAACTAGAAAGGAGCACCTGAAATGAAGAAACAAAACAGCCTACGCATCAAAGTTCGGGACTTGGACCCGTTGAAGGACGTCACGGGAGGCAGACGCCACGGTCACCGATTGCACGCTGGGGCCTTCAAGGTTCAGCACGGCGACGAATTCAGAGGCTTTGGGCCCCTTCGGACTCAACAGGCCTACATAACGGACAAAGAGAGAGCCGCGAGGATGAGCTTCGCGGTTTAATTCCTGTGGTTCGGGCATAACCTTTGATAGGATTTTACGCAGTACAAAAAGAGGGAGTGCGTGAGCGACTCTCCCGCAATGATCAGCGCACCCAGAGTTTGTCCGAAGTGCGGCGCGGAAATCCCGTCTGACGCGCCAGAAGGCGGCTGCCCAGGTTGCCTTCTCGAAACAGCGCTGGATGCGGGCGGCGGACAAGTCGTATTTGGCCGCTACAAGCTAGTCAACCTGCTTAGCCGAGGCGGAATGGGGATTGTGTGGCTGGCGCGCGACGAAGAACTTGAGCGCAAGATCGAGCAATCGTTGCTCCGGTTTGGTCTAACTAACCTCATAACTTAGCTCAAACAAATGCAAACAGCCGCCTGGCAACCTTCGACCTGTCCGACCTGCGGCGCTGCGCTTGAGGAAACATTCGGTGGCGGATTCGGCTGCATGTTCTGTTTATTGCATGCTGGAATCGGCAGCGAAGAAGAAACGGTGCACGATTCAACGCCGGACCCTCTTGAAGGAGGCGTGCGCTTCGGTGTCTATGAAATCGATTGTCACGCGGATGGAAGTCTCTGCGAGCTTGGCCGTGGAGCGATGGGCGTCACCTATCGCGCCACCGATACCTCGCTCGAACGCAAAGTCGCCTTAAAGATCATAAAAACCGATATCGCTGAGCGAAGCGCCGACGCCCGCGAACGCTTTGTCCGCGAAGCGCGCGCGGCTGCAGCGCTGCGACACGAACACATCGCCACTGTCTATCAATTCGGGACGCGCCTTGAGACAGGCCAATATTTTTACGCGATGGAATTGATCGAGGGTGAGACCCTTGAGGATCGCGTTCGCCGCGCCGGTCCGCTCGATGCGCGTACCACCATCGGAATTGCAGAGCAAGTCACCTCGGCGCTGGCCGCTGCAGAAAAACATGGGCTAGTCCACCGCGATCTAAAGCCAGCAAACATAATGCTCGTAAATGCCGACGACGCCGAAGTGGCGGCGAGCGATCAAACTCGGTCTAAGCGAAAAAGAATACGCGCGCTGCGCAAGAGCGGAATTCCTGTAGTAAAAATAATCGATTTCGGTTTGGCCAAAGCTTTTCACACTGAAACCGATCCGACGTCGCTGACTCACGACCGATTTGTCGGTACGCCGACATTCGCAAGTCCCGAACAATTCGAACATTCTGCGCTCGACGTGCGCTCTGACATCTACTCGCTGGGCGAAACGCTCTGGTTCGCGCTTACCGGAAAAACGCCATTTGCCGGCCGTACCCTCTCCGAGATCCACCGCGCTCAAAAATCAAATGCGCTTCCGGTCGAACAACTCAAAGCAGCGCATATTCCCCATCGCCTGAAATCGCTGCTTGAATCGATGCTCGCATTCGAGCCGGCCTCCCGTCCCGGCACCGGCGAGTTAGCAGTGCGCCTGCAACGTTGTTCCCCAGAGGCACGTAGTGTTCGACGCACGCGCGCCGCTCTCGCAGTCGCAACGGTTATCGTTTTCGGCATGTCTACACTTTTCCTGGCACATCGATCACGAGTCGCAACTGCGGCTTTGAATGCCGCGCCTGAGAAAAGCATTGCAGTGCTGCCGTTTGAAAATCGCAGCGAAGACAAAGCGAACGCCTACTTTGCCGACGGCATTCAGGACGAGATTCTAACGCGCTTATCCAAGATCGCCGATCTGAAGGTCACTTCGCGCACATCCACAGAGCATTACAAGAGCGCGCCGGAAAACCTGCCTGCGATCGCAAGAGAACTTGGCGTCGCCCACATCGTTGAAGGAAGCGTGCAAAAGAGCGGCAATGCCGTGCGCGTCAGTGTCCGGTTGATCAAGGCGACCAATGATTCCCAGCTTTGGGCTGATACCTTTGATCGCAAACTGACTGACATCTTAGACGTCGAGAGCGAGATCGCCAGACGAATAACGGGGTCATTGCAGGCGAAGATAACTGGTGGCGAGGAGCAGGCGTTATCAGCCAAACCGACAAACAATCCGCAGGCTTACGATGCCTATCTGCGCGGCCTAGCTTATTCACTGAAAGCGGGAACCTCGGCCGCCAATTCCCTTGGTGCACAGAAATATCTCAGGGAAGCGGTGAAGCTGGACCCGAAGTTCGCCCTTGCCTGGGCGCTGCTGTCATACACGGATGCGGTCGGCTACCTCCTAACCACTCTTCAACCAACGATTGCCCTTCGGGAAGAGGCCCGGCAGGCAGCCGAAACCGCGCTCACTCTTCAGCCTAACCTTGGCGAGGCCGTGGTGGCCAAGGGAGCTTACCACTACTTTTGCCTAAAAGATTACGACACCGCAGTGCGTTACTTTGAGCAAGCACGCCAGCTTCTCCCGAATAGTAGCAGGATTCCTGAGTCGCTCGCCTATGTCACCCGCAGGCAAGGCCAGTGGGACCAGAGCGAGGTCTACTTCAACGAAGCGGAGCGGCTAGACCCGCGCAATGCGAATCTACTCATGCAGCACGCGCTTTCCTACATCGACCTTCGTCGTTTCCCCAAGGCGCTGCGAAAGCTCGATCAGGTTCTCAATATTACACCGGACGATGTGGATGTGCTCACTACGAAGGCCGGTATTGCACAAGCCGAGGGCGATCTTCCGCGGGCCGCTGCAGAACTCGCTCCGCTCCACCCGACTGCCGACAACGCCTACGCGTTGGAAACCCAAGCTTACCAAGGGATCCTGGAGCGCCGCCCTGCACCAGTCATCCGTCGGCTCAAGGAAATACTGGCCAAGCCTGATCCAGCGCTGGGTTACATCAACGGCGAACTGCGCGTTTGGTTAGGCTGGGCGCAGGAAGTCGCCGGCGACCGTGCCGCCGCCCAGGAAAGCTGGCGACAGGCGCGCAGCGAACTGGAATCTTTCTTTAAAGAACAACCAGAGAACTATGTCCTTATTGGAGATCTCGCGCTGACCAATATGGGCCTTGGTGACAAAGCCGCGGCGTTCGCGCTCATCGAGAAGGCCATGGCCGCGGTTCCGATCGAAAAAGACGCGCTAGATGGTCCAATTCCGCTCGATATCCTTGCGCGCGTGTCCGCGAAAATGGGCGAACCCGACCGTGCTGTAGACGCTTTGCAGAAAGTGCTCTTGATACCGTACGCAAGCACGTTCGCGGCAAACGTGCCTCTTACTCCTGCCCTGCTTCGGCTCGATCCGATGTTCGATCCGCTAAGGAATGATCCGCGTTTCCAAAAACTCTGCGAGCAAAAGCAGCCGTGATCTTGCGAGCTGCTCATCACATTGAAGCACTCTTGATTTACTGGGATTTCTTGCGCGATTGGCGGCTGTCAAACTTGGACTCGCTAACGTCTTGCGTCATGTTTCGTCACTTTGAAACCTGAAGAGATTGATTGGGATGGCCCCAAGGGGAATCGTGATACGATAACTTCCAAATTAGCTGGTTTGGGATTTCGATGCGTCGGGCAGCCGGCCCTTGATCCACTTGATCTGTCCATTGTGATTTGATTCGTGTTCGCACACGTGGAACCACTTGCAATAATTGTTCGTCGGTCCCCAAAGCCAGTAATTATCAATCTGCATTAACCATGTGTCGTCCCGTTTCCGCAATTCCGCGAGCGTGTGCTCGCGTCCTTCACGCAGGCGATCGAGGTAATAGGACAGGTCATGCCCGCGGATCGTTCGCCGCGCCGCGTCGCCCAAACCGGCCGGTACGCCCCACTCTTTCACCGTCATCTCATCCCAATCGTCCCATTTTCTCCCCTCAAAGGTGTGTAGTTGGTAAAGACGCTCGATTGCCGCCAGATGGAGGAGCAAGGCGCCGATCGAGTTTGCCTTCGGGTCATGCAAATAGTCGAGCTGCGTTACGGTGAGCCCTTGTACTGGCTGCAGAATCGTATCGCGCATCCAGGTCAACATTGAAACCAGTGTGCCAATCTGCGGTGAGAAACCTTTGCGCGGGCCGATGATGTTCAATCCTTCGTTGACTACACCTCCCACTGCACCAGCGATAGAAGGCGACGACAAACCTCCCGCTCCAAGTCCGCAACCGAAGACTGCGGACGCTTTCAAGAAGCTGCGGCGACTTCTCGGCTTCATCGATCGGTTAGACCCATTATCGTGGCTCATCAAGGTCGAGCTGGTAGTCGAAGCTGGCCAAATCCGTGCCGGATTGCTGGATAACGCTCTTCGGGAGCGGCGGAAACTTTGCAGCGGCAAGCGCTCGGCGGGCCGTCTCTTCTGCCCATCGATTATGAGTGTTCGAAACAACCTTCACGTTGTGGGGATGGCCTTGTCTGTCGAGTTGGAATGTGCATTTCATGGACATGCGATGAATCCGTTCAGGATGCTTCACGAGCTCTGCAAGCACCACTCGACGAGCGACGTCAGTGGTCTGAAGTGTATACGCTCGCCCGACGGCATCGCTGTCTGCCGCGTGCGCACGGGCTGGCCAGAGCTGAACAGACGTGATCATAAGCAAAGCTATGACCGACTGAGCAGGCATGGGTCTAACGCTCCTGCTCATACTTCTCAGCTTCTTTCTCCGACATCTGACGCGTCTTGACGATCTTCCATTTACCGGCTTCGTCGAACTTTATCGTGAAGAGCACATCAGCGCCATAGCCCTCACCCACATCCTCGCCGTCTTGTCGATGCACCCGCATTGCTAGTGAAGAATAAATAGTCAGGGTGCTCGGATCGATCCAGTTGATCGCCCTATCGGTCGACCATTGCATATGCAGAAAGGTTCTTTTAGGAAGACCTTTTCTGTTCGCTTGTGCCTTTACGATGTCATAGGTTCGGCGTGAGATCGGGTCGTCCTCACCGAGTAATTGCAGTTCCTGCCACTTGCCTTCACGCAGTTCGTAAACGGAAGTTAGACGTTCCTTGCCGTCGCCACGATTGAAAGCAAAGTGCTTCGAATCCGGCGCCCAGAGCACGCTCGCATGCTCACAGCCGATGTCACAATCATCAACCAAGCTTACGGCTATCTCATTGGATCCGGCCTTTACGATTCTTGCGTCCTCGCTCCCGCTCGGCGCCTTGTATTCCCATTGCTTGTCTGGAGAAACCAAACCGCTGTCCTCGCTGGTCGACGCCGATTGTTGCGCGTTAACCGGTTGGCTGAAGGCGAAGCACAAACAAAAACAACTCAGAACCACTGATATCTTCATGGGCCTAACTTGAATTAGATTGCGACGTGCAATCTATTTCTGCCTTCATAGAGGCAGTTTGCCGGAAAACAGTGCGGGACGTCAACCGCCATTTCCGATTGCGAAACCCGGCCCCCAGAAATTTCGGTAAAAAACTATATGTCATCTGAACAAATCACCCAGGAGGCAGCGGCGACGACGCAAAGAAGAAAGAGGTAAGGGATTTGTGTAGGGCAGCGGTTCTGCTTAGGTTCGGTTACTAAATCCCTGAATACGAACTCGAAATCAACATTCAAAGCTCCCAATGGTGCTGTTTAGTAAACGTTTGAACTCAATGGTAGCTGCGGTCTTTGGCCTTGCCCTGTGCGCGCATGGTGCGCAGGCTCCGCAGCACGTCAATATTAACCAATTGTCCACGACTGTAGAAGATGTCGTGGTGCCGTTACCGAACGAACTTTTCGGGGCACTGAACAAGCTGGGTGCGGTAAACTGGAAGGAACATGTCCGCAGCGATGAAGAACCCAATTTCACCGAGCGACCGCGTATCGCTCTCTTGCTTGGGACAGTGATTGCCGATGGCTTTATCGCGGTGCAAGCGGAGGATGCGCCTGCAGTAAAAGATATTGGCCAGCGCGTCCTGGCACTGGCCAAGGGGATCGGCGTAGGAAATTCAATCACGCCACACGCCAAGGCGATCATCGATGCGGCAGACAAGCGCAATTGGGCAAATGTGCGGCAGGAACTGGATCGCACTCAAAACAGCGTTCAACAGGCAATGAACGAAGTGCACGATGAAAAGCTGTCGCAGCTCGTTAGTCTGGGCGGGTGGCTTAGGGGCACGGAAGTATTGACCTCCGTGGTGAAACAGCATTTCTCCAACGACGGCGCTGAGCTTCTGCATCAGCCGGATCTGCTGACCTATTTTCAGACAAGACTGCAGGCGATGTCCGAGTTTAACCTTCCGATCGTTCATCAAATTCAGGACGCCTTGGTGGAGGTAAAGCCTCTAATCAATATCGGCAATGCTCGCATTTCTGCCGAATCAGTTAAGAAGGTCAACGAGATCACTACGCGGCTCGGCAACGACATCATCAAGAAAGACTGAGAAATTTCGGGTGAACCCTTTCGCAAAGGTCCTTCTCTGCACGACCTCCCTGTTGGCGGCCATCGTTGTGCTACCGTCTGCGATTTTCGCCTCGGTGGACCCCACCACAGTGTACGCGCGGGCATTTGCTCTTCTGGCGGCAGAACCCTATGTAGAACAAGGATTTCACCTGCGCGAGGATTACTGGGCAGGCGACCTCGCTTCGGGTGAAAAGAAAGC
>Ga0193747_1000421_pt1 | contig 14517 bp, 11 predicted proteins | sample L1m2metaG_FD_143048 | JGI IMG/M metagenome (GOLD analysis project Ga0193747, IMG submission 143048) | Soil microbial communities from a riparian zone of the East river system, Colorado, United States - L1m2 | ecosystem: Environmental > Terrestrial > Soil > Riparian zone | place: USA: East River...
ACTGCTGCAGTCAGATAGGCATCCTTTAAAATTAATCCATCATCTTTTGATACACTCGTAGGTTTATTCGCAAATCCTGTTTCAAATAAAGCTCTTACAAGCCAATCACCAGAGCTATCCCCTGTAAATATTCTCCCCGTTCTATTCCCACCATGAGCTGCTGGAGCCAATCCTATAACCAATAATTTCGCTTTAGGATCCCCGAAAGTGGGGACAGGTTTTGCCCAAAAAGGTTGATCAAAAAACATCTTTGCTTTTGTTTTTCCTACTTCTTTAATGTATTTTATTAAACGAGGACATAACTTACAGCGTATAACTTTTTCGTTTACTTTACGCAATAATATATCTTCAGCTGATATATCATTTAACAAATCTTATCCTAATACATCTGAATTATGTATATTAATTTAGGCATATTAAATAGTGTATAACTCACTGCACTTACGAACACAGGCAAACAAAACAGCATACATATACAGATTACCTCAGTTAATACCTACAGGTTTACCAAGTTTTATCTATCATCTTGCTAGCATAAGATGGAACTGAAATTTAATTAAATCTAGGAATGCTATCAATATTCATCAGGATAATCAACTAAGGGTAGATGAATACCCAAGTTTTCATCCTTGTTCTACCATCTAGGTGTATATTTTCTGTTCTGTCTAGGGCATGTTTGCCGTTTCTTGTTATGTTGGCTCTTGATGCTATGGGGATTAACGTGGAATTGATGAACTAAGATGGTTGTGCTACGTCATATGCATGGCAGCAATCAAGTGAGTCCTAGATCTTTGTGTGGGTTTCCCACCATTTTAGATGGTACAACAGTCTTATCAAATTCCTCAGCAGTAATGTGGCCACTCTCAATCGCCGCGTCGCGTAACAACTTATTTTCATCAAACGCTTTGTGCGCGATAGCGGAAGCCTTATCATAGCCGATGACTGGACTTAGTGCTGTGACGAGCATCAATGACTCATTAACATATTTGCCGATTCTATCTTGATCAAGTGTTATGTTCTCAACGCTGTACCGTCGCAGCTTCTCACAGGCATCAGCTATGATACGTGCGGATTGCAGCACATTATTAATGATAATAGGTCTCATGGCGTTGAGTTCGAAGTTACCCTGAGAGCCGGCGATGGCTACTGCATTATCATTTCCAATAACCTGGATGCAGACCATGATCATCGCTTCTTCTTGAGTTGGGTTGACCTTTCCAGGCATAATTGAAGAGCCTGGCTCGTTGGATGGTAGGTTGAGTTCATGCAAGCCCGCACGGGGACCGCATCCAAGCCAGCGAATATCATTTGCAAATTTCATTAATGCAACGGCCAGACCACGCAGTGCCGCACTCTGATTGACCATTGCATCAAGCGATCCTTGTGCAGCAAATTTGTTTGGAGCACTTAGAAAGGGATGGTTGGTGAGTCGTGCGATCTCTGCCGCGATCTTGAGATCAAAATTAGGGCCGGCGGTGTTGAGTCCTGTTCCCACCGCAGTCCCCCCAGCGGCTAACTTGTAAAGGTCTCTCATTGACCGTTTTATGACTTCTAAGGCGTTTCTGAGTTGAGTCACGTATCCTGACCACTCTTGTCCGACAGTAAGAGGAATGGCGTCTTGTAAGTGGGTACGTCCGATCTTGACTACGTCAACCCATGCGATGGCCTTCTCCCACATTGCTTTTATCAGAGCCTTGACATTAGGAATAAGATGGTTCGCTAACTCGAGTATAGTCGCAATATGCATGGCGGTTGGGAATGTATCATTGGAAGATTGTGACATGTTGACGTGGTCATTGGGATGGATTGGTCGTTTGCTACCAAGAATACCGCCAGCCAGTTGAATTGCACGATTGGAGATCACTTCATTGACATTCATGTTCGATTGGGTACCAGAGCCAGTCTGCCAGACGTAAAGTGGAAACTCTGCATTGAGTTTGCCAGCAATGATCTCCTCGGCGACTTTGATAATAAGATCAGCCTTGTCCTCCTCCAACTTGCCGGCTTCAGTGTTGACTATCGCTGCAGCCTTCTTGACGTAGCCATACGCATGGTAGACAGCCTTGGGCATATGATTATCTCCAATTGAAAAGTGTATCAGCGAACGCTGCGTCTGTGCTCCCCAATAATGCTCTGCAGGAACTTCAATTGTGCCCAACGAGTCTGATTCCAGTCTGGTGCCCAAAGCACCTGTCCCTATCGGTACGTCGCTAATCTTTGGAATATGTTCATCGTTCTTGTTTGTTCTGTTGTTGCCTCTGGTGGTCATAAGTAAATTATGCGTTGTTATATTCTTATAGATTAGCTAAGTATATACAAAGAAAGTATTCAAAAATTCTCCTAATACACCATAAACCGTCTTGATTACTATTAACATTCTGATCCTATGTATTCGTTTGCAACAATAAGCTATTTATGAAGTTTAATTTTGAAATAAAGTCAATACAAAAAAAACACCGCAATAATAGCGATATTTGTTATTATTATATCAAGACATAAACGCCCTTATTCTCAATTTTGACATTGTACGTTTTTAGAGGGATCTCAGCTGGTGGGTTTTCTGGTACACCGTCCTCCAACTTGAACACCGATAAATGTAGTGGGCACGTTACTGTTTTTTGTTCTTCATTTAAGAACCCATTAGACAGATCAGCATATTCATGTGTACATATTCCATCAGTTGCATAGATTTTATCTTGTGCTTTGGCTATCAAGATTTTCTTATTATTGTAGTCAAAGCCAATAAGGTCGCCGTTGCCTAGCGAGTCTGCTTCACATACTTTTATCCATTCCATTAAAGTATACTATTGAAGATATTGATACTTGTACTTTTCCTTGCAAACACCCAAATATTTAATATTCGTATTTTCTATTTCGACTCGTTATTATGCTAAGGATAGCGAAAAGTTCGCACAGCTGTTGGTGATACCGCAAAACAGTGAAGCCTCAGGTATTTGCTCTTATTCATCTTAATGTTTCTATATCAAATGGTTCTTGAAGTGAATGTAACATGTATAGCATTTTCCTAATATATTTCTGCTTTGATGGAAACTTGATCAGATTCAGTTGATAAAACTCAATTAAATGATCTATAAAGCAGCCTACATCTTCACCTTTTCTTTCTGATGATGAATAAGTGAGTATATTAGCATACCAGTACTCTATTAGTGCATCTTCACGATACTTTTGTTCCAATTCTAGCAGAAATTCAAAATTAGAATGGCATTTTCTACGTAGTTCATGGTGTGCATCTGAATAGAATTTTTCTTCTACATGACCACACCTTGCTTTAATCATCATAATTATTATCAATAATAACGGTGGTGAATACAAATATAAACTATAATTGATTGACCAATCACAATTTCGACTTCTGCTCCAAATGATGAATTAAAGGCAGGGAGCTTAATAGATAATAATATTATCATCTCACCAATAAGAGGAACAGAGTTGATAGTTACTAAACCTTGCATCCTTTCCGGATAATTTGCTGGTATCGACTATTTCAAGACCCCAACTTCTTCCACTTTGTATTCTCGTTACTTAATCCTCCGAAATCGTCTTTACGTAATCAAAATTTAACAAAATTAGGTATAAGCAGCATTTTCTCAGATATATTGATAAAGCTCTGGAGGATAAACCATCCAAATATATGATTTATTGTATGTCCAGAAAAGTGGAAAAGATTTAAACACGAGTCCGCATAGAAGCAATACTTTCATGTCTGACTACTAATCCTTTCTGAAAGGGCTTTCTCAGCATCTTCTTCTCCTTCCCTTATCAATTTCTTTATTCTATAAGCTGAAAAATCTCCATCTTCAAATAGATAGTGCATCTTTTCTTTGCGTCCTATTCGTGTTACTTCTTCTATTACTGCCCCATATCCATGGACTAATTCATTGTATTCTGATTCTATTTCTTTAAACTTCGCTTTACTCTTCTCATCCATCTTAGTATCATCAGCATTTATGATATCGTGTATTTTCTTTAAAAGAGAAAGATGTCTTTCACGAATCTTCAACATCTCAATATTTGTGTTTGTCTTATCCATGAAGATGATATCTCTTGCTCTGTGCCATACTTCTACCATATTAATTGGGAGCTCCTTCTGCTCGCGAGGAAAGACGTCCACAATGTAGAACCTTTTGTTGTACTCCGGTGAGGCGTTTATTGCTTCTAGCATTGGAGTGTTAGTCAGCAGACTTCCGTCCCACAGATATCTATCATCCTTAGTACTCCATTGTATGCCATAAAATGGATAACCTGCACATGCAACTACACTATCTGCATCTATATCCATTTTATAACTATCAAAGATAACAGGCTCGCCTTTCTGTATATCTGCTGCAGTGATAATAAGCCTTGATCTCCAATCGTTAGTATTGTTGTTGCGAGTATTCTTTTCAAGATCTCCTATCTTGTTGAGATATCTAAAATCAATATATTGATTTAGGGTATTCTTTAAAAGTGTAGTATCATAAAGGTAATTCCATTTATAGGGTAAAAAGTAATCAGAGGAATCAGGCTTAAACCATCTTGGTGTAAATGCTTTTGGATTACCATATGTAACAGAATACATTGATGACAAAATAGCCATCATTTTGTCAGCTGACAATAATATTGAAGATAAAGACGCAAAGGGTAGTAGAGAATATGTTAAAAATGGCGGTGGTACATTACTTTCTGCAAGAGTCAGCCAAAAATCTTCTAAAACTTGTGCTGTATCTTTCTGAGCATTTTGTGCACTACATATTATAGATGAATTTATAGCTCCAATAGAAGATCCAGCAAGTATATCAAATTTAATACCATGCCGTGCAAATGTTTTATACACTCCACATTCATAGGCACCTAACGAGCCTCCTCCTTGCAATACTAGAACTGATTCTGTAACTGATCCTTGTGATTGTTGGTGTTGTTCTTCTTTTTTTCTCATTATGCTAACCTGTCCCGTGTTGCGTTAATTTATGACTCATCGATACATATCGTATATTGTTTTTCATTCAAGTGTTTTATAAACCCGTGTTTATTGTCTTGCAATTTATCACGTGATCATATAGTGAAATAAATAGAGTTTATTACCGAATCTCCAACATTCATTGCAATTTTCTAATTGAGTAGATGAATAACCATGTGTTTCACATACTGTAAATTTAGATAGTGAATGAATTTGAAATAGCCATCTTAATTGTTTTTGTTTTTCGAAAGCATGTGTCCTGGTTTGCACTTAATTATACAATATACTATATAGAATACGATTCTCATAATTAAATGCGGATCATTTAACGCCATAATGCTAACGTTTTAACAGTTGATACTTAACTTAAACTAATCTCATAATAATCTTAGATACTAATTGCATTTGATTGCAAGATATTGCAATAACTTGGAAAAGTTTTTTATAGTATATTGAAATATTTTTATTAGTAAGTATGAAAGCAGCAAGAATTGTTAAACCAAAGGAATCTTTGGAAGTACAACAACTTGAAACTCCAAAGCCCAAAGGTTCTCAGGTTCTTATTAAAGTTCATTCGGCTGGTGTATGTCATAGTGATATCCACTTGTGGGAAGGCGGATATGAGGGTCCACATGGACTATTTTTAAAAACCACAGATAGAGGAGTAAAATACCCATTGACGCCAGGTCACGAGATAGCAGGAACAATAGATACTCTGGGTGAACAAGCAGAAGGATTTAGCGAAAACGACAAAGTCCTTGTGTACCCTTGGATAGGCGAAGGACTGTGTCCTGCATGTAGAATTGGTGAGGAAAATCTATGTGATAAACCAAGATCATTAGGTGTCTATGTTGACGGAGGTTATGCAGAGTATGTATTGGTGCCAAGTTACAAATATCTAGTGAAAATAGTGGATATTGATATTAATTCAGCCGCAACGTTGTCATGTTCTGCGCTTACAGCATATGGAGCAGTAAAGAATGCTAATTTAAAGCCAGATGATAATGTGGTTATTGTTGGTGCAGGAGGATTAGGCTTGATGGCTATGCAGCTAGCAAAAGCAGTCACTGGTGCTAGGATAATTGCGATGGATATAGGTGACGACAAATTAAAAGCTGCCAAAGAAGATGGTGGTGCAGATGACGTAGTTAATTCAAAAAAGGAAGATCCTGTTAGAGCTGTTATGGAATTAACTGATAAACTTGGTGCGGATGCAGTAATTGACTTTGTCAATGCTTCAAAGACTGCAGAAGCTGATATGCAATTTCTTAGAAGAAGAGCAAGGTTAGTCTTGGTAGGACTCTTTGGTGGAGAACTGAAATTAAGTCTAGTCACCATGCCAACAAGAGCATACAGGTTAATTGGATCCTATACTGGAACTCTAAGTGATATGATAGAGTTGGTTTCGTTGGCACAAAGAGGAGTAATCAAACCACTTGTTTCAAATCGATTTAAACTCTATCAAGCCACAGAGGCACTGACAATGTTAAAAGAGGGTAAAATTCTTGGTAGAGGTGTAATAAATCCTTGAAAGAAAACGGAGCAGCAGTAGCAGAATTAAAGACGATAAATCCTGCAACAGAAGAGGTTATCAATAGATACGAAATAATTACTAAAGAACAGATAAATGACAAGGTAAAGAAAGCGCGAAATGCCTTTGATGAATGGAAAGTGGACTCGAAAAAGAGAACAGATCTTATCCATGATTTTGCTCAACAACTAAGAAAGGACAAGGAAGAACTTGCTAAGACAGCCACAAAAGAAATGGGAAAGGCGATAAAAGAAGCCAGATCTGAGGTAGAGAAATGTGCATGGGCAATGGAATATTTTGCAGATTATGGGAGGATTTTCAGTACAGATGAAGTCAGCGTTACAGATGCTCGGAAAACTTTCGTAACATTTGAACCATTAGGGGTAATTGGAAGTATAATGCCATGGAATTTTCCTTACTGGCAAGCAATGAGATTTGCAGCTCCCTCATTGATGATTGGTAATACTACGGTGCTGAAACCGGCAAGTGCTACTATGCAATGTGGAATTGAAATTGAAAAATGTTTTAACAAAATTGGAACACCAGACGGAGTCTTCCAGACATTGGTTGGAGATTCCAGTATTGTAGAAACACTTATCGATTCAGCAGATCTTAGCGCTGTAACATTTACAGGAAGCGTAGCAGCTGGAGCTAAAGTGGCACAAAGGGCGACATCGCAGATAAAGAAATGTGTACTTGAATTAGGTGGAAGCGATCCGTTTATAGTTTGTGAAGATGCGGACATTGAAAAAGCCGCAAACGGTGCAGTCAAAGGTAGATTCATTAATTGCGGTCAGAGTTGTATTGCATCAAAACGATTTATCGTAGTAAAGAAGTTTGCAAACGAATTCATTGAAAAGTTTGTTCAAGGAGCTGAAAAGCTTAAGGTTGGTGATCCTCTATCAGATGATACAGACTTGGGACCGCTTGTAAATGCTAGCGGTTTGAAGACCATAGATTCTCAGGTCAAAGACTCGGTTAAAGACGGTGCTGAAATATTGACAGGAGGAGAACAGATAAAGAGTAAGGGTTATTTCTACAAACCAACCGTTCTTAGAAATGTTTCTCCAAAAATGCGTATAGCACAAGAAGAAGTCTTTGGTCCTGTTGCACCTATCATGGTAGCAGATGATGACATGCAGGCTATAAAGCTAGCAAACGATTCTCAATATGGTCTTGGAGCAAGTATATGGACTGAAGATCTTGATAGAGCAGAGAAATTGTCAAGAATGGTGCAGTCTGGAATAGTATCTGTAAATAATATAGTAGCTTCTGATCCCAGAGTTCCATTTGGCGGTGTCAAGAAAAGTGGCTTTGGTAGAGAGTTATCAAGATATGGGATGTTAGAGTTTGTCAATATCAAGTCAGTTAGGTTCTATGATCAATTGGTTCACCAACATCATGTAGAGTAATATGTAGTAAATAATAATAGTACTGACAAACAAACAACAGAACAGGAGCGAGGTATTTGGCCATATGTCAGGAGTCGATATAGAAAAGTCTAACACTCGTCATTCTACTAAACATGTAGTAATTTTAGGTGGTGGCTTTGCAGGAATCGAAGTTTTAAAAAATCTTCAGAAGAAACTTAGCCAGAAGAATGTTGAAATTACGCTGGTGAGTAGAGATAACTTTCTTCTCTTTACTCCAATGCTCCCTGAAGTAGCATCTGGCATGATAGAGACAAGACACATAGTAACTCCTCTTAGAAGCTTTTGTAGGAAAGCCAAACTTTATGAGGCTAGTGTAGAATCAATAGATCTAGAGAATAAACTGGTTATTATAACACATACTATTGGCAGGCAATCTCAACCAAGCGACTGGCGTGAACATACACTCAAATACGATTATCTTGTTATTGCCTTGGGAAGCGAGAATAACTTCTTTGGCATGTCTGAGATAGAAGAAAATGCGTTCACCATGAAGAACATTGATGATGCTATTATTCTGAGAAATCATATGATAAACATCCTAGAACAGGCAAATCTGGAACAAGATAACCATGATTTGAGAAAAAGCTTGTTAACTTTTGTAGTAGTTGGGGGGGGGTTTAGTGGTGTTGAGACAGTAGGAGCTGTCAATGATTTTGTCCGCGAGTCCATCAAACAATATTATCCGAACATCTACATGTCTGATGTAAGAGTCATTCTTGTTAGTGCGACTGACAAAATCCTAGAACAGATAGATGAAGGATTAGGTAAATTTGCACTGGAAAAACTAAAAGAAGGTGGTGTAGAATTTATAATGAACGCACAAGTCAAGGGAGCAACAAAAAATAAAGCAATATTGCATGATGATACTGTTATATCATGCTATTCCCTGATTTGGACTGCTGGCGTAACTCCAAACAATTTAATTGCAAACCTTCAATGTGAACATGACAACGGCCATAGAATCATAGCTAACAGCTATTTAGAAGTACCAGCGCATGATGGAGTTTATGCACTCGGAGACTGTGCATCGATTACAGATCCTCACACAGGAAAACCTTATCCTCCAACAGCACAGCATGCTATAAGACAGGGTGAGGTAGCAGCAAAGAACATAGTTTCTGCTATCAAGGGAAAAAGAGAAGGAAAGAAAAGGAAATTCGATTATAAAACAAAGGGAATGATGGCGGAGATCGGGAAAAGAACAGGTGTCGCTATATTATTTGGTAGAATTAGATTACATGGATTTCTGGCATGGTGGATTTGGCGCTCATATTATTTAGCTAATCTTCCAACAGCAAAAAAGAAGTTAAAAGTCATGGGTGATTGGACTTCCGATTTGTTCTTCAAACCAGATGTAAGCCAAGTATCATAGATAATGTGAAGGCTTGCAAATCTTATGTCGCAACGGCGTGTTTCTGTATATTCATTTCCTATTGAGAAGATCTGTTCGCATCTCTACTACACTTTTCAGCTGCTACAATAAGGAGATTGATAAAACAAGGAAAGATGCTGAAACAGCCCTAACGCAACAAAAAAAGAAATTAGAAAACTAACGCTGATATAACAACAACTAGTAGATAGTATAGAAATCCTGGTTGATTAGATTACGGCTCCTGTCTTGGGAAGAATTATCTCTAAGCGAGTTTCATCCTTGTCTCTATTACTCGAGCATATATCTGCTGTTCACTTTGTATACGCATACTTCGCTTTACTGAGGAAAACTGCAACAACGACATGCCAAACAATGCTGCAAGTATTCCAATAGTAATTATTGGACTAATTTCTGAAAGGTTCATATCATTTTCTAATGATACCTTTAATTTATCTTCATGTTCTTGAGTGATGTGCTTCTCATATCTTTTGAATGTGAATTTTGGGTGAAAAAAAATTGAACTGAGATTCATACCGGTCAATTTTGAAATTCGTAGATAAGCTAATGTAGTTTAGGGCAGTAGTATGTTAGAGTGATACAATGGATCAATTAAAAATCAGAGACGCACAAAGATTACAATCTGAGACAGTTCTAGTAATGCAGGGTGGAGGATCTTTGGGCGCATATGAATGTGGGGTATATAAAACACTAGCTAAACGGGGCATAAAGTTTGACATTATAGCAGGTACTTCAATTGGGGCCATTAATGCGGCAATAATAGCAGGCTCAAAGAATGATGCTGAACCTGCAACACAGTTGGAGGACTTTTGGCTGAACGTTGCAGAGAAGATAACACCATCTGTATTGCCTGATAGTCTGAGGTGTATGGTATCGTCAATGCATTCAGCTATGTATGGTAATTTGAAGGCATTTATGCCGTTATGGTTTATGATGCCAAATCTCGATGAAAACTTCTTTTCTTACTATAGATCTCCGTATCTTTACTCTATCACACCGCTAAAGAACACGTTATTGAAATATATTGATTTTGCGAAGCTAAATAATCCAACTAATATACCGAGACTGATCATAACCTCTACAGATATACAAAAAAGCGCATCTGTTACATTTGATAGCAAGTTTATGAGTATTGATACAGATCATGTGATTGCATGTGCTGGTTTTCCATTTTATGGGATAGCATGGACAGAAAAAGATGGCAGGTACCTTTGGGACGGTAGTTTGCAGAGCAATACACCACTAAGGGAGGTAATAGACGCATCACCTAAATACGACAAAGATGTGTATATCATTAACTTATTTCCTCGTATTCAAAAAGAACTTCCAGAAAACATGTTAGATTCATGGCATAGAGCCAGGGACATCATGCACACAGATAAAACAGATAATAGCATAAGGGTGTCAAAGGTAATTTCAAGATACCTAACACTTTTGAGGCAAATGCATGATATTATAAGCAATGTACAACTAGACGAGAAGATGAAAGAATCGTTCAGAGAGATGGAGAAAGAGTACCATAAATTAGCAGATAAGAGGGGTGCAATAATTAAAAAGATAACACGAATTGAGCGAACAGAAGATGTACATTTTCTTTTTGAGGATGCTGATTTTTCGATTAGCACTATAAAAAAATTAATAACACAAGGAGAGAAGGATGCTGAGAACGCTCTAACAACAAAGTAGGTTAGTAGTAGGACACATAATTTCAAATAGCTGAGGTAAATAGATTATCTACTTACCTTACGTAATTGGATTTAATTGCATTTAATTGCAATCTAAACATTCCTTTTATATTGTTAATGATGATGTAAGAAGATAATTGAGAATTGATACAGGTGTTTGCACAGAAAATAAAGAAGAAATTATCCATACGTTAACTCGTGACAATGAGCACGATAATCAATCCAAATATTACTACACGAAAACATCGCATAATAGAATGTGTGCGTCGTGTTTTTACCTAGGGAATATAATGGATAGGTATCCAGCCTATAATAATGATAGATTAGAATCGGTGCCGGTATGTTGCAATAAAATAGCTTGAATATGTATGCAGTTAATTATAATTGGTTCCGGACCGGCTGGATTAACAGCTGCTATCTATGCTGCGAGGGGAGGATTACAGCCGTTGGTAATATCTGGCAATGAACCTGGAGGACAGCTGATTTTTACAACTGATGTTGAAAACTTTCCTGGTTTTCCAGAAGCCATAAAGGGTCCAGATCTGATGGAAAATATGCGAAAGCAAGCAGAAAGATTTGGTACAAAGTTCATTGATAAAGCAGTTAATTCTGTAGATTTTTCGACAAAACCCTTTAAGGTGACTACTGGACATGCAGAGACTAACTATGCTGCTGAAGCTGTCATAATCGCTACTGGTTCGTCTGTCATATGGCTTGGTCTAGAATCAGAGACTAGACTAAAAGGTAGAGGTGTAACTGCTTGTGCCACGTGCGATGGTTTCTTTTTTAAAGGTAAAGATGTCGTGGTAGTCGGAGGAGGAGAGGTAGCGATAGAGGAAGCCATCTTCCTTGCAAAGCTTGCTAAGAGTGTCAAAGTTATTCATAGAAGAGATAAATTAAGAGCAGCTAGTATAATGCAGCAAAAAGCGTTCAATAATAGAAAGATTTCATTTGTTTGGAATAGTGTGGTTGAGGAAATTTTTGGTGACAGGACCGTTGAAGGTGTTAGAATAAATAATGTCCAAAACAGCGATCAGAAATCAGAGATAAAATGTGATGGTGTCTTTGTAGCAATTGGACATAAGCCAAATACTGAGATATTTAGAAATCAAATAGAGCTTGACAATAAAGGCTATATAAAGAAATACGAAGAAAGTAGGACTAGCGTTGAAGGGGTCTTTGTAGCAGGGGATGTTTATGATTATGTCTATAGGCAAGCAGTAACAGCGGCAGGGCCTGGATGCAACGCAGCTATTGATGTTATTAGATATCTTGAAGGAAAATAGAACGAAAAGGTATAAGAAATGGACAGATATCTATTTCATTCTTTGTTATCCTGCATGCAAATTCACCTTGATTAAATACTAGACGAGTCAAGGGAGAATATTGATCTGATATTAATTGTGTTGTTTTATTGCATTATTATTGTTATTACCTTTGCTTGGAATGAAGTAGACTCTTTAGCGTATGGTATTAGTAGTTCTTTTTTATCCAGCCAACAGTGCGATAATGGGGAAGTTAGCGATGATGAAGATTCGGAAAACTTTTTACCTGGTTTAAAACAGAAACAAAAGTGATAACAATAGTAACAGCAATAAAGCAAAAAAATACTAAAAGTAGAGAAAAGAGATGTAATAGTGATATTTCAAGAAGAACCACATAGAAATTGGTTTGCGTCAGACATCCATGTCTAAAACCGTCAAATATCTGAGTATCTTGTCTTCTCACGGGGAACTGTTCTCAGTGCTAGATCGCAGCACGGCATCCCAGACCGCAAAACTTGCAATTTAACCTAGCAGAACATATTCATTGAACCATTAGTAATATCTTCAAGTAATTGAGTGTTATTGTAATATTCTCTTTAAGCCTGCAATCAATCTATCAACATCCTCTTCATTGTTATAGAAATGGGTAGAAACTCTAATACCCTTTCCTCTTGCGGATACAATTATTCTATTTTTCTTTTCCAGTTCCACAACAATATCAGCGGACTTTTTCTTTCTGGGTTTAAATAAAATTATTCCTGATCTATATTTTTCTCTTCTATTGGTGAAAGAATTTGTAGGTTCATATTTTGAAGATTATTAATTAAATAGTCTGTTAGATTGAGAATTCGCTTTTCAATATGTCTTATTCCAATTTTGGATATGTATCGAATTGCAGCATTCAATGCAAATATGTTCTGAAAATGAGGGGTACCTAGTTCAAATCTTGTTGCAGTATTAGACATATTCATTTTCATGTTTTTATCAAAATTTTCTCTTCGTTTTTGACCGAATTGGCTAAAAAATAGCGGTCTAAATTTTTCTACGTCTCTTAAATACTTCATTTTTATGTAGATGGCACCAATTCCAAAAGACGATAATATCCATTTATGTCCGTTTGAGGCCATAAAATCAATTCCAAAATCCTTAAAATTGAAATATAATGCTCCAAGTGATTGCGTAGGATTTACTACAAAATAAAGTCCTTTTTGTTTCGTTAGCTTACCTAGCTCTTCCATATCTTGTTTAAAGCCCGTAGAATATTGCACATGGCTGATAACCACAGTTTTTGTTTTACTACTCTGGTCCACCATCTTCGCAATATCCTCTATTAGTATCTTATTATCATCGGTTGCCTTTACGAATCTAATATTATCTGTATTCTTATTGAGCCATGGCAGATTAGAAGATGGAAATTCTAATTGGAAAGTCGTCTCTCAATTTATTCCAATCTGGCATCTTTACTCCAGCATCGTTCCATTTAGATTATAAATATTCCGTAATTGTTTTGATTATCCCTTACCTATCAAAATCATGGCATTGTCATTATTGATGCATTGAGATGTTATGGACGGTTTTAACATATAGATCTCCACCTAGTTGAATAAACACTCTGCAATTGAAGAATTGTCTGGACGCTCGCTTGATCTTTATGCGATCGACCTCTTGTTATTGATATTATTGTGCGCTACTCCGATACCATCTAGGCTAATATAAAAATCAGCAGCAATAGAAATCAATACTTGCAAACGAGTGCAATAGATTGCACCACCTACTTACTACATTATAAGGTAGATTGAACAATATATGTTGTCTGTTGATAGGTTGCAAAGGTATCTGTCATCGTTTTCGAAACATAGGAGGAGGAAAAAATTCAGCATATGAGCTCGGCTTTAAAAGATGTTCAGAATGTGACATTTATATTAAATTTGCAGGTCCAAGATGTCCTTGTTGCAAATACCCTCTGAGATCAAAGAAGAGGAATTATACTAAAGTTAGTACATTTAGTTCCAATACAGCGGTTGTCGCTTAAGTTTACTTTTTCTCAGCCCAGCATCGGTCCGTTGATCGATTATCGATCAATCTTGTCTATTGCTGCAATCCTTACTGTAAAATGGACCTTCTTTCAGGGCTGATATTAAGACTTTATAATAGTATCACCGCCCATTTTCTCAGGTAATAGAGTATCTCATTAGCTATTGTCTCCAGTGACGCAACGGCTTGGCATCTTGTCAGGCGGTAGTACGGAAATTAACA
>Ga0193747_1000422_pt1 | contig 14501 bp, 11 predicted proteins | sample L1m2metaG_FD_143048 | JGI IMG/M metagenome (GOLD analysis project Ga0193747, IMG submission 143048) | Soil microbial communities from a riparian zone of the East river system, Colorado, United States - L1m2 | ecosystem: Environmental > Terrestrial > Soil > Riparian zone | place: USA: East River...
TGTCCGTAAGATCTTTCCAGGTTCCGGCCACGCCCTTCACGTCCGCCTGACCGCCGAGTTTTCCTTCCGAGCCAACCTCGCGCGCCACGCGGGTCACTTCTGACGCAAAGGCATTGAGCTGGTCCACCATCGTGTTGATGGTGTCCTTGAGTTCGAGGATCTCGCCCTTCACGTCTACCGTAATCTTCTTTGATAGATCCCCATTCGCGACCGCCGTCGTCACCTCGGCGATGTTTCGTACCTGGCCCGTCAGGTTGCCGGCCATGAAATTCACGTTGTCGGTCAAATCTTTCCAGGTGCCCGCCACGCCCATCACCTGCGCCTGGCCACCAAGTTTTCCTTCGGTGCCGACTTCGCGTGCCACGCGGGTCACTTCAGAGGCGAACGAGTTTAATTGGTCCACCATCGTGTTGATAGTGTTCTTCAATTCGAGAATCTCACCCTTCACGTCGACCGTGATCTTCTTTGACAGGTCGCCATTCGCGACCGCGGTTGTTACTTCAGCGATGTTGCGCACCTGGCCCGTCAAATTGCTGGCCATCGAATTCACATTGTCCGTAAGGTCCTTCCACGTTCCCGCGACGCCGCGCACATCCGCCTGACCGCCGAGCTTTCCTTCGGTACCAACCTCGCGAGCAACGCGCGTCACTTCCGAAGCGAACGAGTTCAATTGGTCCACCATCGTGTTGATAGTGTTCTTCAATTCGAGAATCTCGCCCTTCACGTCCACGGTGATCTTCTTGGACAGATCGCCATTCGCGACGGCGGTGGTAACTTCTGCGATGTTTCTTACCTGGCTGGTCAAATTACTGGCCATGGAGTTGACGCTGTCGGTCAGATCTTTCCAAGTGCCCGCAACTCCTTTGACCTTGGCTTCGCCTCCGAGCTTTCCTTCAGTCCCAACTTCGCGGGCCACGCGCGTGACTTCTGACGCGAATGAGCCAAGTTGATCGACCATCGAATTTACGATCTTTACCGTCCGCAGAAACTCGCCTTTCAAAGGTCTTCCTTCTACTTCGAGCGCCATTCTTTCCGACAGGTCACCGTTGGCTACTGCGCCAATCACGCGGGCCATCTCGCTGGTGGGACGCGCCATGTCGTCGATGAGTAAGTTTGTCGAATCGACCAGCCGCAACCATGAACCGGCGGCGGCAGGCACACCGGCACGATGCGTTATCTTCCCTTCTTTGCCCACCGCACGGCTTACACGCTCCAGTTCCTTAGTCGTCTTATCACTCAGCGCGATGATGTCGTTCAGGGTGTCGGCTATCTTTCCGGCCTCGCCCGTCCAGTCGCCCGGGAGCCGCGCGGAGAAGTCTCCCTGCTTGAACGCTACCAAAGTCTTCAGAAGCAACTTAGTGTTTAAGGAACCAGTTGTCGGGACTTGAGTTGGCATGGGGTTTTCCTTTCAAAGTCTGCTTTCAATTCTTGAGTTAAGAAAACTGATCTAGCTCGCTGTCGTATCGCCCGCGCGCGCGGGCTGAACGTCAACCAGAGAAGGAGCAAGGCAACTGTTCTTCAGCCGGGGGAAACCGCCCAGGGAGAAATATATATTCGTTCAATAGTTGTATCTTCCTTGTTACGATCCCTAAACATTTCTTTGTCGGCCGTCAGAACCGCCTGCGGTAGCGGGCGGTTGATCCAAGTTCCCACCCTCTCCTAATCCCGCGTCAAACCGCCCGCTAGCCGCGGCGGTTGCGGACTCTTGACACTAAACGATCACGCAACCTAGACTCCGATTGTTGTGAATCTGCCTAATGCACTGACGCTTTCGCGAATATTCATTGTGCCGCTATTGGTCGTGGTGCTTTTGACTCCGGTATCGGAAAACTGGCTCGGGGTGCCGCGATATATTTTAGGCGTGGCGATCTTTGTGGCGGCGGCGCTGACGGATTATTTCGATGGGAAAATTGCGCGGCGGCGGCAGCAGGTTTCAAAGCTGGGTAAACTGCTAGATCCAATTGCCGACAAACTTTTGATTTCAGCGGCCCTAATCTCGCTCGTCGAGAATCATCTCGCGCCGGCCTGGGCAGTAGTGATCATCGTCGGTCGTGAGTTCGCCGTGACGGGATTGCGTTCGATTGCGGCGACTGAGGGCGTCGTAATCTCGGCCTCGCGCATGGGCAAATTCAAAATGGTCGCCCAAGTCGTTACCGTCGGATTCTTGATTCTTTCTCTGTCACCCGCAGGCGGCGCGCCACACGTTTCGAATTTCGGGCAGCCGTTTCCAGCCATTCAGTTTTGGACCGTTCCCGAGTTGCGCGCTGCCTGGTCACATCTGATCGGACCAGGCCGCACAACTTGGAATGATTGGCAGATTCTGCTTTACACCGCGGGCAGAGCGATGCTTTGGGTCGTAGTGATCTCAGCGATCTTTTCCATGTACGGCTATTTTCGCGCGTTCTTCGGGAGCGTGGTTCGCCGGGAAGGGTCACGCACGAAACCCGCGATTGCCGCGGCAGTGCGGTCTCACGAATGAGACGAAGAAGAACCAACAGAATCACGCAAATGCTTACCCAGCCGGACGTGGAGTCGCTGGGATGCTAAACATGCTGTGACTTATCCTTCAGTAGCCTGGCAATTGTTCCCGGCAACTCGTCGATCTGTTCGGGCTTCTTCAGAAAAGCATGGACGCCTGCGCGCCAGGCTTCCCGTTCGCAATCGCTGGCTGAGAGCATGATGATTGGGGTACGGCGGCGATGGCTTATTTTACGAACGCGTTGGACCAATTCTAATCCATTCAATTCGGGAAGATCGTTATCGATTATGAGCAGATCGAAGTGCTCGTCACCGGTGAGTTTGAGGAGTGCAGTTTCTCCTTCGGGGCACAGCTCGATGGACCAGTCTTTCGCCGCTAACATTTCGGCAACCAAATTCGCAACCTGCGCATTGTCCTCGACGTGTAGAATCGCGATCGAAGAGGCGCCCCGCGCGGGATTCGGCTTTGGCGTGACTCTGCGAACCTTTCTAGGCTGCGAGAATATGTGGCGTCTGCGTTTTCGGATCCTCGATCGCGTCTTGAGCAGTTCCTTGTGACGGATGTTTATGATCGAGATCAAGCTTTGGTGATGTTTGAACCCGAGCAAATGCGCGGCCTTCGTCACTGAACCTTCAGCCTGCTGAAGAGCGCGCGCGAGTAAAGCCTTTTCAGCCTTCCTAATCTCTCGCTTAAAGGAAGCCCACGAAAGATCCTTTGCTTCGTAACCTTGAAACTCAGCAGTTCCCAACGCTTCAATCACTTTTTGAGCGCCAGCGATCACGCGCTTGCTGGTTGCAGGGTCTTGAGATTGCTTCAAGATTTCGGCGGCGGATTGATAGATCGAGACCAACTGCGGCGCCGGAGTTTGACCCGACAGTTCTTCAATAATGCTTAGCTTGGCGCGGCCCGCGCCTTCCAAATCGCCAGTCGTCTCCGCGACTTCAATCGCTCGCTGGAACAACCTTTTCGCCGATGGATAATCACCCAACCGCGCAAGTGCGACTCCATGCGTGGTCAACGCTTCGGCGTGCAGCGCATGCTCATCCCCTTTTTCTAGAGTCCTTACCGCAAGACGCACAGATCTCTCGGCTTCCTTAAAGCGACCCTCGGCAAGGAGTGTTCTTGCTCGCGTCTCATCAACTTGCGCAACTGAGCCTACATCGTTCTGTCCGAAGAACAGGTGACGAGCGCGGTCGAGATGCTTGTGTGCGTCGTTGTACTGCCCGATAGTCAGAAGCAAAAAGCCAAGATTATTCTCGACACGCGCGAGGTAGCGAATGTTTCCAGCTTGCTCGAAATGAAAACCCGCCGCCGTGTATTCAATCAACGCTCGATCTATATACTCATCACGGTTTTGTTCGGTGATAAGCCTTCTAAACAGAACGGCAAAAAGATTGTGGTACGAACCTTTAAGAGCGTGGTCTGTGCTCTTTTCCACGGAGGATGCCGACTCATTAAAAATACGGAATGCTTCGCTTAACCGGTTCGCCGCTATCTCTATAGTGGCGGCGCGAATTAACAACACAGTCTTCAAATTAGAATCATCGTCCACTAAAGAGCTCAATGCGCTAGTGAGAGTAATTCGCGCCTCATCGTATGAGCCCTCGCGCCAGTAACATAGTGCTAGATCGCCGCGGGCCTCCGCGACTCGCTCAGATTGGCCAAGCGCTTGGAACATCTCGATGCTCTGCGTGATTAGATTCTTTGCTGTTTGCTGGCTGCCGTCTGTTTGCTTGGCGCCTCCCAGCCACCCAGCGAGTGCGCCAACGCGGAGCAGAAGATCGGCTTTTGCTGCTTCACCAAGTCCTTCGAGCTTTGGAGGCGCGCTGCGATCAGGCCAGAATTCTGCTAACGCCTCGCCCGCCGCTTCGTATTCACCGGCCTTCTCAAGTTGTTTCGCTGAATGACACGCAATCGCGGCGCGCTCATCAAGCGACAAGTCGTGACTGGTAGTTTTGAGCGTTGTAACTTTTGGCTCTAAATTCATGTGGGGTCATCCTTTCTATATACTCGATAACATGTTTTGCGCGGGGAAACCGGTGCGCGTTACCTAAGTTCTGAAATCGGTTTCTCCTTCTTTGTTTTCCGAACCAACGGAAACATCAATCCAACAGGTAGAGGAGAAAAACATGAAAAGCCTAAAGAGACTAAGTGCTGCTATTGCTTTGACGTTTGCTCTCGCACTCGCAGCGTTTGCTGACTGCGTGCCACCGGCCCCTGGGGAAATGCTAACGCCCCCGTGCTCGGTCGCTCAAATCACACCGGACGATCCGGTAGCCTCAGCGGCACCGAGTGCATCATCCACTTCCGGCGTGATCGAAATTTCGGTGGACACGCTTGATGTGCTCCTAAGCGCGCTGTCTATCTTTTAGCAGGCGCTTGATCTTCCGAACGTTCTCAATTGCCAGCGATTTCGTTCGTTGGCAAGCGAGTCTTAGTGTGCTTTCCTTTTGAGAGTCACTGAGTTTTTCGGAATCTCCCGATGAGACCTAAAGAACCCGCGCAGAATATGCCCTTGCAATCGGAAATGCAAGCATAATCTTCTTGAGGTCTAACCGATTGAAAACCTACACGCTTATTGTCCTCAGCGGCCTTGTTTGGGAATAAAATTGGGGCTCATCAACGGCGTCCGAGGATAGCAAAAGAGGCTCTCAAGCGACGGTTGCTTGAGAGCCTCTCTCGATCTTGAGCCTCCCTCACGGTAAGGCTGCTGCCGCACTGTTACGGTTGAGGTGATGGCGAGGGTTGCGCTTGCGGCTCGCGTCGCAATGTTGGCGGCGCGGGCTTACTGGTGTCCGGTTTTTGGGTTCCATCCGGCGCGGTGGTTGAATCATCCGGCGTAGGTTGGCGCCGCTTCAAAGTCGGCCGGCCCGGTGTCCCATCGTCGCTGCTGGCAATGGCTCCGCTTGCAGACACACGCGCGTTCGACAACCTTAACAGTCTATTCTTGACCCGCTGGAACTCGGAAGAGCTGATGACGTACTCGTCGCGCTCGGGAAAACGCGCGGCCAAAGCGATCGCCGAGGCGCGGCGGTCTGCCGGAGCCGGATGATCGGTAAACATCTTGGCGAGCGTGCCCGGTTTCTTTTTGTTCTTGGCTTCGAGCTTCTCGAACATCGTGGCCATCGCATTCGGATCGTAGCCCGCCGCCCACATGTATTGCACGCCAAGCCTATCCGCTTCTTCTTCTGCTGCACGGCTGAATTTCAAAAAGGCCATGCCTTCGAAAAATCCACCACCGTTATAGAGAACGTTACCTATGATACCGCCGCCAAGCAGAATTCCCGCCAGCATGCCATAGTCGATAACCTGCATTTTCCTTTCGTTTTCCATCGCATGGCGCGCCGCGACGTGCCCCGTCTCGTGCGCCATGACGCCGGCCAACTCGGCTTCGTTATCGGCAGCGAGAATTAATCCCTTGTTCACATAGAAGAAACCACCTGGCAGCGCAAAAGCATTTACTTCGTCAGAGTCGATAACTTTGATTGTGAATGGAACCTTAGCGTCTGAGTGGAGCACGATGTTCTGGCCAACGCGGTTGACGTATTCCGTGATGATGGGATCGTCGATAAACTTGGCCTCTTTGTCGACTTGCGCAGCCAGCATCCGGCCCTCACGAACTTCCTTTTCGGTGCCGGCGGCCATCTTGCCCCAGATTCCTTTGTTGATATTTCGCTTTCCGATCATTGACGGATCATCGTTGGTTGACAACGGCTTCTTGTTGGCGGCCGTCTGTTGAGGCGCCTGGGTAGCAGACTTCTGATCAGTCTGCGACGAGGTGGACTGGGTTTGCGCCGCCGTTTGATCTTTGGTTTGTGATTGAGGCTGTTGCGGCGTCGCCAGGGCCGCGATGCTGCCGAACCAAAGACTGGCGCCGATACCAATGGCCGTGGCGACACGAGAGAAGCAACTTTTCATTTGAACCTCCAAGTTCTGAGGCCGGGAGAGAAAGATTCGTCTTAGTCTCTCGGTCGACCGCGATCTGATTACGGCCTTTTGCTTTTTTCGAAGCAGCGTGCCCGAGGCATTGGCACTGCTTTGAACCAACGCACCGCTTTGATGCCGTCCTCATCATCGAGGTTGCGCTTTGATTTTCGGATCTTCCGGGGATTTTCTTAGCAAAGCAATTTCGGCCACGGCATTATAGACCATCAGAAGCGAAAAGCCCACGAAATTGCGTCGGCCTCTGACTGCATGCTACAGTCCGGGCAAAGATGCGCCCATCAGTCTCGATTATCGGCGCAGGTCGCGTGGGCACTGCTCTTGGGTTGGCGCTAAAGGCAGCCAACTATCGAGTCGAGATCGTCGTAACCAAGCATCGAATTAGCGCGCGACGCGCGGCAACGCTCATAGACCCGCAAACTGTAGGACTCGCCGAGGCTCAGTTAGATAGGTTGAGTCGAAGTCAGATAACTTCCTTCAATCGCGCCTCGCTGATCATCATTGCCACGCCTGACGATTCTATTGCGCCCCTCGCCGAACGTCTCGCGACCGTCTTCAGATTCAAATCAATCGGATTGGCCCGTCGGGCGCCGCCGGTCGCGCTGCACACCAGTGGTGCGCTTTCATCAGAGGTTCTGGGGCCGCTGCGGAAATTAGGCTTTGCCATTGGCTCGCTTCATCCATTGCTTTCCATTAGCGATCCCAAATCGGGTGCAGAGCTGTTCCGTCGCGCTTTTTTTTCGGTTGAAGGTGACGCGCGCGCGGTACGCGTGGCTCGGTCGATAGTTCACCAACTGGGCGGGCGAACTTTCACCATTCCGGCGGACGCAAAAGCTCTCTACCACGCCGCCGCGCTTACGGCTTCGCCGAATATCATCGCTCTATTCGATATAGCTCTCGAGATGATGAGTTCTTGCGGTTTGTCGCGCCGGCGGGCGCAGCAGGTGCTTTTGCCCCTGGTCGAGAGCACTCTGGCCAATCTGAAGGTGCAAGATCCCAAACGGGCACTGACCGGACCGTTCAAACGCGGTGACGCAGCCACGATACGAAAGCACATAGCCGCGATGAAATCGGCAAATCTGCACGACGCTCTCGCCGTCTACGCGCTGCTTGGCCGACGCAGTCTGGCGCTGGCAAAAAACCAACAGCCAAACCCTTTGCGTAAAGAAGCCATTGCTCGAATTCTTTCTGCATTGGTTGACGACCAGGAGAGCCCTCGCTAGTTTCGGCGTAATAGCCGAAGGCTGAACTTCGTAACAAAACCCTAACCCCGTCGGAGCCATCAAACACACTTCTTCGCGTTTTCCGGCGCGCAAAATCCAGTCAGAGACAAAAAACTTGGAACCGGGGAGCGACCTCGAGCGTCTCTTATGTCAACGCCCCCAGAAATTTGTTAACGGTTCTAAGAGTTTGTCGTCTTAAGTCTAAGACAATTCACAGGGAGCTATCATAATGAGCACTGCAAAAGCAGTAGTTGAATCGATTTCGGGACGACACCTGGTCGGGTTGCCAACAAGAAACGAGGGGGCGCCGCAACGGCTGGAAAGAATCCGCGAGATGGCGACGGTTTTGCTTGATGAAGCCGCTTCTCTCGAGCGTGAGGCCTCTCTGGCGGAAGCTTCAGCGGCTCCCAACAAGCTAGATCTAAAATCCGGGATCGACTTCTTCGAAGAGGTGCGCCGCTTTGAAATACGTCTTATTGGCCGGGCGCTTGAATTAACCGGCGGTAACCAGGCGCGCGCCGCACGCATGCTGGGTTTGGGCACGACCACGCTCAACTACAAGATCAAGGCCTACGAAATGCTATAGCCGTGTCAGAACCCATCAGAGCGGTAGCGACGGGATCTAACACTTACCTTGAAAACCAGAGTTGCCACATTGATCCCGTCGCTACCGCTCCGGGTTCTGACACTGCTCAATTGATCGTTTCTGATTCTTCATCCTGAGGCGCAATCAACTGCTGATCGGAGACCGTCAGGACGCGCTCATCATAGAGATTGGAATCTATCAACGTCTGCACCAGATACTCACCGGCCACCGGAAACGTCACGTTGACGAAAAAGCTAATGTTGTCGGCGGAACCATGACTGATCTCAAAGCGAGCGGGTTGCGAGACTACCAGGGCTTGCTGACGATCCGGCATTAGAATACGCACCTCGGAAAGATGCGCGCCGTTGCCGCGCCAGTGATTGACCACCGCGAGTTTCGGCAGCCACACGGGCAATTGCGGCACCACAATGTTCTGAAACACTCCCATGTATGAGAGCTTGTTGCCCACTTCCAAACGAACGTCATCACAAAAGAGCGTGTAGGCCAGTTCGAGTCTTTCTTCCTGTTCTTTCGGTTGAGTTGATTCCATAAGCTCAGTTTAGACGGGGAACTCCTGACGCGCAATCAGCGGACATGTCGCCCCAGGAAAATTAGGCACTTGCTCTCATTCTCACCCGGTTTTAACCGGGTGAATAGGCCGTTCGCATTGATTCCTTCCAACCGTTTCAACGGTTTTTTTCTTGCGCGGGAGACAAAAACCGTTGGAACGGTTCTGCGCGTGCCATATGGAGTTCGCTGGTCACCCGGTTGAAACCGGGTGTGAATTAAGACTCGTCCTTCCCTAACCTACTCGTTAGCGAATCGATCTTTACGCCGACATCTTTTTGAATTCCGCTTCATCGATTACCTTCACGCCCAATTCGTTCGCCTTGTCGAGTTTCGACCCTGGTTCGGCGCCGGCAAGAACGAAATCGGTCTTCTTACTTACCGATGAAGTAATCCGTCCGCCCCTGCCTTCAATCACTGAGCGTGCTTCGTCGCGGGTCATGTTCGGAAGCGTTCCCGTCAACACGAATACTTTTCCGGAAAATTTCTCGTCCTCCGCTCTTCGCGCCGGTTTCTCGGCCTCGGTGCGCACGCCGGCTTCGCGCAGACGGTCCGTTAGCCGCTTATTCCCGGTATCGTCGAACCAGTCGCGAATGCTCTGGGCCATCGTTAACCCGATCTCGTGAATGTCGTCGAGCTCTTCGACACTTGCCTGACCCAAACGCTCAAGCGAACCCAAGTGTCGAGCCAAAATGCCGGCGGTACGCTCGCCAACATGACGGATGCCGAGTCCATAGATCAAATGCCAAAGATCGCGCGACTTGCTGGCCTCGATTTGCGTCAACACATTCGAAGCGGACTTTTCCGCCATGCGTTCCAATGAAGCGAGCTGATCGAGCGTCAGACTGTAAAGATCGGCGACATCGCGAACCAACTTTTTCTCGATCAACTGTTCCGCCAGTGCAAATCCCAGTCCTTCGATGCGCATCGCTCGCCGCGAAGCGAAGTGCAACAATCTACCGATCAATTGCGCGGCACAGTCAGCCGCAATGCAGCGCGAAACCGCCTCGCCTTCCGGCCGCGAAACCCGGCCGCCGCACACTGGGCATTCCGCCGGCATGAGAAAACGTTTTTCCTTGCCGGTGCGTTTAGAATCGACGACCTTTAGGACTTTCGGAATTACGTCGCCGCCTCTTTCAATCAGCACCCAGTCGCCGATGCGCAGGCCCAACCGCTCGATCTCGTCTTCGTTATGCAGCGTCGAACGCGAAACGGTAACGCCGCTGAGGGCCACCGGCTCAAGCATGGCCACCGGAGTGAGCGCGCCGGTTCGGCCTACCTGCACAACGATGTCCTTCACTTGGGTCGTCGCCTGGCGCGCTGGATATTTGTAGGCGATCGCCCAACGTGGCGCCTTCCCGGTCGCGCCAAACTCATCTTGCAAAGCCGTTGAATTTACTTTGACGACCACACCGTCAATTTCATAACCGAGGTCATCGCGTTGCGACTCCATTTCATCGCAGAACTCGATCACTTCTTCGATCGACGGGCAAAGCCGGCGATTCTCATTGACGTGCAGACCGGCGCTAGCCAGCCAGTCCAACGCTTCCCAATGCGTCTTGAACGGTTTGCGTTCGCCGGCCAGCACGTCGTAGGCAAACATGTCCAGCCTTCTTCGCGCGACGATTCTCGGATCGAGTTGTCGAATCGCGCCCGAGGCCGCATTCCGCGGATTGGCAAAGCGCGGTTCGCCCGCTTCTTCGCGCTCGGCGTTAATTTTTTCAAAGATTCCTCGCGGCAGATACACTTCGCCGCGCACCTCAATCTCGCGTGCGATTCCGCTCGCGCCGTCTCGCAACTTCAACGGTATACTGCGAATTGTCCTGGCGTTAGGAGTCACGTCTTCGCCGCGAAAGCCATCGCCGCGGGTGACTCCGCGCACAAACACTCCGTCCTCGTAGTGAATTGAAAGCGATAAGCCATCAATTTTGAGTTCAGCGACGTATTCAGGAGCCTTGCCGCCAGCGAGCCGCCGGCAACGCTCGTCAAAAGCGCGAAGTTCTTCAATGTTGTAGCTATTGTCGAGCGACAGCATCGGGCGTCGATGAATAAATTCAGGGAAGCCTTCCGCCGGCCGGCCAGCGACGCGTTGAGTAGGACTATCAGGCGAGACCAGGTCCGGATGTTTTTGCTCCAATTCACGGAGCTTTTCCATCAACTCGTCATAATCACGATCGGAAATCTGCGGGTTGTCCTGAACGTAGTAAAGCTCGTCGTGGCGGCGGATCTCGTCGCGGAGTTCGTTGATTGTCTTTTTGATGGATTGCTGTTTTGGCAAGACTTTTCTTTGCTTCAGTCTGCGCGCGTACCTATTCTTCTCGATAGAACAAGTACCGCGGCTTTTCCGGTTGGCGTTCGAAAGATCGGCAAACCAGGCCCGCGCGCAAAGCTTTCAAAAACTCCTCACGTACGCGTAACACCTCGCGCTTCGCCAACTGAGCATCAGATTTCAGCAGCGCGGAAAAGTCCCCAGGGATTTCGATCACTTCATCGGGCGCTCCCAGCGGATATTGACGTCCTTCGGACAATGCCTCGACGCGCGGTGATCGCAACTCCCAAGCCGCAAAAAGCCGATCGCTATCCATTCCAATTGTCTTCTCGGCCGGGTTCGCACCATAGTCAGTACCATAAAAGTTGACCGCGTACTCGCGAATGTTCACTCCTAACCGGTTCAAATTGAAATGCGCGTTGCGAGCCCGCATCGGCTCAAATGTCCATTTGATAAAGTCACGGCCTTCCGCCAAAGCCCGCTCGCGCTGGGCCCATTTCAGTTGCGCGCCGACTCCGCGGTTTTGATATTCAACGGCGACCGCCATCATGTGCGAGTAGCCGAAGATCCGATCACCATGCGCTGCGGCCATGTGATGAACAAAGCCCACCAGCTTTCCTTCGATGAACGCCCCCAGGGTCCATCCGCCGGCCATGCGCGAGACGATCAAATGGCGGCGCGGCGAAATCTCCAAGTCGGGGAGTCCAAACGCTTCACGCTGTAACTTGATGCACGTGTCGTAATCTTCAACGGAAGAGACTTCGCGTACCTCAACACCAGCGTTCTGAACCGTTTTTGTCTCAGACATAGGGATCGGTCGAATGATATCACGCTGCACGTGTCAGAACCGCGAGCGGTAGCGACCGGATCATTTGGCATTTTCATTTTGCCATTTTGCCATTTGCAGAGCCGCCATTAGTGGCTAATTCCCGATGACCAAATGAAAAATGTCAAATGACAGATGAGAAATGATCCGGTCGCTACCGCTCGCGGTTCTGACACGTGCGATTGATGCCGCTTTCAAGTTGGGCGATATTAAGCCTTAACAGGTAGGAGGGTCGGGTGCAACCGCGGGAAGGAAAATCGATATCTGCAATCCACGTGACGGCCGATTTTGAATTTTCAGGCTGGCTCCGAGCAGATCGACATTCTGTTTTGCGATCGCTAATCCGAGTTCGCTGCAACCGGCGTGACTGCGGGCCAAGTCCATTTCAAAACGGGCCGGATCGGCGATCACCTCGCCTTCGTCTTCAATTCTAATCTGGAAGCCGCGCGCATCTTCCTTGCCGGCAATGGCCACCTGGGCAGCTTCCGGACTTCGCGCAATCGCGAAAGCAATAAAATTGTAAACAACCTGGCCGAGCTTGATCCGATCTGAAACAATCGGCGGTAGTTCCGATCGCGCTTCGCAGCTAAGTCGAACATTTTGTTTCTTGGCTTGTCGCGCCAGGGCCGCGCACGATTCACGCAATAAATCGTCGAGCGAAAATTCTTCGGTTTGCAATTTCGTCCGGCCACTCTCGAGTCGAGCCAAGTCAGCCAATTGGTTGAGAGTTAGCTTCAACTGCTGCGCAGAGTTTTGAATCCTTTCGCAGAAGCCCCGCTGCGTTTCAGTCAGCCGCTCCTGGCTGATCAAAATCTCCGAAAACCCAAGGATCGAAGTGAGCGGCGTCCGCAACTCGTGGGCGAGCCGCGAAAGAAACATTGAACGATATTCAACTAGCTGTTGAAGCTTTTGCTTTTCTTCCTCGAGCGTGGCCACGCGCTGTCTGAGGCCATCCACCAAAGCATCATCGATTACTTGCGCGTCATTTTCCGGCGCCTGAGCAACCTCATTTGATCGTAATCGTGCCATTGGGTTTGGTCCCACCCGCATGCCTGGCAGAAACCCGACCGTTAGGGAGGGTGGATCCCACAAGAGAGCGTATATGCACCCTCCCTAACGGTCGGGTTTCTGACACAAAGCATCAGCCCAGCCCGACTAGAGTCGGTACTCTGAACCGCGTCATTGTCACATCTTCCTGACGCCATCAGCGACTGCCCTGGCCTCGCTTTGAAGGGCGCTCGCAACGCTAGCTTCTTGGGTGTCTTCTTTCGTCGAGGCCGACGATTGCACGGTCGGCGACGAGCTTCCCACGGGAATCAAACGAAAGTCCAGACGCGTTTCACTCTTGCCTGTATCGCTCGAGCCGACGCCGGTCGCACGACCCAGCAAGCCGCCAATTTTCTTTCCCGTCGATGCCGCCTTCAAAGACGAAATGTCCGTATAAAGAATGTAAGCGCAGCCCTTGGCCTTTGCTTCGATCTCAGCTTCGCTCGCAGAACTTGCGTTAAGCGAAATCGCGTCAACGCCGTCGCCGTTGAGCGCGGCCACAAGTTGCTCGCGCAGAGAATCAGTCGACACGGATGTCTTCGTTTTGTTATTGATTTCGACCACGCCAACACGGGCCCTTTCGGTAGGCTTAGCGGTAGAAGGCATTCCGGACGTGGCGCTCTGGCCGCTCTCGGAATTTGTCTGCCCCGGCTGCCGGCCCGACATCGCCATGATAGATCGGATCGATGGCGCGCCGGTCATTTCTTGCTGGCTATTCGCGAGCGCATAACCGGCGGGCACATCAAAGAGCGCAGCTTCCAGCGGTTGCCGCGATAACTCAATCACTTCTTTAGTCATTGAAAACGTGGCGCTGCCGTCTGCTCCAAACACCGTGGTGGCTTCGATTAGCGGATAGCCAAGATTGCTCGGACCATTGTGTTTGTATTGATAGCGATCCCGACAATCGGTCGCAGCCATCATCCCGGGTCGCTGCGGCGGTCTTTGCGTTGGGCAACTCAGACCATATTCAAGATTGATGTACCAGCCATCGGTTTCGATCTTCATATGTTGTTGCTGGCACGCGTCCGGCGATGACTGCGACATCATCGTTCGCTTCAGATGACGGGCGGTGAAACCAAACATCTCTTTGCGCTCACCCGTGTCTGTCGTATTGACGGACATCGTTACGACACCCCCGCGTCTCGATGGCCCACTCATCGCCGCAGCACCTGTTCCGGTTGTTGATGCAGTGGAGTCGTCGGAATCCATTGGACTGATCAGGTACTTACGCGCGCGGTCGTTAATTTGAATCGTGCGACGCAAATCACACTGCGTGATGCTGACCTGGCTCATGTTCATACCGCCCATCGACATGTTCGTCTCAGTGCGCTCGCGCAGACCCTTAATCATCGTTGTGCTCTGCGTCGGCATTCCGGCCATCGTCGTTTTGATCGTGATCTTGAAATCACCACTGATCGGTCTTTCATCATCCGGCCGTCTTTGCCCAAACGAGATCACCGTAGCCGCCGAAACTGCGAAAATGATGACTGCAAACAAAACTAATCTAATCTTCATTGTTTGACTCCCAAGCTGCTGAATAATGATTCGGGGAAACCGGAAGG
>Ga0193747_1000423_pt1 | contig 14491 bp, 13 predicted proteins | sample L1m2metaG_FD_143048 | JGI IMG/M metagenome (GOLD analysis project Ga0193747, IMG submission 143048) | Soil microbial communities from a riparian zone of the East river system, Colorado, United States - L1m2 | ecosystem: Environmental > Terrestrial > Soil > Riparian zone | place: USA: East River...
TGATGCGACGATCCAATACTTGCTTTTGGGCCGCATAAATTCGCATTTCCATTTTGTAAACGTATGCCTTCATGCGCTCGTTGATAGTTTCAACCCTGATCGGCGTACCGTTCACGGCAGCCAGGACCGTTCCGGACGCCAGATTCGAAGTGTTCACGTCGGCGCCTTTCATCACCGTATTAGTCATCTTCAGTCGATTTACCAGCGCCGCATGCAATTCCTCGCTTCGCTGGCCGCGCAGATAGTTGACCACTTGCGGCCGCACACTTTCGAGATCGGCGTTGCCAAGTTGCGCGCGATTGGCATCGTAGACGGCCCGAATCTCAGCGTCCGAAGGCGGAGTGACTTTGCCGCTTATCTCGCGTTCGAGAAAATCTTCGGTGGTCAGTCCCCGCTTCTTTGCTTCCGCCGCCAACAACATCGAATTGATGCGCGCAGTCAGGGCCCGCTCGCGCGCTTCGTTGATCGCTTTATCGCGATCCTCATAAAAGGCGCGCAGATAGGGATCGGTGTCGTTTTCCATTGCCGTTCGTACTTGTGGCTCGATGTCAGCCGCGCTGATGGTTATTTCATTAACGATAGCGAGCGTCGGCGAGACGTTCTCAGTTGGTTGCGTTGGCGCCGGCTGAGCCGCAGTGGTTGTTGTCGGCGTAGAAGGCGTTGGCTTTGGCGTCGCCGGGCGAGCAGAAGTGCGGCTTCGAGGTGACTGACCAGCAACTGCGGAAATCGCAACGATTATTGCCAGCGCGCCAAGAATGATTCGTGTTCGATTCATAAATTAAACTCTGTGTGAAAGGATAGCTACATTTACCGAGGATTGAGATGATATTTGATGCGAAGTCGGAGCACAAACGATAGCGAGTCGATTCATCGGGACAGAATTATTCTGAGCAATCTCAAAGGTCAGGAAGGGTGGCTTGCCCCCGCTGTCCTGTTTTTGCTCACTACAAACTTTCAAGCAAGCGGGGGCAAGCCACCCTTCCCGACCTTGAGGTCATGAGATAGCATGGCTAAGCCTCAACTAACTTCCAGCCAACTTCTGGACCGTCGCCAGCGTGTCGATCTCGTCTACCGTTTTATCAGGACGAAGGCGAACAATCCGCGGAAAGCGCAACGCATATCCGCTCTTGTGCCGGTTGGATGGCTGGACGCGGTCGAAAGTTACCTCGATCACAATGCGGGGCTCAACAACCCGCACCCGGCCGTGCGCGAATTCTCGGATCGTGTGGGCGCGAAACCACTCGGTCATCTCGGCGATTTCGGCGTCGGTTAATCCTGAATAGGCTTTGCCGACGTTGAGCAATTCAGGATCATCTTCGGAGCGACGAACCGCGAAAGTATAATCCGACAACACATGGTGGCGTTTACCGTGACCGAGTTCGACCGTCGTTACTACGACATCGAGAGTCGCCAACGCCTTCTTGAGTTTCAGCCATTCACGTCCACGGCGGCCAGGTTTGTAAAAGGACGAAGGATCTTTAATCATTAAGCCTTCATTGCCGCGGGCGCGCGCGGCGTCGAATTCATCGTCGAGGGTTGAAACGTCGCTGAACTTCTTTGCCTGGGAAAGCCGCACCGTCCCCGAAGTTAACCACCCGCTACCGCAGGCGGTACTGACCAGTTCTTCAAGTTTCGCACGCCGCGATTCGAGCGGATCATTTATGAGAACGCGATCCATCGCATACAAAAGATCCCAGGCGACGAACACAACCGGGGTGCTCTCCAATAAATCCTCGCTTACAGTTTTACGGCCAAGACGCTTTTGCAGGTCACTGAATGGAAGAATTTCCTCGCCGCGCGCCGCGATAATCTCTCCGTCGATGATTCAGTCGGTCGGAAGCGCTGCCAGCGGCTCACGCAGCTCGGGAAATCGGACTGAGATCTCGTCAAGCGTGCGCGAAAAGATTGCCACACGGCCATTCTGCACATGCGCCTGCGCCCGAATACCATCGAACTTGTCTTCGACAAAGAATTCATCCGGCATCGTGCGCGCGATGTCCGCCAGATCGGATGCCGGAGTCGCCAACATGAATTTCAACGGATGGAACAAGCGCATCTCGATGTCTTGCAGAGCGCCGGCGCGCGCTCCCACCGCGGCTTCGCCAATATCTCCGCGCAGCATGTTGGCCAGTGATACTTCAGCCAGCGGCTGTTTGAAGGCACGCGCAATCGCATCTTCGACCAGTCCTTCACGCAAACCAATGCGCAAATCTCCGGAGAGCAACTTCACCAGATACTTTGCCTCCAGAGCAGTTGCTTTTGACAGAGCATCAATTAGGATTTGGGTCTTGGCCTTCTTTCCACGCGTAAGGCTGAGTTGTGCCAGGACACCTTCGGTTTCCTCGAGCGTGAGGCTCGGTTGGTTCTCAGGCTTTGCTTCCACGAAGAGTTCGAATGCAACATCGCCGGCATCGCCCCAGTGGGCGTAACGCGCGCCGAGACTTTCCGGGTTTGCGCCGGTAGCCGAAGTCATCGCTTCGCTCAGAATGCTGCCACCGACATTCGTCGTGCGCGCATCGCTCGACGCGAATTGCTGACCGGCGAAGTACCGTGCGGCCCGAGCCAGATCTTCGTCATCCAATTGCCGAAAATAGTCTTCCAGCAACGCAGCCTTTTCGAGTTTCCTGGTGGTCGCGGCCACGGCTTCGGCGGTTCGGGCGAAACTTTCGAATGAATTTGCTGGTTGTGAGTTCACGTCTAGAGAAGGTTCTTCTTTGCGTCTTACGTCTTTTTGTTCTTTGCGGCTTTGCGAGAAACCATGTGTTAAATTTCACGCAAAGTCGCGAAGTAAAGAAAGACGTAAGGCGCAAAGATCAACGAAGCAGCGCTCGTCTACTCAACCCGCACGGCCTGGTCCTTATTTGGAGGGCCGAAGATCTCCGGATGCAGAATGCGCGTGAGGATCTCAACTCCGTCCACGACGCGCGGGCCGGGTCGACTAAAGTAAGCAGTTGCGTCCGTGGCCCAAACTTCGCCGTTTCGGACGGCCGGCAGATCATTCCAACCTTCAGGCAAGCGCGCATTCGGCAATTGCCGCAGGATATCTTCTTTGTAGTAGCCGCAGGGAATCAGCACAATTACTTCCGGCGAGTAAGCGACAATCTCTTCCGCGTTTGTGGTCACGCTGCGTTGACCTGCTTTGCCGAATGCATGATCGCCGCCGGCAATTGCAACTTGTTCGGGCACCCAGTGACCCGGGGCAAAAGGAGGCTCCAACCATTCCAGCATCAAAGTTCGTGGGCGACGCTCGATGGCCGCCGTCTTTTTTCTGATGCGATCGAGCCGCGCGCTCAGGCTGCAAATCAGCTCGTCGGCTTCGCCCTCGCGGCCCGTGAGTTTACCGACCGCATGAATATTGTCGAAGATGTCGGCAATCGTGTTTGGTTCGAGCGAAACGACCGTCACCTCTGCTTCGAACATTCGCGCGGCATGTTGGACAGTTTTGTAGCTGACGGCGCAGACCTCGCAAAGTTCCTGAGTCAAAATTAAATCAGGCTTCAATTCGCGGAGTCTTGCTTCATCCAGATGATAGATCGAGCCATGGCCGTCTAATTGAGATCGCACGGCGTGATCGATCTCAGCACTGGTCATCGTTTCGTGAGAGATTTGGCTGGAAGTCAAACGCGGCTTGCCGGCCACTGACGGCGGATAATCGCATTCGTGCGTTATACCGACTAGCGCGTCTTCCAGTCCGAGAGCGCACACAATTTCAGTTGCAGACGGTAGCAGGGAAACAATTCGCATGGTATCTATAACAACGACTCAGATCGATTTGATGTTCGACAAGCTTTGGCTTGGTGTGGAATTTAGCCTGTCGTGCGCAAGACAGCAAGCGAAGTCTCAACGAACCCTGAAAATGGAAGCTCGGTTTGATGTTCAAGACGAGGAATGAAGCTCGTCGGGCATGTGCTGTACGTCCAGCTTCCCTCCGCGTTACAATCCATTCCGAGCGGCAGAGCATCTAAGCCGTCGAAAGGTAGTACCCAGATTGTTTCTCTTCATCCTCGATTCTTTGGGCAGCACGGAGTTGCTGGTGATTCTTGGCGCGGCGTTGATTTTCTTTGGGCCGCGCCGTCTGCCGCAATTAAGCCGTCAGATCGGTAAGAGTCTCGCTGAGTTTCGGCGGGCATCTGAGGATTTCAAGCGCACTTGGGAGCGCGAAGTGAATCTGGAAAACGTGGAAAAGGGCATCGAGCCAACAGCGGAGAATTCAATTCTCGACCGGGCAGCGGAGCGAATTCGCGCGGCGCGAGAGGTGGCGTCCTTCGATACAAATACGCCGGCCGCCGCTGTCGTCACGCCTTCTGTTATGCCGGTCGATGCTTCGCTGGTGCAGCCGCACGAGACAAACCCGACGCCGGAAGCCGCGCCGGTTGAGCCGGCCGGCAGCAAACATGACTGGCTATAGAGAAAATCACACAGACTGAAAGTCTATGCTACACAAATGCCCAGCCTGCGATTAATAAAATCAGACGAAGAGAAGGAAGCCGGCGAGGAAGATCTCGGCGGTCAGATGTCTTTTCTCGAACATCTCGACGAGCTGCGGACCCGTCTGATTCGCAGCATGATCTTTGTCTTTCTGGCCGCCTTCCTCTGCTGGTTTGTCTCCGATCGCATCTACAATTTTCTCTCGCGTCCCGTGCAGCGGGCGCTCGCTGAGGCGCAGCATCAACGTAGAGTAACTATCGCCGGCCGCGACGGAGAACTCTCGGTGCTGTCCCTGAGTTCGTTGAAACAAAATGATCAGGTTCGATTTGTGTTTCCGGAAGCAACGCGGCTCGGTCAGACATTGATTCCGGCCGGCGCTTCGGTGATGGCTCGCGTAGACAAGGATGCGCAAGGGAATCTCGGTCTCTTCACCGACGAGCCTTTATCCGCCGGCAATGAAGTCGTGCCGAAAGACGTGAAGTTGCCCATCGATTTGAGCAAGGGATACGACAAGCTGCCCGACCCCAACGACAAACTGGTAGTGACGACGGCAATCGAGCCCTTCGCACTTTATGTCAAAGTCTCATTGTATGCGGCGATTGGATTGTCCGTGCCGTTTCTCCTTTGGCAGATTTGGGCGTTCGTCTCTCCCGGGCTTTTTCCACACGAGCGCAAGTATGTGACGCCGTTCATCGCGCTTTCGACCATCTTCTTCGTGCTGGGGGTGGCCTGTGCTTACTACCTTATCTTTCCGCCCGCGGCCAAGTACCTGCTCGGATTGGGGCAGGATTTTCGCCTGCTGCTGAAGGCCGACGACTATTTCGATTTTATAATTCTGCTGATGCTTGGCATGGGCTTGGTCTTTCAGATGCCCGCGGTTACCTACGTGCTGGCACGCATTGGCCTGGTTACGGCAGGATGGATGCTGCGGGTTTGGCGGGTCGCCGTAATCGTCATTCTAATCGTGGCCGCGGTTTTGTCGCCGACCAACGACGTGCCTAACATGCTGTTATTTGCCGCGCCGATGTTTGCCCTTTATGCCATCTCGATCGTGGTGGCGTGGATTTGCGGTCGAAAGCGGCAGACTGCTTGAGAGGGGAATTGAGAATTGAAAAATGCAAAATGAAAAATGTAAATTGAGGGAGAGCCATGCTTTGATCAGGATAATCAAGCAATTTGCCATTTTCATTTTGCAATTTTCAATTTTCAATGTATTTGATCCGATAGAATCGTGGTTCCAAGGCAACTTCCGACACTTTTCACGGCATCTTGACTCTGGTTCAAGCCACACCTAGAATTCGGTATTCGATTGGTGGCAATTTTTCCACGCACCGGCGCGCAATCTTTTGAATTTTTCCCGATGCTTTCTGAGGAGTAATTCGCTATGTCAAACCGCAGATCGGGCCGCTTGGCCGTCGCTCTCTTAACCCTCATTTTCGCCGTTCCTGCAGGCTTTGCGCAAAAAAAGAACAGCGAAAAGACCCAGGATCCATCGGAGAAGACGCGCAACGTCAAGCCCGAGCTGAATAAGGCTTACAAGGATTGGCTGGAAAAGGACGTCGCTTACATCATCACCGATGAAGAGCGGAAGGCTTTTAAGAAGCTCCAGACCGACGATGAGCGCGAGCGCTTTATCGAAGAGTTTTGGCGGCGGCGCGATCCCGATCCCGACACCGACGAAAACGAGTATCGCGAGGAATATTACGAGCGCATCGCCTACGCCAACGAGCATTACGCTTCCGGCATCCCCGGATGGAAAACCGATCGCGGCCGGATCTATATCACATGGGGCAAACCCGATGAGGTCGAGTCCCATCCTTCGGGCGGCGCCTATGACCGTCCTTCCGAAGAAGGCGGCGGTTCAACGAGCACCTATCCTTTCGAGAAGTGGTTTTATCGCTACTTGCCAGGGGTTGGCTCGGGCGTAGAAATCGAGTTCGTCGATCCGACCGGAAGCGGAGAGTATCGCATTGCCCGTAACCCTGACGAAAAGGATGCTATGCTGCACGTTCCCGGCGCCGGCCTCACGCTCGCGGAAGAAATGGGACTGTCCGATAAGAGCAATCGCGTCGCGAATCTTGGCGGCATCGGCACTCCTAACTACCAGCGCGAACAGGATAGTCCATTTGCGCGTCTGCAAATTCTGGCGGATCTACAACGGCCGCCGCAGATCAAATTCAACGATCTGGCTTCGGCGGTAAACACTCCGGTCATCGAAGACAATCCGCTTAACTTTGATGTCCGCGTAGACTTCTTCCGCCAATCTGACGAGCGGGTGATTACCGCCTTCACGGTGCAAACCGATAACCAGAACCTGGTGTTCAAAGACAGCGGCGGTCTGCAAGAGGCAACCCTCAATATTTTCGGAAAGATTACCCATGTTTCCGGCCGCCGTGCCGGCGTCTTTGAGGATCCAGTCACCACCCGGGCAACGCCGGAAGAGTTGTCGGAAGCGAAAGAGCGCAAGTCGGCTTACCAAAAAGCGGTGGCTCTCTCTCCGGGGCGTTATCGCGTCGACGTAATCGTTCGCGATACTACGTCCGGCGCCACCGGTGTCCGGCACGTGGGATTTGAGGTCCCCAAATACGACACGGCCAAGCTGGCGACGTCAACTTTGGTCTTGGCTTCAAAACTCGAAGGGCTCGGCGATCAGCCGGCCGTCGGCATGTTCACGATCGGCAACGTCAAAGTCGTTCCCAATGTGTCCGGCACTTATCACAAAGGGACGCCGGTTGGCATCTACATGCAGATCTACAACGCCGGGATCGATCAGACGACGCTGCGGCCTTCGATCGACGTTGAATATGCGCTGATGAAAGATGGCAAAGAAATATTCAAGGCGCCCGAGGATTGGCGCGGTAACAGCGACGCGGGGCAGCGTCTGACCCTGACACGCTTGCTGGACTCGCGCACCCTGAATCCCGGTGATTACTCAATCGAAGTTCGCGTACGCGATCGCGTCAGCGGACAGTCGCTGGTGCAGACAGCGAAGTTCACGATTCTGCCGTAAACGATTCTTCGAAGAACCGGCTCTCGATTTCTTGGATTCGAGAGCCGGTTTTGTTTTTAGGTTGATAAGTCGCTTGCTGTTGTTAATTTGGCACTGAATAGTCTCCGTCCTCGCTCATTCTGGAGTTCTGCCTGGAAGGTTCTAAGGTTCAGTCATCGCCTAAGCGACTCAGGTTGCATTTTGCGTTGAGCAAGGCGGCGCCTTCTTGATACTTTGCATGAGACGAACTTTCTCGCAAAGTCGAAGAGTGATTCCAAAGACGCCAGGGTTAAGGATTACAGGTTGCGCCTTCCGTTCACAATCCACACCAAGAAAGAATTTGACGCGGTCGGCTTTGGCCTCAACGCAGTCGATCATCTGATCGTCGTGCCCGAATATCCAGCCTTTGATACCAAAACAAGATTTATCGAATATGAAAAATCCGCGGGCGGCCAGACTGCCTCAGCGTTGACGGCATTACAGCGTCTCGGTCTGAAGACTGCTTATGCCGGACGCTTTGGTTCGGACGAGGATGGCCGGTTCGGATTGCGGGCAATTCAATCCGAAGGGGTGAATCTTGATTTCGTGGAAACGATCGAAGGCGCCGAGAATCAAGTAGCCTTTATTATCATCGATGCTCGTTCAGGCGAGCGCACGATCATCTGGGATCGCGACGAACGCCTTTCTTATCGACCCGACGAAGCGCCGATAGAACTCGCGTCACGCGGACGAATCCTGCACCTGGACGCGCACGATCCGCCGGCGTGCGCGGTCATGGCGAGGGCTGCGCATGAGAGTGGCGCTATCGTCACTGCGGACATCGATAACATCTACGAAGGATTGCCTGAGCTGCTGCCGCTCATCGACGTGCTGATTACATCAAGCGAGTTTCCCCGTCGACTGACGGGCATCAGCGATCTGCGCGCTTCTTTAGTCGAGACGAAAGCACGGTACGGTTGCGCGATTGTCGGGGCCACCCTCGGTGCTCGCGGTGCTCTGGTTTACTACGAAGGGCAATTCATCGATTCGCCTGCATTCGCAGTGCCCGGCGGATGTCGCGACACCACCGGAGCCGGCGATGCATTTCATGCGGGATTCATCTACGGCATGCTGCGCGACGAAGACTTGGAGACGAGCATGAGACTGGGTAACGCGGTCGCGGCCCTACAGTGCCGATCACTCGGCGCCCGCACCGCATTGCCCACTGAAAGTGAATTGAGTGCGTTCCTTTAATGGAGCGCTCATGGAGCGCCCACATCCTGCGGGCGGTTCCCCGGCATCCCTGCCGAGCTAAGCCGTCTAGTAAGAGCGAGCGGGATGCTCGCGAACCGCACGCAGGATGCGTGCGCTCCGTCATGCGGCTTCGGCTATCTCACCTGCTGAATACTTTTGTCCGTAAGCGCGCGCGAAATAGACAGCGATCAAAAACGCCAGGAATTGAATCGCCGCCGCGGTCCAGAAAGTCCTGAAGATCGAAGAGTCACTCATGTTCTGTGGCCGGCCGTCGAAACCTATGTGCGCCACCGCGCTGTAGATCAGGAACGCGGCCAGCGAGGGACCTACGGCGCGGGCGAGACTGGCGACTGATTGCATGGCGCCGAGCACGCTGCCCTGCTCGCCGGCGCCCGCGCTTTTCGAAGCCATACTGCTCAGCGACGGAGCGTTGAGCGCGTTGCCGATTGAAGAGACGGCGCCGGTCAAAAGTATTCCCATCAATCCGGCTGCCGGGCCGATAAAAGGAGTCGCGAACAGGCTGGCAAAAAATAAGAGGCTTCCGATAATGATCAGGGCGGGCTCGCCGAAACGCTTCACCAGTTTTCCGATCAAGCCGCCTTGGATGATCGCTGAAATTATCCCGACGTACGCGAATACCCAGCCGTTGTGAAATGCGTCATAGCCCAGGCGAAACATCATGAAAAGCGAAAACACCGCCGTCATAATCGAAAAGGCGACGATTGACAGAAAATAGATCGTCATCACAAAACCAAGCCGCGGATTTTTCAGCGCTGCAATCAATTCACCCCATCCGCGGCCACCTGCAGCCGAAGCTCGCGCGGGGTGATCGGGTGTAACGGTTTCGGGCAAAGTGAAATAAAGCAGAATCACGTTCGCGAACGCGAGCGTGCCGGCAAACAGGAAGGGAACGTTGATACCCCAACGGCTCAGGACACCGCCGATCGCCGGGCCAAAAACGAAACCTAATCCGAAGGCCGCGCCAATCAATCCCATTCCCTTCGCGCGATCTTCTTTCGTGGTCACATCCGCGATGTAAGCTTGCGCGGTCGAGATGTTGCCACCGGAAATCCCGTCGATGATGCGGCCGAGAAAGAGCATCCAGAGGGTCGTCGCAAATCCAAGAATCAGAAAACCAAAGCTGGTTCCCAGCAAACTGATCAGTAAGACCGGACGCCGTCCGTACTTGTCCGAGAGTCTCCCCAGCACCGGCGCAAAGATGAGCTGCATAACCGAATAAGAGGCGAACAGCAATCCGACCTCGCGCGGCGTCGCGCCGAACTTGGTGCCTTCGGCATAGAAAGGCAAAACCGGAATCACGATCCCGAAACCGACAAGATCGATGAAAACTGTGATAAAGATGACGAGCAGTGGCGAGCGCTTCATTGAGTATTAGATCTCAGATTAGTTTCCTGCCGCTTCTGGGTTTCGGAACGTGAGCAACTATAAATCGCTTTGCCGTCAGTCGGCTAGTCAGTGTCAGAACCGCGAGCGGTAGCGACCGGTTGATCTTCATTAATTCAAGATGTGGCGATAGGCCGGTCGCCACCGCTCCCGGTTCTGTAACAATCGGCCTTTCGTAGTAATATCTGCGCGCATTCTCAGATGTTTGTTTGCGTAACCGGTGTGATCATTATGCGTCGTATTTTTTATTTAATCATCGTCCAACTTTTTCTCGTAGTTCTCCTGACGAGTTCAGCGACGCTGGCGCAAACCGGCAATCCCAACTCATCAGGTATTTCGTTCACCGTTTCGATGTCCAAGGCGTGGACGCATCTCCTGGAAGTTGAGCTGAGCGTCAAAGTCGCGGCCAACTTGAATGTGCCTAACGAAACCGATCTGGTGATGCCGGTTTGGACGCCGGGTTCGTATTTGATCCGCGAATTCGAACGGCACGTGCAGGATTTTGCCGCGGACGCGAACGGGCGCGCTCTCGACTGGGCCAAAATCAACAAGAACACGTGGCGGGTGAAAAGTAATGGCGCGCGTAGCTGGCGTGTGACTTATCGCGTTTACGCTAATGAGTTTTCGGTGCGTACGAATGAATTGAATGCGGATCACGCGTTCTGGAATAACGCCGCGCTGTTGATGTATCCGGACGGTTCAATTACGAAGCCGTCAATCTTGCACATTAATCCGGCGAACGGCTGGAAGATCGCCACTGGTTTGCCCGCAGTCAAGGGTGAACCGAATACTTTTCGCGCCGAAAACTTCGACCTGCTTTACGACTCGCCGGTCGAAGTCAGCAACTTCAAGGAGATCGACTTTCAAGTGCGCGGCGTGCCCCATCGGATCGTCATCGACGGCGAAGGTAACTACGATCCCGAGCGCATGCGGCGCGACGTGCAGAAGATCGTCGAGACTGAAGTGTCGCTCTTCGCCGAGATTCCTTATCACGATTACACGTTCATTTTGCATTTACGCGGCGGCGGCGGGATCGAGCATTTGAATTCCACTTCGCTCGGATTTCGGCGCAATGGTTTTGGAAGTGAGGAAGGCTGGCGTGGTTTCTATGGATTGGTAGCGCACGAGTTTTTTCATCTGTGGAACGTCAAGCGCATTCGGCCCGATGCGCTGGGGCCGTTCGATTACACCAAGGAGAATTACACGCGTTCGTTGTGGGTGGCCGAGGGCATCACCGATTATTACGGCAACCTGATGCTGCGCCGCGCCGGGTTGATCACAGACAAGATTTATCTCGATCAGCTCGCGCGGCGGATACAGAATTTTGAAGAGGTGCCGGGCCGGCTGGAAATGAGCGCGGAGGAAGCGAGCTTCAACGCGTGGATTAAAGAATATCGTCCCGACGAAAACTCGATCAATTCTGCGATTTCATATTACAGCAAAGGCGAGTTGTTAGGTCTCCTCCTCGATCTCGAGATTCGCCGGCGCACCAACAACGCCAAATCGCTCGACGACGTGATGCGATATCTGTACACCGAATTCTTTAAGCAAGGCCGGAACTACACGCCGGCGGATTTTCAGAAGGCGTGCGAGCTGATGTCGGGCGGGAGTCTCGATCAGTTCTTTTCGCGCTATGTGCGTGGGCGCGACGATCTTGGGAACGCTTTCAACCAGACCTTTGATGCTGCTGGACTCCATCTGGAACAGGCCGGCCACGGGATCGGCGAGTTGGGCGGATTTGCTCCGGGCGCGCTCTCGCCACAGAAAGGTTTCCTCGGTGCGGATCTGGAACAGGTTGGGGACTTCATCAATGTCAGGAGCGTCCGTGCCGGTACGCCCGCCTATGAGCAAGGATTGAATGCGAAAGATCGGATCATTGCGCTCGATGGCCAACGAGTCGAAAAAGAAACTTTCGAAGCGCTGATTGCTGCCAAGCACCGCGGAGACTCAATTCGTCTGACGGTCTTTCGCTTTGACAACGTGCGCACGCTGGACATTCGGCTCGGTAGCCGCGTTGATGCGAAGTATCGAATTGTTCCGGTACCGCAAGCGAATGAGCAGCAAAAGCAAATTTATCAATCGTGGCTGGGAGCTAATAATTCTTCGCGCCTCAAGTAATGTCTTTGCGTCTTTGCGAGAACCACGCCCGCAAAAAGAGTTTCTCGCAAAGGCGCAAAGAAAGTCGCAAGACGCGAAGCGAAGCATCCTTCAATGAAACTACCTTTCATAGTCGATCGACGGACGCGAGTCGTTTCACGCGCGATGCTTCTCATTTTGCTCGCGCCTCTGATCGCGTACGCCCAAAGTCCGTCAGTTGAAACAGTCCAATTCCAAAGCAAGCTCATCAACGCAACGCTGCCTTACAACGTCATCTTGCCGCCGGACTATCGCACCTCCAGCCGGACGCGATATCCAGTGCTCTATCTGCTGCATGGTTTGACCGGCAATTACTCGGATTGGATCACCAAGACAAATGTCGCGGACTATGCGGCGCAGTATCGAATGATTGTCGTCATGCCTGAGGGCAAAGACGGTTGGTACACCGACAGCGCGACCGTGCCGAACGATAAATACGAAAGCTACATTTTGAAAGAACTGATTCCGGATGAGGCGTCGCGGGATTATCGATGGGCGGTTACGGTGCGCTGAAGTTCGGTTTGAAATCTCCGGGAACGTTTGCGTTCGCGGCTTCATTGAGCGGCGCTCTGGCCGCACCGTCCTGGACTGAGAAGGACTTGAAAGATCCCGGCGCCGCTCGCGATTCGGTGCTGAGTGTGTATGGACCGGCTGGTTCCGAGACTCGCAAAGCCAACGATATTTTCGAGATCGTTCGCACGATAACGGCTAATCGTGTCGCGGGGCTTCCATATCTCTATCTCGATTGCGGCACTGCGGATGGCCTGTTCACCCCTAATCAACAATTCGCCGCGCTGCTGCATGAGAAGAAGATCCCACACGAATATCGCGAACTACCCGGCGATCACAACTGGGCCTACTGGGATCAGCAGGTGCAGGAGGTTTTGAAGATCGCTGCACAGAAGATGCACAGCGCTCCGTCGCGGGTGCCGCGGAAAAGGATCTAGGAAAAGCACAGCAGGGAAACAAGATGAGCGAGTGATGACGATGTGAGTCAGAGATTTGAATACCGATTCGAGTGGAATCCTGCGAAAGCTCGGCAGAACCTCAGAGAACATAGAGTTTCTTTTGAGCGGGCGGCGACCGTATTCGTTGATCCGGAAGCCTTATCAGAACTGGATGACGAACATAGTGTACGAGAGGAGCGCTGGGTTACACTGGGCTTGGATCGAACCGGCGTTTTGCTGGTGGTCAGCCATACGTTCCGCGCCGAGACTGAGTCGAGCGCTCGCATCCGACTAATCTCGGCACGAAAAGCGAATAAGAACGAGGCCAGGCAATACGGAAGGAAATCGCCATGAAGCGTAATTACGATTTTTCCAGAGGCGTTAGAGGAAAATTTTACCGAGAGGATGCGGAGTTGCGGTTGCCGATATATCTCGACGCAAAGCTTCAGAAGCAGCTCGAGGATCTTGCGCAGAAGAATGGCAAGGACGTTAGCGAATTGGTAAACCAGCTTCTTAAGCGCGAAGTGCAGTTGATTGAGGAATTCGCCGAGTGATGGCCAAGGCCGAACTGCTTAGAGCTGCGCGCCGGCGAGTCAACCTACCGCCGGGTCAATTGTGGCTCGACTATCAAGATGACGTGGACACGCTCTACATCAGCCTCAAAGAGAAAACGCATCCTACTCACAGTAAGAGCGATGTCGACGATCTGGTCGTCTTCGATTATGAGGGAAGAACTGGTCGGAATCGAAATCATGGATATCACCGGCCAGTCGAAATACGCCAACCCGTCGTGATCTGCGTACCTTCACTCTGAAGTCTATGACCCTCGTAGGCAAACCAATTCACCGCAAAGAAGGCCGGAAGAAAGTTACTGGCCAGGCGCTTTACGTTGACGACCTCACTTTTCCGGGGATGCTGCATGGTGTGACTGTGCGCAGTTCGGTTCCGCGTGGTCGCATCAAGAATATTTCTTTCGATCAACCGCCCGCTATCGCAGGCGGTTCTGACTGCAACATTCCTTGGGACGAATTCACTATCGTTACTGCCAAAGATCTACCGGGTGAGAATTATGTCGCGCTGATCCTCAATGACCAGCCTTATCTTGCAAACGAAGTTGTGAATCATCCTGAAGAGCCTATCGTTCTGCTCGCGCATCGAGACAAGTATTTGCTCGAAGAAGCGCGCCGGCATGTCTCTATCGATTATGAAGAGTTGCCGGCGATTTTTACGCTGGAAGACTCGCTGGAAAAGAAGGAAATCGTCTGGGGCGAGGACAACGTCTTCAAGAAGTTTCTGGTGGATAAAGGCGACGTTGACGACGTGTGGTCGAAAGCGGACTTTATAGTTGAAGGTG
>Ga0193747_1000426_pt1 | contig 14420 bp, 11 predicted proteins | sample L1m2metaG_FD_143048 | JGI IMG/M metagenome (GOLD analysis project Ga0193747, IMG submission 143048) | Soil microbial communities from a riparian zone of the East river system, Colorado, United States - L1m2 | ecosystem: Environmental > Terrestrial > Soil > Riparian zone | place: USA: East River...
TCCATTCTTCATTGGGCTATCTGACACCAGTGGAATTCGAAGAGCAGTGGAGGCAAAATCAAGCGCAAGCCGTTGCCTTCTCACTTAGTAGGAGCTAAATTCTGTCCAGTTTTACGGGTCCAGTACAAGGATTACTTCTGATGCCTTCGTAGATACTTTGCTGAATCGACGTAATCTAATACTTGCCGATGATGTGCACGAAGGTCAAGGTGACTAGGATCTCTGAAGCATACCAATAGATGTAGCAGGAATTTAACGCCCGCGCCAAGCTTATAAGCTTGGCGCGGGCGTTAAAATTGTTTCCTGATACGGTAACTTTTCCCAGAAACAGTAATTATTTTCGAGGGACGCTAATTATTTTTCTTCCACAACAACAGCGTACCCCTCAGGCAAATTTCAATTTAAGCAAACTTGCCGATCAGAGTGAAGAGCGGCAGATACATTGCTAAATATTGGAACTATGGTCATAGCTATATATAGCTAAAACCACTCCAGCGTCATAGTCGGTAAGGTCAGTTATAACTTTACTTAGAGAGGACTTGGCTGTTGCTATTGGAACAATGGTCATAGATCTATATAAGTGAAATTTAGTCCTGCTAGTAATAATCCTCTTCACCATTCTTCGCTGAGTTTCTTGGGAATTAAGAAAGTAGTGAAAAAGAAATTCCGCCTGTAAGCTTCTCTTATAGAGAAGCTTACAGGCGGCGTAAGTTATGTTTGTCCGAAATGGTTAGTTATGGTTGTCCCAAACTGCCAGTTATGTTTGCCCCGTAGGGGCGTTAGTGGGCCTGAGAAAGCTTGCCGATCAGTGTGAAGAGCGGCAGGTACATGGCGATGACGATTGAGCCTATGGTGACGCCCAGGAAGGCTATGAGTATGGGTTCGATCAGTGTGAGCATGTTGGCGATTGCGGCGTCAACCTCTTGTTCGTAGAAGTCCGCTATCTTGCCCAGCATTGAGTCGAGCGCGCCTGTTTGCTCGCCTATCCCAATCATCTGCGCGACCATGTTCGGGAATACTTCAGTCGCTTTCAGCGGATCAACAAAGCTCTCGCCTCGCTCAACGCCTGTTCTCACCTTCATGATCGCCTCTTCGATAATCACGTTGCCCGCAGTGCGTGCAGTGATGTCCAGCGACTGCAAGATGGGAACGCCTGAAGAGAGAAGTGTCGAGAGGGTACGCGAAAAGCGAGCGATGGCGATTTTGCGGAAGATGGTGCCGAGGACTGGAAGCTTCAAAAGCACCTTGTCAAGCAGGCGGCGACCGCCCGGCGTCCTGTAGTAGAAACGAATGCCGACCACAGTGCCTATTGAGATGAGTAGAATCGCCAGACCACCCCAGCCCGCAAGGAAATTACTTATGCCGACGACAATGCGCGTAGGGAGCGGCAAGGCTTCACCCGGCCCAAGCAGACCTATGAAAATCTGCTGAAACTGCGGGATGACCACGATCATGATGACGGCGACGGCCACGATAGCCAGTAAGATAACTGCGACCGGGTAGATCATTGACGATACCACGTCGCGTTTGAGTTTGACGATCTTCTCGATGAACGTCGAAAGGCGCTGAAGAATCAAGTCAAGTATACCGCCCGTCTCGCCCGCCTCGACCATGTTCGCGTAGAGCTGGTCGAAGACTTTCGGATGGCGGGACATGGCTATTGCCAGCGTGGAGCCTTCTTCGACATCCTGCCGCACTTGCAACAAGACCTGCTGGAAGAATTTGTTGTCCTGCTGCTGAGCCAGGATTTCAAGGCACTGAACCAGCGGCAGGCCAGCGTCAATCATGACGGAGAACTGACGTGTAAAGACGGCCAGCTCTTTGGCTTTCACCTTCTGACGACCGCCCAGCTTCGGGATGCCTATCTCGCGCCCCTTCTCTTTGACAGAGGTGAGCGTGATCTGTTCGCGACGAAGCATCTGCCTGAGCATCTCGCGGTTGTCCGCGACGCGCTCGCCGACAATTACTTCATTCATCCGGTTGCGGCCTTTGAAAACGTAAGTGGGCATCTTTAACTCCTAGTGATAAATTCAGAATGATGAGTGATGAATTAAATAGTTTTCATTCTGCACTCTGCACTCACCCTTCATCATTATTTTTATCTTGGTGTTGGGCGCACGCCGACGGGGCGCGGCTGTGCGTAAGGGCTTGGGTGATGGCCGGGAGCGGGTCTTGGCTGAGGCATCTGCCCACCCATGGGGTTGCCGGTGTTGCCAGCGTTGATGCCTGCGCCGCGATCAATCAACTCGCGTAGCTCGTCGGCGTTCGACGAGCGCTGCAACGCCAACTCAAGCGTTATCTGTCGCTTGTGGTAGAGCGTGGCAAGCGCCTGATTGAAGGTCTGCATGCCGTACTTGTCCTGACCCGTCTGCATCATAGAGTAAATCTGGTGAATCTTGTCTTCGCGCACAAGGTTTCTGATAGCAGGATTGGGTACAAGGATTTCAAGCGCCATGCAGCGTCCCTGCCCGCTTGCGCGTGGCAGAAGCGACTGGCAAAGAATTCCTTCGAGCACGAGCGAGAGTTGAGCGCGAATCTGCGCCTGCTGTTCCGAAGGGAATACGTCAATGATGCGATTGATTGTCGAGGCGGCAGAATTAGTGTGCAGTGTTGCGAACGTGAGGTGGCCTGTCTCTGCAATACGAAGGGCGGATTCAATCGTCTCAAGGTCGCGCATTTCGCCGACGAGCACAACATCCGGGTCCTGGCGAAGAGCCGTGCGAAGCGCGTCTGCGAAGCTGCGAGTATCTGCGTTCACCTCGCGCTGGTTGACAAGACAGCTCTTGTGATTGTGAAGAAACTCTATAGGGTCTTCTATGGTCAGAATGTGCTCATGCCGCTCAATATTTATCTTATCAATCATAGCAGCGAGCGTTGTTGACTTGCCTGAGCCGGTCGGGCCTGTAACAAGAATCAGACCGCGCGGCTTGTTGCACAACTCCTTAACAACGGACGGCAGACCCAGTGTTTCGAAAGATTTAATCTCGTAAGGAATGGCGCGGAAAACTGCGCCGACAGCGCCGCGCTGGTTGAAGATGTTTGCGCGGAAGCGCGAAAGACCTTTGACGCCGAAAGAGAAGTCCAATTCAAGATTCTCCTCGAACCGGTGCTTCTGCGCGTCTGTGAGAACAGAGTAAGCGAGTTGCTTCGTGTCAGCGGAGGTGAGCAGCTTGTAGCTTTCTAACGGGCGTAGGTGGCCGTCAATGCGAACCTGGGGCGCTGTGTTTGTGGTTATGTGCAAGTCCGAACCGCCCAGCTCTGTCATCTTCTTGAGCAGCTCGGAAAGCGTTATCTGTGGGGTGGCATCGGTCATCGTCATGCGGTGATCGTCTCCTGCTCGGTAGGCTTCTTCTCGCGTCGAACGCGGGAAATCAATCAGAAGGGCGTTGTTCGGATTCAGCGTTAAAGTGAGTTAGCGACGGGGCGGCTCTGCTGCTGCTGCTGTTCCCGCCCCTGCTGTGATGGAAGTGATGATGCGCTCAACGTCTGCGGCGACACGCTCGGCGAACTCAGTGTTCGCTGCCGTCTCGAAACTGTAGATGCGCCCGTCGAGAACAGTGAAGTAGAAAACCAAGTTCTGCTGCGGGGTGCGCCCGTCTTCGGATGCGGGCGTCTGAGCGAATACGATATACACGCGATGACCGCCTATCTCTCGGTCAACATCATTTACGACCCATCCACCAGCATTAATCATGCGATCAATGACAGTGCTTCTTAGCTGCGGGAGCGATACGCCGCCGAGCGTGCGGTTTCTGGGCTTGCCCGAAATCACATCGTTTGACGTGGAGCTTAATGCGAGCGGTGTGAGCGCGCCCTGTCCCTCGGGGCGTCCGTCCGATGCAATCATGCGGAAAGACATTGCTCCGTTTGCGCCCTGCGCGCGGCCTGTCCAGCCGCCGGGCAGAACCATGTTCCAGCGCCCGCGAACCGTTCCGCTCATTGCAGGTTGTGAGGCGGATGCAGAATTTGACATACGCGCCTGAGCGCGTTTCGATGCCCTGCGGTCTTCAATCATTCGGACTGCGTTCGCTATAGCCGGGGGAGAAACTTGAGGCAGCGCGCCTTCATCATGGTTGCGCATGGCGGAAAGTGTAGAAGCCCTGCGACGGGTGGCGGTCTGACTGGCAAGAGTGGAGCGGCGTCTGCGCAGCATCGCGCGATGGCGTCGCCACCACGAGCGCGAGTGGCGACGGAAACGCTTTCCATGGTTACTGGCAGCGCGACGGTTGCTGTGAGCTGACGAGTTAAGGACTGGCAGCGAGACCGAAAACGCTATCATCATTAGTAAAGAGAGCGCCATCGTGCGCATCAAGCGTGTACTTTTAATCATGCAACAGTCTCCCGCACGACTTCTTCAATAGTTGTTATGCCAGCGCGAATCTTATGCAGCCCGGAGTGGCGCAACGTAATCATGCCGTCGTCAATCGCCTTCTTGCGTAGCTCAAGCGCGGAAGCGCCAATGAGAATCAACTCGCGTATGTCGTCGGTCACTTCCATTACTTCGTAAAGACCTATGCGCCCCTTGTAGCCGGTGTTGTTGCAGGTAGGACAACCCTTGCCCTTGAACGTCTTAATCTGCCTTGCCTCTTCCTGCGTGAAACCGATCTCCATCAACGCCTCTGTTGGGGTCGGAGTCTCTTTCTTGCAGTCTTTACAGACTCTGCGTATGAGTCGCTGCGCCTGAATCAGATTGACGCTGGTTGCTACCAGGAACGGCTCTATGCCCATGTTCATAAGGCGCGAGATGGTTGAGGGCGCGTCGTTCGTGTGAAGAGTTGAGAGCACAAGGTGGCCTGTGAGCGCGGCCTTGATTGCAATCTCGGCGGTCTCGAAGTCACGAATCTCACCGACGAGAACGATGTTCGGGTCCTGGCGAAGAAAGGCGCGCAAGGCTGCCGCGAAGTTTAATCCGATCTGCTCCTTCATCTGCACCTGGTTGATGCCCTGAAGGTTGAACTCAACAGGGTCTTCAGCCGTCATGATGTTCGTCTCTGGCGTATTGAGCGACTGAAGCGCGGAATATAGCGTATTGGTTTTTCCAGACCCGGTAGGACCTGTGACCAGTACCATGCCGTAAGGCTTGTTGATGTTTCTCTGGAATTTGGCAAGTGACTCTGGCTCGAACCCCAGTTTCGTCATGTCCAGCATCAGGTTCTCTTTGTCCAGAAGACGAAGCACAACCTTTTCGCCGAAGAGCGTAGGCAATGTGGAGACGCGAAAATCCAACTCGCGCGAGCGAGCATCAACTTTCACTTTAATCTTGATGCGACCATCCTGCGGCAGACGCTTCTCCGAGATGTCCAGTTTGGACATAATCTTGAGGCGTGAGACCAGAGCATCGCGCAGCTTCAACGGTGGATGCATCACGTCGTAGAGCACGCCGTCAATGCGGAAGCGTATGCGCAGTTCTTTCTCGTAAGGCTCAACGTGTATGTCGGAAGCGCCGCGACGAAGCGCGTCAACCATCAGCACGTTGACTAAGCGCACGACGGGCGCATCTTCACTCATGCGCGAGAGGGTGGAGAGATCAATCTCTTCGTTGTCGTCAATGACCTCGACTCCCTCGGCTGCCTCCATGTCCAGGTCAATGCTGTCTAGAGAAACCAGGTCTTCCTTCGTAATGCCGCTACCCATCCCGCCATTCGAGGCGGCGCTCACGACGTCGACAACCAGGGCATCGGCCATCCCCGCCAACTCTATCTCGCGCGACACGTCGTAATATTTCGAAATGGCTTCGTGCACACTCGCTTCAGAGACGACCACTGGCTCAATGTTCAGCCCCGTCATGAACTTTATATCGTCCATGGCGAAGACGTTCGTGGGGTCAACCATCGCAAGCGTGAGCGTCGCGCCAACGCGCGAGAGCGGGAGCACCGAATATTTCTGCGCTACTTCCTGCGGGATGAGACGTATGACGGATTCCTCTATATCGAAGAGGTCAAGGTTGACGGAGGGGACTCCGTACTGGCGCGATAGCACGGCTGTAATGGTGTCGTCGGATACCAGACCAAGCTTGACAAGGTTGAAACCCAAACGACCACCATGCTCGCGTTGATAATCGAGAGCCTGACGGAGTTGCTGCGGGGTTAGTAGATTTTCGCGAACGAGAATTTCGCCTAGTTTGGCAGACATTTTAAGGATTCTCAGCGATTTGGAAGAACACTTTAAGAGGGGCGGATTAACGGGTTGCGAAGAGAGCAACAGCGATTGTTGTCAACTCGAAGCAACAGGGCTAAACACTGTTGCAATGCAATATTACCGTTTAATAAGAAAGAGTGTCAAGTGGATAATTTCTGAATCTGAAAGAGAAAAGAAAAGCCTCGCCGGGATTATGAAGCCAGGCGAGGCTTTGAAAACGGTTGGAAATTTAACTCGAAAAGAGCTTTACGGGCGTCGTCGGCGCTGCCCACCCGTCGTCGTGTTAGTGGGTCGCACGTTTTGAGTCTTCAGGAAATCAAGTGCCTCTCTTGCTGACTGTTTCAGCGGGTGCGTGTCCGGGGCCGAGTCTATGAACTTCTGAAGATTGTTGGCTGCCTCTTGATAGTTGGCGCTATCGCCGGTGTTGAAGAGTGAAAGTCCCACGCCAAGCTCCGCGTCAATGTTATCGGGATTCGTGGTCAGAATCTTTTTGAACTCATCGGCTGCTTTCGCGCCCTGGCTTGCGTCCAGAAGCACTTGAGCGCCCGCGAGTTGAGCCTTGAGTTTCTTGGCCGGGTCTGTTTCCGCGTTGGCATATTCCTGATATGCGGCAAAGGTCGCTTCAGCAGTTGACTGGTCGAAGTATTTGGCATACAGGCGCATAGCCTCTGCCTGAGTTGCAAGCGCTGCCAGCAGGTTTGCGTTATGACGAGCTACTGCTGCCGCATCCGTAGCCGCAGGCGTCTCTGCCTTGACTGTTGCAAGAGCCTTCTGTATGGCTTCAATAGCACTATGTATGTCCTGCTTCGCAGGGTCTAAAAGGGAGTTCATAGTGGCGGTGTCGCCTGCTCCCAGAGCCGTCTTGTATTGCGGGGACTGGGCGGCTGCGTTGTAGCGATCAACGCCTCGCATCCTCAGAGCTACTGAGCGGCCAGTCAATAGCGCAGCCTGCTCAGGGTCGGCAGCCAGTCCTTCATCGAACTGCCTTATTGCTTCATCGTAGTTGTGCGCGTTAAGAGCCGCGTTGCCAGCCGTGAAAGTGCGGTTGAGGACTTCGTTAATGTTTCGGTTACGGCTATTGCTCTCCTCAATCTCACGAGCGTGACGCTCGTTAGCTTCGCGCGTGGCACGTTGTTCGGCAGTCTCGGTAGTTCCGCGCGCGGGCGCAGTGCTACTGGCAGCAGCGCGTGCCTCCGCTTCTGTGTAACGGTGACCGTCGCCGGGGCCTAAAATAAGCTCGTAATCCTGCTCGCGCCCGGCCAGGGCATCGGACAGAACATAGGGACTTGAGTTCGGGGCGCTGGCAGCTATTAGATACTTGCCGACGTAGGGCAAACCGGCGAAAACGAAGTGACCTTTTCTATCAGCCTTTGTGGTGTATTTGCCGGGAATATCAGTTCGGTAGACATCAATGGCGGCGTCGGGCACAGGCGCGGTCGTCCCGTTTGCCTGCTTTATGACGACGTGGCCGCGCATCTCCCCTGTCTGCGCTGAAGCCCCTATCGTTCCCAGTAGCAGCACGGCAGCAGCCGCGAGTGAGAAGAAAAAGTGTTTACGAAACATCAGGTATCCCTCCAAGAATTCTCTCAGGCCCCACATGTTCTGAAGGCCAGATTAAGATGCAAGAGAGCAAAGTACGGTTGTCGTATTATACTTCAGAATAGCCGTTTCCGAGAGCGATTAAATACATTGTTTCAAGCATATCCAATAGGGTCCGAAACGCCCGCTTCGTTAAAGGCGCGCAGGCGCAGGGCGCAGGAATCGCAGCGACCACAGGCCATCTCCGAAGCCTGATAGCAAGACCACGTTAGATGAAGCGGCGCTCTTAATTCAATCCCGCGCAGCACAATCTCCGACTTGCGCATAGCTATAACGGGCGTCACGATTTTAATACGAGTTTCGGGGCGCGTGCCTGCGTCAATGGCACGCTCAAACGCTTCATAAAATTCCGGTCGGCAATCCGGATAGCCCGAAGAATCTTCGGCCACCGCTCCTATGTAGATGCTCCGAGCGCCCAGAGCTTCGGCCCAGCTCGCAGCAATCGAGAGCAGATGCGCGTTGCGAAAGGGGACGTAGCTCGTGGGAATCTCTCTGCTTGAAAGGTCAGCTTCCGCGACCCCTATCTTTTCATCAGTAAGCGACGAGCCGCCTATCTTCGCCAGATGCTCAATCGAGACTGCGAGCCTTTTTTCAACCCCGTAATGATCGGCAATCTCTTCAAAAGCCCTGCGTTCGCGCGCCTCAGTTCGCTGTCCGTAGGAGACGTGAAGAAAGGCAATCTCTTCATTCTCTTCACGGGCAATCGCAGCGGTCACGCACGAATCCATCCCCCCTGAGACAAGACAAATAGCGAGGGATGAGGGATGAGGGATGAGCGATGAAGAGGAGCTTTCGCCCCTTTCAGTCTCATCTTCATCCACAGGACTATCAAAAGCTTTTTCGTCGAATCCACCCATAAAAAGCAATGCGGAATGCAGAGGGATGAGTGCAGAATGAAAAAGATTTAATTCATCATTCTGCACTCATCCCTCTGCACTTTCTTCACACTCCTCGCGTCTCCGGCCCCCAGATGTACTTGTGCATCTGCAACTGCATACGAATGTTCATAGCGCTTGACGAAACCCAATCGGCCAACTCCTGAAGATCAACCTCGCCCCACACGGGCGAGATGAGAACGGAATGAGCGCGCCTTTCAAGATCGTGCCGCTTGATGACTTCGCGCGCGTACTCCCAGTCGCCCAGATTCGCTACGACGAACTTTACTTCGTCGCGGTCTGCACGCAGTCGTTCGAGGTTGGGCCAATGGTTTCGCGCCTCCTCGCCCGACGCGGGGCATTTTATGTCCAGAATTATCTTTGCGCGCTCGTCCACCTCTTCCGTAGAATAATAACCACCCGTCTCAATCAAGACTTCGTAATCCTCGTCGCACAATCTTCTGATTAGCTCAAAAGCTCCGCGCTGAGCAAGCGGATCGCCGCCCGTGATTTCGACGAGTCGGCAATCCATTGCGCCCACACGTTTCATCACTTCTTCAATCTCCATTGAAGCGCCGCCCGTAAACGTGTATTCGCTGTCGCACCAGACGCAGCGCATGGGGCAGCCCGTCAGTCGCACGAAAGCGCACGGGCGACCCGCATGCGTTGATTCGCCTTGAATCGAGCGGAAGATTTCTGTGACGCGAAGCATAAAACTGTAAACTGTTTTAACGCAGGCACAGACGGGCTGTCAAAGAAGTCTTTATAAAGAAGCTATGGCAGCCACTTCGTACTCTCCTTCATCACAGGTGCGTGCGAATGTGTAGCGCGAGGCGAATCTTTTTCGTGATAGCATAGGGTTAGAGAACTCGCATCAGGCTTTTTTTCGGGAAACTCTTGTGAGCCGGAGAATGGCAGCAACCGACAGACTGATTGCCGAAGCGGCGCGGCGCTTGATTGCGCGTGCCGGAGATGCACGCTCGCTGGAGGCTGCGTCGCTTGAGGCGCGCGTTCGCGCGGCGCTGGAAAAATATCTGTTGAGGGACGAGCCGGAAGCTTCGGCGCAAGCAATTGACGGATTCGTCGATGGTTTACACGCTGACGACCTGTGTCTGATAGTCGCGTGCGAGCGCGGCGACGAGCGCGCGTGGAGCGATCTTGTCGAAAGATTCGGTGCGACTGTGCGCTCTGCTGCGCGCTCTGCGAGTTCAAACGAAGAGGCTGCGGAAGATTTGGCGCAATCAATCTGGGCGGAGCTTCACGGCCTCAGACTGCGCGATGACGGCAGTCCCGCTGGAAAGATCGCTTACTATTCCGGGCGCGGCTCCCTCGGCGGCTGGCTGCGCGCCGTCGTAGCACAGCTTGCTGTTGACTATCATCGCAAGTCCTATAGATTTGTCCAGACGGAAGAGGATGCGGACTTTGACCGCATGGCTCGCGCGTCCCATGATGAAGATGAAACTTTGGGCACAGCCAGCGCGGGCCTTGATCCCGAACGGGCGCTCGCAGATAAAACGGCGGCGCAGTCAGTCGAGACAGCGCTTGCGCGCGTTGTAGGGGAGCTTGACGCAGAGGATCGCCTGCTGGTTAAGCTCTATTATTTCGACGGGCTGCGTCTGCGCGAGGCAGGTGCTGTGCTGGGTGTACACGAAGCGACTGCCAGCCGCAGACTCGCGCGTGTGCAGAACGAAATTAGAGAGCGCGTCGAAGCGGTTTTGATGAGAGAGCACGGCTGGACGCGCGATGAAACAAAGCGCTCGCTTGCTGAAACTGCGGCGCACCTTGAAACTGATCTTGAGCTTATGCTCACGACTGAAAACGCCGGGAAGGAGAATCGCACGCATGGCGGCGATTGAAGAGAAAAAGTCTGATGTGGGAAAGACGCAAGATGGCGAACGCTCGCGCGTTCTATAAGCGTTGCATTTCTTGCGACCACAGTTAATTTAATGAATCAGTTTAACGAAAAAGAGATAGACCTTCTGCTACGCCGTCACGCGCGGCGCGGCGCAATGAATTCTGTTGATGCCACGGGCGCGAGCGGCGATGGTGCGGCGCAGAGTGCAGGGGCGCATCTGGACGCGGACGAGTTGAACTCTTACGCGGAAAACGCTCTGCCACAGGCCGCGCGTGCTCGCTACGCTTCGCATCTGGTTGAGTGTGATGAGTGTAGAAAGGTCGTGACCGAGCTTTCTCTTTCAGCGAACGTGCCATTGAAAGATGAGAGCGCAGCCGATCTGAAAACCATCGGGCGCAGGTCATGGGGTGAATGGCTCGCCTCGCTCTTCGCTTCGCCCGCTCTGCGTTTCGGCACTCTTGCATTGCTGCTGGTCGGCATAGCGGGTCTGGCATTAATAGTAATGCGGCAGCAGAAACATGAAGAGTCCGGGCTGGTTGCGCGAAATAATGGTCGAGCAAGCACAGTCGAAGAACAACCATCTTTGAACCACGCGAACAGTTCAGTCGCCGATACAGCTAAGACCGCGACGACCGATTCTTCGAGCGCGAACGCTTCAACTTCCTCCGCAAGAGTTGTGAGCGAACCCACGCCTCAGAATGCGCCCGCCGGTACTTTAGACGACACACGGCAGCAGAGTTCGGTTTCGAGCACCAAAGCGCAAAGTCCTGCACAGGTCGGCGGGGTAACAGGGGACTTGAGTCAATCCGTGAATGGACAGCGAGGAGCAAACGCCGAGCGCCCGGAGAATCAACCAGCAGCGCCCCCACAGGCGAGCGCTCCGGCCACCACAGCAGGAGCAACTGCGCAAGCTAATGAAGCGGACGAATTGCGCGCGAGGACTGCGGAAGAGCAGCGTAGGCAGGACGAGCGTGCATACGGTAGAGGCAATAGCGCGGGAGCGGCAGGAGCCGCCGCGCCTTCGTCAAGGGCGGTAGCTCAGACTGAGCCGCAGGATAGAGCGCAATCGGGTGCGCTTGCCAGACCCAGACGAAGAGGCAGTGGGGAAGACCGCGAATCGCCTGACGCAACGACAAAGAACAACGTAGACATCGGTGAGATTCGCCGCGTTGCAGGCCACCAGTTCCGCAGACAGGGAAGCGCATGGGTTGACACAGCCTACAGGTCTTCCATGTCAACTACGAACGTTTCGCGCGGCTCTGACCGTTATCGTTCACTCGTCGCCGACGCTCCCGAAATCCGCACCATCGCCGATCAACTCGGCGGTGAAATTATAATAGTCTCAAACGGCAGAGCGTATAAGATACATTAAGGACGTGAATAGTGAATGGTAAATCGTGAATAGAAAGAACTGCTTTTCTCTATTCACGATTTACCATTCACTATTCACGCTCTTTCACTTGTCTCTTAATTCTTCAAGCGCTAACATCTTCTCGACCTGAATTTCCCCTGAGAGTTTTCGACTTAAGTTGAAGATGCGCTTCGCTGCTTTTGGTGAAGCAGTGTGTGGAGACGATTGCTCATGCTGAGAAGAAGTTTGTTTACACAAGCCGCCATCGCATTGTTTGTTCTGTTTGCCATGCTCTTTTCGTCCCGTCAGAGTTCTTTAATCACGGCGCAGAACAGGGCGCGGGCGAGGCGAGCGGGCGAGCGCCATTCCAGTGTAAATCTGCCGGAACGCAATGCCGAGATAGCGCGCATGGTTGCTGAGATTGACGCGCGCAACATGGAGAATACTATTCGCACGCTTGTTTCGTTCGGTACAAGGAACACGCTCTCGGCGCAGGACAACCCTGCGCGCGGCATTGGCGCTGCGCGCGACTGGCTCTTTTCCGAATTCCAGAAGATAGCTGCGCAGACGGATGGGCGAATGACCGTCGAGAAACAGTCTTATCTTCAGGAAGCGCAGCCGCCGCCGCGAGGTCGCGTGCCAAAGCCCACAGTCATCACAAACGTCGTCGCAACGTTGAAGGGAACGCAGCCGGAATCCGCTAACCGTTTGTACGTTGTGAGCGGCCATTACGATTCTATGTGCAGCAGCCCAACAGATGCGGAATGCGACGCTCCCGGCGCGAACGATGATGCTTCCGGCACTGCGGCGGTGCTTGAGATGGCGCGCGTGATGTCACATTACAAATTCGATGCGACGGTAATTTTCATGACGGTCGCGGGCGAAGAGCAGAGCCTTCTTGGTTCGACCTATTTTGCACAGCAGGCGAAGCAGAAGAATCTGGACATCGAAGGAATGTTCACAAACGACATCATCGGAAGCTCGACGAGCGATAGCGGCCTGCGCGACAATCACACGGTTCGCGTCTTCTCTGAAGGAGTGCCGTCAAGCGAGACTGAAGAGGAAGCCAGGACGCGCCGAAGCGTTGGCGGCGAAAACGATTCGGTCTCTCGCCAACTGGCGCGCTTCATCAAAGAGGTGGGCGAGCGCTACGTGCCGGGCATGACCGTGCGAATGATCTATCGTCGTGACAGATACCTGCGTGGCGGCGACCATATACCTTTTCTGGAACGTGGATACCCTGCGGTGCGCTTCACAGAGCCTAACGAAGATTATCGTCACCAGCATCAGAACGTGCGCGTGGAAAATGGAGTCCAGTACGGCGACCTCCCGCAGTTCGATGACTTTAACTATATCGCTCGCGTGGCTCGCGTTAATGCAGCGGCTCTGGCCGCACTCGCTCTAGCCCCCGCTGCACCGAAGAACGTAGGTATATTGACGAAGAAGCTCACGAACGATACGGAGCTACAGTGGGATGCCAACCACGAACCTGACCTCGCCGGTTACGAGATAGTTTGGCGCGAGACGACTTCGGCTTATTGGACGAACTCTCTAGTGGTCGGCAACGTCACGCATTACTTGATGAAAGGGATGTCAAAGGACAACTACTTCTTCGGAGTGCGCGCCATTGACAGGCAAGGGAATCGAAGCCCTGTCAGTTACCCAAAGCCTATTCGTTGACGCCCTTTATTAGGATACCTCTTTGACTTAGTAAGGGTTCAATGAGTTGTTGGTCGCTTACAAGTGTCGAGATTCAGAATATCCTTTTTTCTTTTGACGGCTGACACCGATTTCCGACCAAACGCACTATTGGTGTCGAACGTATATTTCTACACGGCGGTCGTCGCTCATTAGAGAAGGAAACATATCAATGACCTTGAGGATTGTAGCCACCGCATTGCGGTAATCCACAGCGCCGTAGCTCACACCGTCGTTGAATGCAGCACGTCCACCGCGCACGAAGTTCAGCATCCGGGTCACGCCCCATATATTAATACCCTTGTTGATCAGCCCGACCACATCCGGCAGGCTTGTGATCGGATCCAACAAATGGATATTGCCACTGTATCCAAGCTGGTTAAGCATGTCCTCGCTCAGGTTGAAGATACTGGCATTAGCCGACCCGTCTGTATTCGTGTCCTTTGTTGTGTCACGCTCGCCCGGTGACATCGTGTTCGTCTCGATCATCGCCATCGCCATCATCAGTGCGCGCCGCTCAGCGCTAATCGCACGGACGTTGAATGCATTGAGAAGCCGATGCTTGTTGCCTTTAAGCGCGGCACCGTAGGACGTGATCTTGTAATAGCGGTTTGCGCTCATCGTGGGGAGCAGTTGTGTCCAGTAGTTGGACATGAGACTACCTCCTTCGTTCTTAACCCCAGCACCGCGTAGGGTGGGCGCAGAATGTGTCCACCCTATTTGGCCGCGCATTCTACTACCTTGCTCTGCATTGTAAAGTAGTATGTAAGTGGTAAATGTAGTGGACCCAAGAAACTGGACAGTAGACGAAGTTAAATCTAAAGTCCAGGAAAGGGGTCCCTACGATGAACAAACGCAGAACATTTAAGTCTGAATTGAAGGCCAGAGTGGTTCTGGAAGTCCT